>ERZ1026983.19-NODE-19-length-109990-cov-15.695293_pt1 | contig 109990 bp, 97 predicted proteins | sample MGYA00519559_ERZ1026983 | MGnify/ENA primary metagenome ERZ1026983 (study PRJEB26926, sample SAMN06164406) | human gut metagenome | biome: ENVO:00009003; feature: ENVO:2100002; material: ENVO:00002003 | host: Homo sapiens | place: USA | collected 2012 ... | reverse complement strand
GGGACTCGGAACACCCCTCCCTGCCTCTGGCCCAGCGGAGCGTCTTTGCACGCTGAAAGCAAGCAGAAAGTTGCCATAGCAGCAACGCTACATCTGCTGCTTCCCTTCACGCCCCTCTCGTGAAAAAGAAAAACCCGGTGCATCCGCAGACGCTCCGGGTTTCTAAAATTATAGATGCTGTCAGGAAAGCACGGCGCTTTCCTCCACCTTGTCCAACACTGCCAGCTGCAAGGCGTTCAGCATACTGCGCTGTGCGCCGTAGGTGTCGGCGTAGGAGCTGTTGGCGCTGTCGATCTGCTCCTGTGTGGGAGTGATGTCCAGCTGCTCCGCAATGGCCTGAAAGACCAGATCCTGCTTGGCCAGATGCTCAAAGTAAGCGTCGGAATCCGCCAGCATCGCGTCGGCATCGGCGTAGCCCTTGGCCTGTGCGTAGGCGTCCAGCTCCATGCCGTACTGGGTAGCCAGCTGAGAGTGGTAGTTCAGGAACATCCGGATGTAGTAGCTGGTGATCTGGGTGGGGACTTCTTTAAAGGTGGAGTTCGTGAGCAGGTAGTCCATCGCGGCGTTGTCCAGATTGTTGGCGTACAGGGCGCTGTCAAAGTACTGGCGCAGGGCGTCTGCGGTGTGCAGGTCGTCGCTGGCGGCAAAATTGGTCTCCACCCACTCATCGGTCAGGGTGGGGACAACGCTCTGGGTGATGGCGTTCAGGGTCACGCTGAACACGGCCTCCTTGCCGCTGAGGGGGATGGTGTTGCCCTCGGCGTCGGTGGAGTCGCCATAGCCCTCCGGGAAGGTGACGGTCACATCAAAGGTGTCACCGATGTTGTGGCCGATGATCTGATCCTCGAAGCCGTCAATGAAGGAGTGGCTGCCCAGCGTCAGGTCATAGCCGGTGGCGGTGCCGCCGGTAAAGGCTACGCCATCCACCGCGCCGGAATAGTCGATGTTCACGGTGTCGCCGCTCTGGGCTGCCCGGTCGGTGATGTTCTGGGTGGTGGCGTACTGGTTCAGCAAAGTGTCAATCTGAGTCTGGATCTCGGCCTCGGTAGGCTCGAGATCAGCCTTGGAAAGCGGCAGCGCGGATACATCCTCCGGCAACGTCACATAGTCCAGTGCGCGGATGCCGGTCCAGTGGCCGTTATCGTCCAGCCCTTCGGAGTAATCGAAGCTGGCGTAGTCGAAATCCGACACCTTGCCGTAGGTGGACACGCTTGCGCCGGATGCGGCAGAGTTTGCCGTGGTGCCGCTCTGCTTTTTGAGCAGCATAAAGCAGGCCGCAGCTACGCACAGCACAGCAGCCACCGCGCACAGCACACACAACAGGATCTTGGTAATGCGTTTCAAAAGAGATACCTCCTAAAAATAGCAGACCGTTTTCACGGAGAATGCAAATATCATACCATCCTATTATAACGGAAAAATGCGAAAAGAAAAGATTTTGGCGAAAATTCCACAAATATCGCCCGGCACAGGTATCACTTTTGCCCGCTTTGAGGCGGGAAATGCCGCAAAACCGGTGGAAATACCCGGACGGTTCTGTTACAATAAAACTGTATGAGCCTTTCCCTGCGGGGGAAAGCCTTTTGCTGAAATTGGAGGATAAAACCATGGATTACAATAAAGCAGCTCTGGAAATGCACGAGACCCACAAGGGAAAGGTGGGCATCGTGAGCAAGGTGGAGGTCGCCACCCGTGACGACCTGTCCACCGCCTACACCCCCGGTGTGGCCGAGCCTTGCCGCAAGATCAAGGAAAACCCCGATGATGTGTATAAGTACACCTTCAAGGGCAACATGGTAGCCGTTGTCTCCAACGGCACCGCCGTGCTGGGCCTCGGCGATATCGGCCCGGAGGCCGGTCTGCCGGTCATGGAGGGCAAGGCCGTGCTGTTCAAGGAGTTCGGCGGCGTGGATGCCTTCCCCATCTGCATCGACGCTCACGACGCAGCCAGCGTCATTGCTGCCTGCAAGGCCATCGCGCCCACCTTTGGCGGCATCAATCTGGAGGATATCAAGAGCCCTGAGTGCTTTGAGATCGAGGAGACCTTGGAGCGGGAGCTGGACATCCCCGTGTTCCACGACGACCAGCACGGCACCGCCATCGTAGTCACCGCTGCCCTCATCAACGCCCTGCGGGTGGTGGGCAAGAAGATGGAGGACGTGCACATCGTCCTGAACGGCCCCGGCGCTGCCGGTACCGCCATCATCAAGATGCTCATGACAGCCGGTGCAAAGGACATCGTGGCGGTGGATCAGTTTGGCACCCTGTACAAGGGCTGCAACAGCGCCGAAGCGCACAAAAACTGGCTGGGCGAGGTGACCAACCCCCGCCAGATCAAGGGCGGCCTGAAGGAAGCGCTGGAGGGCGCAGATGTGTTCATCGGTGTGTCCCGCCCCGGCATCCTGACCACCGAGCTGTGCAAGACCATGAACAAGGACGCCATCGTCTTTGCCATGGCAAACCCCACCCCGGAGATCATGCCGGATGAAGCCAAGGCAGGCGGCGTGCGGGTGATGGCTACCGGCCGCAGCGACTTCCCCAATCAGGTCAACAACGTGTTGTGCTTCCCCGGCCTGTTCAAGGGCGCGCTCAGCGTCCGCGCCCGGGATATCAACAATGAGATGAAGCTGGCTGCGGCCTACGCCATTGCAGACCTCATCACCGATGCCGACCGCAGCGAGGAGAACATCATCCCCGGCGCGTTCGACCCCCGCGTGGCCGAGGCTGTGGCAAATGCCGTGGCAAAGGCTGCCCGCGAGACCGGCGTGGCACGGCTGTAAGCGGAGGACACAGGCATGAGAACGATCTCCGCACAGAGCATTACGGATACGGTGGCGCGGCTCTGCATTAAAGCCAACACTCAGCTGCCGCAGGACGTGCAGGCCGCGCTGGAAAAGGCACGGGAAGAAGAGCCGTGGCCGCTGGCAAAGAACACATTAGACCTGCTGTGGTCGAACCTTGGCGCCGCAAAGGAGAAGGACCTGCCCATCTGTCAGGACACTGGCATGGCCTGCGTGTTCGTGGAGCTGGGCACCGATGTGCACATTGACGGCAGCTTTGAAGCCGCCATCCACGAGGGCGTGCGCCGGGGCTACACCGATGGCTACCTGCGCAAGAGCATCGTGGCCGACCCGCTGCGCCGGGGCAACACCGGCGATAACACCCCGGCGGCCATCACGGTGCATCTGGTGGACGGCGAGGGCTGCCGTATCACGGTAGCACCCAAGGGCTTTGGCAGCGAGAACATGAGCCGCATCCAGATGCTCAAGCCCGCCGACGGCGTGGAGGGCTTTAAAAAGTTCGTGGTGGATACCGTAAAGCTGGCGGGCTCCAACCCCTGCCCGCCCATCGTGCTGGGCGTCGGCGTGGGCGGCAGCTTTGACAAGGTGGCGTATCTTGCCAAAAAGGCGCTGCTGCGCCCGCTGGATATCCCCAACCCCGACCCCTACTACGCCCAGTTGGAGCAGGAGCTGCTTGCCGCCATCAATGCACTGGGCATCGGCCCGCAGGGCTTTGGCGGCAAGACCACCTGTCTTGGCCTTGCCATTGAGCAGATGCCCACCCATGTGGCGGGTCTGCCGGTGGCTGTGAACGTTTCCTGCCATGTGACCCGCCGCGCCAGCGCGGAGCTGTAAGGAGGGGAGAACGATGGAATACAGACTGACTACCCCCTGCACCGCGCAGGATCTTGCCCCGCTGAAGGCGGGGGATACCGTGCTGCTTTCCGGCGTGGTGTACACCGCCCGGGATCAGGCACACAAGCGGATGATGGAGGCACTGGACAAGGGCGAGACTCTGCCTTTTGATCTGGAAGGCAGCGCCATCTATTATGTAGGCCCCACCCCGGAACGCCCGGGCGAGATTATCGGCTCGGCAGGGCCCACCACAAGCGGGCGCATGGACGCCATGAGCCCCCGGCTGCTGGACCTTGGCAACAAGATCATGATCGGCAAGGGCAAGCGGGATGCCGCCGTCAAGGCAGCTGTGGTGCGCAACGGCGCGGTGTATCTGGCTGCGCTGGGCGGTGCCGGTGCGCTGATGGCAAAAAGCGTGCAGACGCTGGAGGTGATCGCATGGCCGGACTTGGGCTGTGAGGCGGTGCGCCGCCTGACCGTGCAGGATATGCCCCTGACCGTTGTGCTGGATGCCCACGGCGGCGACCTGTACGAGGAAGGCCCTGCGGCCTATCTGGCTGCGCTCTAAATTGCACCCTTTGCACAAAACAGGCGCGATGCAAAACCGGCAAAACAGCAGTTCTGTGCAGAAAAATATGGTTAGTTTAACAAAACTTGCTGCGAATTACTTGCATCAACCGCAAAAGTGTGATATCCTTTAACATACGACAGAGGGTACACATCCCCTGTCGGAAAAATCCCCCAGAGGGAATGAGGCAGGAGGCCGGACAAACCATGCAGATCCACCAGTCCGCAGAAGATTATCTTGAAACGATCCTGATGCTGAGCCAGCGTATGGGCAAAGTGCGCTCCATTGACGTTGTCAATGAGCTGGGCTTTACCAAAGCCAGCGTGAGCATCGCCATGAAAAAGCTGCGGGAGAACGGCTATATCGCGGTGGACGGCGAAGGCAACCTGACCCTGCTGGAGCCCGGGCTGGAGATCGCTCAGCGCATTTACAGCCGCCACCAGCTGCTGACCCACTTCTTTGTGCAGCTGGGCGTGGACGAGCAGACCGCAGCCGAGGACGCCTGCAAGGCAGAGCACATCCTCAGCGAGCAGACGCTGGAAAAGATCCGCGAAAGCGCCCTGCGCAACGACGCCGCCCATCCGCAGGCAAAGTGATATGATTCCAAGAGACACCGGAACGCCGAAAGACGTTCCGGTGTCTTTTTTTGTATGAAATTTTCGGTTTGTGTTGCATATCTGTTACGGATTTGGTACAATAAATCTGTGCGGAAAAGGAACGTTGGAAGAGCGAAAAAGGGCCGGGACGGCGCAAAGCCGCCCTAGGGTAAAGGAGAGCGTTGCGGCATGGATGCGATTGCCCATACTCAGGTCAGTGTGGTCTGTCTGGTCACGCTGGCGGTCTTGCTGCGGGCGCAGCAGAAAATGCGGGATAAAAGTCTGCCCGGGCGGCTGTTCACGGCGCTGCTGTGGTCTGCCGGGGCGCTGACGATCGTAGATCATGGCAGTGCGCTGGCGCAGCTGGGCGCGTGGCAGGATCTGGGCATCCCCCTGACCTACCGGCTGAACGCCGGGGGCAGTATTCTGTTTTATCTGCTGGCGGCGTGCTGCTGCTTGCTGGAGTTTTTGTATGTGGAGGCAGAGCTGGGGCGTACATGGATGGAGGACGGCCGCAGGCTGGCGCTCAGCGCCGCACCGGTGGCGTTGCTTTTGCTGGCACTGCTGACAGCGCGGGACGAAAACGGCTTTTGCTATCTGGATGCAGAGGGGCTGCGGGGCAGCACCCTGTTCTGGGGGGCGAAGCTGGTGGGGCTTGCCTATCTGGCGGCGGCCTTTCTCCGCTGCAGCTGGACGCTGAGCAACTGGAAGCAGGAAACACCCAAAGAGGAACTGAAGACCCTGCTGCTGCTCGCGCTTGCGCCGGCGGCAGGCTTTTTGCTGCAAGGCTGGCTGCCCGGGCGCGGGCTGCTGTGCTGCGGCATTACGCTGGGGCTGGTGTGCGTGTATGTGCTGGTGTTGCAGACCAAGTTTACGGTGGATACCCTGACCGGCGTCAGCAACCGCATCGTGGCGCTGCGGTATCTGGAAAGCGAACTGCCCTACTACCGCCGTCACCCCAACCGCTCGCTGCACTTCCTCATGATGGACATGGATCACTTCAAGCACATCAACGATGAATACGGCCACCTGGAGGGCGATGCCGCACTGGTGCTGCTGGCGGGCATTTTAAAAAAGGTGTGCGCCAACTATAACGGCGTGCTGGCGCGCTACGGCGGCGATGAATTTTGCATCGCCTGCGGCTGCAACAGCGTGGAGGTGCGCACCCTGATCGCCTCCATCCAGCGGGAGCTGGACGCTGCCAACGCCGCCTCCGGAAAGCCCTACCAGATCGAGATCAGCATCGGCTGCGCCCGTCTTGAGCCGGACATTGCCACCGTGCACGACCTGATCGATAAAGCCGATCAGGAAATGTACCACCTCAAGACCCGCAAGCGCGGAGTTTCCTAAAACAAAGAAGGCACCTGCAACCCTTCCTGTCTGTGCATTGGCACCCGAAGGCGTTTGCGGGTGCTTTTTCTTTGACCTGTTGAGAGCCAAGAAGCAACCCCGCAGTGCGGATGTTTCCGCAGGAAACAGGCACTGCAAATGCCGTTTCCCTCTACGACCCCTCCTGTGAAAAAGCAATTTCGAAACGCCCGCAGGCGTTTCGAAATTGTAAATCAAAATAATTCTTCCGCTGAAAATGGCTAGAGTGCAACGACGACGACCGCCGCCAGCGGCGGAAACAGGAAGGAGTTGTTGGGGCAGCGGCCAGCAAGACGCACGTGCCGCCCAAGGCACGATGCGGATGCTGGGTGCCGCAACCCGATAGCGGAGGCCATTCAAAATCATCCCGCCCCGCGCTTTCTAAACGTTTTTTACCCTTCTGCCCTTGCATCCCGGGGTGGAACGCGGTATTCTTATAAAATAGACCGGAACCGCGACAGCACAGGGGAGGGAGACCACATGGACGCACAGGAGATCCGCACATTGCTGGGCAAGTCTATCTTTGAGCGGGCACAGAAGTACCGCAAGCGCATCCTGCAAAGCAGCTGCACCACCAACGAGGACGGGGTGCGGCACCTGACAGCGCTGGTGCAGGGCAGCGGTCCGGACTGCTATTATACGCAGGTCTGGCTGAGGGAAAACGGCAGCTTTGTCAGCGCCTCCTGCGACTGCCCCTATAACCAGAACGGCGACGGCACCTACTGTAAGCACATTGGCGCGCTGCTGCTGCAGGACGCGGAAAAGAACCCGCCTGCCCCGGAAAAAAAGCCGGAGAGCATCCCCGGGGTGCAGCGGGGCGTGGCAGGCTTGAGCACCGAGCCCCGCAAGGACAGTTACAGCGCCGGGCTGGATATGCTGTTCGGCCGCAAGTGGCGGGGCGAGGAGCCGGAGACCGACTATGAGGCCCAGCTGCTGCTGAAGCGCTACCAGCGGGAGGATGCGCAGCCCCAGCCCCAGAACGCCGCCCAGCGCACCGGCTTTGCTCTGCTGGAACCGGAGCTTACGCCGCACAATGGCCGTATCTGGCTGCGGCTGCGGGTCTCGGATGGCATCGGCAGGCGGCAGTATCTGGTAAAAAGCATCCCGCAGTTTCTGGATGCGATCGAGCGGGGCGAAAGCGTCAGCTACGGGAAGTCGCTGGCCTTTGTGCACCGGTGGGACGCTTTTGCCCCGGATGCGCAGCAATTGCTGCGGCTGCTGCGCCGTCAGGTGAGCGCCCGGCAGGCGTTTGAAGCCGAGGGCACGGTGCGCTCCGGCTGGGAGAAAGGCCCGGCGGGTGGTCTGCCGCTGACCGGCGAAGGGCTGGATGCTCTTGTGGAGCTTTACGCCGCCGAGGGCGTTGTGGGCGGCTATACCCTTAAAGAGGGCTTGCCGGTCATCAGCCTGAAGGTGGAACGCCGCAAGGGCGGCGTGCAGCTAAGCTGCACCCCGGCACTCAGCGGGGTGCAGGGGCTGGACTATGCCTATCTGCTGGGCGAAAGTACCCTCTGGCGGATGCAGCGGGAGGAATGCCGCCGGGTGCTGCCGGTACTGGACACCTTTGGCGGGCGCAGTTTGTTCTTTACCAGCGCAGACGCCGCCGCTTTTTGCAGCTATGTGCTGCCGGAACTGGGCAACCGGGTCAACATCGTGGACCCCGACCGGCTGCTGCTGAACCAGATCCCGCTGGAACCGGTGGTGCAGTTTTATCTGGACGCCGATCGGGGGCTTACCGTCACGGCCTACCCGGTCTTTCTGTACGGAGAGGACAGGGTAGCCCCCGGCGAGCCGGTGCCGCCCGACCTTTTGCGGGATGCCCGCACCGAGAACCGGGCAAAGCGCCTGCTGGAGACCTATCTGGAACCCGAGACCGGCAAGCCGGGGCATTACAGCCTTTCCGGGGAGGAGGCGCTTTTCCAGCTGCTGGAAGAGGGCATTCCCGCCCTGCTGGCCATGGGCGAGGTGTACCAGACCGATGCCTTCCGCAACTTACAAGCCGCCCCGCCTAAAATTTCGGTAGGGGTATCGGTGCACGGCAGTGTGCTGGATCTGGAAGTGGACACCGGCGCGTTCCCGGTGGAGGAACTGCGGGAGCTTTTGCAGTCCCTGCACCAGAAAAAACGCTACCACCGCCTGCGGGACGGCAGTCTGCTGCGGCTGGATGACAGTCTGGAAGGGCTGGACGAGCTGAACGACACGCTGGAACTTTCCGGTGCAAAGCTGAAGGACGGCCACGCCGCCCTGCCGCTCTACCGTGCCCCCACGCTGGACTGGGCGCTTTCGGGGCAGAACGGCTTGCGGTTCGACCGGGACGATGCCTTCCGGCGCATCAGCCGCAGCTTCCACGCCGTGCGGGACAGCGAGTATACCCCGCCGCTCTCGCTGCAAAAGACCCTGCGCAAATACCAGCGGGACGGCTACCGCTGGCTGCGCACGCTGGACGGCTACGGCATGGGCGGCATTCTGGCCGACGATATGGGTCTGGGTAAGACTGTGCAGGTGCTCAGCTACCTGCTGGCCATGAAGGAGGGCGGGCAGCAGCTGCCCAGCCTCATCGTCTGCCCGGCGTCGCTGGTGCTGAACTGGCAGGAGGAATGCCAGAAGTTCACCCCGCAGCTGCAAAGTGTTGCCATGGACGGCGATGCCGCCCACCGCGCCGCGCTGGTCGATGGGTGGGCGCAGGCGGACATCGTCATCACCAGCTACGACCTGCTGCGCCGGGACGAAAAACTGTATGCCGGGCAAAGCTTTTACGCCTGCATTCTGGACGAAGCGCAGGCCATCAAAAACCACACCACCCAGAAATACAAGGCGGTGTGCCGGGTGAACAGCCGGGTGCGCTTTGCCCTGACCGGCACCCCGGTGGAGAACCGCTTGGGCGAATTGTGGAGCATCTTCTCCTTTTTGATGCCGGGGTATCTGCCCCCCTACAAGACCTTCTGCGCCCGGTTTGAAAAGCCCATCGTGCAGGACGAGGATGCCAACGCCGTGCGGCGGCTGAACCAATTCACCGGCCCCTTCATCCTGCGGCGCATGAAGTCCGAGGTGCTGCGGGAGCTGCCGCCCAAGACCGAGAACGTGCGCCGCGTTGAGCTGGAGACCGAGCAGCGCAAGCTGTATCTGGCAGCGGTGGTGGACGCCCGGGAAAAGCTGCGGGCGGCAAAGCCGGAGGACAAGATGACCGTGTTTGCCGTGCTGATGCGGCTGCGGGAGATTTGCTGCGACCCGCGTCTTGTGGCAGACAACTGGACCGGCAGCAGCGCCAAGCTGGAAGCCTGTCTGGAACTTGTCACCGAGGCAGTGGCGGGCGGGCACCGCATTCTGCTGTTCAGCCAGTTCACCTCCATGCTGGAACTGCTGGCAAAGCGGCTGGACGAGGCCGGGGTGAGCCACTTCACCCTGCAAGGCTCTACCCCGAAGCCGGTGCGTGCCGAGCAGGTGCGCCGGTTCAATCAGGGCGAGGCGGACGTCTTTCTGATTTCGCTGCGGGCGGGCGGTACGGGTCTGAACCTGACCGCCGCTGATATCGTCATCCACTACGACCCGTGGTGGAACCTTGCCGCGCAAAATCAGGCCACCGACCGCGCCTACCGCATCGGTCAGCGCAACCCGGTACAGGTGTACCGGCTGATCGCGCAGGACACTATTGAGGAAAAGATCGTGGAGCTGCAGCAGGCCAAGCAGTCACTGGCCGACACCGTTACCGGCGGGGCAGACGGCGCGATTTTGTCTATGAACCCCGAACAGCTGCTGCAGCTGCTGGGAGAAGAAGCATAAAGGAGTGTATCCATCATGAAGGTTTGGGATCTGCATTGCGATACCCTGTACGAACTGCGCCGCGCCGAAAAGGCGGGCGCACCCAAAAGCTTTTTGCACAACGATCTGCATATCGACCTTGAAAAATTGCAGCAGGGGGATTATCTGCTGCAATGCTTTGCGGCCTATGTGGATCTGGCCGACCCCGCCCCCGGGGCCGACCCGCTGGTGAGCGTGCTGGAGGAGATCGACATCTTCAAGCGGCTCATGGCGGCTTACTCGGAAAAGATCGCCCCGGTGTACACCGCTGCCGACCTTGAGCGCAACCGCGCCGAGGGCAAGTTCAGCGCCATGCTGACGGTGGAAGAGGGCGGCTGCTGCAAGGGCAGTCTGGGCGTGCTGCGGCGGCTGCAGGAACTGGGCGTGCGCATGATGACCCTGACATGGAACTACCCCAACGAGCTGGCAGCCCCCAACGCAAACCCCGGCGGGCCGCTGGTGGCCAACACCGAGACCGGCCTGACCGAGCGGGGCTTTGCCTTTTTGGAAGAGATGGAAAAGCTGCACATCACCGCAGACGTGAGCCACCTTTCCGATAAGGGCTTCTGGGACATCGCAAACCACAGCACCCGTCCCTTTGCGGCAAGCCATTCTAACTGCCGTGCCCTGTCGCCCCACAACCGCAACCTGACCGATGAGATGATCCGCGCACTGGCAGAAAAGGGCGGCATTGCAGGGCTGAACTACTGCGCTTCCTTTGTGGACGCAGACTCGGCACACCCCAAGCTTTGCCGCAGCACGGTGGAACGGCTGGCAAAGCACGCCGCACACTTCAAGCAGGTGGGCGGTATTGAGGTCATCAGCCTTGGCAGCGATTTTGACGGCATCGGCGGTCAGCACGAGCTGGAAACGGCGGCAGATATGCCGCTGCTGGCCGAGGCACTGCGCCGCGAGGGCTTTACTGAGGACGAGGTAGAGGCCATCTACTGGCGCAATGCATACCGCTTCTTTAAAAACAATCTGTAATAAAACGTCTTAAAATTGCAAAATGTGCCCGGGATACCCCTGCGCTGCGCGGGTATCCCGGGCTGTGTATTGCCCTGCGAGGGGAGGTTTTATATGGTCTAAGGCGCGCGTCCCCTGAAAAAGAACAAACGACTTGGAAAGATAAGAGGAATTATAACAATGGGTATCACGATTTCGCCGTGGATGATGGCGTTTCTCATGCTGATGACCGGCTTTGCAGGCTTTGTGGATTCGGCAGCCGGCGGCGGTGGGCTGATCAGTCTGCCTGCCTATCTGTTCGCCGGGCTGCCGCCCCACTACACCTATGCCACCAACAAGTTCAGCGCCGCCTGCGGCACCACCTTTGCCACGGCAAACTTTTTCAAAAGCGGTGCCATGAACGTGAAGGTGGGCGTTCTTGCAGCCATCGGCAGCTTTGCGGGCAGTGCGCTGGGCGCGCACATCGTGCTGCTGCTCAGCGATGAGATGCTGCGCACCATGATGTTCATCATCCTGCCGGTGGCGGCGGTCATCATTCTGTGGCAGCGCAACCTGCCGGACGAGAACCGGGACGATGGTACGCTGGATCTGAAAAAGATTTTGCTGGCGCTGGCCATCGGCCTTGGCATCGGCCTGTACGACGGCGTCATGGGCCCGGGCACCGGCACCTTTGCCATCATTGCCTTTACCACCCTGATGGGCTTTGATCTGCGCACCGCCAACGGCAACGGCAAGGTACTCAATCTGGCCAGCAACTACGCCAGCCTGTTCACCTATCTGATGAACGGTCTGGTAGTGTTCCACATCGGCATCCCCTGCGCCATCAGCAACATTCTGGGCAACCTGCTTGGCTCCCATTTTGCCCTGAAAAAGGGTGCCCGCTTCATCCGCCCCATGATGCTGGTGGTGCTGGTGCTGCTGCTGGGCAAGCTGATCTCGGACGCGGTGCTGTAAGGGCAAGGCGGGACGATTTGGAATGGTCTCCGCTTTGCTCTGGCCATAATCAGCGGAAAGAATATTTTATTTGTAGTTCCGAAACGCCTGCGGGCGTTTCGGAACTACTTTTTCACGGGTAAAAATAAAGTCGGGCAGCCCGCGGGCTGTCCGACTTGTTTTTGCGAATAGGTTTTATTCCAGCGTCAGCTCTTTATCAAAGAACGCGATGCCGAAGGCGCCGGGGCCGGTGTGGGTGCCAATGACGCAGCCGATCTGGCGCACCAGCGGTGCGTCCAGATGCAGGTTGTCCTGCAGGTAGGTCAGCAGCGGCTGCAGCTCCCGGTGGTTGACGGTGTAGCCCAGCAGCGGGGTGTAGCCCGGGTGGATGCCGCCCATCTCGTCGATCTTCTTGAACAGCGCCACATACACGCCGGGCAGACCGCGTGCCTTACCGGCCAGCGCCACCTTGCCCTCCATGACGGCGAGGATGGGCTTGATGCCCAGCATACCGCCCGCCACAGCTGCGGCGGCGGACAGTCTGCCGCCCTTGCGCAGATACTTCAGATCGTCCACGGCAGCTACCAGATGCAGGTGCTGCTTGGCCTTTTCCAGATCGGCGGCGATCTGGGTGATCGTCTTGCCGGCGTCCCGCAGCTGCACAGCCAGCCGCACCAGCAAGGACTGCCCCAGACAGACGTTCTCGGTGTTCACGAACACCACATTATCCACGTTGGCAAGGTCGGCAGCAAGTCTGGCGCACTGACCGGTGCCGGACAGCGCATCGGACAAAAAGATGCCCAGCACCTCGTCTCCGGCGGCAGCGGCGTCCAGATACAGCCGCTCGAACTGCTCCGGGCTGGGCTGGCTGGTGGTGGGCAGCTTGCGGCAGGCTGCCAGATGGGTATAGTATTCGCTGGGGGTCATGTCGATGCCGTCCCGCAGGACGGTGCCGTCCTCCAGCGTCACGTTCAGGGGGATCACGGTCACGCCCAGCTGCTGCGCCTCGGCGGGCAGGATGTCGCACGCGGAATCGGTGAGGATACGGATCATAATAATACCTCCGGTCTACCGGTAAAATACAGTATACGCAACGTTTTTGCTAAAAAGGTTGGAAATCATTATACCACCATTTAGGGCGATGTGTCAATATTTTGCATAAATTTGCCACGACAGAACGCCCAAACCTTGCGCACCCGGCGGCAGATATGGTACTATAACCGGGAACGAATCACAGCAGGAGGAGACCGACCATGCACAAGCTGAACCCCCGCACCGCCGCGCTGCTTTCGGCCTTTGGCTGGGCGGTGGGGTATCTGCTGGCGGGCAAGGCGCTGGCGGTGCTGCTGCTGCCCATGCCGTCCGGCGGCGCGGCGCGTTTCTGCCGGGTCTGTCTGCTGGCTCCGCTGGCGGAGGAAGGGGTGTTCCGGGGCGCGGTGCAGCGCCGGGCGCAGCCGCTGGGCAGGGGACAGGCTATTCTTTTGCAGGCGGTGCTGTTCGCCTTGCAGCACGGCAGCATCGCTGCCATGGTCTATGCGCTGGTGTGCGGGCTGGGTCTGGGGTGGCTGGCAGACCGCACCGGGCATCTCTGGCCGGGGGTGCTGCTGCACAGCGCAAACAATCTGCTGGTGCTGGCGATGGGATGAGAGGATGGGATACATGACCGATTTTGAACTGATGGGTCTTGCGCTGGAGGAAGCCGCCAAAGCCGCCGCCTTGGGCGAGGTGCCGGTGGGTGCGGTGGTGGCGCGGCACGGCGAGGTGATCGCCACGGCGCACAACACCCGGGAGACCGAGAAAAACGCCTTGCACCACGCGGAGCTGCTGGCCATTGATGCCGCCTGCAAGGCGCTGGGCGGCTGGCGGCTGTGGGAGTGCGAGCTGTTCGTTACCTTAGAGCCCTGCCCCATGTGTGCGGGCGGCATCATCAACAGCCGTCTGCGCCGGGTGGTGTACGGTGCTGCCGACACCAAAGCCGGGTGCTGCGGCTCGGTGACCGACCTGTTCGCGCTGCCCTTCAACCACCATCCGGTGGTGGAAAAGGGGCTGCGGGAGGCCGAGGCGCAGCAGCTTTTGCAGGCATTTTTTGTTTCCCTGCGGGAAAAGCGGGCGGGCAGACCCCGCTGGAAGCCCCCGGTGCCCGAAAACAGGGGAAAATAAGGAAAAATAGTGGGAACTGCGTAAAAAATTGCAGTTCCCACTTTCTTTTTGGGCTGGATTGTGGTATATTATTCAATGGAATCTTGTCGAAACCCATCGCAACTGCAGGCAGGCACGCCAAAGCACCGGACCTTTGCCGGACACATAAACGGAACGCTGCACTGTCTGGGGATGGGCACAGGGTTTTTCCGGCTGGGGCACTGCGCCCGGCCGAGAATACCGAACAGGAGGGATACACTCTTGTACGAGGACGAGTTTGAACTGACCTTTCAGGTGCCGGAGGAAGAGAGCGCACCGGAGCCCCTTGCCGCACCGGCTGCAAAGCCGGCTGCGCCGATGGAGCCGGTGGTGGATGAACCCACCCGCATCATGACGCTGGGAAAAACAGCAGCGCCTGCGGTGGACGAACCCACCCGGGTGATCACGCTGGAAAAGCCCGCAGAGCCGCAGCCGCCTGCACCGGAGCAGCCCGCGGAGCCTGTGCCGCAGCCTGTAAAAGAACGGCCTGCCCCTGCCGCACCCGCTGCGGCGCGCCGGGTGCTGATCTCCGGCGGCGACCGGGGCATCGGTGCTGCCGCTGCCCGCGCCTTTGCGGCAGCAGGGTATCAGGTGGCGGTGCTCTACCACCAGAATGCCGCTGCTGCCGCTGCGCTGGAACAGCAGCTGCCCGGGTGCATCGCCATCCAGTGCGATGTAGCCAGCCGCGCCAGCTGTGAGCTGGCGTTCCATGCAGTGGAGCAGGCCATGGGCAGGGTGGATGTGCTGGTGTGCAACGCCGGCATCGCGCAGCAGAAGCTGTTTACCGACATCACCCCGGAGGAGTGGCAGCGGATGCTGGACGTGAACCTGAGCGGCGCGTTCCACCTGTGCCAGCTGGCACTGCCCGGCATGATCCGCCGCAAGCAGGGCCGCATTCTGACCGTGAGCAGTATGTGGGGTCAGACCGGCGGCAGCTGCGAGGTGCACTATTCCGCCGCGAAGGCCGGGCTCATCGGCCTGACCAAGGCACTGGCGAAGGAAGAGGGCCCCAGTGGCATTACGGTGAACTGCGTAGCGCCCGGGGTCATCGAGACTGACATGATGGCGGCTTTTACTGCCGAGGACAAGGCGGCGCTGGCCGAGGAGACCCCTGTGGGGCGGCTTGGCACCCCGGAAGAAGTTGCAAAGCTGCTGGTCTTTTTGGCCGGTGAGGATGCCGGATACATCACCGGACAGGTGTTCGGGGTGAACGGCGGCCTTGTGATCTGATGCACAGGGCAATATTACACGATTTTCCCCGGAGTGGGAAGGAGAGAAAAAATGGGCATGACTTTGAAGGAACTGTTGACTAAGGGCGAGGGCACCCTCTCTGCACAGGAGGCCAAGGCGTTGGCGGCACAATGCCGCATGGATGTAGACACCCTCTACACCCTGCTGGAGGAGCGCGGCATTAAGGTCCTGGAGGAAGAGAACGAGCCGAGTCTGGACGTGGACAGCATCATTGCTGAGGTGGAGAATGCCGAGAACAACAACGATGACATGGGCCTTGCCGATGAAAACGAAGAGGATGCCGAGGAGAACCCGGCAGACCTGAAGGCTGCCATGGACGAGCTGCTGGACGACCCGGTGAAGAACTACCTCAAGCAGATCGGTCAGATCCCGCTGCTGAGCGCCGAGCAGGAGGTGGAGCTGAGCCGCCGCATCCATGCCGGTGCCGAGGCTGCACACATTTTGCAGGCAGACCGCCAGAAGTACGGCGCACCGGAGTACATCAAGAAGAACAGCGCCCGCTTCTCCTTTGAGGAGGACGAGAACAGCCGCAGCTACACCGAGGATCTGGACGAGGACGGCGAAAAGTCTGCCGAGGATGCCGAGGAAAAGGCAGACGAGGAAAAGGCCATGGAGGCCGTGGAGAGCGGCCCCCTGAGCGAGGAGCGTCGTCAGGAGCTGCTCAAGACCCGCCGCGACGGCCTGAACGCCCGCCGCAGCCTGAGCGAGGCGAACCTGCGTCTGGTGGTGTCCATCGCCAAGAAGCATGTCGGCCATAATCTGGCCTTCCTTGACCTCATTCAGGAGGGCAATATCGGCCTGATCAAGGCCGCCGAGAAGTTTGACTGCGACCGCGGCTTCCGCTTCTCCACCTACGCTACCTGGTGGATCCGTCAGGCCATCACCCGCGCCATCGCGGATCAGGCCCGCACCATCCGTATCCCGGTGCACATGGTGGAGACCATCAACCGGATGCGTCAGGCCACCAACCAGCTGGTGTACCAGAACGGTCACGAGCCCACCCCGGAGGAGCTGGCAAAGGCCATGGATATGAGCGTGGAGCGCGTGCGCGAGATCCAGCGCATGGCACAGGAGCCTGCAAGCCTGGAAAGCCCCGTGGGTGAGGAAGAGGATTCCTCTCTGGGCGATTTCGTCGCGGACGAAAACGCCGAGGCACCCGGCAAGGCAGCTGACCGCGCCATGGTGGCACAGCAGATCAATCTGGCGCTCAAGAGCCTGACCCCCCGCGAGGAAAAGGTCATCCGCCTGCGCTTTGGTCTGGATGATGGCCGTCCCCGCACGCTGGAAGAGGTCGGCCGCGACTTCGGCGTCACCCGTGAGCGTGTGCGCCAGATCGAAGCCAAGGCCATCCGCAAGCTGCATAGCCGCAAGTGCCTGACCCTGCTCAATGGCCTGATCGAGTAATACTAAAAAATAGAGACACCGGAGCGTCTGCAGACGCTCCGGTGTCTCTGCTTTATAAATAAAATTTCAGTACGAGCTCAGCCCAAGGCTTACGTCCAGTGCCTGATCCACCCGCTTCTGGTCGGCGGCGGTAATCTGCCCGGCGCGCTCCCGCAGACGGTGCTTATCCAGCGTGCGGATCTGTTCCAGCAGCACCACGCTGTCCTTGGCAAGGCCGGTGTCTGCCGCCCGGATGTTGATGTGGGTGGGCAGGCGGGTCTTGTCCAGCCGGGATGTAATGGCTGCCGCGATCACAGTGGGGCTGTGCCGGTTGCCGATCTCGTTCTGTACGATCAGCACCGGGCGCACACCGCCCTGCTCCGAGCCCACCACCGGCGAAAGATCAGCGTAGAAAACTTCTCCTCTGTGTACCTCCATGGAATCTCCCTCCTGTTTGTCTGGAGGATGTGCCCCGCTATGTGATGCGTCCGGCGCATCCTGTCTGCTCTCAGTATGCGCAGGCGGGGTGCGGCTTATGCAGTGCGGGGGCGATATTCCATTGTATGCACAAGGGGTGGTCAGCTTTCCTCTTCCAGCGTGCAGAAGGCCAGCGCCATGCCGCCCTCGTGGCTCAGGGAAAGCCGGGCCCGCAGCCGGTGCTGCGCCACCCATGCGGCGCTCTGCCCGCTGAAGCGGTAGGCCGGAGCACCGTTTTCCTGCCGAACGGCCTCGATCTCACATAGAGAAAAGGGTTCCCGCAGGCCGGTGCCCGCCGCCTTGAGAAAGGCCTCCTTGGCGGCAAAATCTGCGGCGGCGCTGGCAAGGCGGTGGGCATTCAGCGGCGCAGGGGAGGCATCCAAAAGCCCCAGCGCCGCCTGCTCGGCCGGGCCGTACACCCGGCGCACAAAGGCCGCCGCGTGGGCAGAGGAAAGGCTTTTTTCCAGATGGGAAAGGCTGCACAGGTCGCAGCCGATGCCGTAAAGCATACAAAGGCTCCTTTCGCGGGCAGAATGCCGCCCGGACATCGTTCATCTTGCCGGAACATTGCTGGAAATTTTGTGCAGGATGTGCAAATCCAGCGTAATTATCTTGAAGTTTCGGCGCAATTCGTGTACAATGGGACTAGTTTCAACCGAAGGGGGTGTATTGCGTGGGAGACGCAACCGCGATTTTCTCCATCCACGATAAAAAGGACTATGAGATCCACGAGATCGTACAACAGGTGTATGATGCTTTGAAGGAAAAAGGCTATAACCCGGTCAATCAGCTGGTGGGCTACATTTTGTCCGAAGACCCTACCTACATTACGACCTATAAGAATGCCCGTGCCATGATCCGCAAGGTGGATCGTGACGATCTGCTGCAGGCTATGCTGCGCAGCTACCTCAACGTGTAATACGGTCCTTTTCAGCCCCGCTGTCTTGCAAGACGGCGGGCTTTTTTTGCGCGTGGGAGACAATTTAGAATGGTCTCCGTGACCCCACTCGTGAAAATGCGTTTGGAGCACTCCGCAGAGTGCGACAAACGCGAAATTATAAATGATTTTTCCGCTGAAAATGGTCAGAGCGCAAGCGGAGACCATTTTAATCGTTTTCCACCAGCGGCAGGGTGAAGATCTGGTTCACCACCACCTCGTACTCCCACGGCTCCCGCAGCTTTTTGAGTTGCTTTTCCAGCTTTTCTGCCCCGGCAAAGCAGTGGATGAGGTAGAACCAGTGCCCCTTCATCCGGCTGATGGCGCAGCCTGCGCTGCCGAACAGTTCGGTGTAGCCGTGGTACAGGTCGGTCAGGTAGCCCCGTAGCTCCTCCTTGGTGGCGGGTGCACCGCCCCGTGCTTTGCGGAAGAGTGCAGGGTCTGCGATGAGCCCGCGCCCTACCATGATGCCGGACAGGGCGGGGAACTCCTTTTCCAGCGCGTGGAGCTGGGCGGCGGTGGTCACATCGCCGTTGTAGCACACCGGCATAGTGCACCGGGGCAGCGCAGCGGCAAAGGCGGCGCGGTCGGCCTGCCCACGGTACTGCTGCCGCATCACCCGAGGATGGATGGTCAGCTCCGAGATGGGGTAGCGGCTATAAATTTCCAGAATGGCGGCAAACTCCTCCGGTTTCTCTACCCCCAGCCGGGTCTTGACCGAGACAGGCCCCTCGGCATGGGAGAATACGCCGTCCAGAAAGGCGTCCACCTTGGCAAGGTCCCGCAGCATTCCGGAGCCCTTGCCCTTGGCGGTCACCGTCCCGGCGGGGCAGCCCAGATTCAGGTTCACCTCGGTATAGCCCAGCGCCCGCAGCTGACCGATCATCCATGCAGCCAGCTCGCCGTCCTTCGCCAGCAATTGCGGGATGACCGGCGCACCGGGGTTTGCCTCCGGGGCAAGCTCTGCCATCTTCTTTTTAATGAGCACCCGGTTCTCCGGCGGGGAGATAAACGGCGCATAATAGAGGTCGGCAGCGCCTTGTGCGCCGAACCATTTCTGATGGGTCTGCCGCCAGACCCGGTCTGTGAAGCCCTCCATGGGGGCAGCATAATAAAGCATGGGCGTTTCTCCAAACGTTTTTGTTACCGGTATTGTAGCATAAAATTGCGTGAGGGAAAAGAGGAGGGGACGGGGGATGTTCTCTTTTGACACCAAAAGAGAACCAGAAAAGTGCCAGCGATTTCGACGCGCTGGAGCCACGAAAAAGGGGCTGCTCGCCCCTTTTAACCCCAAAGGGGTGGGCTGCACCGGAAAAAACTGAAGATTCACGCCTGTTCGGCGTGAAGATCTTTTAACCGTTTTTTCCGGCTCCGCCGATTCAAAGCCCCTCAGTCGCTGCGCGACAGCTCCCCCCGGGGAGCGGGCACGCCGGCAGCGCCGCGCTTTCGCAGAAAGCGGCGCTGCACCTGCCGTTTCCCTTTACGACCCCTTCTGTGAAAATAGCGTTTGGAGCGCTCCGCAGAGCTTGTCGGGGCAACGCCCCTCCATCTGCTAACGCAGACCGCTCTGCCGCTTAAAAGCCCCACTGGGGCTTTCATTGCTACGCTACGCTCCGCAAACGCGGTCGCTCCAAACGCGAAATATCAAATAATTCTTCCGCTGAATATGGCTAGAGCGCAGCGGAAGCCATTTCAAATAGTCTTGTCCCCAAACAAAAACTCCCGCCCTGCGGGGTGCAGAGCGGGAGAGGAGAGTTTTTTGGGGATTATTCAGCAAACAGCGGGGTGGACAGGTAGCGGTCGCCGGTATCGGGCAGCAGGACAACGATGTTCTTGCCGGCGTTCTCCGGGCGCTTTGCCAACTGGATAGCAGCCCAGACGGCAGCACCGGAGGAGATGCCCACCAGCACGCCCTCCTTGTGGCCGATCAGACGGCCGGTGGCAAAGGCGTCGTCGTTCTCCACGGCGATGATCTCGTCATAGACGGTGGTGTCCAGCACGTCCGGCACAAAGCCTGCGCCGATGCCCTGGATCTTATGTGCACCGGCAGTGCCCTTGCTCAGCACAGGGGAGGAAGCAGGCTCAACAGCCACCACCTTGACATCGGGATTCTTGCTCTTGAGGTACTTGCCTACGCCGGTCACGGTGCCGCCGGTGCCAACACCTGCCACAAAGATATCTACCTTACCGTCGGTATCCTCCCAGATCTCGGGGCCGGTGGTCTCGATGTGTGCCTGCGGGTTGGCGGGGTTCACGAACTGGCCGGGGATAAAGGAATTGGGAATCTCCTTGGCCAGCTCATCGGCCTTGGCAATGGCACCCTTCATGCCCTTGGCACCCTCGCTCAGCACCAGCTCAGCACCGTAGGCCTTCATCAGCTGACGGCGCTCCACGCTCATGGTCTCGGGCATCACGATGATGATGCGGTAGCCCTTGGCAGCTGCCACGGCAGCCAGACCGATGCCGGTGTTGCCGGAGGTGGGCTCGATGATGACGGAGCCTTCCTTCAGCAGGCCCTTGGCCTCGGCATCGTCGATCATCTTTTTGGCAATGCGATCCTTCACAGAACCGGCGGGGTTGAAGTACTCCAGCTTGGCGATAACGTGGGCGGGCAGCTGCTCTTCCTTTTCAATATGGCTGAGCTCCAGCAGCGGGGTGTGACCGATCAACTGATCTGCGGCGGTATAGATCTTGCTCATAATACTTGTCCCTCTTTCTGATATCGTTACGGGGTGCATGGCCCTGTCTTGTGCCGGTGTGCCCGGCTGTGATTCCCTCTAAACCTTTCAACCAACATTGTTTGTGGGTTTGATGGCATTATAGCCCTGTTTTCCATGCTTGTCAAGGGGTTTTTGAAAAAAGTGGGATTGAAAAGTGACTTACCCTGTTGTATAATGGGTTATAATAAAATTTAACCGGAAGGAAGTACGGATCATGATCGTTTCGACCAAAGGACGCTATGCGCTGCGGGTGATGATCGACCTCGCGGAGCATCAGTCTGAAAAATATGTTCCCTTAAAGGAAGTTGCCGCCCGGCAGGAGATCTCGGAAAAGTATCTGGAGAACATCCTCAAGGTGCTGGTGCAAAACGGCTTTCTGGAGGGGCTGCGCGGCAAGGGCGGCGGCTACCGGCTGACCCGCAGCCCGGATCAGTACACCGTAAGCGAGATCCTGATGCTCACCGAGGGCAGTCTTGCCCCGGTAAGCTGCCTGACCCCCGGGGCTTCTGCCTGCGCCCGGATGGCCAACTGCCGCACCTACGAGATGTGGAAGGGGCTCAACGATTTGATCTCGGACTATTTCGGCAAGATCACGCTGGCAGACCTTGCCCTGCCGGATCAGGCCGGCAACGATTATGTGATCTGACCCTTGCGCACCGGAATTGCACCGGTGCGTTTTTTTGTACAGTTCTGCGCAAAAGGTGCAGAACTTCTTGGCAAGATTTACGGTTGATGGAGCGGGCAGTCCGCGGTATACTTTTACTTTGTGTGAGACAGAAAATTCCGGGCGAAAAGCCCGTTGTCTGTTCGTTATAAGACCATAAGACCAGAAAGGGGAGTTCTGACACGAAGTATATTTTTCAGTTCGGGCGCATTCTCGCGTTTTGTTTTCTGGGCGAGGTGCTGCACGCGGTACTGCCGCTGCCGGTGCCTGCCAGTGTGTACGGTCTGGTGCTGCTGCTGGCAGCCCTGACCACCGGGTTTGTAAAGCTGGAGCAGGTCAAGGAGACCGGCACCTACCTGACCGGTATTTTTCCGCTGCTGTTCGTGCCCGCTGCTGCGGGCATCATGGAGCTGTGGGCAGAGATGGGACAGCTGCTGCTGCCCATCCTGATCGCCATTCTGCCGGTGACGGTGCTGGTGATGGCGGCCGCAGGCCGCACCACGCAGGCGCTGACCGCCCGCAATAAAAAAGAGGAGGCCGACCATGACTGAGCTGCTGAACGACTTTCTGACCGGCTCTGTGGCATGGGGCGTGCTGCTTACGCTGGCAGCCTTTGGGCTGGGTGTGCTCATCAATAAGGTGACCGGCAAGGCCATCTTTAACCCGCTGCTGCTGGGCAGTATTTTTGTCATCATTTTTCTGTCGGTGTGTAATATCCCCTACGGGGACTACAAAACCAGCGCCGCGCCGGTAAGCTATCTGCTGCTGCCCGCTACGGTGGCGCTGGCCATCCCGCTGTATGAAAAGCTGGATCTGCTCAAGGAGAACGCGCCCGCCATCATCGCGGGCATCTCGGTGGGCACGCTGGTCAGTCTGGGCAGCGCCTTTGCACTGGCGCTGGCAATGGACCTGACCCAGGAGCAGTACGCTACTCTGCTGCCGAAGTCGGTGACCACCGCCATCAGCATGGACGTGGCAGCTGAGCTGGGCGGCATTGCCGCCCTGACCGGTGCCATCGTCATCGTCACCGGCATCGTGGGTGCACTGCTGGCCGAGACCGTGTGCAAGCTGTTCCACATTACCGACCCCATCGCCAAGGGCGTGGGCATCGGCACGGCAGCCCATGCCGTGGGCACCAGCAAGGCGCTGCAGATGGGTGATGTGGAAGGTGCCATGAGCGGCCTTTCCATTGCCGTAGCCGGTGTGCTGACCGCCGTGCTCTGCCCGGTGTTCGTGGGCTTTGTCCACTAAAGCCGAGTGCAAATCTAAAGATACAGAAACACCCCCGGCAGCCATTGCGGCTGCCGGGGGTGTTTCTCTGTGGGTGGAAAACAAAAAAGAGGTGAAAAGAAGAATGGTTGGTAGAGATCAGTATTGCGCCTTATTTTTGTCGATAAGGCTGAACACGGGGGGACATATCACTTCTTGAAAAAGGAGAACAGCCCCTTCTTTTCATACGGTGCGCTGTGGATGGTGCCCACATGGTATCCGGTGACTTCAATGGCGGCGCGGAGCGCGTTTTCGTCCAGCGGCTCCTTGGAAAGGATCACGGTCTTGCCCTTGGCGTGGGAGGACGAGACTTTATCCACAGGAAATGCATTGCGCACGGTGTCATTGATATGGGCTTCGCACATGGAACACGCCATGCCGCCTACTTCTACGGTCGTCTGGATCATTTTTATACCTTCTTTCAGGAATATCTTATAAAATAATAGTTAGATTTGGCTAACTTTTCGCTCCGGGAAAAGCCGCCCGAAAGCGGCTCTTCTGCCCAAATAATACGCCATACAGCCGCAGCTGTCAAGCGCTTTGCTTATTTTTTCCGGTAGTCCCGAGGGGTCATGCCGAAATGCGCCTTGAACGCCCGGTTAAAATAGGAAAGGTTTTCAAACCCGCACCGGGAGGCAATGGTCAGCACGGTCTCATCGGTGGTTCGCAGCGCCTCGGCGGCGGTGTTCAGCCGGTACTCGTTCAGAAAGGCAATAAAGCTCTGCCCGGTCATCTGCCGGAACCAGCGCATAAAATGGCTGGCGCTGAAGGAGCAGACCCCGGCGGCATCGGCTACCCGGAGCGGCTCAGCATAATGCGCCGAAAGCCATTGCAATACGGTTTTCAGCCGCTGGGTGTCGGCAGTTTCGGTGGAGAGACACTGCCTGCCCTGCGCAATGAGCAGGGCAAGAAAGCGCAGCAGCGCCCCTTTTACCAGCAGCTCGTAGCCGGGGCGCTTGGCGCGGTTGGCATCTTCCAGCTCCCGCAGGCAGGCGGCGGCTTGCAGATAGCACAAATCGTTTGGGGTCAGCCGCACCGGCAGCGAAAGCCGCCCGCTTTGCAGCGGCAGCAGATATTTCTCGGCGCAAAGGTCCTCCGCACCGCCCAGCAGCTCCGGTTCAAAGATGATATTTTCGTATTCCATGCGCTGTCCCTCTGCCTGCCGCAGCGCGTGGAGCGTGCCCGGGGCAAAAAGAAAGATATCCCCCCGGTAGGCCGGGTAGGTCACCACGCCCACCTGTACCAGCCCCATGCCCTGCTTAACAAAGACCAGTTCCATGCTCTCGTGCCAGTGCAATGCCACCTGCTGGAAATCTCCCGGAATGGTGCAGGGGTACAGGTTGAACGGAAAGCGCACGGCTCCGTGCTGTTTTGTCTCCTGCAAAGAAGCCTGATTTTGCATTGTTCCACCCCCTGATGATAGGATTGTACCATAGTTTGCACTTTTTAGGCAAGATTTTGATCGTTCTATGTGGTATATCTTGAAGTACAGATGTCAAACCTGTTTTCCGTAAGGTGTATCTGAAAACAAAGAAATAGACGGAATTTTCGACTTTTCAGATACACCCTAACAAAGGAGGATGCTTTTATGAGCTTTACCGAGACGTTACAGAGTATCACCGGCAAGCTGCTGGCAGACTGCACCGATCAGGAACTGTATCTTGCACTGCTGGAACTTGTGCGGCAGAAGAGCGCCGACCGCGTGCAGCCAGTCACCGGGCGCAAGCTGTACTATATCAGCGCCGAATTCCTTATTGGCAAGCTGCTGTCCAACAACCTCATCAATCTGGGGCTGTACGATGAAGCCCGGTCTGCGCTGGCTGCTGCCGGAAAGCGCCTTTCCGATATTGAAGAGGTAGAGCCGGAGCCCTCTCTGGGCAACGGCGGCTTGGGGCGCCTGGCTGCCTGCTTCCTCGACTCTCTCGCAACGCTGAACCTGCCCGGCGACGGCGTAGGTCTGCGGTACCATTTTGGTCTGTTCCGTCAGTCCTTTGAGGACGGCGTGCAGAACGAAAAGCCCGACCCGTGGCTGACTGCCCACAGCTGGGCGGAAAAGACCGACACCACCTACCCGGTGGAGCTGGCGGGCAAGGAGTACACCGCCCGGCTGTACAAGCTAGCCGTTACCGGCTACGAGGGACGCACCAACACCCTGAACCTGTTCGATCTGGACACTATTGACGAGAGCATCGTCCATGACGGCATTGCCTTCGACAAGACCGCTATCGACAAGAACCTGACCCTCTTCCTCTACCCGGACGATTCCGACGAGGCTGGCCGCCGTCTGCGGGTGTACCAGCAGTACCTGATGGTTTCTGCCGGTGCACAGCTCATTCTGGCCGAGTGCGCCGCCCGGGGCTGCAACTTCCATGATCTGGCGGACTACGCCGCTATCCAGATCAACGACACCCACCCCAGCATGGTCATCCCGGAGCTGATCCGTCTGCTGGGCGAGCGCGGCATTGAATTTGAAGAGGCCGTGGAGATCGTCACCAAGACCTGCGCCTACACCAACCACACCATTCTGGCCGAGGCGCTGGAAAAGTGGCCCCGCTCCTATCTGGATGCCGTGGTGCCGCAGCTGATGCCCATCATCGAAAAGCTGGATGCGCTGGCACGCACCCGCACCGAGGACGAGAGCCTTGCCATCATTGACAAGGACGACCGGGTGCACATGGCACACATGGACATCCACTTCACCCACTCCACCAACGGCGTGGCGGCGCTGCATACCGAGATTTTGAAAAACTCCGAGCTGCACGGCTTCTACGAGCTGTATCCGGAAAAGTTCAACAACAAGACCAACGGCATCACCTTCCGCCGCTGGCTGCTGGAGTGCGACCCGCGCCTGACTGCCACGCTGGAAAAGCACATCGGCTCCGGCTTCCGCAAGGACGCCGCCGAGCTGGAAAAGCTGCTGGCCTTTGTCGATGACGAGACGGTGCTCAGCGAGCTGACCGCCGTGAAAAAGGCCAACAAGGAAGCGCTGGCAGACTGGCTGCTGCACACCCAGAAGGTGACTGTGAACACCGATGCAGTGTTCGATATCCAGTCCAAGCGCCTGCATGAGTATAAGCGCCAGCAGCTCAACCTGTTGTACCTCATCCACCAGTACTACGAGATCAAGGCAGGACACCTGCCCGCTGTGCCGCTGGTGAGCATCTTCGGCGCCAAAGCCGCTCCCGCCTACACCATTGCAAAAGACATCATCCATGCGCTGCTGACCCTCTCCAAGGTCATTGCCGCAGACCCGGAGGTGTCCAAGTGGCTGCAGGTGGTGTTTGTGGAAAACTACAACGTCACCGCCGCCGAAAAGCTGATCCCGGCCTGCGACCTGTCCGAGCAGATCAGCCTTGCCTCCAAGGAGGCCTCCGGCACCGGCAACATGAAGTTTATGCTGAACGGTGCGCTGACGCTGGGCACCATGGATGGTGCCAACGTGGAGATCAGCCAGCAGGTGGGCGAGGAGAACATTTATATCTTCGGCCAGACCTCCGATCAGGTCATCCACCGCTACGCCGTGGGCGATTACGACCCCGCCCAGTGGGTGGAGGGCGATGCCAACATCCGCCGCGCCATCAGCTTCCTCACCGGGCCGGAGATGCTGGCCGCCGGCCATGCCGAAAACCTGACCCGCCTGCATGATGAGCTGATCCATAAGGACTGGTTCCAGACCCTGCCGGACTTCAATGCCTACGTTGTGCGCAAGGGACAGGCCCTCAGTGATTACGCCTGCGACCCCACGGGCTGGCGGCGTAAGTGCCTTGTGAACATTGCCAAGGCTGGCATGTTCTCCTCTGACCGCACCATTGCCGAGTACGACCGCGATATCTGGCATCTGGGCAAATAATCTTTTTTGAACCTGCGTTTCTCCTTTATTTTCTCATAGGCTGCTGCACAAAGCTGTGCGGCAGCTTTTTTGTTTCCGTGCCAACAAGAAACGCCGCTGCACAGCCGTGCAGCGGCGTTTGATTCAGTTGATGAAAACCGGAACGGAAGCGGGATCAGTCCTCGCTCGCCTCTTCTTCCTCGTCATCCTCATCCGTATCACGCGGCTTATAGAAGATGCCGCTCAGGAAGATGCTGACGAAATACAGCAGCACCATGGGGAAAGCCACCATGCACTGGGACACGATGTCCGGCGGGGTGACCACAGCGGCGATGAAGAAGATGACCACGATGGCTACGCCGCGCACCTGCTTGAGGATCTGCGGGTTGATGATGCCCATCTTGGAAAGGATGATGGTGATCAGCGGCATCTCGAACACGCAGCCAAAGATGATGAACATGGTCAGGCAGAGGTTGACGTAGCTTTCGATACTGGTGGTGGTCTGGATGTACTCAGCACCCTCGATGCCGGTGCTGAGGAACCGCAGCATGAACGGCATCATGAGCTTATAGGCAAACAGCACGCCCACGCAGAACAGGATCAGACCCAGCAGCATGACCAGCTTGAAAAAGGTGCTCTCGCTCTTTTTCAGACCCGGCTTTGCAAAGGCGTAGATGTTGTAAAAGGCCACAGGCACCGTTACCACCACACCGGCCAGAATGGACACCCGGAAATACTGCATCAGTTTTTCCTGCGGGGCAATGGACACGAACTGGTAATAGTCGCGGCCCATGGCAGTAAGCAGATCGATCAGACGGTCTGCATACGCCAGCGAGACCACCACGCCCACCACAAACACCACCGCGCAGATGATGAGCCGGTTCCGCAGTTCTTTCAGATGGCCGGTCAGCGTCATGCTGCCGTCCTCTGCCATGACTTCGGCTTTCTTTTTGCGCTTTTTGTTTGTAGCCACAATTACTCCTCGTCTTCGTCCTTCTTATCAGCCTTCTTTACAGTCTCCTCGGACTGCTCGGCGTCCTCGTCCTCCATGCCCTTCTTGAAGCCATTGATGGTCTTACCGAACATCTTGCCCAGCTTCGGCAGGTTCTTGGGTCCAAAGATCAGCAGAACGACAACCAGAATGATCAGCAGCTCATTAGTACCAATACGCATAATAAATATCTCCTTTTTCTTGCCGCGCCGCGTGGCGGGCGTATTACAGAATGTATCTGGCAACCGCGGGCGCGGGTGCATCCATAAATAAGTAGGGGCGCTTACACCTTTGCTTCCTCAGCGGGTGCAGCTTCGGCAGCCTCTTCGGCTGCGGCAGGGGCTTCCTGCACAGGCTCAGCCACCGGCTCAGCGGCGGGCTGTGCGGCCTCGGCAGCGGGCTGCTCCGGCTTTTCAGCGGGAGCAGCCACAGTTTCAGCAGTGTCAGCCGGGGCTTCGGCGGGCTGCTCGGGCAGTTCCTCCACAGCATCCTCGGTCAGGTCGGTGACCTCCTCGGTCTCAGCCAGCTTCTTGGCAGCTTCCTCCTTGCTGGTCTTGCCAATGCCGGTAAAGCTCTTGGTCACGTCCCGCATACTGCTGTCGATATCCTTCTTGATATCGGTCAGGGGGGCAACAGCTTCTTTCAGGGGTGCCTGAATCTCGTTCAGCGGCTCCACCACGTTCTTCTGGATCTCCTCAGAAGCAGCGCCGGTGTATTTCTTCAGCTCGCGGAGCATCTTGCCGATCTTCTTTGCGTAGACAGGCAGCTGGTCCGGGCCGATGAACACAAACGCCACGATGACGATGACGATAAGCTCCCAAAAACCAATTTTCATAAGTAACGTTTCCTTTCCTGTACCAAGGGCATTTCCAAGACCGCCGCACACCACAGCGGTCTGCGCTTTTTTGCCCTTTTTGGCGGGGGTTCGGCGCACTGCGCGCCTTTGTTGCCCTATGTATACCGAAAAGTGGTGTACTGAATGTTAATATATTATTAATATTTTATGAACGAGTGCCTATTCAGCCTGTTTTATTTAACAAAGTGCATTTTCGTCATTCGTTATTACAGTTTGGATAGGATACAACAGCGTCCTCAGGTCTGCACGCCCTCGAACTGGCTATTGTAGAGCTTGGCGTAGAAGCCGCCCTGCGCCAGCAGCTGGTCGTGGTTGCCCTGCTCCACGATGTGGCCGTCCTTCATCACAAGGATGACATCTGCCTCCCGGATAGTGGAAAGGCGGTGTGCCACGATAAAGCTGGTACGCCCCTGCATCATGCGGGCAAAGGCCTTCTGGATGCGCACCTCAGTGCGGGTATCAATGGAGGATGTGGCTTCGTCCAAGATCAACATGGGCGGCAGGCAGAGCATCACGCGGGCGATGCAGAGCAGCTGCTTTTGTCCCTGACTGATGTTGCCGCCGTCCTCTGCAATGACAGTGTCGTAGCCATCGGGCAGGCGGCGGATAAAGCTGTGGGCGTGGGCAGCCTTGGCGGCGGCAATCACCTCGTCCATGGTGGCGTCCGGCTTGCCGTAGGCAATGTTCTCCCGCACCGTGCCGGCACGCAGCCAGGTGTCCTGCAGCACCATGCCGTAGCTGCCGCGCAGGGAGGCGCGGGTCACATCCCGGATATCGGTGCCGGACACCTTGATGCTGCCGCTGTTCACATCATAGAAACGCATCAGCAGATTGATGAGGGTGGTCTTGCCGCAGCCGGTGGGGCCTACGATGGCAATGCGCTGGCCGGGCTGCACGTCCAGCGAGAGCCCCTCGATGAGCGGGCGGTCGGGCAGGTAGCGGAAAGAAACATCCTGCAGCTGCACATGGCCGTCCGGCTGCAACGCGGCGGCGTTTTCAGCCTCCGGCACCTGATCCTCGGCGTCCAGCAGTTCAAACACCCGGGCGGCGCAGGCCAGTGCGTTTTGCAGCTCGGTGACCACGCCCGAGATCTCGTTGAAGGGCTTCGTGTACTGGTTGGCGTAGCTTAAAAAGACGCTCAGCTGACCGATGGTGATGCCGCCGCGCACGGCGTACAGCGCACCCACAAGACCCACGCCTGCGTACACGATGTTGTTCACAAAGCGGGTGGCGGGGTTGGTCAGGCTGGAGAAGAAGATGGCCTTCAGGCTCACGTCCTGTAATTGTCCGTTCACTTCGTCAAAGGCGGCAAGGCTTTCGGCTTCGTGGCCAAAGGCCTGCACCACCTTTTGGCCTTCGATCATCTCGTTGACCAGCGCGGTCTGCTTGCCGCGGACGGTGCTCTGGCTCTGGAAGTAGCCGTAACTGCGCTTTGCCAGAAAGCCCGCCACCACAAGGCTCAGCGGGGTGATGCACACCACCACCAGCGTGATGGGCACGTTCTCCCGCAGCATGAACAGCAGGGTGCCAAAAATGGTCAGGATGCCGGAGAACAGCTGGGTAAAGCCCATCAGCAGGCCGTCCGCAAAGGTGTCCACATCCGCCACCATGCGGCTGACGATATCGCCGGAGGGGTGGCTGTCCAGATAGGACAGCGGCAGGGTCTGAATTTTGCGCAGCGCCTCGTTGCGCAGATCACGGCTGACCGAGAAGGTGATGCGGTTGTTGCACACGCTCAAAAGCCACTGCGCAAGGGCGGCTACGGCTGCCACTACCAGAATGCTTACGGCAATGCGCAGCACCCCGGCAAGGTCTACATTGCCCTTGCCCAGCATCTTATCAATGGCGTCACCGCACAGGATGGGGATATACAGCTGAGCGGCTACACTGACCGCCGCCACCAGCAGACTGCACACCACAAAGGCGCTGTACGGACGGATCTTGTGCAGCACCCGGTTCAGGGTGGCCTTGCGCTGCTGCGGGGTCAGCTTGTTTTTTGCTTTTGCACTCATGCTTCTGCCTCCCCTTTCTTGAACTGGCTCTCGTAGATCTCCTCGTACACCGGGCAGCTGCTGCGCAGGGCGCTGTGGGTGCCGATGCCCACCAGATGGCCGTCATCCAATACTAAGATTTGGTCGGCGTGCTGCAAACTGGCGGCGCGCTGGCTGACGATGAACACGGTCAGTGCCCCGGGCAGCGCCGCCAGTGCCTTGCGCAGGGCGGCGTCGGTGGCGTAGTCCAGCGCGCTGGCGCTGTCATCCAAAATCAAAATATCCGGCTTGCCCACCAGCGCACGGGCGATGGTGAGCCGCTGCTTCTGTCCGCCGGAAAGGTTGCGTCCGCCCTGCTCCACCGGCTCGTCCAGCCCAAGGGGCTTTGCACGCACAAAGTCTGCGGCCTGTGCCGTTTCCAGCGCCGCCCACAGGTCGGCATCGGTGGCATCCTTGTTGCCCCACAAAAGGTTGGAGCGGATGGTGCCGCCGAAGAGCTGCGCCTTCTGCATGACCACCGCCACCCTGCCGCGCAAAGCGTCCCGGGGGTAGCTGGCCACCGGGCGGCCAAAGATCTCCACGCTGCCCTCGGTGGCATCGTAAAAGCGTGGGATGAGGTTTACCAAGCTGGATTTGCCGCTGCCGGTGCCGCCGATGACGCCGATGGTCTGGCCCTTTTTGGCAGTAAAGCTGATATCGGTCAGGCTGGGTGCACCCGCCCCGGCGTAGGTCAGGCCTACATGGTCAAAGCGCACGGCATCGCCGGTTTTGTCGGCGGGCACTTCGCCCAGAAGTTCGGCGGGAAAGGTCATGCCGGGCTTGGTATCCAGCACCGCCTGCACACGGCCTGCGCAGGCCAGCGCCTTGCTGATTTGTACGATGAGGTTGGCAAGCTTTACCAGCTCCACAAGGATCTGGTTCATGTAGTTCACCAGCGCAATGACATCGCCGGACGCCATGCCGCCCACATTGATCTCAATGCTGCCCACATACAGCAGCGCCACGATGGCAAGGTTGATGAGCACATAGGTCAGTGGGTTCATCAGCGCCGAAAGGTGGCCGACGTGCAGCTGCATCCCGGTCAGCAGGGCGTTAGCGTCCTCAAAGCGGTCGATCTCGCTCTGCTCCTTATCAAAGGCACGTACCACGCGCACGCCGGTCAGGTTCTCGCGGGTCAGGCCCAGCACCCGGTCCAGCCGGGTCTGCACGGTCTTATACAGCGGACGGGTGACTACCATCACGCCGAACACCACCACGCTGAGCAGCGGGATGGTGACTACAAAGATCATTGCCGCCCGGGCATTGACCGTAAAGGCCATGACCATGGCGCCCAGAACCACAAAGGGGCTGCGCAGGAACAGGCGCAAAAACAGGTTGAGCCCGCTCTGCACCTGATTGACATCGCTGGTCATGCGGGTGATAAGGGTGCTGGTGCCCAGCGTATCCATCTCGGAAAAGCTCAGGCTCTGGATATGGGCAAACAGGGCGTGCCGCAGCGCGGTGGAGTAGCCCACCGCCGCCTTGGCAGAAAAATACTGCGCGGTCAGGCTGCAGGTAAGGCCGACAAAAGCCAGCAGCAGCAAAAGGCCGCACCGCACCAGAATATAATGCAGGTCGTGCGCTGCAATGCCCACATTGACGATATCCGCCATGACCAGCGGCACAAACAGGTCAAAGGTGGCTTCCAGCATCTTAAAGAGCGGTGCAAGCACGCTTTCGCGCTTGTAGCCCTTCAGGTAGCCAAGCATCCGGTTCAAAAAAATTCCTCCTTTGTGGGTCAAAATACACCTTATTATAACGCGATGTATATTGAAAATCCAGTGCCGCAGCTGCGTTTTGCATTGTACAAGCTGCCAAATCCTGTTATACTAGAACTGATATTGATAGGGAAGTATGGTGAACACAATGGCAAGACGAACAGACGGCGGGGTACGCTTCCGCCCGGTGGGCAGCCAACGCAGCCGCACCGCACCGGTGTACAGCCCGCGCGGCACCGGCTGCCCGGCCATCGAGCAGGCAGTGCAGGGGCTGTACAAGGGGCAGAACGAGGAAAGCTTCTGGTCCCTGATGAGTGCATTGAATTACGCGCTGGAACTGGAGACCCATGTGCTGGTGCCGCTGCAGACGGCGCTTTCGGCGCAGGGTGCGCCTGCCCCGTGGATGGAGCACCCCATCCCGGCGGAAAAGGCCGATGGCCTTGCCTTGTGGACGCTGCGCAACGACAAGGGACGCTGCTGGCTGCCGCTGTTCACCTCGGTGGCAGCGGCCGGTGCAGATCGCAGTACCGGCAGCCGCCCCATGGCAGACCGCACCTTGGAGCAGGCCATGCAGCTGGCGCTGGACACCCCGGGCATCGACGGCGTGGTGCTGGACCCGTGGAGCAATTCCGCCTCGCTGGACGGTGCGCTGCTCAACGGTCTGCTGCACGCAGGCCACACCCCGGAGGGCCCCGGCGCAGAGGAGGCCGAAGCCGGTAAGGAAGCTGCCCGCGCCGGACACTGGGCGGCAGCGGCAGAGTGCTACCAGAAAGCCGCTGAGCAGGGAAATTCTGCCGGGCTCTCGCTGCTGGGCGAGTGCCTGTATCAGGGGCGCGGCGTGCCAAAAAGCGCTGCGCAGGCACGCAAGCTGTGGAAAGCTGCTGCCGAAAGCGGTGAAACCATCGCCCTTTTGAACCTTGGCGACGACTGCGCCGCCCAGGGCGACAACGGCAAGGCGCTGTTGTGGTACCGCCGGGCGCGGCAGAGCGCGGCAGCGGTGCCGGATATCGAGTACACGCCCCGGGTCTGCCTGCGGCTGGCGCAGTACGAAACGCGCTACACCTCCCGCAAAAAGGCGCTGGCGCTGGCGGCAGAAGCAAAGCAGGCTTTTACCATTTTGCAGCGGGAGCACGAGCCGGACGCCGACTGCTGGTTGCAGGAAGCGGAACAGCTGCTCTATGAGCTGACCCACGAGCCGCCTACGGCTCCGGCAGCATATAACATAGAATCTTTACAATTGGACTAAAAAATGGTCACAGCCGTCCGGTAAGATAGACTGGAGAAAAAACAGCCCGCAGACACGGCGGACAAGAAACAGAGGAAACAGTATGAGCAAAGTGATCGGCATTGATCTGGGTACGACCAATTCCTGTGTGGCGGTAGTGGAGGGCGGCAAGCCTGTGGTCATCACCAATGCAGAGGGCGAGCGTACCACCCCCAGCGTGGTGGCATTTACCAAGGACGGTGAGCGGCTGGTGGGCGGCGCGGCCAAGCGCCAGATCGCCACAAATTCCGGGCGCACGATCTCCAGCATCAAGCGGTACATGGGTTCGGACTACCGGGCGCATATTGACGGCAAGGACCTTGCCCCGCAGGAGATCAGCGCCATGATCCTTGCCAAGATCCGCAGGGACGCCGAGAGTTATCTGGGCGAGCCGGTCACCGAAGCCGTTATCACCGTGCCCGCCTATTTTGATGACAGCCAGCGCAAGGCCACGCAGGATGCAGGCCGCATTGCGGGGCTGAACGTGCTGCGCATCATCAACGAGCCCACCGCCGCCGCTGTGGCCTACGGTCTGGACAACGAAGCCGCCCAGAAGATCCTTGTTTACGACCTTGGCGGCGGCACCTTTGACGTGTCCATCATCGAGATCGAGGACGGCACCTTTACGGTGCTTGCCACCGGCGGCGACACCCATCTGGGCGGCGATGACTTTGACCAGCGCATCGTGGAGTACGCGGTGGCGGAGTTCAAAAAGTCTGACCGCATCGACCTGACCCGCGACCCCGCCGCCATGGGACGGCTGAAGGAGGAGGCGGAAAAGGCCAAGAAGGAGCTTTCCAGTGCGCCCTCTGCTCAGCTGAACCTGCCCTTTATCACGGTGGGCAAGGACGGGCCCCATCACTTGGATATCGCTTTGTCCCGCCCGCAGTTCGAGATGATGACCGGCGATCTGCTGTCCCGCACCGTGACCCCGGTGCAGAACGCCTTGCGGGATGCCGGCATCTCTGCCAGCCAGCTGGGCAAGGTGCTGCTGGTAGGTGGCAGCACCCGGATGCCCGCCGTGGAGCGGCAGGTGCGGGAGCTGCTGGGCAAGGAGCCCAGCCACAGCCTGAACCCGGACGAGTGCGTCGCCATGGGTGCGGCGGTGCAGGGTGCACTGCTGCAGGGCGGCGGCAAGCTGGCGGGTGCCACCGGCGCGGCAGCGCAGGGGCTGGTGCTGATGGACGTGACCCCGCTGACTTTGTCCATCGAGACACTGGGCGGCGTGGCTACCCCGCTGATCACCCGCAACAGCATGATCCCCACCCGCAAGAGCCAGATCTTTACCACCGCCCGTCCCATGCAGACCAGCGTGGAGATCAACGTTCTGCAGGGCGAGCGCCACTTTGCGCGGGACAATAAGTCCCTTGGCAAGTTCAAGCTGAACGGCATCCGGGCAAGCTTTTCGTCCAAGCCGCAGATCGAGGTCACCTTTGATATCGATGTGAACGGCGTGGTGAAGGTATCTGCAAAAGACCTTGCCACCGGGCGGGAGCAGAATATCACCATCACCGGCAGCACCAACCTTTCCGAAAACGAGATCCAGCGCGCTATGGCAGATGCCGCCGCTTACGAGGCTGAGGACAGCCGCCGCAAGGAGCGCTTGGACCTGCACAATCAGGCCGAGGTGCTGGCCTACAAGGTGGATGAAGCGCTTTCCAAGTGCAAAAAGGAGTTGGACAAGGACGAAAAGGCCCGCGTGAAGGCCGACCTTGCCAATCTGCGCCACTGCCTGCGCAAGGATAAGCCCGAAAAGATGAACGAGACCGAGGAAGCCGCCCTGCGGCAGGCCAAGAGCCAGCTGGAAGCCTCGGCCAACCACCTGATGCTGCTGTACTCTGCCGAGCAGACCCCCGGCGATGGAACGGACAGCACGCTGTAATATAATAAGTTTTATGGGCTGCTGCACCCGCCCGGCGCAGCAGCCCTTTTTGTAGAAATAGAAAGGAACTGTTATGAAGGAACTGCAATATCCGGTGCGCCCCGGGCGCTACCGCCACTTTAAAGGCAACGAGTATCAGGTGCTGGGCGTGGCACGCCACAGCGAGACCGAGGAGGAAATGGTGGTGTACCGCGCCCTGTATGGCGAGGGCGGGCTGTGGGTGCGCCCCGCCGCCATGTGGCTGGAAACCGTGACCCGGGACGGCGTTACCCAGCCCCGCTTTACCTATATCGGGGAGTGATGCGCCCGGCTTGAATCCCGTTATTGACCCTAGGATTATTTTGCGGTAAAATGTGGGTATGATACCAAATAACAAAGGAGGTTTTCGTATGAAGGCCAAACGATGGATCTCGCTCCTGCTCGCAGTCAGCATGATGCTTGGTGTACTGGCAATGCCTGCTTCGGCGGCAGCTCAGCAGCCGGAAAGCACCGCTGTTGTCAGCGAGGAACTGCCCGATGCCGCAGCGCTGAGCGCGGCAGAGGATGAAAATGATATCGTCAACATCCGCATCCGGGCGACCGGAAACCTTGTCTATGGTTCCGATTATAAGCTGGAGGTGGAGACCCGGCCCGAAAACACCCAGTATATTGCCGTGGTGCTGGGCACCAGCGGCGAAGCCTACGGCTATGTGACCCTGATGATCTCGGATAAGCTGCGCACTTTGCTCAAGCTGATCCCCCTGCCCAAAAAGATGTCCCAGACCCCGGACCAGGCCGAGGAATTCAACGTATACAGCTACCTCAAGCAGCTGATCGACGGCAACGATGTCGGCGTGCTGCTGCGGGTGGCGGACGAAGTAGTGTCGGTGATGGACACCGTCAGCTTCTTTGTCCCGGCCGGCTACCTGACCACGGTGAAGAATGTTTCCAACGGCATGAAGCTGGCGCTGAGCCTGATCCGCAAGTATCTGCCCGAGGGTGCGCTGAGCCGCATCTATCTGGACGAGCAGCCCAAGGACAGCGGCAAGTACTTTGCCGGTGCCATTGCGCTGGAAAGCAGCGATATCAACGCCGCCGGGTTTGCCATGTTCAAGATCAAGCCCAAGACCGAAAACGTCAGCCTGAGCTGGGCAGCCGATGCCCCGGCCAGCATGACCGTCTCTCAGCTGCAAAGCGCTGATCTGACCGCCAAGGTGATCTCGGACGGACAGGTGGCTGAAAACGGCAAGGTAAGCTACACCTACAAGAAAAAGACCTTCCTGTGGTTCAGCAGCAAAATGAGCGGCGTGCCCACCGAGCCCGGCACCTACACCCAGACCGCCAAGGCGGGGGGCAACTACTCCTGCAGTACCATCAGCCGCACCATTACGGTGACTGCTGACCCGCAGCCTGCTGCCGCAGAGCAGCCCGCGGCATAAGCATCTTTATAGCACATAAACCGGCGGAAAAATATTTTTGAATTGGATGATCCCGGAAAGTCTGCGGACTTTCCGGGATCGTTTTTTCGCGGGAGAGGATACTTTTTATTTTCTATAAAAGGGGTTGCTTTACTCTTGCAAATCGTTGCATAATACGCTATTATAAAAATAAAATAACCCCTTGCGGTAAAAAAAGGAGAAGAAGGAGCAGCTTATCTATGGAAGAGAAAAAAAGCGGCATCAAAAAGTTCTTTGAAGAGTTCAAAGCGTTTGCCATGCGCGGCAACGTGCTGGACATGGCAGTGGGCGTTGTCATCGGCGGTGCCTTCACCGCAATCGTCACCGCGCTGGTGGAGGACATCATCAACCCGCTGATCGGCCTGTTCTTCAAGGCGGATTTTTCCGATGTGGTCATCGGACTGGGCGGCTCCAGCATCAAGATCGGCGAGTTCGTCAACTCCATCATCAACTTCCTCATCGTGGCCTTTGTGCTGTTCGTTGTGATCAAGTTTATCAACTCCCTGCACAAAAAGCCCGAAGAGCCCGCCGGGCCGGAGGAACCCACCACCAAGGTGTGCCCCTACTGCCAGAGTGAGATCTCCATCAAGGCTGTGCGCTGCCCCCACTGCACCTCCAAGCTGGAGGGCTTTCCCGAAATGAAAGCCTGAAGCATTCAGCATTGACATTACAACAAAACCCTCCCTGCCGGGCGCAGTCTTTGCGCTGCCGGCGGGGAGGGTTTTACACATTTTGCGGCTTGGCTGTGGAAAAGTGAAGCAGGAAGTGAGGTGGGAAAATCAGGGGGTTCTTACTTGCTGGCTTACTGGACCTTGGTCAGCTCAGCCAGCTTGTGGTAGATCTCGGTGTTGTCGTACACACCGCCGAACTTCTCGGCACCGACACCCATGGCGTACACGTTGACCATGGCACCGGTGTGGGCGTAGGTGGTGTGATCCATACCGGACTTGTGGTTGATGGTGTGGCAGACAGCCATGCTGAAGGGGATGTAAGTACCGTACAGCTCGTAATCCTGCTGGCTCATCTTGCTCTGGCTGGAGGAACCCACCTGCAGGGTGCGCTCGTAGGCCTTGCGCAGGTTCTCCGCCTCGTAGTCGGTCAGCAGCAGCTTGCCTGCGCTGGCGGCAGCGGGGTCGGTGGGCAGGGTCAGGCCAAAGACGTTCTTCACATCCTGCATGGCAGTCTCAAAGGGGGTCTTGTTGGCAATGTAGCCCTGCACATAGGTGGAATCGAACTTTGCGTAGGACATCTTCTGGTGTGCCAGATTGGTCAGGAAGGTGTCGTAGTTGGTGGTCTTGTAGCCGATGGCCATGCCGCCGGTCTCGTGGTCGGCGGTGACAAGGATCAAAGTCTCGTTGGGGTGGGCATTGTAGAAGTCCACCGCAGCCTGCACCGCGTTGCTCATCTCCAGCACATCGTGGATGGAAGCAGCGGCATCATTGGCGTGGCAGGCCCAGTCGATCTTACCGGACTCGGTCATCAGGAAGAAGCCCTTCTTGTTGTTCAGCAGCTCGATGCCCTTCTTGACGTAGTCGGTCAGCTGCCACTCGCCGTTGGCAGCGTCCATGGCGTAGTTCATGGCCTTGCCATCGCCCAGATTCTCGGCAATGATCAGGGTCTTGCCAGCACCGGCGGTCAGGGCAGCGGCACCGGCCTGCGTGGTGACCACGTTGTAACCGGCGTTGGCAGCCACGGTATGGTTGTCGGGGCCGGTGCCATCGCCGTTCACCTTCTGGAACTCGCCGCCGGCAAAGTACTCAAAGCCGGAGTTTGCCAGCTCCACGCCGATCTGGTAGTAGTTCTTGCGGGTCTTCTGGTGGGCGTAGAAAGCAGCGGGGGTGGCGTGGTCGATGTTCACGGTGGAAATCACGCCAACCTTATAGCCCTTCTGGGTGTGCAGCTTTTCGGCGATGGTCTCGTAGGGCACATCGCGGGTCCAGGGGCACATATTGATGACGCCGCTCTCGGTCTTGTGGCCGGTGGCGATGGAGGTGGCAGTGGAAGCAGAATCCGGGCAGAAGGAGGTGCTGTCGTAGGTGGTCACGCTGCCCACCTGCGGGAAGCCGGTAAAACTCAGGTCAGCCTCGGTCACAGCGCCGTTGTTGTCCACAGTGCCCTTGTAAAAGCGTGCGGACTGGATCTGGGCAGTGCCCATGCCATCGCCAATGAACAGGAAAACGTACTTGGGCTTTTTGAACACGTCCAGCAGACCGTTCTCTTCGTCTGCTGCGGCAGAAGCATCCGTCTCGGCGGCGTGAGCGGCTACGGGGGCAGCCGACAGCATGCCCACTGCCGATGCAACGGCACCGGCTTTCAGGAAGCTGCGGCGGGAAATTTTCGCATTCTTCATAACAGATATCCTCTCTTTTTTCAGCCCGGCTTGGGCGGTCATACTATTTCTTGTGGGAACACCTGTATTGTAGCGCACCGCCCGCAGCGGCGAAACCAGCCCCATGTAACACTTAGGTAAACCTTTGACGCACGGAAGAGCGGCAGTGTAAAATGCGGGCAAAACAGGTAAAATCTGCCTGTAACGCCCGCCGAAGGGGCACTTTTTGCGCCGAACCGCCCTGCAAGGGTTGCAAGCAGGGGGCTTTTCATTGTACAATAGAAAGAGCAAGCGGAGATATACTTCTATAATGAGAGGATCTTTTAAATATGTCTGATATCAAAGTGCTGGCGCTGGATCTGGATGGCACCCTGACCAACGACCAGAAACTCGTCACCCCGCGCACCCGCGCCGCGCTGGACGCAGCCATTGAAAAAGGCGTCACCATCGTGCTGGCGTCCGGCCGGCCCACCGCCGGCATCCAGCCGCTGGCTGAGGAGCTGGATCTGGACAAAAAGGGCGGCTGCATCCTGTCCTATAACGGCGGAAAGATCGTGGACTGCCGCACCGGCGAGACGCTGGTGGAAAAGACGCTGGACCCCGCCCTTGTGCCCGAGCTGTGCGCCTTTGCTGCCGCGCAGGATATTGCCATCCTGACCTATAACCGCGAGGGCATCGTCTGTGAGCGGGACAAGGACGAGTGGGCCAACAAGGAGTGCTTTACCACCAAGCTGCCCATGATCCATGTGGACGATCTGGCATCCTATGTGAACTACCCTGTGTGCAAGATGCTCATCACGCTGGACCCCGCCCGCCGGGACGCGGTGTGCGCCGCCGGACAGCAGCAGTTTGCGGGCCGTGCCGACCTGTACCCCTCCAGCCCCTTCTTTATCGAGGCGGTGCCGCTGGGCGTAGCCAAGGACGGCAGTCTGGCAGAGCTTCTGCGCCGCATGGGCCTGACCCGCGAGAACCTGATGGCCTGCGGCGACGGCCTGAACGACCGCTCCATGATCGCCTACGCTGGGGTGGGTGTGGCCATGCAGAACGCCGAGCAGCCGGTAAAGGACTGCGCCGACTATGTGACCACCGCCGACAACAACCACGACGGCGTGGCCGAGGCCGTGGAGAAGTTTATTTTACGAGAGGACTAACAAAGCAATGCCGCGTAACTTGGTTTTATTTGATTTGGAATGGAACATCGGCTACCAGCCGTATACCTTTAACTACCATGGGGTGCAGCAGACCCTGCGGGGCGAGATCGTGGAGATCGGCGCTGTAAAGATCGACGAGGATGCCAACGTGCTGGACACCTTTTCCATCCATCTGCGTCCCCGCATCTTCCGCAAATTGCAGCACCATATCGCCAAGGTGACCGGCCTGACGCAGGCTGATCTGGACAAGGGTGAGCCCATCGTGCAGGGTCTGCGCCGCTTTATGCAGTGGTGCGGCCCGGATGCCGAGTTTGCCGAGTGGGGTCTGGACGATGTGCCGGTGCTCAAGCAGAACCTGTTCCTGTGCAATCTGGACGAGTCCAGGCCCACCGTGTGGTATGACCTGCAGCAGGTCTTTCTGCGGGAGCATCCCCGCAAGGAGGGCGAGGGCATGACGCTGGAAAGCGTGGTCACCCGCATGGGCATCCCTATGGAGCGCCCCTTCCACGATGCACTTTCCGATACCCTGTACACCGCCGATGTCTGCCGTCTGTTGGATTTGCGCGCCGGGCTTGCCGCCTACCCCACTGAGGACGAGGCGCTGCGCCAGAGCCTGTGCCAGACCCCCGGTGACTACCGGGACTTTACGGTGTTCCACGGCTATGTGGAGCAGTACGCATGGCGGGCTGACCCCAAGATCAGCCAGATGCCCTGCCCGGAGTGCGGCACCCCCCTGCAGCCGGACGAGATTTGGCTGAAAAAGGGCAGCAACAGCTGGTATACCCTGTGTCAGTGCCCCAGCTGCACCGGCAGCGGCAACGCCGCCGGACAGGGCGTGTTCCAGCGGTACAAGCTGTCCCGCCGGGACGGCCTGCACTGGAGCTTTGCCCGCTGCGCCCAGATGCCGGACGCCGAAAGCCTTGCCCGCTGGGAAAAGCTTCGCACCGCCCAGCTGGAGCGGATGCGTGCCAAGGCTGAAAAGCAGGCTGCGGAAAAATAAAGGCAGGAAAATCCCTTTTCATCTCGTAGTATTGGTAGCAGAGCCTGAAGCGTGTCGAAAAATGCACATTCTGTTCACGGCTCTGTCATAGAGAATGGATATACTAAGCATGATGCAGCCTGCCCGGGAACGTCCCGGCGCCGCTGCACAGAAAGGGATCGGACACAGGATGCAAACCGCACTGATGGGCTGGGTGCACCAGCTTGGAACACTGGAATACTGGGAGGCGCTGCTGGCGGGCTTTGAGGGGCTTGGCCCCCTTGTGCCCATTTTGCTGGCGATGGTGGAGTCCTTTTTTCCGCCGCTGCCGCTGATCGCCATTGTGGCGCTGAACGTAGCCGCACACGGCGGTCTGCTGGGCTTTTTGTACAGCTGGGCAGGCGTGGCGCTGGGCGGCATCATCATGTTTTTATTCTGGCGGCGGCTCATCAAGCGCTTTTTCTGGAAGGTAGCCAGCCGCTCCCCCAAGCTGGAAAAGGCACAGCAGTGGGTGAACCGCTTCGATACCTCGTCCCTGTTCATGCTGTCGCTGCTGCCCTTCACCCCCACCTCCTTCATGCACTTTGCCTTCGGGATGTCGGACTTTGACGAAAAGCGCTACCTGCGCGCTGTCCTTTTGGGCAAGGGGCTGATGGTGGCCATGATGGCTGTCTTTGGGCAGTCACTGGTCAGCTCTCTGAAAAACCCGGTCTACCTTGTGCTTGCCGTCCTGCTGTGGGGCGGGATGTACTGGGTGAGCAAAAGGTTCTGCCGGAAGCATCATCTGGAATAAAAGAATAACATTCGAGACAGCGGAAGTACCTGCGGGTGTGCCGCTGTCTCTTTTTTTGCAGAAAAAAGCTATGGCGGGCAGTCCGCAGACTGCCCGCCATGGCATGAGAACCATCATTTTTATTTTGCTTCCGGTTCCTGTACAAGGGGTTCGGACGGCGGTGGGGTGAGGGTGGAATGCGCCACCACAAAGGCCGCAGCCTTTGCCCGGGCAAGACGCTGGCGCACCTTGCGGGCATCGTTCGCGGGAAAGGTGCGCTCTCCGTCCAGCTTCTCGTTCCAGTGCGCAAGAGCAGCGTTCACCTCGGCTTCGGTGGGCTGTAAGCCCTCCCGCTCAGCCACCAGCAAAAGCCCCAGCCAGCTGCGCAGCTTGCGCTCCGCCTGCCGGTGCAGCCACTGCCGGAACTGTTCTACCGTCTGCCCGCGCACGGCCAAGAACTGGTCAAAGTTGATACCGTTTGCCTGCAAGCTCAGATTGAACTGCCGCTGCTCGGCAAAGTAGTTGCCCGCTTCCAGCCGTTTTGGCACCGGGCCGGTCACCTCATCGCCCAGCTGCCAGACCAGCTCCTTTTCAGCCCGGTCTCTGGCCTGTGCGCAGCGTTTTGCGTAGAGCTCCCGGATCACCCGGTCGCGCAGCGCAGCCTTGCCTGCGGCATCAGCGGCGCGTTCTTCATCGCCGTAGTTGCGGTTGATCTCCAGTTCAATGGTCAACCGGCGCAGCGGGTGGGGCTCGATGGCTTGCACAAAGCCGGTGTCCCGTCCCAGCTCCAGCGGCGGCAGGGTGTAAAACTGTGCCCCCGCCCGGAAGCCCTCGGCCTTGTTGACTGCCAGCAGCTCAAAATCCGGGTCGGTCACCGGTACAAGCTGCTGCTCCTGCACCAGCTGCCGGTAAAGAGGGTCAAAGCCTTCCAGAATGGTGCGGTTCACCGCCGCCGTCAGCAGTTCTTCCTCGTCTTGCGGGGCGTCCGGGGCGGCCTGCTCCTTTGCCAGCGCAGCGGTCAGCTCCTCCGCGCTTGCCGTGAATACCAACCGGCAGTCCCCCGGCTCAGCCATGCCGAAATGTTCCAGTTTCATGCGGTGTCCCTCCTTCTCAGCGGTTCATGATGCCGACCATCAGCACCAGCAGCGCCACGCCGATGCCAGCGTACAGCAGCTCAGCACCCAGCACGGACTTGTCGCCCTCTACGAACATCTTCTCCGGGGCATCCGGGTCGTAGTACAGGGTGACCACGCTGCCCTCGGCAAAGGGCTTGCCCTTGGCGGGCTTGGGATATTGCAGCCGGTGGCTGCCGCCTGCGGTGGTAAACTCCAGCACATAGGCAGCGCCGTCCCGGCTCTGCACCGTGCCGCTTACCGTGGCCTGCACGCAGACGCCCTTGGTGCGCAGCTGCTGCCGCGCCCGCACGCTGCGCAGCGCCATGTAAAACATGATCAGCGCGCCCACCAGAAAAATAATCACATTCAGCATTGTTTTCCCTCGTTTTTCCGTAATCGCCGGGCGGTGCCCGGACGTATAGACAGTACCGCATAATTCTAAGTGCCGATACGGCGCGCGAGGTGCGGCAGATGCTAAGCCAAAAGCGCAGATAATACTTTGTGTATTATCGAGCATTTTGGCAACGCAGATGCCGTGCCGCAGCCGCCGGAACGGTGCTTAAGCCGTCAGGCGGGAATTGTGCGGTACTGTCTATCGTTTATTGTACCATAATCTGCCCTAAAAAGCGCCCCACAGCCGCTATCCAGAGTGCACCAACTTTGCCGCAAAAATTTGTCGAATAATTTTGAAATTAAGCCTTGACATTTCCTTTGTATCTGGTATAATAACTATCGTTCCCGGCGCCACGGCGCAGGAACACAACAGAATATGCGGATATGGCGGAATTGGCAGACGCGTTAGATTCAGGTTCTAATCGGGGCAACTCGGTGGAGGTTCAAGTCCTCTTATCCGCACCAAATAATGAAAATCCGAACCTTTTCTCGATAGGAGAAAGGTTCGGATTTTTGTTTTATTGGCTCATGGATCGTGTCGGAATTTACGGCTCAGGCAAGACTTTCAATGACCTTGGCGCTTTTTTCAATGCCGATAACCCCGCTGTCCAGCGCAATATGATAGTTGGCGGCATGATGATGCGTTTTTCCATTAGACTTCTCCTTTCTGGTTCAGTTCACGGTAGGTTTTGCAGATCAGATAGCCTGCAATCAGGAAGGTGAGGATATCCGACATGGGCATGGAGTACAACACACCGTCCAGCCCGAAGAACCGGGGCAGCAGTAGGGCAAAGCCCACGCCGAACACCACCTCACGCACCATGGACAGGGCGGTGGATTCCGCTGCCTTGCCCATGGCCTGCAAAAAGATGAAGCAGGCTTTGTTGACACAGGCCAGAATGATCATGCACAGGTAGATGCGGAAGGACTTCACGGCAAAATCGGTGTAGTAAACGCTCTCGTTGGCGGAACCAAACAGGGCGATGAGCTGCCGGGGAAGCAGCTCCACCAGCACCAGTGCAACGGCACCCACTGCGGCTTCTGCCAGCAGCAGCTTCGTGAACAGCTCCTTCACACGGGTGGGCTTTTTGGCGCCCATGTTGAAGCCCACCACGGGGATGCAGCCAGCCGCCATGCCCACCACGATGGAAATGACGATCTGGAAGAACTTCATCACGATGCCAACAACTGCCATGGGAATCTGGGCGTACTGCTCCTGCCCGAACACGGCATCCAGTGCGCCGTATTTGCGGATCATGTTGTTGATGGCTGCCATTGCCGCCACAAGGCTGATCTGGGACAGAAAGCTGGTCATGCCAAGGGTCAGGGTACGGCCGCAGATGGAGCCTTTCAGCCGGTAGTCACCCTTTTCAGGGCGAATGATCTTCATGTGCAGCAGATACCACACTGCCAGCGCTGCCGTGACCAGCTGACCGATGACGGTAGCCACCGCTGCGCCCATCATGCCCCAGCGGAAGCCGAAAATGAAGATGGGGTCCAGAATGATGTTCAGCGCCGCACCCGCAAGGGTGGAGATCATGGCAAACCGGGGGTTGCCATCCGCGCGGATGATGGGGTTCATGGCCTGCCCGAACATATAAAAGGGCACGCCCAGCGTGATATAAAAGAAATATTCTTGGGAGTGATGATAGGTCTCGGCGTTCACCGTTCCACCGAACATGGCAAGAATGGTGTCCGCAAAAATCAGATAGAGCGCGGCCAGCACAATGCTGCTGACCAGACACATCACCACCGCATTGCCGACGCTCCGCTTTGCCTTGGGGACTTCGTTCTGCCCAAGGCTGATGCTGACGAAGGCGCAGCAGCCATCACCGATCATGACGGCAATGGCCAGCGCTACCACCGTCAGGGGGAAAACGACCGTATTGGCGGCATTGCCATAAGAGCCGAGATAGCTGGCGTTTGCAATAAAAATCTGGTCCACGATGTTGTACAGCGCACCCACCAGCAGCGAAATAATGCACGGGATCGCATACTTTTGCATCAGTTTGCCGATGCGTTCCGTGCCGAGAAATTGATTGGAACTTTCCATGGGATTCACCTTACCTTTCCATTTTGAGGACAAAAAAAACAACGGGCAGCCCTCATGCAACCGGTTTTACGCATGAGTGCTACTCGTTGTACGAAATCATTATAGCCTGCCTGTCTGGAATTTGCAAAGGCAGTTTTGCACAAGAATTGTACTGGGCATTCTGCGCAGATTGCACGAGGAAAACTTTGTGGAAGATGCCCTTTGAAGCCCGCCAACCTACCGTGGTACAATAAAGTAAAGAGTAAAATTACGCTGGAAAGTCTGTTTTTGCAGCCTTTTCATACAAGGGAAAGAGGAAATACCATGTCACGGTTTCAAGCGGGAGCGCTGGTGGTCTACGGAAATCTGGGAGTGCACGAGGTGGAAGGGGTCGGGCTGCGGCGCTTTTGCGATGAGCCCGCCAGAGAGTATTACACCCTCCGGCCTTATTTTTCGGATTCCCACGATCGCAGCTATATCCCCACGGAAAAGGAAGCGGCGCTGCGCCCGGTGACCCCGGCGCAGCAGGCAGCAGCCGACCTTGCACGCATCAAAACGGAGAAGCTGCCCATCCCGGCGGGGGTACAGACAGCGCTGGCAGAACACTATCAGGCGCTGCTGCACACCAACGATTTTTACCAGTACCTGACCCTGTTCAAGGAGCTGGGGCAAAAGCAGACCCAGCAGCAAAGCCGCGGCCGAAAGATCAACGCTATGGATGCGTACTTTTACCAGATGGTAGAGCGCGTCCTGCGGGAGGAGCTGGCGGTGGCGTTTGGGGAATCGCAGCAGGAAGCCGGCAGGCGGCTGCTCGAGATTTTGCGCTGAAGCTGCATGGTGATTTTTACCAACAAATGCAAAGGCTCTTTTTGTTCGGAGCAACTTTGTAGGAATCAACAAAGAAGGATGGTTTGTTATGTAAAACCTTCGTGAGAGTTTGCCACTTGAAACCCATCAATGCCTTATGATATAATCCCTTCAGCAGAACGCGCTGTGTGTGAACACGTAAGACCAGTTTCTTCACACACAGGCGCTCTCTTTTTTTGTTTCAATAAAGTTAGTTCAAACTAATTTAAGGGAGGGCTTCTCATTCGTAACGGTCGTTCCACTATTTTTCTTGGCATTTTACTGCTGATCCTTTCGGTCGGCTCTCTGTTTGTCGGGGTGCTGGACATCCGGCCTTCTGACCTGCTTACAGGCAGCGTGGAAACATGGGAGATCTTTCTGATCTCCCGCCTGCCGCGTCTGCTTGCCATCCTCTGCACAGGCATTGGCATGAGCGTGGCGGGGCTTATCATGCAGCAGCTCTGCATGAACAAGTTTGTTTCGCCCACCACAGGCGCAACGATCTCTTCTGCGCAGTTTGGCATTCTGCTGGCTTTGCTGTTTGCACCGGGTTCTACCCTGTGGGGACGTGCTGCCTTTTCTTTCGTTTGTGCCGTTCTGGGTACATGGGTCTTTGTCTGGTTCATCCAGAGTATCCAGTTCAAAGATGTTGTCATGGTCCCGCTGGTCGGCATCATGTTCTCCAACATCGTAATGGGCGTCACCAATTATCTTGCCTACAAATATGAAATGACACAGGCTCTTTCCAGCTGGCTGGTCGGTCATTTTTCCACCGTCATTCGTGGGCGGTATGAGCTTGTCTGGCTGACGGTACCGCTGGTGATTCTGGCATTTGTATTTGCCAACCACTTCAATATCGTGGGCATGGGAAAAGACTTTTCTCAGAACCTCGGCGTTCCGTATGATCTGGTGCTGTTTATGGGGCTGACCATTGCTGCCATGATCACGGCATCCGTTGTTGTCGTGGTCGGCTCGATCTCCTACATCGGCCTCATCGTGCCCAATATTGTAGCAATGTTCAAGGGTGACCAAATTCGAGGAACGCTGGTGGATACCGCTCTGTTTGGTGCATTGTTCGTGCTGGTCTGCGATATGATCGGACGGGTTGTGATCTATCCCTACGAGCTGCCCATCGAGCTGATCGTTGGCGTCATCGGCAGTATCCTGTTTGTCGGTCTGCTGCTGTATCGGCTTCGGCATGGGCGCAAGGCAGTCCGACTGGACAAAGCTGCCAAGAAAACCGGAGGTGCAGCATGAAAACGCACAAAAATCATCTGCGCCTGCTGATCCTTCTGCTTCTTGTTCTGCTGGCCTGCGCGGGCTATATGACAGTGGGAGTCCACTTTGAAAACCAAAAATTATTTGCCTACGCCATGCGCATCCGCACGCCCAAGCTGATCGCCATGCTCATCACGGCATTTGCCATTGGAAGTGCCTCCATCGTGTTTCAGTCCATCATCAACAACACCATCGTCACGCCCTGCCTGTTGGGCATGGATCAGCTTTATTCGCTGATCCACACAGCCGTGTTCTTTGTGGCAGGTTCGGGCAGCTTTCTGGCGGTCAATGCCAACGCAGCCTTTGCGGTAGACCTTGCCATTATGGGCGCTGTTGCCACCGTAATTTACAGCTATCTGTTCCGGAAAACGAACCACAATGTTCTGTACGTCCTGCTTATCGGCACGGTGCTGACCTCGTTCTTTTCCAGCATCCAGACGACTTTGACCCGTGTGATGGACCCCAACGAGTACGACACGCTGCTGACGGATCTGGTCGCCAGCTTTTCCAATGTCAATTCGGCGATTCTGGTACTGTCCGTTGCGGTTCTGGCGCTGGTCACCTTTGCCTTCCGGAAAGAGCTTGCGCTGCTGGACGTTCTGACACTGGGCAAAGATCAGGCCATCAATCTGGGTGTGGACTATGACCGCTGTATCCGCCGCCTGCTGCTGGGGGTCACACTGTATATTGCAACAGCCACCGCTATGGTTGGGCCGCTGGCATTTCTGGGGCTTATCATTGCCAACCTTTCCCGGCAGTTCCTGCGTACCTACCGGCACAGCCAGCTCATCACCGGCTCTGTCTTGTTCGGTATGGTCGTTCTGATCGGCGGACAGCTTCTGGTGGAACGGGTGTTCGTTTACTCGGTTCCGGTCAGCGTGTTCATCACCGTGGGCGGCGGCGTGTATTTCCTGTATCTGCTGCTCACCCAGAGAAAGGCATAACACCATGTTTGTAAAAGAGATCACCAAACGCTACGATGGCAAAGCCGTTGTCGATGGCGTGAGTTTTGAGGTTCCGAAAGGCAAAGTCCTTTCCCTCATCGGTCCGAACGGCGCAGGAAAATCCACCGTGATGGGAATGCTGTCCCGCCTGATTGCGCGGGACAGCGGTCTTGTGGATTTTGAGGGGACGGAGATCACGCGCTGGAAAAGCCGGGAGCTGAGCAAGCGGCTCGCCATCCTGACCCAAGCCAACAATGTCCAGATGAAGCTGACCGTCCGGGAACTGGTTGCATTTGGCCGCTTTCCGTATTCCGGCGGGCGGCTGACCCAAGAGGACAACGAGATCATTGACCGTGCCATTGCCTACATGGAACTGGGCGATTTTGAGGAGCAGTTCATCGATGAACTGTCCGGCGGTCAGCGGCAGCGTGCCTATATTGCCATGGTCATTGCGCAGGACACCGAGTATATCCTGCTGGATGAACCGACCAACAATCTGGATATTTACCATGCAACCAACCTTATGCGCATCGTCCGCCGCCTGTGCGATGAGCTGGGCAAAACGGTGATCCTTGTTCTGCACGAGATCAACTATGCTGCGTTTTATTCCGACTACATCTGTGCCTTCGTGGATGGAAAAATCGCAAAATTCGGTACTGTGCAGGAAGTGATCACCAAAGAAAACCTGTCCGATATCTATAAGGTGGACTTTGAGATCATGCAGATCGAAGGCAAGCCTTTGTCGATATATTATTGATTTCAGTACTTTTTAAAAGGAGCATTCTTATGAAGAAAATTTCTCGTCGTTCGTTTTTGACCGCTATGGCCGCTGTGAGTGCGGCGGGTGTTCTTACCGCCTGCGGCGCTTCCTCCTCCACGGCAAGCTCTGTGGCATCCTCTGTGGCTGCATCCAGCGAAACCGCAGCCTCTTCGGAAGCGGTGCCGGAGTCGGTGACCATCAAGGCGTTCAACGGTGCAAAGGAACTGGTAGATGTGGAAGTGCCCTTTGACCCGCAGCGCATCGCCATCCTCGAACTTGCTTCTCTGGACATTCTGGATGAACTGGGCGTTGGCGACCGTGTGGTCGGCACGGCATCCACCTCTCTGGACTATCTTCAGAGCTATGTCACCAATGACAGCATTGTGAACCTTGGCAACATCAAGGAAGCTGATATGGAAGCAGTCATGGCTTGCGAGCCGGACATCATCTTTATCGGCGGACGCCTGTCCAAATCCTATGATGCCCTATGCGAGATCGCACCCGTTGTTTTCCTTGCGACCGACGCCGAAAAGGGCGTTGTGGAAAGCACCCGTGAAAACGCCATGACCATCGCTTCTATCTTTGGTCTGGAAGACCATGTGGAAGCTTTGATGGCGGATTTTGACAGCCGCATCGACGCCCTGAAAGCCTTTGCAGAGGGCAAGACTGCCATCGTCGGCATGACCACCAGCGGCAGCTTCAATGTTCTGGGCAACGATGGCCGCTGCTCCATCATCGGCAAGGAAATCGGCTTTGAGAACATCGGCGTGGATGCCAATATCGACACTTCGACCCACGGCAACGAGGCTTCCTTCGAGTTCATTGTGGACAAGAACCCCGACTACATCTTCGCCATGGACCGCGATGCAGCGATTGGCACCGATGGCGCGCAGATGGCACAGGAGATCCTGGAAAACGAGCTGGTCAAGAGCACGGATGCTTACAAGAACGGCCACGTCGTTTATCTGGCACACCCGAATGTCTGGTACACCGCAGAGGGCGGCATTCAGGCACTGAGCGAAATGCTGAGTGATCTGGAAAACGCACTGCTGTGATTTTTTCGCAAGTTAAGAAAATAGTGCAACACGAAAACAGCATATTTGCGATATGCAATCCAACGATGTTGCAAACGATCAAAAGTTGGATTGCGATGGCTGCTGCGGTTCCGCAAGCTGGATATGCGCCTGAAAGACCAGCGGCAGGCGCTGGTGGATACCTTCATCAATGCGATTTACCTGTATGACGATAAGGTTTTGATAACCTTCAATTATAAAGAAGGAACACAGACCGTCACCTTTGGAGAAGCGGCAAAAGCCGCATCAAAGGGAAATGGTTCGGATTTGGATTGCATTCCTGCACCACAAGAAAGACAGCTTTTGATAGCTGTCTTTTTTGTTTTATCCCGCAATTCCGTTTAACAGCACCGGCGGGGCAGAGAACTTGAACGAGATGTGACAAAAGGGAAGTACCGGCAGAGCTGCCGGGTGCCGCGCCCCGTTGCACAGACCCGTTCAAATCTTTCTCTGCACTGGACAATCACCCCCTGTTCGCGGTATACTGAAAGCTGAATGAATGCAGAAAAACGAGGTCGCAGCATGGTGGAACAGGCAAACGAACTGATATTGGATATCTTGCCCCTTTCGGCACAGACGGCACGGCTGGTGCGGGTGTACGGCACAGCGCCCTGCGTGGCGCTGCCGGGCACTCTGCCCGCCCCGGCGGGCGGCAGTTTTGCCCTGACCGAGCTGGGCGACTACTGCTTCTCGGAAAAGCCCCGCAGCCTGCCTGCGGCGGATGCCCTGTGCCGGTACGCAGTAAGTGCGGACGGCACGGTGCGGCTGACCCGGGCGTTCGGGCAGGCGATGGGGCAAAAGCCCGCCCGCCGGTACGATTTTGATCTCGATGCCCCGGCTGCGGACGAAATGGAACTGCACCCGGTGTGCGGCAGCTTTCTGGAAGAAGCCACCCTGCCGGACAGCGTACAGGTCATCGGCAGCTGCGCCTTTTACAACTGCCGCAGCCTGCGCCTGCTCACGGTGGGCAGCGGGGGACTTACCGTGGGCAGCGATGTGTTTCTGAACTGCTTTGCGCTGGAGACCCTGCGGGTGCAGGCCGCACCGGAGCAGCCCACCGGGCTGTTTGCGCTGGTGAACAACATCACCGAGGCCGTGCAGGCGCAGTTCTGGCCCGCCGATGCCCCCGCGCCGCTGGCGGCGCTGTGGTACCCCGCCTACTGGGAGGATATCGAGGAGACCCCCGCCCACATCCTGCTGCACACCTTTTCCGGGCAGGGATACCATTACAGACAGTGTTTTCTCGACAATAAATTCCTCCCCGCAGAATATGACGCCATCTTCCCGCAGGGGCACGATGCCGATGACGCCGCCGTTATGGCCATGCTCTGCTTTGGCCGCCTGCGGTATCCGTGGCAGCTGACCGAAGCTGCCGCCGGGCACTACCGGGCGTTTCTGGCAGCCAACACCGACCGGGTGTTCGCCCGCCTTTTAAAGGCGCAGGACACCGACAGCATCCGCGCCCTGCTGGCGCTGGACGTGCTGGATAAAGCCGCTTTTGCATCTGCCGCCGCCCTTGCCGCCAAGGCAGAGAACGCCGCCGCTGCCGCCCTGTTGGCAGATGCGGAACACAAAAAATATGCTCCCCAGTCCAAAAAGCAGCGGTACGATTTTGATTTTTGAGAGGTGACCACACGTTGCCAAAAGAAAAATTTTTCGACCCCCGCAAGCCCTTCCAATCCCAGCGGCCGGAGACCCACGAGGAGTGGCAGGCACGCATGGGTGGCGAGGTGCTGGCGGTGGTGCGCAGCGGGCTGTATCTGGACTTCCGGTTTCTGGATATGGCACTCAGCGCCCTGAACCCCGCCCCGGACGAGAGCTGCCGGGTGCTGGCTACGGACGGACAGACCCTGTATTATCAGCCGCAGCGCCTGTTGCAGCTCTATCAGGAAAACCCGAAATATCTCAACCGGTTGTATCTGCACACCATATTCCACTGCGTATTCCGGCATTTGTGGCTGAAAGGCCGCCGGGAGCCGCAGCTGTGGAGCCTTGCGTGCGATATCGCGGTGGAAAACGTCATTGACAGCTTACAGCGCAAAAGCGTGATACGCCCGCTGACCTATGTGCGGCAGAATGCCTACCGGCAGATCACCGCTGAGGAAAAGGTGGTGGCAGCAGCGCCGGTGTACCGCTGGCTCACCCGGCAGACGCCCGGCGTGCTGCGGCAGCTGGAGCGGGAGTTCGTCACCGATGACCACCGCCTGTGGCCGAAGGATGCCCCGGAGCAGCCCCAGCAGATGCCCACCCCTCTGCCGCAGAAAACGTGGCAGAAGATCGGGGAGCGGATGCAGACCGAGCTGGACCTGCGGGATAAAGAGGCGGGCGAGGGCACCGATGCCTTGAAGCAGCAGGTGAAGGCTGCCAACCGCAGCCGCCGCAGCTACAAGGACTTTCTGCGCCGGTTCTGCGTCCTGCGCGAGGAGGTAAAACTGGACCCGGACGAGTTCGATCTGAACTTCTACACCTACGGCCTTTCAGTGTACGGCAACCTGCCTCTCATCGAGCCGCTGGAAAGCCGGGAAAGCAAAAAAATCGAGGAGCTGGCATTGGTCATTGATACCAGCTACTCCACCTCCGGCGAGCTGGTGCGCGCCTTTCTGGCAGAAACCTACACCCTGCTGAAAGGACGGGAAAACTTTTTCCACCGCATGAATCTGCACCTGATTCAGGCCGACAACGCCGTGCGGCAGGATATCCTCATCCGCAACGAGGATGAACTCATCCACGCCATGAACCACTTTGAGCTGCGGGGCGGCGGCGGAACGGATTTCCGCCCGGCTTTTGCATATGTGGATCAGCTTTGCGCCGAAAAGAAGTTTTCGAACCTGCGCGGCCTGCTGTACTTCACCGACGGCATGGGCACCTACCCGGCGCGGCGTCCCGGCTACGATACCGCCTTCCTGTTTTTAGGGGAGCGGTTCGATGATGCCAATGTGCCGCCGTGGGCGATGAAGGTGGTACTGGACGAAGAAGAATTTACCGGTGCGGCAGCCCGCCCGGCCAGCGCCCTTGCGGACGCTCTGGCCGAAGAGGATGACCTGTACCGCGAGTTGAACAACTCCTGACAAGAGGGGAAAATATTATGAATATCAAACGTGCCAAAGAAGAGATCGAGCATACCGTAAAAGCTTACCTTGCTAAGGATGCGCTGGGCGAATACGCCATTCCCGCCATCCGGCAGCGCCCCATCCTGCTGATGGGCCCTCCGGGCATTGGCAAAACGCAGGTGATGGAGCAGGTGGCCCGGGAGTGCGGGGTGGCACTGGTGGCCTACACCATCACCCACCACACCCGCCAGAGCGCCGTGGGTCTGCCCTTTATCCGGCAGCGCCACTACGGCGATAAGGACGTGTCGGTGACCGAGTACACCATGAGCGAGATCATTGCCAGCATCTACGCTAAAATGGAGGCCACCGGCCTTTCGGAGGGCATTCTGTTCATCGACGAGATCAACTGCGTGTCCGAGACGTTGGCCCCCACCATGCTGCAATTTTTGCAGTGCAAGACCTTTGGCAATCAGGCTGTGCCTGCGGGCTGGGTCATCGTGGCGGCAGGCAACCCGCCGGAGTACAACAAATCCGTCCGGGATTTTGACATCGTAACCCTTGACCGCGTGCGCCGTATGGATATCGAGCCCGACCTGCCGGTGTGGAAGGACTACGCCCGCGCCGCCCATATCCACAGCGCCATCCTGAGCTATCTGGAGCTGCATCCCCAGAACTTTTACCAGATCAACGCGGACGTGGACGGCACCCAGTTCGTCACTGCCCGCGGCTGGGAGGATCTTTCCAACCTGCTGGACACCTACGAAGCACTGGGCTTGCAGGCAGATGAGGAACTGATCCGGGAGTATATCCAGCACCCGAAGATCGCCGAGGACTTTTCGGCTTATCTGGATCTGTACTACAAGTACCGGGACGACTACGGCGTGGAGGAAATTCTTGCCGGGCAGACAAAGCCCGCCGTGTTCGCACGGCTGCTGCAAGCTCCCTTTGACGAGCGGCTCAGCCTTGTCAGTCTGCTGCTGGCCGGGCTGGACACCCGTTTTACCGCCTCTTTGCAGGCGGATGCCGTGGCCGATGCCTGCTACGCCTTTTTGCGGGAGACCAAAAAGGCGCTGGCTACCCTGCCGGAGGATATCCCGGACGGCTCTGCGGAACTGTTCAGCCAGCAGATCAAGGACTACGAAGCCGAGACCCAGCAAAAGCGCGATGCCGGGCTGCTGGGCAAGGCAGAGCTGACCAACCGTCTGCAGGTGCAGGCCGCGCTGCACCAGTGGGAGGGCGAGCTGCGCCGCGCCAACGCCGCCGGTACACAGGAGGCCTTTGACCTGCTGCGCGGTCAGTTCCGTGCGCTGGCGGACCAGCGCGAGGCCGCCCAAAAGACCGCCGCTGCTGCGCTGGAAGCCGCTTTCGACTTTATGGAGCAGGCCTTTGCGGAAAGTCAGGAGATGGTGGTATTCGTCACCGAACTTACGGTGAACCCCGCCTCCCACCAGTTCCTCACTGAGAACGGCTGCGAGCGGTATTTCAAGTACAACAAGGATCTGCTGCTGGATCACCGCAAGGCCGCTTTGCAGCAGGAGCTTGCCGCCGAGCAGCGCCGCCACGGCGGGGTGTAAGGCACGGAAAACGATTTGGTTTTTTGGGGTTCAGAAACGCCTGCGGGCGTTTCTGAACCCCTTTTCTCACAAGTGGGGACGCAAAAAAGGACACCGCACGAAGCGGTGTCCTCTTTTTTGCTTAGGATACTGTCAGAATCAGTTGCCGCAGCTCTCGCAGTGCTCGCAATCCTCTTCCAGCTTGCCCACGATGGGCTCCGGATCGATGCCCTGACGGCGGTAGTAGTCGGACAGAGCAGCCTTGACGGCCTGCTCGGCCAGAACAGAGCAGTGCACCTTGACCGGGGGCAGACCTTCCAGAGCCTCCACAACGGCCTTGTTGGTCAGCTTCAGCGCCTCATCCACGGTCTTGCCCTTGATCAGGTCGGTGGCCATGCTGCTGGTGGCAATGGCTGCGCCGCAGCCAAAGGTGAGGAACTTGACGTCCACGATCACATTGTTCTCAATTTTCAGGTACATGCGCATGATGTCGCCGCACTTGGGATTGCCCACTTCACCCACGCCGTTTGCATCGGGCAGCTCACCTACGTTGTGCGGATTTGCGAAATGCTCCATGACCTTGGCACTATACATACTTGCCATAATTACTGCTCTCCCTTCAGGCTGAACTGGCGGGCCTTGTTCTGACCCTGCAGCCACATACAACTCATAGCGCGGCGGCGGGGAATGACCTCCTCCAGCACGTCACACAGATATTTTGCTTCTTCCATGGTGTTCTGCGGGCCAAAGGTGAACCGCATGGAACCGTGACCGATCTCCTCCGGCAGGCCGATGCTCAGCAGCACATGGCTGGGGTCCAGACTGTCGGAGTTGCAGGCAGAGCCGGTAGAGGCGCAGATGCCGTGCATATCCAGATCCAGCAGGATGGTCTCGCCCTCCAGACCCGGGAAGCTGATGTTCACATTGTTGGGCAGACGGGGACTGCGGCCGCCGTTCAGGCGGGCTTCCGGGATGTTCTTGAGGATGCGGTCGATGACGTAATCGCGCAGCTCGCTCTCGTGGGCCATGCGCTCATCCAGATGCGCTGTGGCGATCTCCAGTGCCTTGCCCATGGCAGCAATGCCGGCCACGTTCTCGGTGCCTGCACGGTGGCGGGCCTCCTGACTGCCGCCATCGATCAAGTTCTGGGGCCATACGCCCTTACGGCAGTACAGTGCACCCATGCCCTTGGGGCCATTGAACTTGTGGGCGCTCATGGACAGCATATCCACGCCCAGCTCCTTCACATCCACGGGGATGGCACCCACAGCCTGCACCGCATCGGTGTGCATCCACACGCCATGCTTGTGGGCAATCTCGGCGATCTCCTTGATGGGCTGGATGGTGCCGATCTCGTTGTTGGCCATCATGATGCTGACCAGTGCGGTGTCGGGACGGATGGCAGCCTCCACGTCCTCGGGGCGGATGTAGCCCTCAGAGGTGGGACGGATATAGGTCACCTCAAAGCCCATGCGCTCCAGTGCAGCCATGCTGTGCATGATGGCATGATGCTCAAAAGCGCTGGTGATGAGGTGCTTTTTGTTCTGGCGTGCCTTGGTAAAGGCGGTGCCCTTTACGGCCCAGTTGTCGGCCTCGGAGCCGCAGCTGGTAAAGAAGAGCTCAGCCGGACTTGCATTGATGGCCTTTGCCACCTGCGCACGGCCGGTGTCCACGAATTCCTTTGCCTCATAGCCGATGCTGTAATGGCTGCTGGGGTTGCCGCAGGCACCGCTCAGGGCTTTGACCATCATTTCCAGTGCCTCGGGAGCACAGGGAGTGGTGGCAGCATTATCCAGATAAACCACTTTTTCCATGTTTTCCATAGGAATGATCCTTTCTTATTGAACGCGTCTGCAGGAGCCTTGAATGCCCTGTGCAGATGCGGAATCCTTTCAACGGATAAGTTATACCATATCATTCCCTAGTATGTCAATATGAATACTGGATTTTCGTGATTCAGTCACCTTTTTTGCCCTTTCCGGTCAGCTTACCCAGCGCCACCTTCCACTTGGGGTAGCCCCAGCGCTTATCCTCGGCAAAGTCGTCCGCCAGCTTCCACGGGAAGATGCCGCCGTCAAAGTACAGGTTTCCGGCTTCGTCCACCCGGTCCAGCTTTTTGGGCAGATAGCTTTCGTCGTAATAGCTCTTGCGGCGGTCCGGCAGCACCCAGTGCAGCGTGCCGTCCTCATCCATGCCGGACGCCCACACGCCGAACACAAAGGTGGCAGCCTCGCCGTAGCAGTGCTGCTCAAAGCGGATGGCGCCATCGTAGTAGAACTTGATGACCTCCAGCGTGCCGGATTCCTTTTTGCCGTCCCGCCCTAAGGTAGGGCGGTAATCCTGCTGGTAACGGCAGCCGCAGTGGCTGCCCGCGAACTCTTTTGCATGGAACGACATGGCATGGTTTCCTTTCTGGTATGGGTTTGTGCTTCTTATAAAGTATATAACCTTAAAAATGCCCCTCAAAATCGCCCTCGATCTCGTAGGGCCAGCTTAAAATGCCGCCAAGGTCCCGCAGGTGGGTGTAGCCAAGGGCTTCCAGCTTCTGCACAGCGTCGGCGCTGCGGCGTCCGGTGCGGCAGTACACCAGCCACAGGGCGTTTTTGTCCGGCAGCACCTCGGCGGCGCGGTCGATGACCTGCCCCAGCGGCAGCAGCTTTGCCCCCGGGATGTGCCCAACGGCGTATTCGTCCGGCTCGCGCACATCCACTGCGACAGCCTTGCCGGTATCCAGCAGACGGATGGCGTCTGCGGCGGTGATCTTTTCTGTCATACTCTCACTCCTCAAAGATAGGTTCTGTTCCATCCTATGATAACAGACCTTTTTTGTTTGCACAAGAGGTTTCTCCTTTGCAAAATCCGAGTAACGTGCTATACTATAAACTGCAACAAGGAGAGGACTACCATGAAATTTTCCACCAAGAGCCGCTACGCCCTGCGCCTGATGGCGGAGCTGGCGCGCTATGCGCCGGGCACCACCGTCAGCCTGAAGGAGATCAGTGAGCGGCAGAACCTGAGCCTGAAATATCTGGAACAGATCGTCACCCCGCTGGCGCGGGTGGGGCTGGTCAAGAGCGAGCGGGGCAGTCAGGGCGGCTACCGCCTGACAAAAGATCCCGCCGACTACACCGCCGGCGAGATCCTGCGCGCCATCGAGGGCAGCGTAGCGCCCATTCCGTGCCTTGGCAGCGTGACCAACGAGTGCCCCATGTCCGAGCAGTGCTTCACCCTGCCGTTCTGGGCGGGGCTGGACGAGGTGATCAACCAGTATATCGACAGCGTTACGCTGGAGCAGCTGGCAAGCCAGCTGCCCGCACCGGATTCCGCCGCGCAGGAGAGCTGCTGCAGCTGCGGCGGCACGAAAAATGAGAAATAAGTAAAAATAAAGCTTGACATTCCCCGTTGCATCGGCTATAATAATCAAGCATTCAGCGAATGTATATAGGGGTATAGCTCAGCTGGTAGAGCAGCGGTCTCCAAAACCGCGTGCCGTGAGTTCGAAACTTACTACCCCTGCCATGACGCACAGGTTCTTCGGAACTTGTGCGTTTTGTTTTTTGGCCCGCTTTTGCAAAAAATTGCATTTTCCGCAAATTTGTGCTTGACAACAGGCCGACTTTCCGATATAATAGAGCACGTTCCCGCGGTAAGATGCCGCACGAACTTGAGCGATCATGGCCCGGTAGCTCAGTTGGTTAGAGCACCAGCCTGTCACGCTGGGGGTCGTCGGTTCGAGCCCGATCCGGGTCGCCATTTGCTGCTATAGCTCAGTTGGTAGAGCGCATCCTTGGTAAGGATGAGGTCTCCAGTTCGAATCTGGATAGCAGCTCCAAAGGCAAGCACCTCGAAGTCTTAGGACTTCGGGGTGTTTTTTTGCGCTTTTTCAGGGCAGGGGGCTTGTTGCATCCTACTGCTTGTGGAAACCGCCCAAAATAGAACGACTTTTTCTCCCGGTACGTCAATTGAAGCCATCTCCAAATTGTTATATAATTAACATAATGATGAACTGCGGCACAGCGCTGCGTGTGCCGTACTATTTTTGGAGGTTTTGTATTATGGCTCGTTTTACTCTGCCCCGTGATCTGTACCATGGCAAGGGCGCTTTAGAAGCGCTGAAATCCTTTACCGGCAAAAAGGCAATGATCTGTGTCGGCGGCGGCTCCATGAAGCGTTTCGGCTTCCTGGATCGTGCCGTGGAGTACCTGAAGGAAGCCGGCATGGAAGTGGAGCTGTTCGAGGGCATCGAACCCGATCCTTCCGTGGAGACCGTCATGCGCGGTGCTGAGGCCATGCTGAAGTTTGAGCCCGACTGGATCATCGCCATGGGCGGCGGCTCTCCCATTGATGCTGCCAAGGCCATGTGGATCAAGTACGAGTACCCCGAGATCACCTTTGAGGAGATGTGCAAGGTGTTCGGCATCCCGCCGCTGCGCCGCAAGGCACACTTCTGCGCCATTTCCTCCACCTCCGGCACTGCCACCGAGGTGACCGCTTTCTCCATCATTACCGACTACCAGAAGGGCATCAAGTACCCCATCGCGGACTTTGAGATCACCCCGGACGTGGCCATCGTGGACCCGGATCTGGCTGAGACCATGCCCAAGAAGCTGGTTGCCCACACCGGTATGGACGCCATGACCCACGCTGTGGAGGCTTACGTTTCCACCGCACACTGCGACTACACCGACCCTCTGGCCATCTTTGCCATCCGCATGATCCAGGGCGATCTGGTGGACAGCTACAATGGCGATATGTCCAAGCGCGACTCCATGCACAACGCCCAGTGCCTTGCCGGTATGGCCTTCTCCAACGCACTGCTGGGCATCGTGCACTCCATGGCACACAAGACCGGCGCTGCCTTTGCAGACTACGGCGCACACATCATCCACGGCGCGGCCAACGCCATGTACCTGCCCAAGGTCATCGCCTTCAACGCCAAGGACCCGGAGGCCAAGAAGCGCTACGGTGTCATCGCAGACGAGATGAAGCTGGGCGGCGCAAACGATGACGAGAAGGTCAAGCTGCTCATCGAGTACCTGCGCGGCATGAACGACGCGCTGAACATCCCCCACTGCATCCAGCACTACGGCCCGGACTCCTACCCCACCGAGCAGGGCTTTGTGCCGGAGAATGTGTTCCTGGAGCGGCTGCCCGAGATCGCCAAGAACGCCATCGCCGACGCCTGCACCGGCTCCAACCCCCGCCAGCCCAGTCAGGAGGAGATGGAGAAGCTGCTCAAGTGCTGCTACTACGATACTGAGGTGGATTTCTGATCCGTCCTTTCTTTATTACGCCTCCTTCCCTATGGACAAAAGCCCCGCAGAGCATACCGCCCTGCGGGGCTTTTGCCGGTTTCGCCTGCATTCTCCCGTGAAAAAAGGGGTTCGGAAACGCCTACGGCGTTTCCGAACCCCTTTCATACTACTAAGGCGTTACAGCTTGCTCAGCTGGGGACCCTGTGCGGTGTCCTTGACAGCCCAGCCCAGTTCGGTCAGCTGTGCGCGGATGGCATCAGCGGTGGCCCAGTCCTTGGCCTTCTTGGCAGCAGCACGCTTCTCCACCAGCGCGGTCACCTCGGCGGGCACTTCGTCCTTCTTGCGGTTGTACAGCAGACCCAGCACGCCGGTGATCTCGTCAAAGGCGGCGGCAGCGGTCTCCAGTGCAGCCTTGCTGGAAGCAGCAGACAGGGTGTTGATCTCCTTGACCAGATCAAACACGGCAGCAAGCGCATCCGGGGTGTTCAGGTCGTCGTCCATGGCGGTGCAGAACTTGGTGCGTGCCTCGGCGGCCTTTTCCTTCAGTGTCTCGTCGGTGCCGAAGTCGGTCTTGCTCAGGGCAAAGTCCAGATTCTCGCGGCAGGTGTACAGGCGCTCCAGACTGTTCTTGCAGCTCTCGATGAGATCCACGGTGTAGTTCAGGGGCATGCGGTAGCCGGCGGTCAGCATGAAGTAGCGGATGGGCTCGTAGCCGTAGAGGTTTGCCACATCCCGCACGGTAAAGAAGTTGTGCAGGCTCTTGGACATCTTCTGATTGTCCACGTTGATGAAGCCGTTGTGCATCCAGTAGCGGGCAAACTCGCAGCCGTTGGCGCACTCGCTCTGGGCGATCTCGTTTTCGTGGTGGGGGAAGATCAGATCCTGACCGCCGCAGTGCAGGTCGATGGTCTTGCCCAGATGGGTGCGGCTCATGGCGCTGCACTCAATGTGCCAGCCCGGGCGGCCCATGCCGTAGGGACTTTCCCATGCGGGCTCACCGGGCTTTGCAGCCTTCCAGATGGCAAAGTCGGCGGGGTCTTCCTTCAAATCGTCCTCCATGCGGCTGCGCAGCTCGCGGTTGCCGCTCTCCAGATCGTCCAGATTCAGGTGGCTCAGCTTGCCGTAGCCGGGGTCGCTCTTCACCCGGAAGTACACATCGCCGTTCTTGGCAACGTAGGCGTGGCCGGAGTCGATCAGATCCTTGACGATATCCAAAATCTGGGGGATATGCTCGGTAGCGCGGGGCTGCACGGTGGGCTTTTCGCAGTTCAGACCGGCGGCATCCTTCAGGTACTCGGCCTCAAAGCGCTGCGCCACCTCCTTCATGGAGGTGCCCTCTTCCTGTCCCTTCTTGATGAGCTTATCGTCGATATCGGTGATGTTGGAAACGTAGATCACCTTGTTGCCCCGGTATTCCAGATAGCGGCGCAGGGTGTCGAACACGATCAGCGGGCGTGCGTTGCCAATGTGGATATAGTTGTACACGGTAGGGCCGCAGACGTAGATGCGGTACTCGCCGGGCACCTGCGGCACAAATTCTTCCTTCTGTCGGGTCAGGGTGTTGAAGATCTGCATGGTCAATTCTCCTTTTTGTTCCAAACAGAAGCCGCAAAACAAAACGCCCCCGGAGCGGTGCACAAGGCACAGCTCCGAAGGCGGTTTTAAAATCAAAATCGCGGTTCCACTTCTGTTTGTCGCTCAAAGCCGGTAACGGCGGCGCACCGCACGGCGATACTTCCCCACGGGGTTCCCGCCGCGTGCTGTCCGGGCGCACTTTGCGCGGCGGTCTGCAAACAGGCTTCCAGCCAGTGGCCTGTTCTCTCTGCGCAGACGGTGTGCGGCGCTACTCTGCCCGGATAAACGCATTTATCCTTTTACCCCTTTATTATAGCGGTGCGGTGCAGGGAAGTCAAGGCAGAACGAACCAGTGAAAATGAAATTCAGCCAAGCCTACCGGCTTGGCTGAATTTCAAATCAAAAAGATGCTTTCCTCTTTACCTGGGATACCGGCTCACTTCCAGCAGCTCCTCTGCCCGCTTTACCTGCTCTGCCGTGGGCGGTACAGCGTCCGGCAGGGGATAGGGGATGCCCAGCTTCTGCCATTTGAACAGCCCCAAGGTGTGGTAGGGCAGCACCTCCACCCGCTGCACCGTTTTGAGCGAGCGGATGAAGTCTGCTGTTTTGCGCAGCCCTTCCTCGTCGTCGGTCAGCCCGGGCACAAGGACGTGCCGCACCCACAGCGGGATGCCGAGGTCGGAGATGTGCCGCGCCATGGCAAGAATGTTGGCGTTGTCCTTGCCGGTGAGCTGCCGGTGGCGCTCGGGGTCGATCTCCTTGAGGTCAAGGATCACCAGATTGGTGTTAGCCATCAGGCGGTCGAACGCGGCCAGATAGGCCGGGTCATCCGGGCGGAAGGGCTGCCCGGCGGTGTCCAGCGCCGTGTGCACGCCCTTGGCGCGTGCCAGCGTGAAGAACTCAGTCAGGAAATCCATCTGCCGCAGCGGCTCGCCGCCGCTGACCGTGATGCCGCCCTTTTTGCCCCAGTAGTTGCGGTAGCGGTATACCCGCTGGAACAGCGCTTCTGCCGTCCACGCCTCGCCGCCCTCTGCCCATGTTTCGGGGTTGTGGCAGTACTTGCACCGCAGGGCACACCCCTGCAAAAACACCACAAAGCGCACGCCGGGGCCGTCCACCGAGCCGAAGGATTCCAGCGAGTGGACGTACCCAAGGGTCTTACAGGACGCCATGGCAGGTACGGGCCAGCACGTCCAGCTGCTGCTCGCGGGTCAGGTCGATGAACTTGACGGCGTAGCCGGAAACGCGGATGGTGAAGTTGGCGTACTCTTCCTTCTCGGGGTGCTCCATGGCGTCCAGCAGCTTCTCCTTGCCAAAGACGTTCACGTTCAGGTGGTGTGCGCCCTGATCGAAGTAGCCGTCCAGTACCTGCACCAGATTCTCCACGCGCTCGCCCTCGCTGTGACCCAGTGCCTCGGGGTTGATGGTCTGGGTGTTGGAGATGCCGTCCAGCGCCCAGTGGTAGGGCAGCTTTGCCACGGAGTTCAGCGAGGCCAGCAGGCCGTTCTGCTCTGCGCCGTAGCTGGGGGTAGCACCGGGGGCAAACGGGGTGAAGGCGGCGCGGCCATCCGGCAGAGCGCCGGTGTACTTGCCGTACACCACGTTGGAGGTGATGGTCAGGATAGAGGTGGTAGCCTCGGAGTTGCGGTAGGTGTGGCGCTTCTTGATCATCTCAAGGAAGGTCTTGAGCAGCCACACGCCGATCTCGTCGGCGCGGTCGTCATCGTTGCCGTACTTGGGGAAGTCGCCCTCGGTCTCAAAGCCGGTGGCAAGGCCGTTTTCATCGCGCACCACCTTCACCTTGGCGTACTTGATGGCGCTCAGAGAGTCGATGACGTGGGAGAAGCCTGCAATGCCGGTGGCAAAGGTGCGGCGCACATCGGTGTCGATGAGTGCCATCTCGGCTTCCTCGTAGTAGTACTTGTCGTGCATATACTGGATGAGGTTCAGCACGTTGACGTACAGCCCGGCCAGCCAGTCCAGCATCTGCACATACTTGGGCAGCACCTCGTCATAGGTCAGGTAATCGCTGGTGATGGGGGCGTAGTTGGGGCCGCACTGCTCGTGGCTCTTCTCGTCCACACCGCCGTTGATGGCATACAGCAGGCACTTGGCAAGGTTGGCGCGTGCGCCGAAGAACTGCATCTCCTTGCCGGTCTGGGTAGCAGACACGCAGCAGCAGATGGAGTAATCGTCGCCCCAGACGGGCTTCATCACATCGTCGTTCTCGTACTGGACGCTGCTGGTGTTGACGGACACCTTGGCAGCGTACTTCTTAAAGGCCTCCGGCAGGGCAGAGGAGTACAGCACGGTCAGGTTGGGCTCCGGTGCGGGGCCCATGTTTTCCAGCGTGTGCAGGAAGCGGTAGCAGTTCTTGGTGACCATGCTGCGGCCGTCCATGCCGATGCCGCCCACCTCCAGCGTCGCCCACACGGGGTCGCCGGAGAACAGCTGGTTGTAGCTGGGGATGCGGGCAAACTTGACCATACGGAACTTCATGACCATGTGGTCGATGAGCTCCTGTGCCTGACTTTCGGTCAGAATGCCCTTGTCCAGATCGCGCTGGATATAAATGTCAAGGAAGGTGGAGATGCGGCCCACGCTCATGGCGGCGCCGTTCTGGGTCTTGATGGCGGCCAGATAGCCGAAGTACAGCCACTGGCAGGCCTCCTTGGCGTCCTTGGCGGGCTGGGAGATGTCGTAGCCGTAGGCCTCGGCCATCTTCTTCATGCCCTTCAGGGCGCTGATCTGGCGGGCGATCTCCTCGCGCAGACGGATGACGTCGTCGGTCATGGTGCCGTCGCCGCAGTTGGCAAGATCCTCCTGCTTGAACTGGATCAGAGCGTCGATGCCGTACAGGGCAACGCGGCGGTAGTCACCCACGATGCGGCCGCGGCCGTAGGTGTCCGGCAGACCGGTGATGATGTGGGTGTGGCGTGCTTTCTTCATCTCCGGGGTGTAGGCATCGAACACGGCCTGATTGTGGGTGCGGGTGTAGTCGGTAAAGATCTTGTGCAGCTCGGCAGAGGGCTGGTAGCCGTAGGTGGTGCAGGCTTGCTCTGCCATCTTGATGCCGCCGTAGGGCATAAAGGCGCGCTTGAGGGGCTTGTCGGTCTGTAAGCCAACGATCTGCTCCAGATCCTTCAGGTTTTCGTCAATATAGCCGGGGCCGTAGGAGGTCAGGCTGCTGACCACCTCGGTCTCCATATCCAGCACGCCGCCCTTGGCGCGCTCGGCCTTCTGCAGCTGCTGCAAAGCACCCCAAAGCTTATCGGTAGCCTCGGTGGGGCCTGCCAGAAAGCTTTCGTCGCCGTCATACGGGGTGTAGTTTTTCTGGATGAAGTCACGCACATTGACCTCTTCCTTCCAGATGCGGCCTTCAAAGCCTTCCCACTGTTCAAACTGGATCATTGGAACCTCCTTGCTCCATTACGCAGTTAGCGTTTTCTAACTAATGAGCCTTTGAAAAACCGCTCTGTCTGGGCGGTTTTCTGGGGGCGAAACGGTCTTGTGCTGCCGTCTGCGGCAGCCCTTACTACAAGGTGTAGACAAAAATAAAAACCTGCCCACAAAATCTTGCGTTACTATAATAGCAAGAACCGTTTTAAAAAGCAATAGAAAACAAGTGGGTTTTCTTCCAGCGGAAAGGCTATTCTTTGGGCAGAATGTAGAAAAAACGCAGAAACCCCGGCGGCACGGCAACTTTGCGAAAAAATTTGCAAATTAAGGGTTGACAAGACTAACTGACTGTGGTATCCTGTTCTCGCAGCGGCGGTTAGCTAATTCTAACCACGTTGCACCAGAAAAAAGGAGCGTCTGCAAGCGCTCCGCTCCATTCCTCCATTCCTTTCTCTTTTCTACGGGAAGCGGCAGCACGGTTTGCTCTGCTGTTTCCGGCGCGGCACCGGCTGTGTTTGGTACCACAGCCGACGCAAAGAAAACAAAAACGGGGCGTGCAGCTTGACCACCTGCACGCCCCGATTTTTGTTTTGCGAGAAAACTCCCTCAGTCTTTGCTGCGCAAAGCCAGCTCCCTCTGGGAGGGAGCCTCTGGCGCAACGGAAAACTTTCCGGTTTAATAGGAAACTGTGCCGCTATGCCAAAGGCCCCATCTCCGAGGGGGCTGGCTGCGACCAGCGGGAGCAGACTGGGGGAGTTTCGTTATTACTTCCCCATCCCCGCCAGTTGTTTATACAGCTGCGCTGCGCCGCCGCCGGGGTATTTTACGCTGACGAAGGCGCTGTTCAGGATGCACACGCCGTCAGAATACACCGTCAGCAGAAACTTCTGGTTCTCGGCATCGTCATAAAAGCTGACGGTGACCGACTGCACCGGAAAGGTATCGTGGGTGTAGGCAGAATAGTTCTGGTTCAGCTTTTTGCGGCAGGAGACGGTGGAAAGCAATTCTGCCGTTTGTTGGAACGCTTCGCTGTCCATGGAAAGAAGGTGATAGTCCATGTCGTTTGTGCTGCCAAAATGCGCCACTTCCTCGGTGCGGAGCGTGCCCTGCGAGCTGGCGCGCACCAGTGCCTTCAGGTCGATGGGACGGTACAGCACCGCAAAAGCTGCCAGTGCAAACAGGATAAAAAATAAAGCGGTGCGGGGAATGTGGAAGCTTTTCATCTGCTCACCCCTCCTTTGGCAGTTCCATTTGCGCCAGATGCCGCTGGGCGATGAAAAAGCCCACGGCACTGGCGGCAAATACCACATAATAGCTGGCGATGCGGTAGAGCATCAGCACGCTCATCACCTCGCCCCGTTCCAGAAAGCTGCCGAACACCAGCAGAAAGGCCGTTTCGATCGAGCCCATCCCGGCTACGTTGGGCAGAGCGTTGGAGACGAAGAGCATCAGGCTGGTGAGCAGCTGCACCTGCCAGAAGCCCAGCGGGGAAAGCCCCATGAACCGGATGCACAGGTAGGGCAGGCAGAACAGCCCGAACAGCTTGAGTGCCTGCAGGGCAAAAATTTTCAGGCAGCGGGGCTTATCTGTCAGCAGGCGGCGGCTCTCGGTGCCCAGCACCTCCAGCTGCTCCAGCCAGTCGGCGCGGCGCTGCTGCCACTTTTCGGTCTTGGGCAAAAAGCCCAGCAGCCAGCGGGCGAGGTTTTGCACCAGCGGCGAGACGCACAGCAGCACCAGCGCCACGATAATCACCGCTACCACAGCGTATGCCATGGGCAGATACCGCATGACACCGGTGGTGTTGGCGGCAAGCCAGCGGTGCTGCAACAGCAGCATCACGGTGGCGTACAAGAGCACCGTGCTCTTGTGGAAAACGTATTCCAGCGTCATCAGCCCCGCGCCGGGACCCAGCGGCAGTCCGGCCTTGTGTAGATAGTACAGCTGCACCGGCACCGCACCGGCACCCAGCGTAACCACGTTGCCAAAGGTGCCGCACCAGCCCACATCCAGCCCCTGCCACAGTTTGAACTGCGGCAGACGGCTGCGCACGATGACCCACGCCACGCACCCTTCCAGCAGGGGGTAGCTGATGCCGACCGCCAGAACCGCCAGCACCTGCCACACCGAAAGCTGCGCCAGCGCCGCAGTGATCTCGGCCCAGTGATCCTTAAAAGTGAACACGATGATGCAGGTAAGTGCCAGCAGCACCAGCAGAGAAATCGCGGTCTTTTTGCGGGAGGGCTGCTGCGCGGCGGCTTGGCTCATGGAAACAAAACTCCTTTCACAACCGGAAATTCTGGAACCAGTATAGCACATCTCCCGCCGCCCTTTGTGAACGGAAGCGGAACTTTGTTGGGCAATTTGGGGGATTTGATAAAATGGGGAGACCTCTCCCGTGAAAAAGCAATGCCGGGCAGCGTGCAGCTGTCCGGCATTGTTTTTTTCATGATTCTTCCCCGTCCGTCAGCTCTTTTACCAGCCTTGTCAGGGTAGCCACATAGGATTCGTTGGAGAACTGCTGCTCGTACAGGCGGCGGCAGCTGCCGTGCATGGCAGCCAGCGCCTCTGGGTGCTCGATGGCCCAGGCCAGCTTGTCGGCCAGCTGCTGCGGGTCGTCGTCCTTGTAGAGGAAGCCGTCCACGCCCTCGGTCACCAGCCCGGCGGTGCCGGTGTGCTCCGATACGATGGAGGGCTTGCCGAAGATCAGTCCCTCGGTGACGAAGGTGGGCATGGGGTCATCCCGGGAGGCGCACACCACGCAGTTGCACTGCTCCATCAGGGATTTGACCTCCGGGCGCTCCAGCCGCTTGCGGTAGAAAACGGTCTGGGGATAGTCCCGCACCAAGCTGTCCACGACGTTGTACATCCCCTTGTCGGCGGCTTTGCCCACAAAAAGGAAGGCAGCTTTTTCCCGCACTGCAGAGGGCAGCAGCCGGATGGCGTTGCAGAAGATGTCCGGACCCTTGCGGTGCTCCAGCGAGCCTACCGTCACAAAGAGGGGACGCCCCCCGGCAAAGCTGATGTCATAGCGGGGGAATTGCTCGGCTGCATAGTCCGGCAGACCGTAGATCAGCTGCTCGATTTCAAAATCCGGCCGGACGGAGTGCATGGCGGCGGTGGCGTGGGAGCCTACGGCGCAGAGGTGCACGTTTTTGCCCAGCGCCTTGGGGATGCTGTGGGAGATGAAGGGGTAGCCCGCAAAGGCATCGTGCAGCCACCACAGCACCGGCACAAAGGAGCCGTTCAGGGTGTTTACCACCGGTGCTTCCACCACCGTGTTGGCCAGCACAAAGTCTGCGCTGGTGGCCAGCCCCCACAGGGCGCTGGAAGTAACGCAGTCCGGGCGGGTGACCACAGCGGCCCCGGCGTCCAGAAACAGCGGCAGCGAGCCTTCATCCGAGGGTCCCAGCACCACCACCTCAAAGCCTAAGCTGCGCAGCACCGGCACGGCACTTACCAGCACGATGGGCGCACCGGTCATGGTCAGCTCATGGCTCAAAATCAGCGCACGGCGTCCCTTGGCGGAGAATACATCGTCGGCACACAGCTCCCGGCGGAAGTGCAGCAGCGCCTGCGGGATGCAGCGGCTGTGCTGCGCCATGGCGTGGGCCAGACGCAGTAGTTCGGTAACGCTGTCCTCGCCCCGGGCGGCGGCGCGTACCTTGTCCAGCAATGCGCGGGACACCAGTGCGCAGCTGCTGCCGGGCAGGTGCCGGGTGCTCAGGTACAGGGCGGTGGAGCCGTCAAAGCCAAAGGAGGCGTCGCAGACCGCAAGGTCTGCGCCCTCCCGCAGGGCGGCGGCAAAATAGGTCAGGGCGGTGGGGGTGCACTCCACATCCTCGCTTACCAGCAGCACCCCGGCTACATCGGGGGTCAGCTCGTCCTCAAGCTGGGTCACCAGACGGAACTTGCGGTGCAGCTGGTTTTGCAGCGCCGCTTGCAGCGCCTTGTGACGCCCCGGCGCATAGACCAGAAGATAGGTGCTCTGGGTATCGGTATAGACCTGCTTGGACAATTGTTTGCGCTGCAGGGTACTGTAACTGGTGTACATGATCCAACTCCTCCGGGCAGAATATCGGGCGGGCTCAGTGACCGCGCACTAGGTTCAGCAGTCTGCGCAGCGGGGCGGTCAGCCGCCAGCTGCTGCTGGCGCGCATCGTTTCCAGCGAAACCTGATATTCGTGCTGGATGCCCTGCAAGGTCAGCAGCTGCTGGTTCAGCCGCATACACTCGGCGCGGCTGGCCTGCAATACTTCCTCTGCCTCCTGCGCGGCAGCGGCGTTCTCAAGCTTCAGGTCGTTCAGCGCCCGCAGCAGAGACTTGCCGGGCTGCTCGTGCAGAAAACGTCCCAGCGGGTAGTAGTGATAGTTCACCGCAAACTTCATGCCGACACCAAAGCCGGTGGTGCAGTGCAGCGAAAGGTTGGGGTCTACGTCCAAAAACAGCAGGCTGTCCTCCTGCAGCAGAAGGCCGTTGACCGACTGGAAGCTGATGCGTTCGTCCGAGATGGCAAGGTCGGTGATGCAGCAGGCCAGCTCGCCGGGGTCCAGCCGGATGGCGCGTGCGTCCTCCGGCAGGACAAAGGTGACCGAGACCTCGTGGGTCAGTTCGTTGTAGACATCCTCGGTGGCAGTCAGGCATTCCCGGGGCGAAAAGCCGCTGCCGGTGTCGTAGAACAGCTGCGGCAGGGTAAGGGTGATATTCTCAGCCTCGGCGCTGTGCTTGGCAAGCTCGGTCTGGCAAGCCAGCAGCTGCTGCTCCAGCTCCAGACACCGCTGCGCCAGCTGGGAAACACCCTCGTCCGAAAGCTTGAGCTGCTGCTCCAGCTCGGCAATGTGCGCCTGCATGGCAGCAGGGGTCATGGGGGCATCGTGGTTCATAACGGGATCCTCCTCTTCCTTTATCCTATAACAGCTGCACCGCCGCAGCCAAAACATTCAGAAAAATCAGTGCCGCGGGGCGTAATGTACCTGGGGGGTGCGCCGCCGGGCGGGGAACAACTTGATGATCAGATCCCGCCGCCGCTGCAGCAGGGCGCAGATCAGCCAGATGGAGCCCAGCGAAAGGATGTATTGCAGGCTGATGCCCAAAACAGGGCGGTCGGCGTATTTGGCGGCGAACAGATACCACGGAATGGCGATCAGCTCCACCGTATGTACGCAGAAGATGTACAGGGAACGGCGGCCGATGGCCTCGAAAAAGCGCACCAGCGGGTTGCGGCGCTGGCTCCAGCGCAAAAACAGCCGGATAAACAGCAGACCGGCAAGGCCGTCCAACAGGATGCTGATGGGGCCCAGCGACCACTCGGCCATGGATACACAGTCGGTGCGGCGGGTGGCAAGGGCGGCTGCCGGGATCAGCAGTACGGCTGCCCACAGGATGCAGGACATCCGGCGGGACAAAGGCTGATCCAGCCAATGCTGCCGTTTGGCAAGGTAGCCAAGGTACAGGTACGGCGTGATCACCGCGCCCTGGATCAGGCAGAAGGGCAGCTCCCATACAAGGCTGGCACCCCAGCCCAGCAGGGCGGCACCGCCCACCGCCCAAGGGATGTACCGCTCCGGGAAGATGTTCAGGATAACGTCCAGTAAGATCCAGCCCATCAACAGCGCCAGCAGATACCACATGGGCCCGCAGGAAAAGAACTCCTGCCCGAAGTAGGTGGCAGTATGGGGCAGACCCAGCAGAAAGCCGCCTGCCACCTTGATGCTCTCAGTCATGGAGCCGGGCAGATAGTGAAAGGTTTTATAATGAATGATGAAGTGCAGCACCGTGGTGAACACCGCAGTGTAGCAAAAGGGCTTGAGCAGGCTTTTGAGCTGCTGGTGGATGCACTTGCTGATGGAGCGCTTGCGGAAGCCGTAGCCGCTGGCAATAAAAAAGGCCGCCATCAGCGTTTCGCGGTAGATAAAGCCGACAAAGGCCGTCAGCGACAGGCCGCCCTCCAGCTGGAGTGGGTAAAGCTCCGCAGTGTGTCCCAGCACGATGGCCAGCATCCCAGCGCCCTTGAGCATATCAAACATCCCGATGGAGTTGACAGTGCGGGGCTTGGTTGTTTCCATGAAAGATTCCTTCCCTGCGCCGGGCCAATACCCCTCGAGAAAAAGCCGGATACGGCGCAAATGATCAGTTTTTATACAGCATTGCCATGATATATGGCTAGTATAATGCTTTTTATAGAGACTGTCAATTTTGTTTTGCAGTCTGCACCATACCGGAACTGGTATTTTGCGCTAAAAATTGTAGCACGAAAACCGGCGGATTGCAACGAAAGGTAGAATTTGGCCGGGGCGTATCCCAAGATGTGCAATTGAAAGTTGTCAAAGTGAGAAATTAAATGTTGCAGAAGTATTGCATTGCATTGGAAAATATTGTATACTGAGCACAGTACAGCGCACTGCCGCAGGATGAAATAACAACGCAGGAGGAAAATACAATGATCAAGGTATTGGACAACGTGTATGATCTGGTCACCCTGAATATGGAACAGCGTTTTTCGGAGCGTGTGGCGCTCCGCTTTTATGATAAGGAAACGGACGAGGTGACCGCAGTCCATTATAAGGACTACGCACGGGACATCCGCCGTGCGGTCAGCTACTTCCAGAGCACTATCCCGGATATTAAGGGCAAAAAGATCTGTCTGCTGAACAAGAACTGCTACGAGTATGCCGTGAACACCTTCGGCATCATTCTGGCGGGCGGCGTGCTGGTACTGCTCAACCAGCACAAGAGCTGGGACGAGCTGTCCTACGAGCTGGGGCTGGTGGACCCCGCTGCCATCCTGACCGACGGCGACGACTACGGCACAAAAGAGCAGCTGCAGGCCGCCTACGGCAGCATTCTGCGCCCCATGGACGGCTTTCGCGCTTATGAGCCGGTGGCAGAGATGCCCCGCTGCATCGGCCACGATGACCTGATGATCCTGATGTTCACCTCCGGCACCACCGGACGCAGCAAGGGCGTGATGCTGAGCGAGCGCAACTTCTTCAGCGTGATGCGCGCCCATGTGCAGATCGGTGAGCGCATGATGGAGTATAAGCACGACCCGGAGCTTGTGGTCAGCCAGTACACGGTGCTGCCCATGTTCCATCTGGGTGCATTCATCTGCCTGTTCTCTTGGGCACACGGGGGCTGGGCGCTGAACATCAGCGGCGATATCCGCAACTTCTATAAGGAGATCCGGCGGATGCCCAGTCAGGTCATGGCGGTGGTGCCGGTGATCATGAACTCCCTGCACAAGGACGTGATGCGCGGCCGCAAGGAGCGCTTGGGCGAGCTGTGGGTGCCCATCTGCTCCTCTGCCATGTTTGACCCGCAGGTGATGCTGGATATGGCCACCAACGGGATGTTCGTGGTGCAGACCTACGGCGCTACCGAGACCTGCGGCGATGGCATCATCAACTACGCGCAGGATGCAAAGCACATCGGCGCTGTGGGACAGGGTAACGATTATCTGGATTACAAGCTCGAGCCGGACGGAGAGCTGTGCATCCGGGGCGACAGCATCATGCTGGGCTACTACAAGGACCCCGAGGCCACCGCTGCGGTCATCGACAAGGACGGCTGGTTCCACACCGGCGACCTTGCCCGGGTGGACGAGGACGGCTACTATTACATTACCGGCCGCAAGAAGAATCTGATCATTCTGGACAGCGGCGAGAACCTCAGCCCCGAGGAGCTGGAGGGCATGTTAGAAAAATGTCCTGCCGTACAGGAATGTATCGTAAAAGAACTGGGCAAAAAGATAGGTGTTGTGGTATACTGTAAAAAGGAGCACCAGCAGACGGTGCGGGACTTTATTGCCCAGATGAACCGCACCGTCCCGCTGTACAAGCGCATTGGCGTGGTGGAATTCAGCGAAACGCCGCTGCCCCGCAATGCTGCGGGCAAGCTGGTGCGCAAGTAAAACGCAACAGAAAGGAAGCATAATACGATGGAACGTGCAGAAATCATTTCTCAGATCACGGCTATTCTGGAGGATGTCGCAGAGGTATCGCCGGAGGATGTGACCGAAAGCAGCGTCCTGATGGACGATCTGGATCTGTCCTCTATGGAGATCCTGACCATTGTGGCAGATCTTGAAGAGACCTTTGGCCTGCGCATCCCGGAAAAGGAGCTGCGCAACTTTGTCACCATGGGTGATCTGGTGGATTATCTGGCAGCAAACGTGGGGTAAAAACCAATGGAAACACAGCAGCGCTCGACGGAATATAACTTTCAGGGAATCATGTACTTTTTCCGTCGGGAAAAGATCCAGTGCCGGTACCAGTTCTCGCTGCGGGATGTGGTGGATATCACCCTTTTGCAGCGGGCACTGACAGCGGCCTTGGCAAGTGCGCCCTATTATACCCAGCGTCTGGTGCAGGAAAAGCGGGAGATGTGGCTGGAGCCCAATACGGAGCCCTGCCTTGTGTACCCCGGCAGCACCATGCGCAATATCCCGGAACAGACGAACGGCTACCTGTTCTGCGTCAGCTGCGAAGGGGATACCGTCTACTTTGACTGGCATCACTTCCTGCTGGACGGCCACGGGGTATCGCCCTTGCTCACCAGCATTCTGGAACAGTACTGCAACCTGCGTTACGGCACGGCCTTTGCGGTGCCGCAGATCGTGTGCGACCCGCCCTATGATATGGAGGCCATGCTGGCAGAGTACCCGCCTGTGGAGTACGGGAGCGATGTCATCCAGCGGGATGTGGTGCAGACCTACGAGGGTGCGCTGCGCCGCACCCGGGTGTGCCTGAGCAAGCAGAGCCTTGTGGAAAAAGCGCTGGCGAACAACGCAAAGCCGGTAAGCGCTCTGCTGGGTCTGCTGTGTATGGCCATGCGGGAGTATCTGGGCAAGGAGAAGATCCGGTATTCCTACTCCTCCGATACCCGCGATGTGGCCGGTGTGCCGAATGCGCTGTACAACTGCGTATGCAGCTTTGGGCATACGGTGCAGCTGCAAGCCCAGACCCGCCTGGCAGATTTTGTGGCTGATGTAGATGCAGACATCAGGCGGGACCTGCAGCCGGAGTCCAAGCGCCGCCGCATGGCCGACCAGATGGGCTGGGTGTACAAGGTGAACCAGCAAAAGGCACCCCTGCGCATCAAGCAGCGGGTGTTTCAGATGGGCGAGTACATCGGCGGCACCATTTCGGACTTCTGGCTCAGCTATCTGGGCAATCCGCTCATGCCTGCCACCCCGGAGCTGGCACAGTACACCACGGATTTTGGCGTCTGGGTACCGCCGGACGGTGCATCCGTGGGTGTGGAGGCTGCCAGCCTGAACGGAAAGATCATCCTGTGCATCCACAACAAGGCACCCAACCCGGGTCTGGCTGATATCCTCCGCAAGACCTTTGAAAACGAAGGCGTTGCGGTGCTGGAAGCCGAAGATCTGGACTGAGAAATACTTATTATAAAAGAAAAAACTGCTGCACGTTTTGTGCGGCAGTTTTTTTGCTGCTTTTTGTAAGAAAATCCGGTTGCAAAGATGCGAAAAAATGGTTAAATAGAAAAAAGGATATTTCCGCAAGGAGAGGAACACCATGGAACAACAGAACACGCGCCTGCGCAATGCGGGCTTTGCGACCTTTTTCTTCAGCGGCATCTGTGCCATCAGCGCAGGTGTGGTGGTCAGTCTGCTGCAGGAGCGCTACGGCTTTGCCTACGGCATGACCGGTACACTGCTCTCCCTGATGAGCGTGGGCAACCTGCTGGCAGGGCTGCTGATGGGCATGCTGCCCAGTGCGCTGGGCATGAAACGCAGTGTGCTGCTGCTGACCATCGGCTATGCGGTGGGCTACGCCGTCATGGGGCTGACCGGCGCAGTGGTGCTGCTGGCAGCGGCCTTTTTTGTGGTGGGCATCGCTAAGGGCAGCGTTATCAACACCTGTACCATTCTGGTCAGTGATCACTCTGCCGACCGCACCCGGGGCATGAACCTGATGCACAGCTGCTACGCCTGCGGCGCACTGCTGTGCCCCTTCCTCATTGCGGCGGCAGCCCGGGTAAGCACCGAGCTGGCGGTTTTTCTGTTGGCAGCCGTGGGCCTTGTGCTCTGGCTGGTGTACGTCTTTACCCCGCTGCGCGGCGGCAAGGGTAAAAGCAACGCAGAGAAGGAAGCAATCGACTGGAGCTTTCTGCGCTCTGCCCGCTTCTGGCTGCTGACCGGATTGCTCTTTTTCCAGAACGCCGCCGAGCAGAGCGTCAACGGCTGGATGGTGACCTACTTCAAGGGCAGCGGCATCATTGCGGGCACGCTGGCGGCCTACACCGTCACTGTGATGTGGGGCGCTACGCTGGTGGGACGGTTGCTCATCGCCTTTGTGTTCCCCTTAAAAAATCCCCGCAAGGCCATGGTGGGCATGAGCGTGCTGTGCACCGTGTTCTATGTGCTGCTGGTCATGGCGCACACGCAGGGCGCAGCCATTGCGCTGCTGTTTGCCTTTGCCATCTCCATGTCCGGGCTGAACCCCACCGCCGTGGCCAGCGCAGGCCGCATGACCAGCGTGACCAGCATGGGCATCATGCTGCCGGTAGCCTCCAGCGGCGCCATCCTGATGCCGTGGGTCATCGGCATGGTGGCCGAGCGTGCGGGGCTTGCCGCCGGTATGGCCTCCAACATCGTGCCCTGCGTGGGTCTGGTGGTCTTTACCCTGCTGGTGGCAAGACTGCCGGAGGAATGATGTGCCGCCTCCCTATAACCCTTTCTGTGAAAATGGGGTTCAGGAAAGTCCGCAGACTTTCCTGAACCCCGAAATTATAAATAATGATTCCGCTGATGATGCGCAAAGCGAACGCGCAGCGCATTTTAAATCATTTTGCGTTATCCCTCAATGCCTCTTGCTTTTGCGCTGAACTCGCAGCCGCAGTAGTCCTGCCGGTACAGGCCGTACTGCTCCGAAAGCTGCAGGCTGCGCAGGTAGCCGTTGTGCTTTTTGAAGTCCGAGGGCAGATGCTTTACCCCAAACTCTGCCTCCAATTCCTGCCCGATGGCATTGATGCGGGCAGCGTCCTTGTGGGGGCTGATGGACAGGGTGGTGGTGAACCAGTCAAAGCCGTTGTCCCGGGCGTACTGCGCCGCGCGGCGCATCCGCAGCCGGTAGCAGACGGTGCAGCGGCTGCCGCGCTCCGGCTCGTTTTCCAGCCCGGCTACGGCGGTGTAGAACTGCTGCGGGTCGTAAGTGTCCTCCACCACGGTCACCCCCAGCGGGTGGGCTGCTGCCACGAACTTCTGCAGCTCCTCGCCCCGGCGGTAGTACTCTGCCGCCGGCCATGTGTTGGGGTTATAGTACAGCACCGTGATCTCAAAATACCGGCACAGCTGTTCCAGCACGGCACTGGAACAGGGGCCGCAGCAGGCGTGGAGCAAAAGGCGCGGGCGGGTACCGCCAAGGCCCGCCAGCACGGCGTCCATCTGCTGGGCATAGTTGCGTTGTGTTGCCATTGGTATCATCCTTTGCTATAATGGTCTTGCCTACATTATAGCATATTTTACGATGAAATACAGGAGGTTCTCCCATGACGGAAGAAAAGATCGCCCGCATCAATGCGCTGGCCAAAAAGAGCAAGACCGTCGGCCTGACCGAGGTCGAAAAAGCCGAGCAGCAGACGCTGCGGCAGGAGTATCTGGCCGACATCAAGGCCAGCCTGCGCAGCCAGCTGGAGCGCACGTCCATTCAGGAGCCGGACGGCACCATCCACAAGGTGACTCGCCGCACCGACCTGACCGGGGAGCGCAGCTGAGAACGGGATTTTATAGGGGGAATACGCCGCAAAAAGGTGCATTCCCCCTTTTTTTGCGCGGCAGACTGTGCTATACTATAATAGCATTGGTGCGTGCCGCAAGGGCAGCAAACCGGTGCGTTTTACCCAAGGTAGCGTATCCCGGGCAAGGTGCACGGAAAAGGCTGTCTTTTGAAAAAAGGATAAAGAGGTCATTTATTATGCTTACTGCAATTACGGGTATCAACTGGGGCGATGAGGGCAAGGGCCGCATGGTCGACCTGATCAGCCAGGAGTATGACATCGTTGCACGGTATCAGGGCGGCAACAACGCAGGCCATACCGTTAAAAACGAGCGCGGCAAGTTCGTGCTGAACCTGCTGCCCTCCGGCATCCTGCGCTCCAACGTCGTGTGCGTTATGGGCAACGGCATGGTCATCGACCCGCATCATCTGGACGGCGAGATCAATAAGCTGCGCGAGCAGGGCATTGAGATCACCCCGGCAAATCTGAAGATCTCCGACCGCGCAACCATCACCATGCCCTACCATGTGGAGCAGGATGGCCTGGAGGAGGCACGCCTGTCCAAGACCGGTGCACAGTTCGGCTCCACCAAGCGCGGCATTGCCTACGCTTACGGCGACAAGTACATGAAAAAGACCCTGCGCATGGGCGATCTGCTGCATCTGGACGACGCCGTGAAGAAGCGTCTGGTCACCATGGTGGATTCCAAGAATCTGGTCATGGAGGGCAGCTACAACGCAGCGCCCATCAGCGTGGACGAGATGTGGGCATGGCTCGAAAAGTATGCCGCCATCTTCAAGGACTATATCTGCGATGTGGGGCAGTATCTGGCCGATGCCGATGCAGCCGGCAAGAAGGTGCTGTTTGAGGCACAGCTGGGTGCCCTGCGCGATATCGACTTTGGTATCTACCCTTACACCACCTCCTCCAACGTCATCGGTGCTTATGCACCCATCGGTGCCGGCATCCCCGGCCACAAGCTGCACAACTCCATCGGCGTCATGAAGGCTTACTCCTCCTGCGTGGGCGACGGCCCCTTCGCCGCCGAACTGGCCATGACCGAGGAAGAGAAGCACGCTCTGCGTGAGGCTGGCCACGAGTACGGCGCAGCCACCGGACGTCCCCGCCGCGTGGGCCCCATCGATCTGGTGGCAAGCCGCTACGGCGTGTTCTGCCAGGGCTGCGACGAGGTCGCTCTGACCCTGCTGGACGTGCTGGATTACATGGAAAAGATCCCCATGGTCACCGCTTACAAGCTGACCGACGGCACCACCACCACCCGCTTCCCCATGGGTGAGGCACTGGATACCGCTCAGCCCGTGGTGGAGTACCTGCCCGGCTGGCACTGCGATATCACCGCAGCCCGCAAGTGGGAGGACCTGCCCCAGCAGGCCCGCGATTATGTGGAATACCTGGAAAAGGCTGTGGGCTGCAAGATCACCTATATCTCGGTGGGCGCAGAGCGCGAGGCCTACATCCACCGCGGCTGAGCTGCCGCAAAAAGCAGCCCCCGAGTTTCAGAAAAGGAAGCGTCACAGATGTTTGATATCATTACCGACAGCGCCTGCGACCTGACGCTGGACACCGCCAAGCAGCTTGGCATCGAGGTCGTGCCCTTTTATGTATCGCTGGACGGCGAGCATTACCGCAAGGAAGGGCTGGAGATCCCTGTGCGGGACTTTTATCAGTTCATGGTGGATAACCCGGCGGCCTACCCCAAGACCAGTCTGGCCTCTATCGAGGACTTTGAAAAGACCTTCCGCGCACACGCCGAGGCGGGTCAGGCGGTATTGTGTCTGGTGTTCACCGGCAAGATGAGCGGCTGCGTGGGCAGCGCCCGTAACGCCCGGGATCTGGTGCTGGAGGACTACCCCGATGCCCGCATCGAGGTCATCGACTCTGCCGCCGCCACCGTGACCGAATCCACCATGGTGGAAAATGCCGTGGCCATGCGGGATGCAGGCTGCACCTTGGACGAGACTGTGACTTGGCTGGAAGCAGAAAAATCCACCAACCAGATCTTCTTTACCGTGGGTGATCTGGACTACCTCATCAAGGGTGGGCGCATCGGCAAGGTGACCGGCCGCGCCGCCAATATGCTGGGACTGAAGCCCATGATCCTGTTCAAGGAGGGCGAGATCTTCTCCGGCGGCGTGGCCCGCGGCCGTCAGAAGAGCTTTGAAAAGGCGCTGGAGCAGCTGATGAACTATCTGGATGCCCACGGCGGTACCCCGGACGATTACCGCATCACGGTGGGCTACGGCTACGATGCCGACGAGGGCAAGCGTCTGTGGATGCAGACCCGTGCCGCCCTGCGCGCCAAGTACCCCGGCGCACAGTGTGAGGTAGGGCTTTTGCAGATCGGCTGCACCATCGCGGTGCACACCGGCCCCTATGCATTGGGCATGGGTGTCATGCGCCGCTGGAAAAAGCAGAACTAATAATATATAAAACAGAAGAAGGGACAGCCCGCGGGCTGTCCCTTCTTGTTTTTTATAAAAGAAAAAGCGAAATACAGCCAAGCCCGCAGGCTTGGCTGTATTTCAAATCAAAAATATTTTTTCCGCTGAAAAAACGTTCCGCTTACAGCAGCGGGATGCCGGCCTTGGCGCAGGCCTCGCGGGTGGCCTTGTCCCACACGCTGGCCTGCACCTCACCGATGTGGACGCTGCCCAGCAGCAGCATGCACAGGCGGCTCTGGCCGATGCCGCCGCCGATGGTGTAGGGCAGCTCACCAGCCAGCACTGCCTTGTGGAAAGGCAGGGTGCGGCGGTCGTCGCAGCCCGCCATGGTCAGCTGCTTGTCCATGCTCTCCGGGCTGACGCGGATGCCCATGCTGCTCAGCTCGTAGCTGCACTGCAGCGGGTCGTTCCAGAACAGCAGGTCGCCGTTCAGATCCCAGTCGTCATAGTCCGGGGCGCGGCCATCATGAGGCTTGCCGCTGCGCAGGGGTGCGCCGATTTTCATCAGGAAGGTGGTGCCGTTCTCCTTGACAAAGGCATTCTCCCGCTCCTTCGGGGTCAGATCGGGGTACTTGTCCTCCAGCTCCTGCGTGGTGACAAAGGTCACGTTGGGGGTGTGCAGGGGCAGCTCCTGCAGCTGGGGGAACATGGCGTGCAGGTTCATCTCGGTGGCGCACACCGCAGACACGATGCAGCGCACCACGTTTTTCAGGTAGGTCTCGTTGCGGTCCTCCACCGTGATGATCTTTTCCCAGTCCCACTGATCCACATAGACCGAGTGGAGGTTGTCCAGTTCCTCGTCCCGGCGGATAGCGTTCATGTCGCAGTACAGACCCTTGCCCACGCGGAAATCGTAGTCCTTCAGCGCCTGCCGCTTCCACTTTGCCAGCGACTGCACCACCTGTGCCTCGGTGCCGCTGTCCTTGATGTCAAAGGTCACCTTGCGCTCCACGCCGTTCAGGTCATCGTTCAGACCGGTGGAAGCCTCCAGAAACAGCGGTGCGGACACGCGGTACAGGTTGAGCGTGGCGCACAGGGTATCAGCGAACAGCCGCTTCACCGTGCCGATGGCGCGCTGGGTGTCGTACAGATTCAGCGCGGGTGTGTAGTTTGCCGGGATGATGATCTTGCTCATAACGTTTACCCCTCATTCTGTGTGGTTTGCGCCCCGCTTTCCCGAGCCGGAGCGTGGCTTTTGCAAAGCCGGAATACTGCACCCATTATGGCACAATTTTTTACGAAAGTAAAGTGATAGCAGGAAAAAGCAGTTCCGAAACGCCCAAGGGCGTTTCGGAACTGCAAATCAAACTATTTTTCCGTTTACCCGCCCAGATAGGCGTTGCGGACGCGCTCGTTGGTCAGCAGCTCGGCACCGGTGCCGTCCATGACCACGCGGCCGGTCTCCAGCACATAGGCGCGGTCGGCCACCGAAAGCGCCATCTGCGCGTTCTGCTCCACCAGCAGGATGGTCATGCCCTCCTTGTGGATGTCGCGGATGATGTCAAAGATCTCCTGCACCAGCAGCGGCGAAAGACCCATGGAGGGCTCGTCCAGCATCAGCATGGAAGCGTTGCTCATGAGCGCACGCCCCATGGCCAGCATCTGCTGTTCGCCGCCGGACATGGTGCCCGCCAGCTGCTTGCGACGCTCCTTCAGGCGGGGGAACAGGGTGAACACCTTTTCCTTGTTGGCGGCAATGGTGGAAGCGGGCTGGGTGTAAGCGCCCATATCAAGGTTCTCGTCCACTGTCATGTGCAAAAACACATGGCGTCCCTCCGGCACCTGTGCAAGACCGCTTTCCACGATCTTGTGGGCGCGCACGCCCTTGATGCTCTTGCCCTTGTACAGCACATCGCCGGTGCGGGGCTTCAAAAGGCCGGAAATGGTTTTCAGGGTGGTGGATTTGCCCGCGCCGTTGGCACCGATCAGGGTGACGATCTCGCCCGCGTTGACGGTGAAGGAGATATCCTTTACGGCGTGGATGTTGCCATAGTAGACGTTGATGCCGTCTACCTTCAGTAATGTATCAGCCATGGCTCAGCCCTCCTTTTTGCCCAGATAGGCCTCGATGACCTGCGGGTTATCGCGGATCTCGTCCGGGGTGCCCTTGGCGATGATGCGGCCGAAGTTCAGCACCGCAATGCCCTCGCAGATGCCCATGACAAGGCTCATGTCGTGCTCGATGAGCAGCACGGCAATGTTGAACTCGTCGCGGATGCGGCGGATGGTCTCGGTCAGCTCGGCAGTCTCGGAGGGGTTCATACCGGCGGCAGGCTCGTCCAGCAGCAGAAGCTTCGGGCCGGTAGCCAGTGCGCGCATGATCTCCAACCGGCGCTGTGCACCGTAGGGCAGGCTGCCGGCCTGCGCGTTGGAAAGGTCTGCCATGTGGAAGATGTCCAGCAGCTCCAGCGCACGTTCGGTGCACTGCTTTTCCTCTTTCCAGTAGTTCGGCATCCGCAGCAGAGAGGACGCCAGATTATACTTCATGGACTCGTGCAGGCCCACCTTGATGTTGTCGATGACGCTCAGCTCCTTGAACAAGCGGATGTTCTGGAAGGTACGCGCCACGCCCATGCGGTTGACCTGATAGGTCTTTTTCCCGGCAGTGGGCATCCCGTCGATCAGGATGGAGCCGCGGGTGGGCTGGTAGACGTTGGTGAGCAGGTTGAACACGGTGGTCTTGCCTGCGCCGTTGGGGCCGATCAGACCGGCGATCTCGTTGCGGCCGATCATCAGGTTGAAGTTGTCCACGGCGGTCAGACCGCCGAAGTCGATGCCCAGCTCACGCACGTCCAGAATGGGCTTTTTGTCCTTGTCGCGGTCGGTCAGAAAACCGCCGGAGGGCACACTGTGCAGTCTGGTCTTGAACTCACTCATGGTCAGCGGCCTCCTTTTTGGTATGTTTGCGGAACAGTTCGCCATTCATGGCCTTTTCCACGATGCGGCTCAGGGAGAAATCGTAGCTGCCCAGCAGTCCGCCCGGGCGGAAGATCATCATCAGCACCAGCACCAGCGAATAGACCACCATGCGGTAGCTCTCAAAGCTGCGGGTAGCCTCGGGCAGGATGGTCAGCACGGTAGCGGACAGAATGGAGCCCAGCATGGAGCCCATGCCGCCCAGAACCACCATGACAAGGATCTCAATGGACTTCATAAAGCCGAAGGTGGAGGGGTTCAGCACGCCGATGTAGCAGGCGTACAGGCCGCCCGCCAAGCCTGCGAAGGCAGCGGAGAAGGCAAAGGCCATCACCTTATAATAGGTGGTCTGGATGCCGCAGCTCTCGGCGGCGATCTCGTTGTCGCGGATGGCCAGCACAGCACGGCCGTGGCGGCTCTTCATCATGGCGTGGATGAGGAAACAGGTGATAACCACGCACAGGAACACGTTGGTAAAATTGGAATACTTGGGGATGTTCTTCAGGCCCTTAGAGCCGTAGAACAGCTTGAAGCCCAGCACATCATCAATGTTGTTCAGGGTGATGCGGATGATCTCGCCAAAGCCCAGCGTCAGGATGGCCAGATAGTCGCCGGTCAGGCGCAGGGCAGGGATGCCGATAAGCACCCCGAACAGCCCGGCGATCACCCATGCCAGCACCAGACCGATGGCAAAGGCCACGCCCTTGGGCAGGCCCGAGGATTTGGTGAACAGGGCGCAGGCGTAGGCACCCACGGCCATAAAACCGGCATGACCCAGCGGCAGCTGCCCCAGATAACCGGTGGCAACGTTCAGCGAGACGGCCAGAATGATGTTGATGCCCACGGTCAGCAGCACCTTATTCTGGTAGGTGGACAGCATATTGCCGGTCACATAGGAAAGCCCCACGAACAGCAGCCCCACCAGCACCAGATTCATCAGGTAGCGCACGGGCATTTTGAGGGTCTTGCGTTTGGTATTCATCGTTATGCCCCCTTACACCTTTTCCTGCACCTTGCGGCCAAGGAAGCCCGTGGGCTTGACCAGCAGCACGATGATCAGAATTGCAAACGTAACAGCGTCCTTCCAAGCGGAAAGGCCGATGGCGGAAACAAAGCACTCGCACAGGCCGATGGCAATGCCGCCGACCATGGCGCCCGGGATGGAGCCGATGCCGCCCAGCACGGCGGCGACGAAGGCCTTCAGACCCAGCATGGAGCCCATGGTGGGGGTGGCCTGCGGGTAGGAGCAGCAGTACAGCACGCTGCCGATGCCCGCCAGCGCCGAGCCCACGGCAAAGGTAAAGGAGATGGTGCTGTTGACGTTGATGCCCATCAGGCGGGCAGCATCCATATCCTCCGAGACGGCGCGCATGGCCTTGCCGAGCTTAGTCTTTTGCACCAGAAAGGTGAGCACCAGCATGGACAGCACGGTGACCACCAGCGTGATGATGGAGGTAAGACCCAGCGGCACCTTGCCCAGACGGAAGGTCTGGTTGGTGTAGTAGGCGGGGATCACCTTTGCACCCGAGCCGAGGATCAGCTCTGCCGTGTACTCCAGAAAGAAGGAGACACCAATGGCGGTGATCAGCAGCGAGATACGGGGTGCGCTGCGCAGGGGGGTGTAGGCGATTTTTTCAATCACCACGCCCAGCAGCGTACAGGTGATGATGGTGGCGCACACAGCGGTGACCGGGCCAAGACCCAGCTGGTTCATGACGAACCACGACATGTATGCGCCCACCATGATGACATCGCCGTGGGCAAAGTTCAGCAGCAGGATAATGCCGTACACCATGCTGTAGCCCAGTGCGATCAGTGCATAGATGCTGCCAAGGGACAAGCCGTTGATCAGCTGGCTAAAGAACACTGTCATGGTTGGATACTTCCTTTCTTTGCGGCGTTTACACTTTTTGATATAAAAAACGGAGAACGCCTGACCAGAAAAAAGCTGTTCCGGCGTTCTCCAAAAAATCATGGGGTTTGCTCTGTGCGGGCGGCTCCATCACCGGTGGATGGAACAGCGCGGATCAGAACATTTCCTTCAGCTCGGGCTTGCCGTCCACGTAGGTCAGGATGGCAGTGCTCTTGACGGGGTTGTGGTGCTCGTCGAAGGTAAAGGTGCCGGTGATGCCCTCGATGGTGCCGCCGGCAATGGCATCGATGACGGCCTGCTTGTACTCGTCAGAGCCGGCCTCGAGGCCCTGCTCCTCGGCAGCCTTGATGCCATACACAACGGTCATAGCGGCATCGTAGCCCAGAGGTGCAAAACCGTTGGGGTAGGCCTCACCGTACTCGGCCTTGTAGGCATCCTCAAACGCGGTGCTGGAGCCCTTAGCGTAGCAGGCGCAGAAGTAGGAGTCCTTCAGCTGGTCAGCGGTGGCGTAGCCCTCCAGACCATCCCAGCCGTCGCCGCCCAGGAAGGGAACGGTCAAGCCGATGCTCTCAGCCTGAGCCAGGATCTGACCCACTTCCTGATAGTAGTTGGGGCAGAACACCACCTCGGGGTTCTTGCCAAGGATGCTGGTCAGCTGGGTCTTGAAGTCCACGTCGCCCTTAGAGTAGCTCTCCTGATCCACGATGGTGCCGCCCTTTGCCTCAAACTCCTTGGCAAAGTTCTCGGCCAGACCCTCGTTGTAGTCCTTGCCCTTCAGGAAGATGACGGCTGCCTTGGTGTAGCCCAGCTTCTCGTAAGCGTAATCTGCCATCTTCACGCCCTGGAAGGGGTCGGTGAAGCAGGCACGGAACACATTCCCGTTCACGGTGTCGGTCTCGGCATCGTAGGTAACAGCCTCGGCAGTAGCGGAAGCGGTGACCATAGGCATATTGTAATCGGCGCTCTCGGCGGCAACAGCCAGCGTGGGAGCGGTGGTTACATCGCCCACCAGAGCGGTGATGCCCTGATCCACCATCTTGGTAAAGCAGGTCACAGCCTGCGTTTCATCGCCCTGCTCGTCCATGGCGATGATCTCCAGCTGCTTGCCGTTGACACCGCCATCGGCATTGACCTGCTTCATGTACAGGCTGGCACCGTTTACAACAGCCTGACCGTAAACGGAAGCGTCACCGGTCAGGGGGCCCATCACACCCACCTTGATAGTGCTGCCGGAAGCAGCAGCGGAACCGGCTGCAGAAGAAGCGGCCGTGCTTGCGGAAGAACCGCCGCAGGCAGTCAGAGCGCTTGCTGCGGCAACAACACCGGCAGCAGCCATGAACTGACGACGAGTGATCATCTTTTTCATAAAAATCTCCTCCTCCGGAGTGTTCTATAAAGTAAATTGATAAAAACGGAAGCAAGGCCCTTCCCCTCTAAAGCGGCCTTGCTTCTGTTCTTGTCTGTTATTATAGCTATCTGGGTTCAAATCCGCAATTCACAAACCGTCCATACTTTTGGGCGCATTTTCTCGGCTTTGTTGATACTTTATACAAAAATTAAAGCGTGATTTTGTGCACTATTTCAAATTGTTCATTTTGTTTATCTGTGACATGAAACAAATTCACAAGTTGCAAAATGGTTACAGGGTCTCCATCTCGGCGTCGGCGGCAAATTCGGCCTCGGCGCGGACTTCGGCGGCCTGTCCCTCGGCCTCGGCAACAGCCAACGGCTCTGCCAGTGCCTTGCGGATGGCGGTGACGTAGAACACCATGGAAAGCGCCGTACCGATGCACCAGCCCACAGGCCATGCCATCCAGATGCCTGTGGAGCCCAGCGCGGTGGCGCTGAGCACGGCGGCAATGCCCACGCGCAAAATCAGGTCGGTGAAGGTGGCGATCATGAACCGCACCATCAGGCCGCAGCCGCGCAGGATGCCGTCTGCCACCAACTTGACCGATACCACAAAGTAGAAGGGGGAGAGGATGCGCAAAAACAGCATACCGGTGTCAATGGCAGGGCCCTGCGGGTCGTTCATGAACAGCAGCAGCAAAAAGCGGCCAAAGAAGAAGTACAGCACCACCAGCGGCACGCACAACAGCCACACCAGATTGCGGCCTGCGCCAAAGCCTTCCTTGACGCGGTCCATCTTGCCGGCCCCCATGTTCTGGGAGGTGTAGTTGGAGATGCCGTTGCCCAGGGTGGTAAAAGAGGTGATGACCATGTTGTTCAGCTTGACGGCGGCAGAGTAGCCTGCAATGACGCTGGCACCAAAGGTGTTGATGATGCTCTGCAGGATGATGTTGCCCACCGAGACAAAGCTCTGCTGCAGAATGCTGGGCACAGCCACCACGGCCACCTTGCCCAGCATATTCCACGAGAACAGCTGCACATGACCCTCGGTGTGGAAAGCGCGGATGCGGCGGAACACCACCACCATGGCCAGCACGCAGCTGACACCCTGACACAGGAAGGTAGCCCATGCCACACCGGCGATGCCCATCTTGAAACCTGCCACAAACAGGATGTCCACGCCGATGTTGGACAAAGAAGAGACTGCAAGGAAGTAGAAGGGGGTCTTGCTGTCGCCAAGGGCAGAGAAGATGCCGGTGGCAATGTTGTAGAAGAACATGAAGGGCAGGCCCAGAACGTAGATGTCCAGATACAGCGCAGAGTCCGCAAGGATCTCCTCCGGGGTGTTGATGAGTTCTAGCAGGGCGTCGCAGCCCAGCAGACCAATGCCCATCAGCACGGCGCACAGCACGGCAGAGCCGATGAGGGAGGTGTAGACCGAGGTCTTCATCTCGCGGTATTCCTTTGCGCCAAAGTAGCGGGACACGATGACCGAGCAGCCAATGTTGCAGCCAAAGGCAAAGGCGATGAAGATCAGGGTGATCTCGTAGCTGTTGCCCACCGCAGCCAGTGCGTTCTCACCGATGAACTTGCCTGCTACCAGACTATCCGCGATGTTGTACAACTGCTGGAAAATGATGCTGCCGAACATTGGCAGACAGAATTGCCACAATACCTGTGACGGCTTGCCCACCGTCAGATCCTTATTCATTGCAAAAATCCTCCTCTATAACGACTATAAATGGGAAAACAGCGAAAACGCCGCAACCAGTATAGAACCGAATCACCAAAAAGTAAAGAAAATTTTTGGCATATCTGCCATATAAAAAACACATGGTAAGCATAACGTATCCCCGCTGCCGCAAGGGGGCAGACTGTAAACGGGTTTTCCACGGCGGTTTGCGTTCCCGTTAAAAATTTAGGTCTGCAAACATACGCACCGGCTCTTGCGCCGGGGTGCAAAGCGTGGTAGGATATTGATGGTTAGTTGTATATAACCGTCTAAATAGAGCAGTTCCCCGTCTGCCCGCCCGGGCAGTATGGGAGAGAAAATGATATTCAGGAGGGTTTCAAGATGAATTATCTGGAAATTGAAGCTGTTGTTGGCCGCGAGATTCTGGACTCCCGCGGCAACCCCACCGTAGAAGCCGAGATCATGCTGGCGGACGGCACCGTGGCGCGCGGCTGCGCCCCTTCCGGTGCATCCACCGGCGAGTTTGAGGCGCTGGAACTGCGGGACGGCGACAAGAGCCGCTATCTGGGCAAGGGCGTGACCAAGGCGGTGGAAAACATCAACACGGTCATTGCGGACGCAGTGGTGGGCATGGATGCTTCCGACATTTACGCCGTGGATGCTGCCATGCTCAAGGTAGACGGCACCAAGGATAAATCCAATCTGGGCGCAAACGCCATTCTGGCGGTGTCCATTGCAGCCTGCCGCGCAGCAGCCGCTTCGCTGGAGATGCCGCTGTACCGTTTTCTGGGCGGCGTAAACGGCAACCGCCTGCCTGTGCCTATGATGAACATCCTGAACGGCGGCGCACACGCCACCAACACCGTGGACACGCAGGAGTTCATGATCATGCCGGTGGGTGCACCCTCCTTTAAGGAAGCGCTGCGCTGGTGCGCCGAGGTATTCCATGCGCTGGCTGCCATCCTGAAGTCCAAGGGTCTGGCTACCTCCGTGGGCGATGAGGGCGGCTTTGCACCCAACCTTTCCAGCGATGAGGAGACCATCGAGACCATTCTGGCTGCCATCGAAAAGGCGGGCTATCTGCCGGGCAGGGACTTTATGCTGGCAATGGACGCCGCCGCTTCCGAGTGGAAGAGCCCCAAGGGCAAGGGCTTTTACAAGCTGCCCAAGGCGGGCACCGAGTTCACCTCTGCCGAGCTGATCGCGCACTGGAAGAGCCTTGTGGAAAAGTACCCCATCATCTCAATCGAGGACGGTCTGGACGAAGAGGACTGGGAGGGCTGGCAGCAGATGACCCGCGAGCTGGGCGGCAAGGTGCAGCTGGTGGGCGACGACCTGTTTGTGACCAACACCGAGCGTCTGGCAAAGGGCATCCAGCTGGGTGCGGGCAACGCTATCCTGATCAAACTGAACCAGATCGGCTCTGTCTCCGAGACCTTGGAAGCCATCAAAATGGCGCACAAGGCCGGCTACAACGCCATCAGCTCCCACCGCTCCGGCGAGACCGAGGACACCACCATTGCGGACTTGGCGGTGGCGCTGAACACCTGCCAGATCAAGACCGGTGCACCCAGCCGCACCGAGCGTGTGGCAAAGTACAACCAGCTGCTGCGCATTGAGGAGCAGCTGGGCGAAAGCGCCGTCTACCCCGGCATGGAAGCGTTTTAAGTAAGACGATTTGGAATGCCCTCCGCGCTGCTATGGGCATTTTCAACGGAAATAGTATTTTTGATTTGTTGCTCAGAAACGCCTGCGGGCGTTTCTGAGCAACTTTTTCAAGGGAAGGAGTCGTAAAGGCAGACGGCAGCTGCGATACTCCCAATATTTACCACCACGGCATTTGCAATCCTGCAGCGGACTGGTTCGTATATAAAGCAGACCGGCACCCGGCAGCAGTCGGGACGGAATGAAACGAAAGGAGCAAACCTTCCATGTTTCAAGGCCTTGGGCCGCTGCTCAGCCTTTTGGGCGGCGGCAGCATGACGAAGCTGCTTCTGTTTTTACTGAAGGGGCTGTTCGGCTGAAACGGACGGTCTGAAAGGAGAATACCATGCTGATCGTATTGGAGCATCTGCTGGGTCGGATCAACCTGCCCGGTATGTGGTGGATCATCGCAGAGCGCTGGCTGTGAGGTGACGCCCCGCAAAGCCGCTGCACTTTTTGTGCGGCGGCTTTTTTGCGTTGCCTTACCTGCCTTTCCATTGGCAAAAAATGCTTGCATCTAGGCAGTTTTGATGATAGAATCAAAATGTTACAGTATGCCCAAAAGCGGGGCGTACAGGAAGGTAAAGTTTGAAATTGCGGTAACAGGGGGTACTGCGTGCTGCCGGGGTGCGGTGCGCGGAGAAAAAGGCAGGAAAGGTAAAATGGAAACAGACGAGACAATAAAAAAAGGATTTCTGCGGCTGGAACGCTATGCACAGAATATACCGGGCGGCTTTCACTGCTGCGCAGAGGACCCTGAAAACGGCTATCCGTTTGCTTATGTCAGTGACCGTTTTCTGGAGATACTGGGCTGGGAGCGGGAAGAATTTGCGGCAAGGTTCGATAACCGCTATACAGCGCTGATACACCCGGATGATCTGGCGGCCGGGCTGCGCTACCGGAATGCGGAAAACAGCGCGACTTACGCCAAGAATGGTGACAGCATCTTCCGGATTCTGGGCAAAAACGGCTACCGCTGGGTCACCAACGCTGCCAACCGGGTGGAATGGTACGGCAAAGGCTATATCGTGGGCACGATCACGGATATCACCCCCTATATGGAACTGCGGGAAAAGCTGGAACAGCAGAACCGTACCCAGCGGGAGGCGCTGGAAACCGCCAACCATAATCTGCTGCGGATGATGCAGCAGATGGAGGAGCAGAAGGCGCAGTTTGCCCAGACTACTGCCCGGAGCATGGAAAAAGAAAAGCGCTACCGGCAGCGGCTGAACCACGACGCCCTGACTGGTACCTACAACCGCCGCTTTTACGAGGAAGTGGTGCGCAATAACCTCGGCCCGGCAGGCATCGCCCTGATGGATATCGACGATTTCAAGATCTGCAACGATACCTACGGCCACCACGCCGGAGATCTGGCACTGGAAACCGTTGCAAAGGCCATCCGCAGCTGCATCCGGGAAACAAATCTGCTGATCCGCTACGGCGGCGACGAGTTTTTGCTGGTGCTGCCCGGCATCCCGGCGGATTATTTCAAGGTAAAGCTGGAGCAGATCCGCACCGCCGTGCAGCAAACGGTGGTGCCGGGCTACCCCCACTTCCGGCTGTCGCTGAGCATCGGCGGCGCGATGCAGACCCTTGCCGACCCTATGGAGAACGTGGTGCGCCGGGCAGATCTTATAATGTATCAGGCCAAAAACCACAAGGACGCCGTGGCGGTGGACACACAGGACAGCCGGTTGGCTGCACAGAAGGATGTCTTAGGGGAAAAGCCCGTGATCCTGCTGGTGGACGACTCCATGATGAACCGCATGATGCTTGCCGGCATTCTGGGCGATGACTACCGCATTCTGGAAGCCGAGAACGGCAAGCAGTGTCTGGAGCTGCTGCGGGCAAACGCCGGGCAGATCTCGCTGGTGCTGCTGGATATCAATATGCCGGTCATGGACGGCTTTGAGGTGCTGCGCACCATGAACACCAACCACACCATCGAGGACGTGCCGGTGATCATGATCTCCAGTGACGACTCGGAGGAAGCCATCCGCAAGGCCTACGAGCTGGGTGCCAGCGACTATGTCAACCGCCCCTTTGACGCAAAGATCGTCTACCGTCGGGTGTCCAACACCATCAAGCTGTACGCCAAGCAGCGGCGGCTGGTGCAGATGGTGTCTGACCAGATCCGCGCACGGGAAAAGAACACCGATGTGCTGGTGGGCGTGCTGAGCCAGATCGTGGAGTTCCGCAACGGCGAGTCCGGCTCCCATGTGCGGCACATCCGCATCATCACCGAGACGCTGCTGCACCGGCTGATGGAGCTGACCAGCCGCTACGACCTGACCCCCGAGCAGCAGGATAATATCCCGCTGGCGTCGGCGCTGCACGATATCGGCAAGATCGGCATTGACGAAGCCATCCTGAACAAGCCCGGCAGGCTGACCGCAGAGGAATTTGCGGTGATCAAGACCCACAGTATGCTGGGCGCAGAGATGCTGCAAAAGACTGAAAGCTTTGCAGACCAGCCGCTGTTGCAGACCGCCTACGAGATCGCCCGCTGGCACCACGAGCGCTGGGACGGCAAAGGCTACCCGGACGGGCTGAAGGGGGACGATATCCCCATCAGCGCACAGCTGGTCTCCATGGCGGATGTGTATGACGCACTGACCAGCGAACGGTGCTATAAAAAGGCTTTCCCGCACGAAACGGCTGTCCAGATGATCACGAACGGCGAGTGCGGCGCCTTCAACCCGCTGCTGCTGCAGTGTCTGCTGGACGTGCAGGGGGAACTGAAGCAGGAAATTTTACAATGGTAATGTGAGGGCAACTACGCGTGACAGAACAGCGATTCAACCATAAAATACCCCGCCGTACCTTTTTAAAGGTGTGCGCGGCGGCAGCGGCAGCCGGGCTGACCGCCTGCAGCAAAACGCAGGCGGCGGCAGCACTGCCCGAGCTTACGGTGGGCAGCGATAACTACCCGCCTTTTATCTACCTGAACAATGACAGCACGCCCACCGGCATTGATGTGGACATTGCCACCGAGGCCTTTGCCCGCATGGGGTATGCGGTGCGGTTTGAGATCATTGACTGGGAGCAGAAAACCAAGCTGGTGGAAAGCGGCGCCATTGACTGCATCTGGAGCTGCTTTTCCATGGATGGGCGGGAGCAGCTGTACCGCTGGGTAGGGCCGTATATGGTCAGCCGTCAGGTGGTGGCGGTCAATGCCGATAGCGGCATTGAAACGCTTGCCGACCTTGCGGGCAAGACCATGATGGTGCAAAGCACCACCAAGCCGGAGGAAATCTTCCTCGCCGGCACCGACCCCCGCGTCCCGCAGTTTGGTGAACTGCTGAGCGCCGAGGACCGCAGCGTGCAGTACGCCATGTTGAACTGCGGCTATGTGGACGCCATTGCCGCCCACGAGGCCGCCATTTTGCGGTATATGCAGGATTGCAATGCCAATTTCCGCATTCTGGAGGAGCCGCTGCTGGTCACCGGCATCGGCGTGGCCTTTGCGCTGAACGACACTCGCGGGCTGGACGAAAAGCTGACCGAGACCTTTGCCGCCATGCGCGCCGACGGCACGATGAAGCAGATCGTAGGCAAGTATCTGCCGGACCCGGAAAAATATCTGGAGGTGGACGCCCTTGAACCGTAACAAGAAACCGTTCACGCCCGGTATGCGGGTGGCGGTGCTCTATCTGCTGATGGGCGTGCTGCTTTTGCTGGCAGTGACCCTCTTCTCCGGGCGGGAGTCCATGCGCGCTACCGAGGAATACTTTGACCGCACCATCAACTTTGTAAAGGTGCAGTCCACCAGCTACGAAAAATATAACGATACCATCACCGCAAAGTCGCTGCGCCGGATGGCGGTCTCGGTGCGGCAGCTGGCCGAAAATGACGCTTTGGATATTTACGACCCCGAAGCCCTCCGGAAAGAAACGGAATCCCTCTGGCTTACCGGCATTGCCGTACTGGACGAAAATGGAGAATCACTGTGCGAATATACGGATGGTAATATCGATTATGCGCAGTTTGCGGAATCGCTGCGAGAGCAAGCCGCGCTGAACGTGCTGCAAAACCCGCAAAAGACCTATCTCAAGCGCATTCTGTTACAGGATGGTACAGCGGTGGATGTTGCCACCCGCCGCGCCGCAGCAGGGGACGCCGTGCTGCTGGCGTACCGAGTGACCCCGCCGGAGTTTGTGGAGGGGACAGCCCTGTCCATCCAGAGCGTGCTGGACGGCTACCCGAAGAACATCAGCGGCACCATCTTTATCGTGCAGGACAACAAGGTGATCGCCGCAAACGACCCGAGCCTCATCGGACTGTACACCACGAACAGCCCGCTGGTGCAGGGCATCCGCAAGGCCGGTGCGCCCGACATTCTGACCCACACCCGCGACTGGGCAAATTCCGGCTGCTATTTCGGGATGTACAGCAACGGACAGAATTTTGATCTGTATCTCTATATCGACGAAAAATCGGTGTTCCGCAATTTCAGCAGCGCACTGCTGACGGCACTGATCTTCTATCTGATCTGTGTGGCAGTGCTGCAAACGCTGCGCCGCCGCTCCATGAAGCTTGCGGAGCAGCAAAAAAGGGAGCAGGAGCAGAAGTATCACGCCCAGCTGGAAGAGCAGAACCGCAAGCTGGAGCTTGCCGTCCGGCACGAGGCAGCGGCAAACCGCGCCAAGCGGGAGTTCTTGTTCAACATGAGCCACGACATCCGCACCCCGATGAACGCCATTATCGGCTTTACCTCGCTGGCGGCGACCCATGTTAATAATAAGGAACAGGTGCTGGACTACCTGAAAAAGATCTCCACCTCCAGCCAGCACCTGCTCTCCCTCATCAACGATGTGCTGGACATGAGCCGCATCGAGAGCGGCAAGGTGAAGATCGAGGAAAAGGCGGTGCATCTGCCGGATCTCGTGCATGATATACGCTCCATCATCCAGCCCAACATCAGCTCCAAGCGCTTAGCGCTGTTCATCGACACCATGGACGTGGTGGACGAGGATATCATCACCGACCCGCTGCGGCTGAATCAGGTGCTGCTGAACATCCTTTCCAATGCCATCAAGTTCACCCCCACCGGCGGCATGGTGAGCATCCGCATTGCTCAGAAGCCCGGCGCGCCCAAGGGCTGCGGCAATTACGAATTCCGCATCAAGGATAACGGCATCGGCATCAACAAGGAGTTCCAGAAGCACATCTTTGAGGAGTTCACCCGGGAGGAAAGCTCCACCGTCAGCGGTATTCAGGGCACAGGTCTGGGTCTCTCCATCACCAAGAATATCGTAGACCTGATGGGCGGTACCATCACCCTTGAAAGTGAGCCGGGCAAGGGCAGCGAGTTCATCGTGAACCTCTGCTTCCCCCTCAGCGGGCAGAAGGCGGAGATCAAGCAGCTGCCCCAGCTGGAAGGGCTGCGGGCGCTGGTGGCGGACGACGACACCAACACCTGTCTGAGCGTCAGCACCATGCTTTCCAAGATCGGCATGCGGCCGGAGTGGACCATCTCCGGCAAGGAAGCAGTCATCCGCACGAAGTACGCCGTGGAGCAGGGCGATGCCTTCAGTGTGTATATCATCGACTGGCTCATCCCGGATATGAACGGCATCGAGATCGTGCGGCAGATCCGCAAGGTCATCGGGGACAGCTGCCCCATCATCATCCTGACCGCCTACGACTGGGCGGATATCGAGGAGGAGGCGCGCGCCGCCGGTGTGACCGCCTTCTGCGAAAAGCCGCTCTTCCTCTCGGAGCTGCGCAAGGTACTGGCAGAGCCCTTCCGGGTGCAGTCGACCCAGACGCCCGCCCTGCCGCCCAAGGCAAGCTTTGACGGTAAGCACCTGCTGCTGGTGGAGGATAACGCCCTGAACCGGGAGATTGCCATAGAGATCTTAAAGGAAGCGGGCTTCCTTGTGGATACCGCCGGAGACGGCGTTGAAGCAGTGGAAAAGATGGAGCAGTCTGTGCCCGGGCAGTATGACCTGATCTTAATGGACATCCAGATGCCTCGGATGGACGGCTACGAAGCCACCCGGCGTATCCGCGCCCTGCCCGACCCCCGCAAGGCGGACATCCCCATTTTTGCCATGACCGCCAACGCCTTTGAGGAGGACAAGCAGAACGCCCTGAATGCGGGCATGAACGGCCACATCGCAAAGCCGCTGGATATCCCGCACCTGCTGAAGGTGCTGGAAGAAGCGCTGAAATAAGAACCCGCTCAGGCAAAGCCTTGCGGCTTTATCGGCTCCCCCGAAAGGGGGAGCTTTTTTGTTTCTGCCGGTCAGCATCTTTCCGTTCACGCGGTTTTATCTTCCTGCATAGGATGGTGCACAGCGGAAAAGGGGAGATGACGACATGAGGCAGACAAAGCGGTTTGCGGTGGTGGGCAGCGATGCCCGGCAGGCGGCGGCAGGGCGTGCATTGGCGCGGGCGGGGTATACGGTGGGCGGCGTGCAGCAGCTGCCGCAGGCAGACTGCATCCTGCTGCCGCTCCCGCTGGAACAGGCGGATTTGCCGCTGGCGCAGCTGCTGGGCATGGCAAAGCCCGGGGCATTGGCGCTGGGCGGTAAGGTGACGGACAGCGCAAGGACTATCGCCCGGGCGGCGGGGGTGGAACTGGTGGACTACTTTGCCCGCCCGGAGCTGACCGTGTATAACGCCATCCCCACCGCCGAGGGCTGCATCGGCATTCTGCTGGAACGGCGCAGCCGTACCCTGTGGGGCGCGGCGGTGCTGGTGCTGGGCTTTGGCCCGGTGGGGCGGGCGCTTGCGGTGCGTCTGGCGGCACTGGGCGCGCGGGTGACCGTGGCGGCACGCCGCTCGGTGCAGCGGGCCATGGCAGAGGAGCAGGGGCTGCGGGCGGTGCCGCTGACAGACCTTGCTGCCGCAGCTGCCGCCTTTGATACGGTGGTGAACACCATCCCCGCGCCGGTGCTGACGGCGGCAGTGCTGGCGGCGCTGCCGAAGGGGTATCTGATCGTGGATCTGGCCTCAAAGCCCGGCGGCACGGACTTTGCCGCCGCCCGGCGGCTGGGGCACACGGCGCTGCACGCGCTGAGCCTACCGACGGTCTGGGCACCGGAAACGGCAGGGGAGGCGCTGGCGCGCACGGTGCAGACCATTTTGCAGGAGCGGGAGGAGAAGATATGATCACAGAGAAAAAGGGCTGTCTTGCCTTTGCGGTGTGCGGCAGCTTTTGCACGTTGGAGGACGCCTTGGGCGCGGCGCAGGCACTGACGGCACAGGGCTGGACGCTGCTGCCCGTCATGAGCTTTGCCGCGCAGCAGGATACCCGGTTCGGCACCGGGGAAGGCTGGCGGCAGCGCTTACAGGCCGTTACCGGGCAGCCGGTGCTGGACACCCTGCAGGCGGTGGAGCCGCTGGGCCCCCGGCGGCTGGCGCAGGCGCTGGTGGTCGCCCCCTGCACCGGCGCAACGCTGGCGCGGCTGGCGGCGGGACTTTCGGATACGCCGGTGACCCTTGCCGCCAAAAGCCTGCTGCGGGTGGGCAGCCCGGTGGTGCTGGCAGTCTCTACCAACGACGGCCTTGGCGCCTCCGGCGAAAATATGGCGCGGTTGTGCCAGCGCAAGCACTATTACTTTGTGCCCTACGGGCAGGACGACCCCTTTGCCAAGCCCCAGAGCCTGAAGGCCGACCTTGCCCTGTTGCCCGCCGCCGTGGACGCCGCTTTGCGGGGCGAGCAGCTGCAGCCGGTGCTGCTGGGACAAAGGAATGCGTAAATCTCTTTTCAGCGGGGAAAAAATGTGGTATACTTCAAATGATGTCTTGTCGGCATAAAACGGATAAGCGGAGAATATCAGATGAAAAAATTTACCGCAGCACTGTGCACTGTGCTGCTTTTGATAGGCGCTGTGCTGGTGCCCGGCGCGGCAGCAGCCGGCCCGGCGCTGGCCAATACCCGGGCATACTGCATCATGGATGCAGACACCGGCCTTGTGCTGGCGCAGCAGAATATGGACGAGGAACTGCACCCGGCCTCCATTACCAAGGTGATGACCCTTGGTCTTGCCTGCGAAAAGGCGCAGGGAGACTGGGATGACGTAAAGCTGACCGTGACCCACGAGGACGTCTATTCGCTGGCGGGCACGGATTCCAGCCATATCGCCCTGCGGGAGGGGGAAGAAGTCCCCCTGGCGGATGCGCTGTACGCCACCCAGATGGCCAGCGCCAACGACGGCGCCAACCTGCTGGCGGAGTATTTTGGCGGCGGCACCATCGCGGACGGCGTGGCGGCCATGAATGCACAGGTGGAGGAGCTTGGCCTTGCCCACACCCACTTTTCAAACCCCCACGGCATCAGCGATGACGACCACTACACCAGCTGCTACGATATGGCACAGATTTTGCGCTGGGCGCTGCAGCAGCCGGGGTTTGAGGACCTGTTCACCCGCAACGAGATGTACACCATGCAGCCCACCAACATCCAGCCGGTGACCCGCTACTTCTCCCAGCAGGATAAGATCCGCATCGGCTCCAGCCGCTACCATATCGACAGTGTGCTGGGCTCCAAGCTGGGCTATACCAACACCGCCCGGTACAGCTATGTCTGTCTGGCGGAGCAGGACGGGGTGCGGTTGATCTGCGCGACCATGCAAAGCCAGCTGAGCACCGATAAATATAACGATATGCGCACCCTGCTGGACTACGCCTTTTCCACCTATAAAAGCTACACCCAGCTGCCCGGCGGCACGGTCACCGCACAGCTGGCTGTGGCGGGCGGCGGGCAGAGCCTTGGCACCGTTACTGTGGCCGACCCCGGGGTGAAGCTGCTGCTGGCCGAGGGCTTATCCGCGCAGGACGTGACCGTGGACTTGGAGCTGCCGGAGCAGTATCTGCTTGGCGCAGAGCCCGCCGTGTATGCGGTGTACACCCTGAACGGCGGCGCGCAGCAGGAGAGCACCAGCGTGCGGGTAAAGGCGGAGATCACAGGTCTGGCGGAACTGCTGGAGCAGAGCGTCGGCACAAAGCTGGAAGCCGCCAGGGACGTGGAGCCGGGCAGCAGCGCATGGCTGCTGGCGGGCATCTCGGTGGGGTGCACCATAGGTGCAGCCGTGGTTACCGTACTGGTGCTGCGGGTACATTCCCGCCTGAAAAAGCGCCGCAAAACGGCAAGGCACCATAAAAAAGCGTAAAAGCCTGTTCAAAACCAGACTTTTCCAGATAAAGAAAAAGCTTTCAGAAAAAAAGAGAGGTACAATATCATGGGTAAGTTTATTTTTACGCAGACCGAGATCCCCGGCGTGGTGGTCATTGAGCCGCAGGTGTTCGGCGACGACCGCGGCTATTTTATGGAGACCTACCAGAAGGACCAGTTCGCAGAGGCCGGTATCGACAAGGAATTTGTGCAGGACAACCAGAGCCGCTCCACCCGGGGCGTGCTGCGCGGGCTGCACTTCCAGAAGAACCACACCCAGGGCAAGCTGGTGCGCGTGACCAAGGGCGAGGTGTACGATGTGGCCGTGGACTGCCGCCCCCACAGCGCCACCTTTGGCAAGTGGGTGGGCGTGACCCTTTCCGAGGACAACAAGAAGATGTTCTATATCCCGGAGGGCTTTGCCCACGGTTTTCTGGTGCTGAGCGATGTGGCAGAGTTCTGCTATAAGTGCACCGATGTCTACGACCCCACCAGCGAGGGCGGTATCCCCTACGATGACCCCACCGTCAACGTGCAGTGGCCGGACTGCGGCTGTGAGCACAAGACCAGCGCAAAGGACAAGCTGCACGAGCCCTTTGCCGCCCAGAAGTTCGAGTATTTTGAAAAGTGGTGATCGCCCGTGGCAAAACTCAAAGCAATGTGGAACGGCTTCTGGCGCTACCGCTATCTGCTGTGGAACCTTGTAAGCCGTGATTTCAAGCTGAAGTACCGCCGCAGCGTGCTGGGCGTGGTGTGGAGCGTGCTGAACCCGCTGCTGATGTGCCTTGTGTACTGGGCGGTGTTCAGCAGCCTGATGGATATGCGCGGCAGCGGCATCGACAACTTTGCCGTCTTTCTGATGTGCGGTCAGCTGCTGTTCAACTTCTTCAACGAGGCTACCTCCACCAGCATGAGCAGCGTGCTCAGCGCCGCCCCGCTGCTGAAAAAGGTGTATATCCCCAAGTATATCTTCCCGCTGGAAAAATGCTGCTTTGCCATGGTGAACTGCATCTTCAGCTTTGTGGCGCTGCTGCTGGTCATGATCTTTACCGGCGCGCCTTTCCACCTGACCATTTTTGAGGCGCTGTACCCGCTGGTGACTCTGTTCTTCTTCAGTCTGGGCGTCAGTATGTTCTTAGCGGCGGCTACCGTGTTCTTCCGGGATATCATGCATATCTGGAGCGTGTTCGTCACCGCGCTGCTGTATTTCTCCGCCATCTTCTACGACCCCACCCAGATGACCTTTTCCATCGGCGGGTTCAATATGCAGCAGATCATCAAACTGAACCCCATGTACTGGTATATCACGGGCTTCCGCCGCACGGTGATGTGGGGCATCCCGCTGGATTGGAATATGTTCCTTGTCTGTGGCATCTGCGCCGTAGTGTCCATGGTAGTGGGGCTGCAGGTGTTCCGCAAAACGCAGGACCACTTTGTGCTGCACATTTAAGGAGGGTGAACAATGGAACCGATCATCAAAGTGGACAATGTTTCCATGTGCTTCAACCTTTCCAAGGAAAAGCATGAGAGCCTGAAGGAGTACTTCCTGGCCATGGTGCAGGGACGGCTGCAATACGACGAGTTCTACGCTTTAAAGGACGTCAGTCTGGACATTATGCCCGGCGATTTTTACGGCCTTGTGGGCTTGAACGGCTCGGGCAAATCCACCCTGCTCAAGACCATTGCCGGGGTGTACAAGCCCAGCAAGGGCAAGGTGACCGTAAACGGCACCATCGCCCCGCTTATCGAGCTGGGCGCGGGCTTTGATATGGATCTGACCGCCCGCGAGAACATCTACCTCAACGGCACAGTGCTGGGCTTTTCGCCCAAGTATCTGGACGAAAAATTTGACGAGATCGTAGAATTCAGCGAACTGGAAAACTTTCTGGATGTGCCGCTGAAAAACTACTCCTCCGGCATGGTGGCGCGCATCGGTTTTGCCATTGCCACCATCACCAAGCCCGATATCCTCATTGCGGACGAGGTGCTGTCGGTGGGCGATTTTTTGTTCCAGCAGAAGTGCGAAAAGCGGATGCAGGAGCTGATGGCGGGCGGCACCACGGTCATTCTGGTGTCCCACTCCATCGAGCAGATCGAGCGGATGTGCACCAAGGTGGCATGGCTGAGCCACGGCCACCTGAAAATGAACGGGGACACCCAGACAGTCTGCGCCGCCTACAAGGCGACCCAGCGCGGCGAGGTCTGATATGAATGTACGGTTGAAACGCGCCAAGGAGCTGGCCGGCTATGCCGTGCAGCTGACAAAGGAAGAGGGCCTGCCCACCATGGTCAAACGCGGCGCGGGCTTTGTAAAGCGCCGCTGCTTTGGCAAGCGCGCGCGCTACCTACCCGCCAAAAAGGTGCTGGAAGCCCAGCGTGCCGAGATGGCCGGCAAAACGGCGGCAGACTGCGGCCTGCCCACCATCTCGGTGCTGACCCCGCTGTATAACACCCCGGAAAAATACCTGCGGGAGTTTCTGGATTCCTTTGTGGGGCAGACCGCGCCCAACGGGCAGCTCTGCCTTGCTGATGCTTCGGACGCTGCCCACGGGGACGTGGAGCGGATCGTAAAGGAATATCAGCAAAAGAATCAACAGATCGTATACAAAAAGATCGAAAATAAGGGCATTGCGGCCAACACCAACGCCGCCGCGCAGCTGGCGACAGGGGAGTATCTGGCGCTGGCTGACCACGACGACATTCTGGCACCCCATGCCCTGTACACCATGGGCAAGGCCATCTTGCAGCTGCGGCAGCGCGGCGAACCGGACGGCTTTCTGTATAGCGATGAGGCACTGTTCACTAAGAGCATCCGCCGCCCCATGGTGGCGCACTTCAAGCCGGACTACGCCCCGGATTACCTGCTGTGCTGCAACTACATCTGCCATCTGGCGGTGTTCCAAAAAGCACTGTGGGAGCAGCTGGGCGGCGAGCGCCCGGAATGCGACGGCAGTCAGGATCATGATCTGTTCCTGCGTCTGCTGGAAAAGACCGGCGGTGCCGCCCATGTGCCGCAGGTGCTCTACTACTGGCGGGTGCACGCGGGGTCTACCTCCGGCGGTGCAGACGCCAAGCCCTATGTGGCGGCAGCGGCCAAAAAGGCGCTGGCAGACCACCTGACCCGCACCGGGCGCACCGGCACGGTGGAGGACGGCTTGTTCCCCAGCACCTACCGGGTGAAGTGGGACATCGTGGGCGAACCAAAGGTGAGCATCCTCATCCCCAACAAGGACCACACCGAGGATCTGGAAAAGTGCCTGCACAGCATCTGGACAAAGACTGAATGGGAGCACTTTGAGGTGATCGTGGTGGAGAACAACTCCACCGACCCCGCCACCTTTGCCTACTATAAAAAGGCGCAGCAGCGCTATGACGGTCTGCGGGTGGTCACCTACCCGAAAAAGGGCTTCAACTTTTCCGGCATCAACAACTTTGGCCGCAAATATGCCACCGGCGAGTATCTGCTGCTGCTGAATAACGACGTGGAGGTGCGCAGCGGCGAATGGCTCACTGAGCTTCTGCGCCAATGCGCCCACCCCGGCGGGGCGGCAGTGTGCGGTGCCATGCTCTTTTACCCGGACGAGACCATCCAGCACGCGGGCGTCATTACCGGGCTGGGGGGCTACGCGGGGCACAGCCACAAGTACAAAAAGGCCGGCGGCAGCGGGTATCTGTTCCGCACCGCCACGGTGCAGGACTTTTCCGCTGTGACCGGTGCCTGCCTGCTGGTAAAGACCAGCGTGTGGGACGAGGTAAAGGGGTTGGACGAAGCCTTTGCGGTGGCCTTCAACGATGTGGACTTCTGCCTGCGGGTGCGGGATGCGGGCTACCGCATTGCGTGGACGCCCTACGCCCAGCTGACCCACTACGAGAGCAAGAGCCGCGGCGGGGACGAAAAAGACCCGGTAAAGGCACGGCGCTTTGCCGCCGAGCAGCAGCGTCTGTACGAGGTGCACGGCAAGGCAAACATCCTGCACGACCCCTACTACAACCCCAACCTGACCATGGACCGGGAGGATTTTTCCGAAAGCGATGATCTGCGCGGGCTGAAAGAGGGACGCATCACGGTGCAGTGGAGGGAATAACAGCATGAACATCAAGGGTCATTTCGAGACCATCACCCGGCACAAGCTGCTGGTGATGAAATACTGCTTTGAATGCGGGTTGTATGAGCAGGGTCTTGCCCACGACCTGAGCAAGTATAGCCCCACCGAGTTCATCCCCGGGTGCATCTATTATCAGGGCGACCACAGCCCCAACGAGGCCGAGCGCGCAGCCAAGGGCTACACCTCGGCGTGGCTGCACCACAAGGGGCGCAACAAGCATCATCTGGAATACTGGATCGATTACAGCACCACCAAGACCGGCCTGACCGGCATGAAGATCCCCCTGCGGTACGTCTGCGAGATGGTGTGCGACCGGGTGGCGGCAAGCCAGATCTATCTGGGCGATAAGTACACCGATGCCTCCCCGTGGGAGTACTACCAGCGCAGCAAGGATCACTACCTGATGCACCCGGAGACCCGGGCACTGCTGGAAAAGCTGCTGTGCATGGTGCGGGATCTCGGGCGGGAGCGCACCTTTGCCTACATGAAATTCCTGCTTGGCTGCGAAAACGATTACTAAGCCCAAAAGGCTGCTGCACAGACTGTGCGGCAGCCTTTTTTGCGTGCAGAAAAGCCCGCGTGCAGACGCGCCTGTGAAAAAGCAATTCCGGAAAATCGGCAGATTTTCCGGAATTGCGAATAAAAAATAATTTTTCCACTGCAACGACGACGACCGCCGCCAGTGGCGGAAACAGGGAGGAGTTGTTGGGGTAGCGGCCAGCAAGATGCGAGTGCCGCCCAAGGCACGATGCGGATGCTGGGTGCCGCAACCCGGAAGGCGCGGCGCGCATTCAAAATGTTCCTGCTTTTGCACGCTATGCCGAAACTTTCCGGCAAAGTTTGGCGCATCTGCCCATTGACAACGCGCCGCAGCAGGGGATAAGATGAAACCGTGGAGCAACGCGCTCCCATAAGAAGAAAGCGGGGGACCACAGATGAAGCTTTGGAAACGATGGACGGCAGCGGCTCTTGCAGCTGCAATGGCGCTGCTGCTTTTAGCAGCCTGCGGGCCCTCCGGCCCTTCCGCGCCGGATGCGCCGGATAAGCCGGGCAGCAGCGAGACCGGCAAAGACCCCACCGACAAAAAGACCGAGGCGCAGAAGGTGGCTGCGGTGGTGGAAGCACTGAACACAGTGCGCAAGAACAACGGCAATAACACCCCGCTGACCATGGACGCCGAGGTCTGCGCCATGGCTGAAAAAATGGCAAAATTGCAGCTGGACAGCCTGCTTGGCGTGTACGGCAGCGACCCGATGACGAGCAAGCAGTACTCGAAGGACTGGAACGACATCAGCAAACTGACGGTAAAGGGCAAAAAGCTGGTGGGCGTAGGCGGCTATGGCGCATATCCCACAGAGAGCGACATCCGCGACTGGGTAAAGGACACCCGCAAATGGAAACCGGCACTGGTCACGAGCACGGAAGCTACCCTTGTGGGCGTGGGCGTTGTGCATAACACCGACCTTGCGACGAAGGATAGATACCCCATTATGGTGGTCGTGATGACCTACTGATACGAGCAAACGCCGCTGACAAAAAGTCGGCGGCGTTTTTGTGTGGTCTGCCGGATAACGCAAAAACACCCCGGCCGGGCGGTTTTACCGCTTGGCCGGGGTGCTGTTTTGCAAGAAAAATATTACTGCTCGTTTTCGTAGATCTTGATATAGCGCGGGGCGCTTTTATCCTGCCAGAGCAGCAGAATGGCGGTCAGGGCGACAGCCAGTGTGGTGAGGACGGCGAGCAGAGCTTTGAGAACTTTCATGGTTTGGTGCCTCCTTGTGAAGTTCGGGAGCGGAGCGGGGGACGTTCCGCCTGTCATGTTAGGTATAGTATAGCATATTCCCACAGTAAAGGCAAACGGCAGAAGAGGGAGAACAAAAAGAAAAATACGGTGGTTAGTTAAAACTAATCGGCAAAAACGAATAAGAAAGTTCAGGAAAATTCATCATTTGAGCCGTGATGTCGTTGACTTCCCGCGCCAAAATGATACAATAAGTGTGTTAAGCAGCTGCTGTCCCTGTACCAGTGCGCCTGCATGGGCGTGGGGATGGCAATTCAAGCAGAATGGGGGATTTGAAATCCATGTTGAACAAGCTGAAACGTGCGGCGCTTGGCGCGCATACGCCGCATGACAAGGCAACTGCTGCAAGCAAACCTATCCCGATGCCTCTGCCCGCGCAGGTACGCATCCTTATGAGCCAGCACATTGGCGCACCCGCCAAGGCACTGGTCAAAAAAGGCGATGAAGTGTTCGTCGGCACCAAGATCGGTGAGGCGGGCGGCTTTGTCTCCGCAAACATCCACTCCAGCGTTTCCGGTACGGTAGCTGCAGTGGAACCTTTCCGTCTGTCCAATGGCCGTATGTGCGATTCTGTTGTCATCAAGACCGATGGCAAGCAGACCGTAGACCCGGCTGTCAAGGCACCGGAAGTCACCGATAAGGCCAGCTTCCTTGCCGCCGTGCGCGAGTGCGGTCTGGTAGGTCTGGGCGGCGCAGGCTTCCCCACCGATGTGAAGCTGCAGCCCAAGCAGTCGGTGGATACTTTACTGATCAACGCCTCCGAGTGCGAGGTGTGGCTGACCAGCGACACGCAGGAGATGCTGGAGTGCAGCGATGATATCATCCGCGGCATCAAGGCTGTGCTGCAGTATACCGGCATCCCGAAGTGCATCATTGGTATTGAGAACAACAAGCCCGAGTGCATCGACCTGCTGTGCAAAAAGACCAAGGACGACAGCGCTATTGAGGTAAAGCCCCTGCCCAGTGTCTACGGCACCGGCGCAGAGCTGATCCTGATCGAGAAGTGCCTCGGCCGCGAGGTGCCCCACGGCGGTCTGCCCGCCGATGCAGGCGCTATCGTGATGAACGTGACCAGCGTTTCCACGCTGGGCAAGTATCTGGCTACCGGTATGCCGGTGGTCCAGCGTACCATCACCGTGGACGGCGATGCCTGCGCAAAACCCCAGAATGTTGTTGTGCCCGTGGGCACCGCTTATCAGGACATTCTGGACTATGTGGGCGTCAAGGGCGAGCTGGGCAAGGTGGTTGCCGGCGGTGCCATGATGGGCCCCGCTGTGGAGAACCTTTCCTACCCCACCACCAAGACCACTTCCGGTCTGATCCTGCTGAGCAAGGCAGCTGCACAGCCCGCACAGGTCAACCCCTGCATCCGCTGCGGCCGCTGCGTGGAGTACTGCCCCATGGGGCTGGAGCCCGTGGAGGTCAATCAGGCCTACGCCGCCCGCGATGTGCAGGAGCTGGGCAAGCTGCACGCTGACTACTGCTTCAACTGCGGCAGCTGCTCCTTCGTCTGCCCGGCAAAGCGCCCTGTTACCCAGATGATGAGTCTGGCCAAGGCCTTCTATCTTGGCGAAATCAAAAAAGGAGGCAATAAGTAATGGATACGAAGCTTATTGTTTCGGCTTCCCCGCACGTCCGCAGTGATGAGACCACCCAGAGCCTGATGGCTAACGTGATCGTTGCACTGTGCCCCTGCGTGGTTGCCTCTGCGATCATTTTCGGCGTGCGCGCCCTGCTGGTCACCGCCGTTTCCGTGGTGGCCTGTGTGGTTTTTGAGTGGCTGTACTGCAAGCTGCTGAAGCGCCCGAACCCCATCAGCGACCTGTCCGCTGTGGTCACCGGCATCATTCTGGCCATGAACGTGCCCGTGGGTATGCCCATCGGCCAGCTGATCATCGGCGATCTGGTGGCAATTATTGTTGTCAAGCAGCTGTTCGGCGGCATTGGCATGAACTTTGCAAACCCCGCTCTGGTGGGCCGTATCGTGCTGTTTATCAGCTTTGCCGGTTCCATGAATAAGTGGGTGTTCCCGGATGCAGCGGTGGATCAGCTGTCCAAGGCCACCCCGCTGGCTGTGGCAGATCCCTCCAAGCTGAGCCTGCTGGATCTGTTCATGGGCATCCACGGCGGTGTGCTGGGCGAGACCTGCGCACTGGCTATCGTGCTGGGTCTGATCTATCTGGTGGCTACCAAGACCATCAGCATCGCTATCCCTGCTTCCTACGTTGGCAGCGTGTTCGTGTTCTACCTGATCGCTACCAAGGATCTGCACAGCGCACTGGTTGCCGTGCTGAGCGGCGGCCTGCTGTTCGGCGCTGTGTTCATGGCTACCGACTACGTTACCAGCCCCTTTACCCTGAAGGGCAAGCTGGTGTACGGCGTTTGCCTTGGCATCGTTACCTTTGCTATCCGCTACTGGGGCAGCTACACCGAGGGCGTGTCCTTCGCGCTGCTGTTCATGAACCTGTGGGTCCCGTACATCAATGATCTGACCCGTCAGACCCCGTATGGCTATGTGAAGCCTGCAAAGAAAGCGAAGGAGGGTGCTGGCAAATGAGTAAGACTGCAAATTCCAGCTGGGAAACCACCGGTAAGCCGATCGTTGTGCTGACCGTCATCTCTCTGATCGTCAGCCTGCTGCTGGCTCTGGTGAACGGCATGACCGCTCCCGTTATCAAGGAGAACACCCGCCGCACCACGCTGGCTGCTTATGTCAGCGTGATGCCCTCTGTTTCGGACGCAGCTACGCTGGAGGAAGTGACCGACTACACCACCGCCAATGTTACCGGCGTGGTAAAGGCTCCGGACGGCGGCATTGCCATCAAGGCCGAGGAAAAGGGCTTTGACGGCGGCATCCTGACCGTCATCATGGGCTTTGACGCCAACGGCGCCGAGACCGGCATCTGGGTGGATGCTTCTACCCAGACCAAGGGCATCGGCTCCAATGTGTCCACCGATGACTTCCTGGCACAGTTCAACGGCATGGACGGCACCAAGAACATTGTGATGAATCAGGATTTCGATGCGTACAGTGGCGCAACCATTTCGTCCACCGCTCTGTTTGCTGCCATCAATGATTGTATCAACTGCTTCAACGAGCTGGCATAAAAGGAGGTTGGTAAGAAATGGCACAAGAAAATAAGTCCAAGGTAAGCATCCTTACCAACGGCATCATCAAAGAAAACCCTGTTCTGCGTCTGGTTCTGGGCACCTGCTCCATTCTGGCCGTTACCACGGCAGTTTCCAGCGCACTGGGCATGGGCGCCGCCTTCACCTTCGTGCTGGTGTGCTCCAATATCATGATCTCCCTGCTGCGGAAAGTCATCCCCGGCAAGGTGCATCTGCCCTGCTACATCGTTATCATTGCAGGCTTTGTGACCATCGTGCAGATGTTCATGCAGGCCTACATGGAAAGCCTGTACAACGCACTGGGCGTGTTCCTGCCCCTGATCGTTGTCAACTGTATCATTCTGGGCCGTGCCGAGATGTTCGCCTGCAAGAACAATGTGGTGGATTCCGCACTGGACGGCGTGGGCATGGGCCTCGGCTACACCCTCACCGCTACCCTGATGGCCTCCATCCGTGAGATCCTGGGCAGCGGCACCTGGCTGGGCTTCCAGATCATTCCGGAAAGCGTTGCCAAGGTGTCCATCATGACGCAGGCTCCCGGCGCTTTCTTCTGCTACGGCATCCTGATGGCAGGCTGCATCTGGCTGGAAGGCAAGCTGGACGCGCGTATCGAGCGCAAGAGCTGCTGTGATCTTGACAATCTGAAGAAGGAGGCGGAATAAGATGCTCGTCAAACTCGCTGCGATCTTCTTCAGCATGATCCTTGTCAACAACTATGTGCTGGTGAAGTTCTACGGTATCTGCCCGTTCCTGGGCGTTTCCAAAAAGCTGGATTCCGCTGTTGGTATGTCCGGTGCTGTCATCTTCGTCATGTTCATGGCAACGGCCGTTACCTTCCCCATCCAGATCTTCATTCTGGATCAGGCTGGTCTGAGCTACCTGCAGACCATTGTGTTCATTCTGGTCATCGCTGTGCTGGTGCAGTTCATCGAGATCTTCCTCAAGAAGTACGTCGTTGCACTGTATAACTCACTGGGCGTTTATCTGCCCCTGATCACCACCAACTGCTGCGTGCTGGCCGTTACCATTCTGGTCGTGGGCGACTACGGCGCAGATGTGGCTGCACACGGCTTCGGCTACGCCTACATCGAGGCTCTGATCTGCGCCATCGGCGCAGGCTGCGGCTTTATGCTGGCCATGGTCATGTTCAGCGGCGTGCGTAAGCGCGTGGAAGCCTGCGATCCCCCGGCACCCTTCAAGGGCCTGCCCATCACCCTGGTCGCAGCTGCAATCACCAGCCTGTCCTTCATGGGCTTCGGCGGCATCGTCGAAAACCTGTTCAATGTTACGCTGTAAGGGAGGAACAGGACTATGAATATTGTATCTGCTGTTATCCTGTGCACCATCGTGGGCGCTGTGGGTGCCATCATTCTGGTGGCTGCCGCAAAGTTCATGGCGGTGGAGGAAGACCCCCGCATTGAGGAAGTTTCTGCCTGTCTGGCCGGCGCAAACTGCGGCGGCTGCGGCTACGCCGGCTGTGCCGACTACGCCAAGGCGGTTGTTCTGGACGGCGTGCCCTGCGACAAGTGCGCACCCGGCGGCCCCAAGGCTGCTGCTGCCATTGCCAAGATCATGGGCGGCGAAGCAAGCGCCATAGAGAAGAAGGCTGTTGTGCAGTGTCAGGGCAGCTCCGAGCACTGTAAGCCTGCCTACGACTACAAGGGCATCCAGACCTGTGCTGCTGCGGCAGCTCTGTACGGCGGCCCCAAGACCTGCTCTTTCGCCTGCATCGGTCTGGGCGACTGCACCAAGGTGTGTAAGTTCGACGCCATCCACATCGTGGACGGTGTGGCAAAGGTGGACAAGGACAAGTGCACCGGCTGTGGTGCCTGTGCCAACATCTGCCCCAAGCAGGTCATCATGATCGACGCTGCCGGCCCCCGCAAGCCGGTGGTCATGTGCTCCAACAAGGATAAGGGTGCTGTGGCAAACAAGCTGTGCACCACTTCCTGCATTGCCTGCGGCATGTGCGAGCGCACCTGTAAGTTCGATGCCATCCATGTTGTGGACGGCGTGGCACGCGTTGATTACGACAAGTGCAAGGGCTGCGGTATGTGCGCCCAGAAGTGCCCCAAGCACATCATCCTGTTCCCGCTGAAGGACGATCCCAATCCCCCGAAGCCCGTGGTGAAGCCCGCTGCTCCCGCTGCTGCTCCCGCAGCAAAGCCGGAAGCCAAGGCTGAGGCAAAGCCCGAGACCAAGGCAGAGTAAACTGTAAACCAAAGCCCGCCGTGCGCAACGCCCGGCGGGCTTTTTGTATCCGTTTATTCCGTCTTAGTGGGACGAATAGTCACCTCGCCGCAGCGCAGCGCCTCGGTGCGCCCGCCCTCCCGCTGCACCACCAGCCGCCCGACATCGTCGATGGAAAGCGCCTGTGCGGCGTAGGTCTCGGTGCCGGTGCAAACGGTCACCCAGTGGCCGGGCACAAAGCAGCGGGCGCGGTATTCGTCCAGACAGGCAAAGCCCGGGCACAGCGCTAACAGCTCCCGCCCGATGGCACCCGCCAGCGCCGCCCGGCTTACCGGGGCAGGGCCGCCGGGGTATAGGCTGCCTGCTTTGGCGGTCAGCTCCGGGGGAAAGTCCTCAGCCGTGGCGGTCAGATTCAGCCCAATGCCCACCACCAGCCATTCCAGCTGACCGCTTTCAAGGTCAGTACCGGCTTCGGTCAGGATGCCGCACACCTTTTTGCCCTTGTAATATAGGTCGTTCACCCATTTGATGGCAAGTTCCAGCCCGCACAGCGTCCGCACCGCCCGGCACACCGCCACTGCCGCGCCGATAGTGGCGGTCTGGGCGTTGGCGGCAGGCAGCGGCGGGCGCAGCACTACCGAACAGTACACCCC
>ERZ1026983.16-NODE-16-length-111557-cov-14.963283_pt1 | contig 111557 bp, 94 predicted proteins | sample MGYA00519559_ERZ1026983 | MGnify/ENA primary metagenome ERZ1026983 (study PRJEB26926, sample SAMN06164406) | human gut metagenome | biome: ENVO:00009003; feature: ENVO:2100002; material: ENVO:00002003 | host: Homo sapiens | place: USA | collected 2012 ... | reverse complement strand
GACCGGTGCAGCTCCAGCTCTTGAACACGCTGGTCTCGGTGTCCTCGTCTGCGGTAGCCTTGAGTTCTGTACCCACGGACACAGCTGTCAGGTCGGCAACAGCGCTGCCATCCTTCAGGGTGACCTGTGCATCGGTGACATCGAGTTTATAGGTCTTGGGAGCGTTCTCGGTGTACTGTGCTTTCAGTGTGACGTTATTTGCGGGCATCGTGAAGGAGATGGTCGCCTTGGTGGTGTCCACGTCAGTGGGCAGACCGGTCACTTTCCAACCGGTGAAGGTGTAACCGTCCTTCTCGTCTGCGGTGAAGCTGAGCTTCTCACCTGCAACGTGCTCGGTAGACTTGTCGTCCACGGTCAGGGTGTACTTCGACTCAGACACAGTATAGGTGTCCACTTCGTACTGGTTGCCAACGTAGTGGTCACTAGAATCCACCACGATGTCAACGCTGTAAGTGCCTGCCTTGGTGGGCTTCGTCACAGACGGGAACGAGCCATCCTCCGGGACATACCGGATAGAATACAGCGGTGCATCGTCAAAATACATCGGGCCTTTATAGGTTGCAGTTTGGGTCTTGGGGTCATACTCAAAGTCGTCGAGCTTCGGTTGATATCTGCGTACCACCTCGCCGATATCAAGCGAGCCTTCTGTGTACTTGTCGCCCTCTTGCGCTACGATGCGCTGCTTGTAGAGGCCGTACATGTCCGCTCCCGCCGGGTAGGTTTCAAACACCTCGTTGTCGTAGGTGCGCACATAGACGAGGCTCAATTTGCCCACGCCATCCTTGCTGCTTTTAACGGTCTGATGTTCGATCGTCCCGGAAACGGTAAAGTCGCTCTTGCTCAGGGAAGAGAAGGGCAGCTTTCCGGTGGTGGCCATGTTCACCACAATAGGCTCACCGTCATTCTTGGCGGTCAGGGTCAGGGTCTTGCCATCTGCGGAAAGCTGTGCGCCGTTGTAAGCGCTGACATCCTCGCCGTTGATGTTCGTGACTGCATTGCTGAAGCGGATCTCTGCCTTGACATTACCGATAAGGTAAACCGCGTCTGTTGCTGCGGCATAGTCGTTGAGGCGTTCCACAGTGCCGTCCGTCATCATCAGCTTGCTCTGCTGCTGACCGGCGGCAAGGAATCTGCTTTCAATATAGCCGCAGCTCACCGTATTGGAAATAGCAGCCTTGCTGTCGCTGTCCGTTTTCAGGCTGCCAAGGATCACGGCATTCTGGATGACCGTTTTCTCCGTGGCATAGCTCGGCAGCTGGACATCGTGGAACACACCGCCGGTGACCTCGCTGTTCTGGTTCAGCTGGACCTCAGCGATGAATGAGCCGCCAGTGATCTTGCCATAAGCGCGGACGACATCCTGGAAAGTGCCGCCTGCGATGGTGCTGTTTTCATCCATGTAGACATCCTTCTGGAAGGTGCCGTCCTGAATGATGGTGTTCTCCGCACCAACAGAGCCCTCTGCCACGATGCCGGTGACAGTCACATTTGCAAAAGTGATCTGCTCCACGGCAATGGCCTTATGGTAGGGGTTGATGGTATCCGAAGAAAGATCCACCGGGTTGCCGTCCGGGGTGGTGATGTAAAGCGCCGCGCGTGTCCTTCCGTTCTCTTCCATGGTGGCGTACTTCCAGCCCAGGCCCTCATAGAGGTTAGCCGTCATGCCCTCGCCGCTCATCGGCACACCGGTCACACCGGTCAGGTCGGGCAGACCCTTTTCGGTAATGCGCAGGGGCTTGAGGTCGCTTGGATCGGTGGACTTATTCACAAAGATCTTTGCGCCGTCATTCTTGCCGGTAATGCGCAGCACCTTGCCGTCGGCAGAGGTGTTGGCGTTGTAGTTTTCGACCGGTGCATCGTTGATGCTCAGTACATCGGTGTTCAGGGTAAGTTCTGCGCTGCCTGCGCCCACCAGATAGATGGTATTGGTGGAAAGAGGCAGAGTTCTGCCGTTCATCGCAGTCACACCGCCGTTACGCACCACCAGTGTGCTGAGCTGCTGTCCTGCGGGCAGCAGCTTCTGGATGCCGTCAGGCAGTTCGCCCAGAACCGTATCCGAAATGGTGTAGGTGTTATTGCCATAGGTATTGAAATTGCAGCTCTGGATCACCGCATTGGCAATAGAGCAAGAGCCATTGCAGAACAGGGAATCAAAGGTGCCGCCGGTGATCTCGACCGCACTGTTCCCATTGATCGAGTTGATGCCCGCGCTGACATTGTGGAAGGTGCCGCCGCTGATCTTACCGCTGGTGATCGTCAGTCGGCCGTTTTCGCCAAACTCACCGCCGGTAATATTAGCATTGGTGATCTCGACATAGCAGTTGATAGGCACATCGCTCAGCGCGCTGAAGTCGAAGTTTGCACCGCCCTGATTCAGGATCTGCAAAGTGCTTTCATTGCTGCTGTCGTTGGGGTAGCAGTTATAACCCCAGCCGTTGCCCATGTAAACACGGTGCAGCTTTGCGTCCGTGTCCAGACTGTCCACATAGGTCACGTCGGTCAGATCGGGCTGACCCTCATTGTTAAAGCGCAGTTCTGTGGCGCCAAGTGCCATAGGAACCAGCTTCATGGGTGCGCCGTTCTGCGCCGGGATCATGTTAAAGCTGGCGGAAAGCGTTTTTCCGTCTGCGCTGATGGAGATCGTGGCAATCGTAGAGTCAAAGTATGTGAAGGCGTAATTTTGGGTACCGGCGGGCAGTGCCATGACACTGCCGCCGGTAGAGGCTACCGCCCATACATCGCAGCCGGTGTCGCTTTCCACTACCAGTTCCAGATCGTTCCCGTTACCGGAATAGTTATACTTCTTGATGATATAGATTTTTGTTTCCTTTTGTCCGTTCAGGGTGCAGTTCTCCGGCAGCAGCAGCTGGTGTGCCTGCTGCTGCGTGTCGGCGCTCAGACCGGAGATATCGCGGAAAAAGCCGCCCCGGACATTGCCGCCGTTCTCGGTCAGCTTATCGTAGGTACCACCGTCAATGGTGCCCAAATTCAGTTGCACATCGGCGTAGCTGCCGCCCAGAACGCGGACGCCGTACATATTGTCGGCTTCTATCAAAAGTGTGCCGGTGACAGTGCCATCCAGCAGATAAACCGTGTGACTATTAGCATTCTTGACGGTCACATTGCAGCTGACCGTGCCGTCCAGAATGTACTCGGTATCTTCACTGCCGGTACCGGTGATGGTCAGCCCGGTAGTTTCGTCATAACTCCAGCCGGTACCGGACGCTGCCTTGGGCAGACCGTTCGTGCCGACCTCGATCTTGACCACCTGATTATTTGTTTCAGAGTTCTTACCAACAGCCTCATGCTCTTCTTCGGAGCTGTAAGTAATGCTGTTGGTTTCTTCCGCCGCTGCGGAAGAAAACCCTGCCCCTGCATCTGCAAATGCGGATACAGGAAGGATAGAGAGCACCATACTGAGTGCCAGTATCATGCTCACGATGCGTTTTTTCATGATATCCTCTCCTTTGTCGGTTGATTTGTCCGGCTATACCCCCAAACGGCACAGCCGGAACGGACAAAAATGCCAAGTTGAGTATAGCACCAAAATTCAAGGAAATAAAGCGCTTTTGCGGGCAGCACCTGCCAAAAAATGGCGCAAAATTATGGGCAAAATCACGATACGGGGGGGGGTATGCTTTTCTCCCATAAAAAAGCAGTTCCGAAACGCCCGCAGGCGTTTCGGAACTGCAAATAAAAAATACTCTTTCCGCTATTGATGCCCAAAGTGCAACGACGACGACCGCCGCCAGCGGCGGAAACAGGGAGGAGTTGTTGGGGCAGCGGCCAGCAAGACGCGAGTGCCGCCCAAGGCACGATGCGGATGCTGGGTGCCGCAACCCGATAGCGGCGGGCATTCAAAAGCGTTTTACTTGCCCGCCAGCAGCACCGCCAGCACGGCTTTCTGGACGTGGAGACGGTTCTCTGCCTCGTCAAAGATCTCGTCCGCGTGCTGCTCGAACAGGGCGGTGGAGATCTCCTCGCCCCGGTGGGCGGGCAGACAGTGCAGCACCAGCGCGTCCGGCTTGGCGTTTTCCAGCAGACGGCCGGTGAGCTGGAAGCCCACAAAATCCCGCAGACGCTGCTCGCTCTCGGCGGTGCCGGGGGCGGTGGTGTTCCACGCGGCGGTGGCCACGATGTCCGCATCCCGCACGCCCTCGGCAGGGTCGGTGGTCAGGTGGAAGGCATTGCCGTATTTGTGGGCAAATATCAGCACATCCGCTGCCGGGCGGTAGCCCGGAGGACAGACGCAGGATACCTGCATCCCCGCCAAAAGGCCGCCCACGATCAAACTGTTTGCCATGTTGCTGCCGTCGCCCACAAAGCAGAGCTTCAGCCCTGCCAGCGTGCCCCGGCGCTCCCGGATGGTCATCAGGTCAGCCAGCACCTGACAGGGGTGTGCGTAGTCGGTCAGGCCGTTGATCACCGGAATGCCGGAAAGCTCGGCCAGCTCCTCCAAGTCCCGCTGGCGGTAGGTGCGCCAGACGGCGCAGTCGTAGTAGCGCCCCAGCACCCGGGCGGTGTCCCGCAAAGGCTCGCCCCGCCCGGCCTGCAGCTCGGCGGTGTTCATATAGTTGCCAAGACCACCCATCTGGTACACGCCCACCTCAAAGCTGGTGCGGGTGCGGGTGGACGCTTTGGAAAACAGGAGCGCTACGCTTTTGCCCGCCAGCAGCGGGGCGGTGCGGCCCGCCTTGCAGTCCGCTTTCAGCTGGTCTGCCACATCCAGAATGTGGGTCAGCTCGGCGGGGGAAAGGTCGCTCATTTTCAGCAGATTTTTCATGCCTGCTCCTTCGGAGCCGTCGGCTCCATCGTGCCCAGCACCTCGGCCAGCACCTCCAGCGCCATGTCTACTTCGTGCTCGGAGACGGTCAGCGGCGGCAGCAGACGCAGCCGGGTCTTTGCGGTAAGCACCAGCAGGCCCTTTTCGCGGCAGGCAGCCAGCACATCCGCAGCCTGCACATCAAAGAATTCGATACCCACCATCAGGCCGATGCCGGAAATGTTCTTGACGTGGGGCAGCTTTGCCAGGCCGGTGCGCAGCTGTACGGCGCGCTCGCTGACCTGCGCAAGGAAGCTCTGGTCCAGACGGTCCACCACCACGTTGGCACCGGCGCAGACCACCGGGTTGCCGCCAAAGGTAGAGCCGTGGGTGCCGGGGCCCATGCCCTCGGCTACTTTTTCATTCATCAGCACCGCGCCGATGGGCAAGCCGCCGCCCAGTCCCTTGGCAAGGGTGACGATGTCCGGCTTGAGGTTATAGTGCTCGCAGCACAGGAAGGTGCCGGTACGGCCTACGCCGGTCTGCACCTCGTCCACGATGAGCACAAGGTCTTTTTCGTCGCACAAAGCGCGCACGGCCTGTACATAGTCCGGGTCCAGCGCCATCACGCCGCCCTCACCCTGAATCAGTTCCATCATCACGGCGCAGGTGTGGCGGTCCACCAGTTCCCGCAGCGCTTCGATATCCCCCGCCGGGACGTACTGGAAGCCTTCGTTGAAGGGGCCGAAGTAGTTGTGGAACACCTCCTGCCCGGTGGCGGTCAGAGTGGCAAGGGTGCGGCCATGGAAGCTGTTGACCATCGTGATGACGTTGTAGCGGTCCTTGCCGTAATGGTCTACGCTGTACTTGCGGGCGGCCTTGATAGCGCCCTCGTTGGCTTCAGCACCGGAGTTGCCGAAGAAAACCTTGCTCATGCCGGTGCGCTTGCACAGCTTTTTGGCAAGCTTGCCGCAGGGTGCAGTGTAGTACAGGTTAGAGGTGTGCTGCAATTTGTGTGCCTGCTGGGACACAGCCTCTGCCCATGCAAGGTCGCAGTAGCCAAGGCTGTTCACCCCGATGCCGCTGGTGAAGTCCAGATACTTCTGTCCCTCCGGGCCCTCGGCGTACAGCCCGTGGCCTTTTTCCAGCACGATGGGATTGCGGTTATAGGTGTGCAGGACGTACTCGTTGTCCCGCTTGATGACTTTTTCAGAATCCATAGGTGTACCTCCTGTGAATAGAAGTTCCGCGCATGCGCTGCTCCCCCGGAGGGAGCGTTTTTTCTATTATAATACTGCTTTTTCGCTTGCGCAATCTTTTTATTCGCGGTGGCTGCGGCGGTAAAAGCGGGTACCGGAGCCGCGGTCGGAGAACAGTTCCAGCAGGATGGAGTGCGGCACACGGCCATCAATGATGACTGCTTCGTGCACGCCCTGATAGATAGCATCTGCCATGCCGCCGATCTTGGGGATCATGCCGCCTGCAATGATGCCGGCGGACTTGTAGCCCTCGATCTCGGTCACCTCTACCTCGGGGATGAGGGTGGTCTCGTCCTCCTTATCCCGCAGCAGACCCGCGATATCGGTCATGGACACCAGCTTTTCGGCCTTGAGGGCAATGGCGATCTGGGCCGCAGCGGTGTCCGCGTTGATGTTGTACGCCTGCCCGAGGTCGTCCATGCCCACGGTGGCGATCACCGGGATAAAGCCGCCGTCCAGCAGGCTTTCGATCAGGGTCGCATCCACATGGACGATCTCGCCCACATGACCCAGCTGCGGGTCCAGCTCGGTGCAGCGGAGCATCTGTCCGTCCATGCCGCACAGACCCACGCCGCGCCCGCGCAGCTTTGCCACAAGGTCCTTGTTTACCTTACCGGCCAGCACCTGCTGCACGATCTCCATGGTGGCATCGTCCGTCACCCGCAGACCGTTTGCAAAGTGGCTTTCCACGCCCACCTTCTTGAGCATCTCGTTGATGGCGGGGCCGCCGCCGTGCACCAGCACTACCCGCACGCCCAGCAGCGTCAGGGTGACAAGGTCGTTCATCACGGCGTTTTTCAGCGTCTCGTTGATCATGGCGTTGCCGCCGTACTTGATGACCATGGTTCTGCCATGGTACTTTTGGATATAAGGGGTGGCCTCCGAAAAAAGCCGCGCCATTTCTTCGTTTTTCATCTGTTCCGCGCTCCTGTCAGGTTCTGTAATCGCCGTTGATCTTCACATAGTCGTAGGTCAGGTCACAGCCCCATGCCTTGGCGCTTGCCTCGCCGGTGCCCATATCCACCTTGACCAGAATATCGTGCTCTGCCAGCACCTTGGCGGCTTCATCCTCGCTGTACGGGTGGTAGGCGGCGTTCTCGCACACATACACCTCGCCCGCCTTGCTGGAAAGCCAGACGCAGACCTTATCAATGGAGAAATCGCCGGGGGTGTAGCCGATGGCGCACAGGATGCGTCCCCAGTTGGCATCGCGGCCAAAGACCGCCGCCTTGAACAGGTTGGAGCAGACCACACTGCGGCTGACGGCGCGGGCGGTTTTCAGGTCGGGTGCGTGGGTCACTTCGCAGGTGATCAGGTGGGTAGCACCTTCGCCGTCTCCGGCGTGCTCGGCGCACATGTGCTCTGCAATGGCGGTCAGCGCTGCCACAAAAGCGGCGTAATCAGCGTTTTCCTCGCAGATCTCCGGGTTGCCCGCCAGACCGGACGCCATAATAATAAGGGTATCGTTGGTGGAGGTGTCCAGATCCACGCTCATCTGGTTATAGGTGCCGGGCACTACCGTCTTGAGCGCCTTTTCCAGCAGCGCGGGCGAGACGGCGGCGTCCGTGGTGTAGAATGCCAGCATGGTAGCCATATTGGGGGCGATCATGCCGCTGCCCTTGCCGATGGCACCCACGGTGCACACCTTGCCGCCCAGCTCGAACTGGATGGCGTACTCCTTTTTATGGGTGTCGGTGGTCATGATGGCGGTGGCAGCGTCCGTGCTGCCCTGCGCGGTGGCAGCCAGCTTTTCCGCTGCCGCCGGGATGCCCCGGGCAAAGGGGTCGATGACCATGGGCTGACCGATGACGCCGGTGGAGGCGGGCAGAACGTCCTTTTCGTCCATGTTCAGCGCCTTGCCTACCAGTGCACAGCACTCCTCTGCCAGCGCCACGCCGTTGGCGGCGCAGGTGTTGGCGTTGCCGCTGTTTACCACAATGGCCTGTGCATAGCCATCGGCCAGATGGGCGCGGTCCACCTTGATGGGCGCACCGCAGACCTTGTTGGTGGTGTACACGCCCGCAGCAGCGCAGCGCACCTCGGCCTTGATGAGCGCCAGATCGTATTTTTCGCTGTGATTTGCCCGGATGCCGCAATGGACACCGGCGGCGGCAAAGCCCTTGGGCGCGCAGATGCCGCCCGCAACTTCCTTATACTGCATTTTACTTCCCCCATCGTTCAGCATACGCCCTCATCAGTCACCTTCGGTGACAGCTTCCCCCGGCCGGGGGAAGCCTTTTACTTCTGCCGGGTACGCTGATTCTTTTTCATCAGCACCCTCTTATAAAGCCTTCCCCCAGACGGGGGAAGGTGTCATTGCGCCAGCAATGACGGATGAGGGTGTATTGTTATTCCAAGCCCTTCGTCTCTTCCAGACCCAGCATCAGGTTCATGCACTGGACAGCGGCACCGGAGGAGCCCTTGCCCAGATTATCAAACAGCGAGACCAGCATCATTTGATCTCCCGCGGCGTTCACGGTCAGGTACAGTTCCATGCGGTCGGTGCCCGCCATGGCGTTGGAGTACAGACCGTTTTCCGGCAGCGGCTCGTTCAGGCCGTGCACTTTGACGGTGGCGGCGTCCTTGTAGTAATCCGCAAGGGCGGCAGCCACGGCCTCGGCGGTAGTGCCCGCAAGAGTAAGATCCAGCGGCACCAGCACCTGCATGCCGCAGTAGTAGTCGCACACCACCGGCACGAACATCGGCGTGTGCGCAAGGCCGCTAATCTTCTGCATCTCCGGCAGGTGCTTGTGGCCAAGGCTCAGGCCGTAGCTCTTAGGCGCATCCAGCTTGCTGTGCGCCGGGCGGTCGGGGCTTTCGTAGTCCGCGATCATCTTTTTGCCGCCGCCGGAGTAGCCGGAGATGCCGGTGCAGCTGAAGGGGTAGCTTTGCGGCACCAGCCCCAGCTCCACCAGCGGGCGGGCAATGCTGATAAAGCCGCTGGCATAGCAGCCGGGCACTGCCACGCGGTAAGAGTTCTGAATTTTTGCCTTCTGCCCCTTCAGTTCCGGGAAGCCGTAGTCCCATGCGGCATCGGTGCGGAAGGCGGTGGAGGTGTCCAACACCTTCACGTCCGGGCGCAGCAGGGGCATGACTTCTTTAGAAGCTGCATCCGGCAGGCAGAGGAAGGCAAGGTCGGCAGAATTGATGACCTTTGCCCGCTCGTGCACGTCCTTGCGCCCTTCGGCAGAGATGGACAGCAGTTCGATCTCCGGCCGTTCGGCCAGACGGTCGGCAATGCGCAGGCCGGTGGTACCGGAAGAGCCATCAATAAATACCTTTACCTTCATGCGTTTTCCTCCTCCCATGCGTCCAGCCGTGCCGTTGCCAGCGCGATCTGCTTTTCTACGCTGGCGGCGCTGGGGCCGCCGTAGCTGGTGCGTCCCTCGCAGCAGTGCACAAGGTCGATGGCATCATAGATATCGGCCCCGAACAGCGGGCTGTAGGTCTGGAACTGGGTCAGGGTCAGCTCTTCCAGCGTTTTGTCGGCGGCAATGCAGTCCGACACCATGCAGCCGGTCAGCTTGTAGGCATCCCGGAAGGGCATTCCCTTCTTGGTCAGGTAGTCGGCGCAGTCGGTGGCGTTGATAAAGCCCTTTGCGGCGGCGCGGCGCATATTGGCGGGCAGAGTCTTCATGGTGTCCAGCATGGGGGTGATGGTCTTGAGGCAGAGTTCCAAGGTGTCCACTGCATCAAAGATGGCTTCCTTGTCCTCCTGCATATCCTTGTTGTAGGCCAGCGGCAGACCCTTCATCATCACCAGCAGGGTGTTCAGGTCGCCGTACACCCGGCCGGTCTTGCCGCGGATCAGCTCCGTGACATCCGGGTTCTTCTTCTGGGGCATAATAGACGAGCCGGTGGTAAAGGCATCGTCCAGCTCAATGAACTTGAACTCCCAGCTGCACCACAGGATGATCTCCTCCGAAAGACGGGACAGGTGCATCATGCAGATGGAGATGGCGCTTGCCAGCTCGATGCAGAAATCACGGTCGGACACGCCGTCCAGACTGTTGGCGCAGGGGGCGGCGAAGCCCAGCTTTTCGGCGGTGAAATCCCTGTCCAGCGGGTAGGTGGTGCCTGCCAGAGCGCCAGAGCCCAGCGGGCACTGGCTGTCCATGCGGGCGGTGGCGTCCGCAAAGCGGTCGAGGTCGCGCAGCAGCATGGAAGCATAGGCCATCAGCGCGTGTCCAAAGGTAATGGGCTGGGCGCGCTGCAGGTGGGTGTAGCCGGGCATGACGGAGGCGGTGTTCTCCGCTGCCTTTTTGCACAGCACCCGCACCAACTCCACGATGTAAGCCTGCAAAGTCTTGCTGTAATCCCGCAAAGTCAGGCGGATATCCAGCGCCACCTGATCGTTGCGGCTGCGGCCGGTGTGCAGCCGCTTGCCCGCATCCCCGATACGGGCGGTCAGGGTCTGCTCCACAAAGGTGTGCACGTCCTCGGCGGCGGGATCAATGGTCAGCGCACCGCTGGACAGGTCGTCCGCGATGGAAGCCAGCCCGCTGAGGATATCCGCACAGTCCTGCTCCGAGATGATGCCCTGCCGTGCCAGCATGGCGGCATGGACGCCGCTGCCGCGCATATCCTGCGCGATCATCCGCTGGTCGAAGCGGATGGAGGAGTTGAAGTCGTTGACGCGGCTGTCCACCGCCTTGGAAAACCGACCCTTCCAGAGTTGTTCTGCCATAATATAAACTCCTTATAAAAACGGCAAAGCCGCCGCAGGGGAAAACGCTCCTGCGGCGGTGCCGCCGGCAACGATGCCGGTGTGAGAACCCGCGTGTGAAAGTGTGAAAACACACGCAGTCGAAAATGTTGCGATTACTTGACCTCCGGCCAGTTCTTGGACAGCTTTGCGCGCTCCTTGATGGACAGGCCGAACAGGTTGATGAAGCCGGTGGCATCGGACTGGTCGTAATCCTTATCGACGCCGAAGGAAGCGGTCTGCTCATCGTACAGGGTGAACGGAGAGGTCACACCGGCGTTGATCATGTTGCCCTTGTAGAGCTTCAGCTTCACATCACCGGTCACGGTCTTTTCCAGACTGTCGGCAAAGGCATCCAGTGCCTCGCGCAGCGGGGTGAACCACTGGCCGTTGTACACGATGTCGGCGTACTTCTGTGCCAGCTGTGCCTTGAAGTGAGAGCTTTCCTTGTCCAGCGTAATGGTCTCCAGCACGTCGATGGCCTTGTACAGGATGGCGCCGCCGGGGGTCTCGTACACGCCGCGGCTCTTCATGCCCACCAGACGGTTCTCCACGATGTCCAGCAGACCGATGCCGTTTGCACCGCCCAGCTTATTCAGGTACTCCACCAGCTCCACAGCGCCCATCTCCTTGCCGTCCACGGCAGTGGGAACACCCTTTTCAAAGTGGATGGTCACATAGGTGGAAACATCGGGTGCCTGCTCGGGGCTGACACCCAGCTCCAGAAAGCCGGGCTTATTGTACTGGGGCTCGTTGGCGGGGTTCTCCAGATCCAGACCCTCGTGGCTCAGATGCCACAGGTTCTTGTCCTTGGAGTAGTTGGTCTCACGGTTGATCTTCAGGGGGATGTTGTGCGCCTCGGCGTAGTCGATCTCCTCGTCACGGCTCTCGATGTCCCACTCACGCCACGGAGCAATGATGGCCATATCCGGGCACAATGCCTTGAGGGTCAGCTCAAAACGCACCTGATCGTTGCCCTTGCCGGTGCAGCCGTGGCAGATGGCATCTGCACCCTCCTTGATGGCGATGTCTGCCAGCGCCTTGGCGATGCACGGACGTGCAAAGCTGGTGCCCAGCAGGTAGTCCTCGTACTTCGCGCCGAACTTCAGGGTGGGGAAGATGTAGTTCTCCACAAAGTCCTTCTTCAGGTCCAGCACATACAGCTTGGATGCGCCGGTAGCCTTGGCCTTTTCTTCCAGACCGTCCAGCTCGGTGCCCTGACCCACGTCACCGGAAACAGCAACGACCTCGCAGTTGTTGTAGTTTTCCTTCAGCCAGGGAATGATGATGGAGGTATCCAGACCGCCGGAGTAAGCCAGCACGACTTTTTTGATGTTTTCCTTTTTCATGATAAACGCGCTCCTTTTAATAAAAATACACTTTTGTTCTCTGATGCGTACTTTCCCTTCGCATCCTCTGTCTTTCGTTTGCGGTTGATGCTTTTATTATACGCAGCGCGGGTTTTCCGTCAATGCTAAAAACTGCCAAACATAGCGCCCGTTTCGCTTTTCTTTTGGTTTAATCTGTATCTTTATGCAAATATTTTTAAATATATGCGTATTTTATGCAATTTGAGTGTATTTTTTCATGGGGTTTGGGGGACTCCCTCAGGCAAAGCACCCCCTCAGTCGCTGCGCGACAGCTCCCCCAAGGGGGCGCCTTTCGGTGCTGCCGTAAAGTTTGCGGTCAAACCATAAAGCTTATGGGTGCGCTAAAGCCTTCCCCCGGTCGGGGGAAGGTGGATGCAAACGCAGTGAGCAGACGGATGAGGGCGCAGGCAAGCAGCAGCTTACGGCAAATTACCCCTCATCCGGCGCTGCGCGCCACCTTCCCCCCCAAGGGGTGAAGGCTTCAGCGGTAGCGGCAAACTTTGCGGTTTAGCCGGAAACTGTGCCACCATGCCAAAGGCCCCATCCCAGAGGGGGCTGGCACGGCGCAGCCGTGACTGGGGGAGTTCGTCCCCCCACAAACAAAACCACCGGAGCATCCGCAGACGCTCCGGTGGTTTTACTATAACTATTTAGTTCAGCTTCAAATCGCCTTCCTTGATCCAGCCCAGCTTGCGCTCCACCGCGCAGAACACCACGCTGAGCACAGCGGGCAGCACAAAGCACAGCAGCACCATAGCAGCCCAGTCCATGGGGGTGATAGCGGCCTTGGTACCGGCGGCAATGTCGCTGACCCAGCCGGTGTAAACGCCGATCTGACCCACCAGACCGCAGGTGCCCATGCCGGAGGACACCGCCGCGCCGTTCATCTCAAAGTGGAACAGGCAGGTAGCCAGCGGGCCGGTGATGGCACTGGCCAGCGTGGGGGCGATCCAGATGCGGGGGTTCTTGATGATGTTGCCCATCTGCAGCATACTGGTGCCCAGACCCTGACTGACAAGGCCGCCCACGCCGTTCTCCTTGTAGCTCATCACGGCAAAGCCCACCATCTGGGCGCAGCAGCCTGCCACGGCAGCGCCGCCTGCAAGGCCGGTCAGACCCAGTGCGGCGCAGATGGCAGCGGAGGAGATGGGCAGGGTCAGTGCCACGCCCACGATGACCGACACCAGAATGCCCATGACCAGCGGAGCCTGCTCGGTGGCCCACATGATCAGGGTGCCCACCTGACTTGCAGCTGCACCGATGGGGGCGGCGATGAGCATGGACAGCCCGACGCCCGCAAAGATGGTCACCAGCGGGGTGACAAGGATATCCACCTTGGTCTCCTTGCTCACGGCCTTGCCCAGCTCTGCCGCCACGATGGCAATGATGAGCACAGCCAGCGGGCCGCCTGCACCGCCCAGCGCATTGGCCGAGTAGCCCACGGTGATCAGGCTGAACAGCACCAGCGGCGGGCAATGCAGTGCCCAGCCGATGGCACAGGCCATGGCGGGGCCGCTCATGGCAGTGGCGTAGCCGCCCAGATCCACCAGCAGTGCAAGACCGGTCTGCTGACCCACCGTCTTGATGATGGTGCCGATGAGCAGACTGGCGAACAGACCCTGTGCCATTGCGCCCAGTGCGTCAATGAGGTAACGCTGCGGAGAGATGACGATATCCTTCCGCGCCAAAAATTCTTTCAGCTTCGACATAAAACTTGCCTTTCTATCCAAAACAGATCGTTAAAGTTACGAACGTATGTCCTGTATCATACCATACACCTGTCAAGACAGCAAGGGGTTGCTGGAAAAAATGTGAAATTTCGGCTTTGTGCAATGTTCTGCCCTGCCGGAACGTATTCCATTTGGAACATTTTCCGACACACTGCCCCGGTGGAGAATTTGTGTAGAAGCCCGCTGTGCCGTTGACTGCTCCCCGCGTGCGGGTGTATACTAGAGGAAGCGTAAAGTTATCATCCGCCGTCCTTTTTATCCTGAATCCATGGGCGGCGTGGAATAAAAGCAGGCCCGCCCCGGGCAAGGGGGCAAAGACCCGGGCAGCGCTACGCTGCACCACCGGGAGATTCGGAGGCAGAGACGACAGATGAAAAAACGATTTGACCGATCCGGCACAGCCCGCCGCAAAGCGGCGGCAGCCGTTGCAGCGCTGACCATGGCGCTGGTTCTGGCTGTGGGCGGCGCAGGGGCAGCGACCCTGCTGTCTGCACAGCCGGAAACTTTGACCGTGGGCGCAGTCGTGCCCCACATCACCGCCGGGACGCCGCAGGCAAGCAGCCCGGCAGCAGCTGACCGGGAGGTTTGCACCGCCCCGGAAGCGGAGAGCATAGTGACCGCCGCCCCGGAGTCGGCAGCGGAAAGCACCGCGCAGCAGGCTGAGCCTGCCCCGGCGCAAACGGAAAAACCGGAAACCGCCGAAACCGCCCCGTCTGAACCGGAAGAAACCGCAGAAGCACCGGAAGCCCCGGCGCAGCCCGCCGGGGACGCCGCACTGGAAGAGGAGAACGCCCCTGCCATGCTGCTGGAAGAGACCCCGGAGCTGGCCGCACAGGACCCGCAGGCTCCCGCAGCGGACGGCACCGCCCAGAACGATACCGCCAGCCAGCACACCCCGGAGGGCAGCGTGCTGCTGACCCCGGAGCAGATCCAGCAGGCACTGGATTCCGGCGCGCTGGAGGATGCCGAAGCACAGTGCATCGACCTGACCGATGAAAACGGCTTTTTCCGGTGGCTGTTCAACTGGCTGTTCGGCACCAAAGACAAGGAAGAAGAGCCGGTGTACTCCGGCTGGCGCACCGAGAACGGCAAGACCTACTACTACGCGCAGGACACCAACAAAAAGGTCACCGGTCTGCGCTCCATTGACGGCAAGCTGTATTATTTTGACGCCAACGGCGTAAAGCAGGACAACGTGACCTTTGGCATCGATGTGTCCAAGTATCAGTCCGGGCTGGACTGGAACAAGATCAAAAAATCCGGCGTGAGCTTCGTTATCATCCGCATCGGCTACCGGGGCTACGGCGCTGCGGGAAATCTGGTCAAGGACCCCATGTTCGAAGAGCACTTCACCAATGCCCGCAACGCGGGACTGAAGGTGGGCGTGTATTTCTTTACGCAGGCCGTAAACGAGGCCGAAGCGCAGGAGGAGGCCGAGGGCTGCAACTGGGCGCTGAACGGCCGGATGCTGGACTACCCCATTTTCTATGACACCGAGGCTTCCACCGCTCCGGGCGGCACCGGCCGCGCTGACGGTCTGGGCGTTGAGGACCGCACCAAGTGCGCCATCGCCTTCTGCGAGCGGGTAAAGGAACTGGGCTACAAGCCCGGCGTGTACGCTTCCACCACATGGTACCGCAAGCGGGTGGATTACAACACCCTGCGCAGCCGCTACACCATCTGGAACGCCCACTACGGCGTCTCTTCCAGCCCCATCAGCTGCGATCTGTGGCAGGGCACCGAGAAAGCCCGCATCAACGGTTACAGCGGCGAGCTGGACGCCAATATCAGCTATATCGGATAACAACCCAAAGGCTGCTGCACACGCTCTGTGCAGCGGCCTTTTTCCTGCCGTGGGAGGATTTTAAATGCGCTTCGCGTGGGAAGTTACTGCTTGCGGAAAATTACCCCTTCCGTCTTGCCGCTTTGCGCCAAGCCACCTTCCCCAAGGGGACGGCTTTTGGCGGTGGCGGCAAAGTTTCCGGCACAACGCAAAGGCGTCCCCTTGGGGGAGCTGGCGAGCGCAGCGAGACTGAGGGGGTGTTTTTATCATACTCCCCTGTTTTTGTGCATAAGCTGGTGGCAGAGTATGCAAGCGCAAATGGCGGGGAGGCATGGGGATATGTTTGTGGTAACACTGAGCAAGACGAGCCTGAAAAAACTGGGAGCAGGGGCGGCGTGCTGCGCACTGGTGGTGTTCAGCGCCATGCTGGGGCGGTTCATCAGTACCCGGACGGTGGCGGTGGCTGCCCCGGTGAACCGTATCGAGAGTGCGCAGGACATCCAGACATGGTTCACCGGCTACGGGCTGGAGGTGGACGGCGCGTCCATCACGGCGGATAAGGTCAAAATCCCCCGTAAGTGGGACGACAGCTTTTCCGCTTTCAACGGGGTGGTACAGCAAAGCGGCATGGATCTTGCCCGCTACAAGGGCAAGACGGTGGAAAAATGGTCGGCGCTGCTCCCGGCGGCAAGCAACGGCGAGACCAGCCGCTACGGAGTGCTGCTGGTGTACAAAAAGAAGGCCGTGGGCGCGTATCTGCTGGAAAAGCCTTCCGGCACGGTGCTGGGGCTGCAGGACGCCCAGAACGAGCTGGCAAAGCAGACCTCCGGCGAGGATTACAGCGGCGACTGGGGCGAGCGGCACGATGAGCAGCTGACCGACAGCACCGCACAGCAGACCTCCGGCGAACCGGAGACAGCGCCCGAAGCCGCCCCGCAGGCAGCGCCCTACACCGAGCTGCCGCTGGACGCAGAAGGATACCCCGTGGAATAGGGACGGCATCGCCGCAAAACGACCTTTTTTAAGCTCTTGTCCGGCAGTTGCACAAACTGCCTAGTTTTTACAAACGATTCGACAAAAATTAGACAAAACACGGATTTTTGTAGCATCCGTATGTTCAAATATAACAAAAAATTCTTGTAAAAATCGGCAATATGAAACGGTGCAAAAAAACCGGGACGGGTTTATAATAGTAGTATACCAATCCCCATTGGCAAAGCCATGTTCCGGGGCTGAATGTGCAGTCCGGGCAGAGGGATCAAGTAAGGAGAAAATGATTATGAAGGAATTTCAGTACACTGTTAAGGATGCCTGCGGCATCCATGCCCGTCCCGCCGGCCTGCTGGTCAAGACCGTGAAGGGCTTTGCAAGCACCGCTACCCTCGAGAAGGACGGCAAGAGCTGCGATATGCGCAAGCTGATGGCTCTGATGGGCATGGGCGTCAAGCAGGGCGAGACCGTGACCATCAAGGTCGAAGGCGATGATGAAGAAGCAGCCGCAGAGGCCATCCAGAAGTTCCTGAGCGAGAACGTCTGAGCCGCGACTTAAAAGCCGAGCCCTCGCGGGAAAACTGCGGGGGCTTTTTTGACAAAACGCCGGGCGCTGCACGCCCGGCTGTAAGTGGAAGGAGAAAGTGCTATGCAGGTAGGCACCGGCAAAAGCGTGCTCAATGGCATCGCCATTGGCAAGCTGAAGATCTATAAGAAAAAAGATACCGCGATTTCCACCGCCCCTGTGGCAGATACCGCCGCAGAGCTGGAGCGTTTTGAAGCTGCCCGCCAGAAGGCCATTGAGCAGCAGACCGCCCTGTACGAAAAGGCACTGGCAGAAGCCGGCGAGGACATCGCCGAGGTGTTCAACATCCACGCCATGATGCTGGATGATGACGACTTTGTGGACGCCATCAAGGAGATCATCAACGGGCAGAAGATGTGCGCCGAGTACGCTGTCAAGACCGCCGGCAACAATCAGGCTGCGGTGTTTGCCGCTATGGACGACCCGTATCTGCAGGCCCGCAGCGCCGATGTGCTGGACATTGCGCAGGCCATGCTGGACATTTTGCAGGGGGTGGACAACGCTTCCCTGCAGGGCACCGAGCCCAGCATTCTGGTAGCCGAGGATCTGGCTCCCTCCGAGACCGTGCGCATGGATAAAAGCCTGCTGCTGGGCTTTATCACCCGCGAGGGCAGCTCCAACAGCCACACCGCCATTCTGGCACGCAGCATGAACATCCCCGCCCTGATCCAGTGCAAGGACATTCAGGACGACTGGGACGGCAAGATGGCTGTGGTGGACGGCTACAACGCCTGTGTGTATGTGGACCCCACCCCCGACCTGCTCAAGAGCCTGAAAAAGCGCCAGCAGGAGGACCAGAAAAAGCAGGCTCTTCTGCAGGAGCTGAAGGGCAAGCCCAACACCACACTGGACGGCAAGACCATCAACGTGTTTGCCAACATCGGCGGCATGGGCGATGTGGGCGCTGTGCAGCAGAACGACGCCGGCGGCGTGGGTCTGTTCCGCACCGAGTTCGTCTACCTGAACTGCAAGGACTTCCCCACCGAAGACTACCAGTTCGAGGCTTACAAGCAGGTGGTGGAAAGCCTTGCACCCCGCAAGGTGGTGGTGCGCACCTGTGATATCGGCGCGGACAAGACCGTGGATTATATGAAGCTGGACCACGAGGATAACCCCGCGCTGGGCTACCGCGCCATCCGCATCTGCCTGACCCGCAAGGACTTCTTCAAGACCCAGCTGCGCGCGCTGCTGCGTGCTTCCGCCTACGGCAACATGAGCATCATGTTCCCCATGATCACCAGCCTGCGGGAGCTGCAGGACGCCAAGGCTGTTCTGGAAGAGTGCCGCGCCGAGCTGACCGCCGAGGGCGTCAAGATGGGGCAGAACATTGAAGTGGGCACCATGATCGAGACCCCCGCCGCCGTGTTCATCGCGGACGAGCTGGCCGCCGAGTGCGACTTCTTCTCCATCGGCACCAACGACCTGACCCAGTACACCTGTGCACTGGACCGCCAGAACGCAAAGCTGGAGCCCTTCTTCAACCCCCATCACCCCGCCGTGCTGCGCGCCATCAAGATGACCATTGAAGCCGGTCACCGCCACGGCATCTGGGTGGGCATCTGCGGCGAGCTGGGCGCCGACACCGCCTTGACTGAGACCTTCCTGCGCATGGGCGTGGACGAGCTGTCCATGAACGCCAAGAGCATCCTGCCGGTGCGCAAGATCATCCGCAGCGTAGACCTGAGCAAGCCCTCTGAGAAGGCCTGACCCGCGGAAAAAATATTATTATAATTTGTGGCTCAGAAACGCCTGCGGGCGTTTCGGAGCCACTTTTTTTCACAGAAGGGGTAACTCCCGGACAGGCAAACCTTGCCGCCACACAAAAAAGCTCCCCCTTTCGGGGGAGCTGGCACGCCGTAAGGCGTGACTGAGAGGGTTCGCGCGGCGGGCATTCCCAATCATTTCCGCTGTTCCAGCATGGTCTGGATGCGGGTCTTGGCGCGGTAATAGGTCACCCGCGCCCATGCGGCATTGTGGCCAAAAATCGCCCCGATGCGGTCAAAGGGCAGTTCGCCAAACACTCGCAGGCTGAAGACCTCCTTGTATGGCTCTTCCAGCGCGTGCAGACACTGGTGCACCGTAAAAGCGGCATCCTTATCCACCAGCAGCTGCGCGATATCCGGGCTGTCGGCGGCTTTTGTTTCGGCATCTTCCAGCGGGGCGGCGTGCTTTGCGCGGCGGCAGTGGTCGTAGTAGGCGTTGCGCGCCACCGTAAACAGCCACGCCCGCACATCCTGCTTGCCGTCGTAGTCCTTGAGGCCGTCCAGCGCAGCATGGATGTGCGGGAAGGTATAGCGCACCGCCCGGACGGTAACAGATGGGTTGCCCCAGTTAAAAGAGCCTTCCAGTTCCAGCCGGACGTTTTCGCCCTGCACTTCCAGCACACAGAGGTTGGCCTCGTTTTCCTTTTTGTTGTAAGTCCAGATTTTCGCCTGTTCTGCCGTCACCGGCGTTTTTGCGCCGCCCATCCAGAACACCAGCCCAAAAGCGCACAACACGGCCAGAACCGCTGCCGCCGCTATGCGGATGCTCTTTTTCTGCAAGGTCTTTCGGATGTTTTTCAGCGGTGCATCCGGCTGGGGTTCCGGCTGCACCGGCACCGGCTTTTCCATCTGTTCCAGCTCTGCACGGCAGGCGGGGCACTCTGAAAGGTGCTGCTCCACCAGCGCACTGCTGGCGGGGCTGGCAAGCTTTTCGGCGTACAGGGGCAGTAAGTCGCGGATCACGTCGCATTCCAGCTTCATGGTCATTTCCTCCTTTGCGGGCTTTCGTGTGCCCTTTCACCCCAATAACGCACAAAGAGGAAAAACGTTACAGAAAAACCGCAAATTCACCGGACTGCGGTCTTTTCCCGCAGTTTTTTCGTTCCTTTGAGGAAGAGCCACACCAGCACCCCCAAAAGCAGGCAGATGCCAACGTGCATGGCTGCCATCATATAGTAGCCCTGAAAATCGAACCGCACCGCGCCGGCCATCAGGTAGGGCTGATGCCCCGCCTTATACAGGGTGACAAAGCAGGAGATGGCGTTGTACAGGCCGTACAGCCCTGCCGCTGCGCACACAATGACCCGCAGCAGCTTGCTTGTGATGAATTTTACGAACATAATTGCAGCTCCGTCCTCTCTCCGTCCTTGTAGCAGTAGATGTCCCCTGCGCGGGAGAAGTCCTTATTTACCTCCACGCAGTCAAAGGCGCTGAAGGCCTGTTCAATTTTTTCGGGCGTGCAGACAAAGCCCCGTATCTTCAACGCAGCATCCTCGCCCACCACCGCGTTCCACAGATGGATCGACCAGTAGCTGCAATTTTTGTCCACCGTCCATTTATCGTGCTGTTCCATGTAGTCCTCGATGACCTTCAGCTGCTCCTCCCCGATATTGGTGCTCAGGGACAGTCTGCCGGTGTAGCGGCCGTAATGGGCGATATAGCACGGTTCCAGATCGAACAGCAGCCCCGACACCGCCCAGACCGAGAAGGTGACCATCTCGCCGTCCGGGATGGCGCGATCCTTCAGGTAGACCGTGTGCCCGGTGCGGTTGTCCAGCCCGATCCATGTATGCCCGAAACACTTGAGGAAGGGCTTGGATTCGCTCTTGCCGTCAAAGGTGGTGATGGAAAGGATAAGCCCCTCCTCTTCACAGGGCAGGGTGCGGGCCGTTTTGCCGGCGGCGGCGCTGCACCACAGCCCAAGGGCTGCTGCGCATACCGAGAACAGCACCGCCCATGCAATGATCCTCTTTTTCAATGCAATTCCTCCTATATGTTACGGCTCAGCCGTTTTCCTTCCAGAACAAGCCGCCGGAGGTCTGGAACAGCAGCCGGGGGTTCACGCTTCTGCTGCCCAGCTTGAAGTCCATGGTCAGTTCTTCGCCCAGCGCGCCCACAGCCTGCCCCTTTTCCACGGTCTGGCCCTTGCTGACCGAAAGCTCCTGCAAGCCGTACAGATAGCTGCGCAGCCCGCAGCCGTGGTCGATGACCACCGTGTTACCGGTAAGCGCCAGATTGCCCGCAAACACCACCGTGCCGTTGGCTGCGGCGCGGCAGGGCGCACCGGGGATGGTGTACAGCTTTGTGGAGTTGGAGCGGCTGCCCTGCTGGCCGTTCGTTACTTTAATTTGCCCGTAGTCCACCAAGGTCATGGAGTCCTCGGCCGGGGGCACAAAGCCGCCCTGCCACTGCTTGGCGGTGGCGGCAGCCTCGTACAGCGGCCAGATGGCACTGCGGAACTGGGCGTTGGCGCTGTCCGCAGCGGGCTCCTCGGCCTCTGCCTCCACCGTGCCGAAGTCCTTCGGCAGCACGGTCAGGGTGCGGGTGATGGTCTCGCCGTTCACCGTGATGTTTATCTCGTGCCCGCCGGAGGAGGCGTTATAGGCTGCCGGGATATAGGCACGCCAGCCCTCTGCGGCGCGCACGCACTGCACGCTGCCAAGGTCGGTCTCGATGGTGGGCACGGCGTCCCCGGTCATGCCGGAGATGCGCATGCCCACCGTGCCGCCCTGCTCCACCCGCTCGGCGGAAAGCTCCACCTCCGCACTGGCCTGCAAGGTGAACCGGAAGCTGTACCGGTACCAGCCGGTGGGCTTTGCGGGGCGCTCCAGCCCCAGATTTTTGCGCAGCTGGCCGGTGCTGCCGCCCTCGAACTGGGTGATGACTCCGCCCTTGGGCACACGCCACGCGGTCAGCTCCGCCTTATACTCGCCGTTCGCAGGGAAGAGGAAGTTCTGGTACTCCCCCGCGCTGCCCGCAAACAGCACATCCCCCGCCGCATTCTGGATGGTCAGGGCGGTGTAGCCGGTCCACTCCGGCAAAGAAAGTTCCGGGTGAGCGGTGTACAGCACCCCCAGCTTCTGCACACTCAGGGTGGCGGGGCTGGCGAACACCTTATCCAGCTGACCGCCCAGCAGCGGCACCTGCCAGCAGGAGCCGTTGGCTTCCAGCGCCTGCCCGCCGAACTGTGCCGCACCGTCCGGACAGCCGCCCTCGGTGGTAAAGGCATAGCTTACCCCCATCACAGCCGCCAGCAGCACCACCACACCCAGCGCCACACTGATGATCCAGAGCAAAAAACGCTTCATGTTCCTTCTCCTTATGTACAAAAAGGGCGCACCGGGGCAAGTCCGTTCAGACAGACTGCTCCGTGCGCCCCGATGCGCTTATCTTCCCGGCAGTTTCCGGTATTTGCGGAATTTTATTCTGCGTCGGTCTCGTCCTCAGCAGCAGCTTCCTCCGGCTCTACGGTTTCTGCGTCATCCTCGCCGAACAGCAGACGCTCGTATTCGTCCAGTTCCTTCTCGCGGCGGTTCAGGTAAAGTGCCACAGCAGCCAGCGCACCAGCCACAGCAGCCAGAACAGCGATCACAGCGACCAAGCAAGATTTTTTCATAGATTCAGTACACTCCTTTTTGCAGTTGAAACGTTGTTTCAGCTTGATTTTTCCAGCGGGCGTCCCGCAAAAGGATCTTGATGCAAACGGCGATCAGCGCCGCTTTGTAGCTTTTATTATACCCGTTCCCGCCCAAAATTACAACCGTTGCACCCCAATTTTCACGCCCCGAAGGTGCTGCGGGGCACAGTTTGGGCAGTGTGCCGGTTTTGGCGCGGTTCATTACAGCAAATTGCCAATATCACAGCAACAGCGGCTTATACGCCCGGAACGCCCCGGGCAGGGCGTAGGTGGTGCGCAGCTGCTCCCGGCTTGCCCAGACATAGCCCGCCGGGGCGCTCTGCACCGGAACGTGCAGCTGTACCCCGGACATGAGCCACTCGATGTGGGTAAAGATGTGCTTTGCGGCGGGCAGGGCGGCGGGAGCTGCCGTGCCGGTGTCCAGCCCCAGTGCCGCAAGCCGCGCCAGCACCTCGGCCTGCAAAAGATGCTCGCCCTCCCACAAGACCGGCTGCCACAGCCCGGCCAGCAGCCCTTTTTGCGGCCGCTGCTGCACCAGAAAGCCCGCCGGGCTTTCCACAAGCGCCAGCGTTACCGGCACAATCTTGCGGGGCTTGGGCTTTGCCTTTTGGGGCAGCTGGGCGGTGGTGCCCGCCGCCCGGGCGCGGCAGACTTCTGCCAGCGGGCACTGCCCGCACAAAGGTGCGCCATTGGGCACGCAGACCAGCGCACCCAGCTCCATCAGCGCCTGATTGTAATCCCCCGCCTTTTCCGGCGGCTGATGCTCCATGACCCGGGCGGTAAAGGCCTTTTTTACCGCCGGTTCTGTAATCACGCCCGGGTCATTATACAGGCGGGAAAACACCCGCAGCACATTGCCGTCCACGGCGGGCACGGGAAGTCCGAAGCTGATGGACGCGATGGCTCCGGCGGTGTACTCCCCGATGCCGGGCAGCGCACGCAGGGCGGCGTAGTCGGCAGGCAGCTGCCCGCCGTACTGCGCACAGACGAGCTTTGCGGCCTTTTGCAGGTTGCGCACCCGGCTGTAATAGCCCAGCCCTTCCCACAGCTTATGCAGCTTTTCCTCCTCGCAGGCGGCAAGCGCGGGGATATCCGGCAGCTCCTCCAGAAAGCGGTAGTAATACGGCAGCACCGCCGACACCCGGGTCTGCTGCAGCATCACCTCGCTGAGCCACACATGGTAGGGGGTGGGGTCCTCCCGGAAGGGCAGACTGCGGCGGTTCTTGTAAAACCAGTCCAAGAGGGCAGGCGAAATATTTTCCACTTGTTTTGTGCTCCTTGTTGAAAAATGAAGAACAAGAAAGCCGCCGCAGAGGCGGCGGCTTTCTTTGATTACAGTATGCGCGCTTCTCAGAAGCCGTATGCGGTGCGGGGGAAGGGCAGCACGTCACGGATGTTCTGGATGCCGGTGAGGTACATGATCATGCGCTCAAAGCCCAAGCCGTAGCCTGCGTGCTCCACGCCGCCGAACTTGCGCAGGTTCAGGTACCACTCGTAGTTGGTCTTGTCCATGCCCAGCTCGTCCATGCGTGCCACCAGCTTGCCGTAGTCCTCTTCACGCTGGCTGCCGCCGATCAGCTCGCCGATGCCGGGCACCAGCATATCTGCTGCAGCCACGGTCTTGCCGTCGGCGTTCTGCTTCATGTAGAAGCTCTTGATCTCCTTGGGGTAGTCGGTGACAAAGACCGGCTTTTTGTACACCACCTCGGTCAGGTAGCGCTCGTGCTCGGTCTGGATATCCACACCCCACTCCACGGGGTACTGGAACTTCTTGTTGTTCTTTTTCAGGATCTCAATGGCCTCGGTGTAGCTGATGCGGGCGAACTCGCTGTTTGCCACCAGCTCCAGACGCTCGACAAGACCCTTGTCGATGAACTGGTTGAAGAAGGCCATCTCGTCCGGGCAGTTGTCCAGCACATAGCGGATGACGTACTTGATCATAGCCTCGGCGTTGTCCATGTAGCCGTTCAGATCGCAGAAGGCCATCTCCGGCTCGATCATCCAGAACTCCGCAGCGTGGCGGGTGGTAAAGCTCTTCTCGGCGCGGAAGGTGGGGCCGAAGGTGTACACCTTGCCAAAGGCCATAGCCATGGCCTCGGCCTCCAGCTGGCCGGAAACGGTCAGGTTGACCGGCTTTTCAAAGAAGTCCTTGCTGTAATCCACAGCGCCGTCCTCGGTCTTGGGCACATTGTCCAGATCCAGCGTGGTCACGCGGAACATCTCGCCGGCGCCCTCGCAGTCGGAGGCGGTGATCAGCGGAGAGTGGGCGTAGACAAAGCCGTTCTCCTGGAAGAACTTGTGGATGGCGTAGGCAGCCACGCTGCGCACGCGGAAAGCAGCGTTGAAGGTGTTGGTGCGGGGGCGCAGGGTGGGCATGGTGCGCAGATACTCCATGCTCATCTTCTTTTTCTGCAGGGGGTATTCGTCGGCGGGGCAGTCGCCCAAAATCTCCACGCTCTCGGCGTTCAGCTCAAAGGGCTGCTTTGCCTGCGGGGTGAGCACCAGCTTGCCCTTGATGCGCAGGCTGCTGTACAGACCGGTGTGGATGACTTCATCGTAGTTTGCCAGCTTACCGGCTTCCAGCACGACCTGCAGGGTCTTGAAGCAGCCGCCGTCCGACAGGGCGATGAAGCCAATGTTCTTGGAGTCGCGGATGTTCTTTGCCCAGCCGCAGACGGTGATCTCGGTGCCGTCTGCCGGGGTGTTCTTGAACAGCGAAAGGATCTCGGTACGTTCCATAGTAGTTCTCCTTTATAAACAAAAAAGACAGCTTTTGCCCTGAAAGTTCAGGGCGAACGAGCTGTCTTGTAATGTCCGCGGTGCCACCTGAATTACCGGATGTGTCCGGTCGCTCACGCGCTCTTTTGTTTAAGCGCTGTCCCTGTAACGCTGGACCTGCGGCGCACCTACTTAACGGCAGACGCGCTGCCGTGTTCAGTTTGCTGCTCCCGGGTGTTCGTTCACGCGGCGCACGGGCGCGGCTCTCAGCTGTGCCGCACTCTCTGGGCCGGACGGCCCGCGCTACTTTTCCCGTTCCTTGCATTTGTTGTTTTAAAATAGCACGTTGGCGGCATTTTGTCAACCTTACCGCGCGGCATCGGGGAAAATTCTGTGTTTTTTCTTGTCAGAACGCCTTTTCTCTGATAAAATGGGAAAAAGCGGTATTCCGCAAAAACAGATTCTGGAGGATATCATGAAGCACACACACCGCATCATCCGTCTGCTGACCCTCGCTGTGGTCAGCTGCGCACTGGCAGCCCTGCTGAGCGGCTGCACCAAAGAGGAATTCATTGCCGGGTACAACGAGTTTTTGTTCGGCGACTGGTTCCCCTCTCCCCCAAGCGCCGGGGAGACCACCGCTGCGGAAGGTTCCGCATCGGGGGACTCCGGTCACGTCTACGCCGAGCCCAACCCCGAGTGCGACGCCAAGATCTCGTCGCTGATGAGCGAGCTGTACTCGCTGGAGTCCTCTGCACGGTCGGATGTCAGCAGTGCCATCCAGAGCGCAAAGGATGAATACCACGCTCTGCCCGCCTCTCAGCGGACCTTTGCCAATAAAGTCAGCATTGCCTACAAGCATCTTTCCTCGGTGGAGAGCACCTACGACAGTGCCGTCTCCTCGGTGGTCAGCGAGATGCGCAGCGTGCTGCGGGAGTATAACCAGCCCGAGACCATAGCCGATCAGGCCTGGAGCTACTATCAGTCTGCCAAGAGCAGCATGATCTCCAGCCTTGGCGGCTGATTCAGGGCAATACCGCATAATTCTAAGTGCCGATACGGCGAGTGAGGTGCGGCAGGTGCTAAGCCAAAAGCACAGATAATACTTTGTGTATTATCGAGCATTTTGGCAACGCAGATGCCGTGCCGCAGCCGCCGGAGTGGTGCTTAAGCCGTAAGGCGGGAATTGTGCGGTGTTGCCTCAGCCTAATAATGTTTCCACGAGGCCCTGTGCTGCCAGATATCCGGCGTACAGGGCCTCATTTAAGTTGTTGCCGTGCCCGCCGATCTCGATCAGCAGACTGCCGGTGGTCAGGTCCTGATTATAGAACCGGTAGCTGAACAGCACCGGGCGGGTAAGTCCGGGGTATTTTGCCTCCATGCTGCGCTCCCACGCAGCGGCAAAACGCAGGTTCTGCCGCCATGCGGGCAGCTGCACGCTGGTGCCGTTGTCGCACCCGCAGATGATCATCACCTGCGCCGCCTGCCGCCCGTCTATGCTGCACACCGGGGCGCAGCGGGTGCCGTTTTCCCGCTCGATGGCGTCCCGGTGGACGTCCAGCACCACCTTGATGCTGGGGTACTGCGCCAGATACTGCTGCACCACCGCCCGGCTGTTGGCGTAGCTTCCGGTGTAGCTGGGGTAGTCGTTCAGGGTCTCGTCGTGCAGGGTGCAGATGCCCGCCGCATTGAGGGTATCGGCCATCACCCGCCCCACCGCGCACATATTGATGCTGCGGTCGGTGCTGCGGGCACCGTCCCCGGGGGTGAACCACAGCCCGGCAGAAAGGCGGTAGTCCTCGGTGGCGTGGGTGTGCATAATGAGCACCTGCGGCGCGGCGCTGTCCTTTTCAATGGCAAAGGGCAGGGGCTGTGCCGCCTCGGCGGCAATGTCTGCCGCCGTCTGCCGGGTGTTATTCTTGATGCTGCCCGCACCGCAGGGGATGTACTTTTCGCCGCTGCCCTGCCCGAACTGCTGCTCTGTCACCGTACCCGCATCGGCGGGGCGGGCTTCGTCCGGCTGCAAGGCCACAAAATACTGCTCCACTCCGGTCTGCACCGGAGCGGCAGTTTCTTGCTCCGGCGGCACAGACGCGGCCTCCGGCACGCTTTCCGCAGACGGTTCTGCTGCCCGGCTCTCCACCGCCTGCTGCCCCAGATGCAGCAAAGTCTGCGCAGCAGGCACCGGTGCTGCCAGAAAGGCCGCCAGCACCAGCGCGGCGCTGCGGGCAAAGATGCACAGCGCTGCAAACAGCACCGCAGCCTGCAAAAAGGGCACTGCCCTGCTCTGCCCCGCAGGCAGACGCCAAGGCTCTCTGCTGTGCATGGCAAGACCTCCTTTCTTCACCCCGTCAGCCAGCAGAGCTGCTGCACGGTAAGGCGGGGCTGCAAAGCGCGGTTGACGCTGCCCGCCAGCAGGGCCGCGCCGTGGGCGATGACGCTGTCCAGTGCGCGGGGCGTGACCACAAGGTCTGCGCCCTCCTGCGCTTGCATCAGGGTGGGGATGCCCGCCGCCACCACCGGCACGCCTAAGGTGTCCCGGGTCAGGTGGCGGGTGTGGTCGGCCTGCGCCGGGTAGAGCCCTGAGTCCGAAAACTGCACCGTGCGCCCCAACCGCTGCCCCTCGGCGGAGCAGAGACTGTCCACGCAGACCACCGCCGCCGGGCGCAGCTGCCCCACCAGCGCCGCCGTCAGCTGCTGAAGCGACAACCCGGTGGCTGCCGCCACCCCGGGCGCAACGGCTGCTACCGGGCGCAAGCCCCGCACCGGCGGGGCAGCGCCCGCGCCCATGGTGACAAGGATGCGCTGCACCGTGCGCGGGCCAAGGGCATCGGCGGTAATGCGGCGGTTGCCCACCCCCAGCACCAGCACCGGCCCTTCCGGCGGCAAAAGGGCGCGCAGCTCCCGGGCGCATACCTCGATGACGGCGGCGTCCCGCTCGTCCAGCACGCTGACGCTGGGCATTTCCAGCGTGACATACCTGCCCCGGGGGCGGCTGAGCCCCTCGCGGGCGACTTCCACCCTTGTCACCGTGACCCCGCCGTGGCGGGCGGTGGCCAGCCGCACCCCTGCGGGCAGCGGCTGCGCTGCGCCTGAAAACAGCTCGTCGGCCATATCCGTAGTACGCATTTTCCACACTCTCCGTTCCTTTTTGGGGCAAAAGCCCGCCTTCTTGCCGGAAAGTATGGGAAAAATAAAACTTTTCCAAACAAAAATCAAAAAAACGCTTGCGCTGGTACGCGAAATATGGTATCATAGGGTGCGCTGTTATAGGTAGCCAAGGAGGTGGAACGAATGCCTAACATCAAATCTCAGAAGGACCGCGTCGTGCAGGCTGCTGCAGAGCAGGCTCACAACAAGGCCATTAAGACCAACCTGAAAACAGTCGTCAAGAAGGCAGACGCTGCCATCGATGCGAATGCCGCTGACAAGGACGCAACCGTCCTGGCTGCTGTTTCCGCGATCGACAAGGCTCGCGCTAAGGGTGTCATCAAGAAGAACACCGCCAGCCGCAAGATCAGCCGTATGGCAAAGCGTGCTAACAAGAACGCTTGATCGCGCAGTTTGATTGACGAACAAAACCTCTGTGCCGGGTAACCGGCACAGGGGTTTTTGTTTTTTTCGCTGTTATGTCCCGCACAGTGCGGCAAGGCTCTGCCGCTGTACCGGTTCCAGCAGCTGCTCCGGCGGCAGGGGCTGCGGCGGCAACGCCATCCACCACACCGCCCACGCGGCGGGTACGACTGCCGCCAGCGAAAGCCCCGGGTACAAAAGCGCCGGCTCGTGCAGCCACGGGCTGCCCGGCGGCAGCACCAGCGCCGTGCACAGGCACAGCGCCGCCCACAGCTCCCACAATACGGTCTGTCCGCTGCGTTTCATGCGCCTCACCTCCGTTTTGCCCCCAGTTTACCAGCCGCCGGGCGCAAAATGTGGCGAAGCAGCGCGGACAAAACATCAGTTCTGGTCGTGGCTTTTGCCCACAAGGCTGCACACCACGCCGCAGACAAGACTTGCGGTGATGCCCGCAGAAGCAGCGGTCAGCCCGCCGGTCAGGATGCCGATGGCACCCTTTTCCGCCACGGCGGTGCGCACTCCCTTTGCCAGCAGATGCCCGAAGCCCAGCAGGGGCACGCTTGCCCCCGCACCGGCAAACTCTGCCAGCGGCGCATACAGCCCCACCGCCGAAAGTACCACTCCCGCCACCACATAGCCGGTGAGGATGCGTGCCGGGGTCAGCTTTGTCAGGTCGATGAGCAGCTGCCCCACCGCGCAGAGGACACCGCCCACTAAAAATGCCCACAGATAGTTCATTTCAGTTCTCCTTTTCCGGCGCGGTCAGCTCTACCAAGTGCGCCACCGCCGGGATGCTCTCCTTCTGCAAAAAGGTAGTCTGACTCATCAGTGCCCCAGTGGCGATGAACAGCACCCGGCGGCTGCCGCGGCGCAGCAGCTTTGGCAGGATATGCCCACAGAGCACGGCGGCGCAGCAGCCCGCGCCCGAGCCGCCGCTTTTTACCCGCTGCTCCCCGGCATCGTAGAGCAGACAGCCGCAGTCCGCGTGGTTTTTCAGCAGCAGACCCTCTGCCGCCAACAGCTCCCGCAGCATCTGACTGCCCACCAGCCCAAGGTCGCCGGTGTAGATGCAGTCGAAATCCCGCAGTTCTGCATGGGTATCAGCAAGATACTGCAATAGCGTGGCTGCTGCTGCCGGTGCCATGGCTGCACCCATGTTGTTGATATCCTTGATGTTATAGTCCTGCACCCGCCCAAGGGTTGCGGCGGCAATGCCCACCCCCTGCCCTGCCGGGCGCAGCAGGCAGCACCCGGCGGCGGTGGCCGTCCACTGCGCGGTAGGCGTGCGCACCGCGCCGTAGCTCAGCGGGGTGCGGAACTGACGCTCTGCCGCGCAGAAATGGCTGGAGGTCATGGCCAGCAGGTTCTGCGCCGCCCCGCTGCTGCACAGCGCCGCGCCCAGCGCCAGCGCCTCGGCCATGGTGCTGCACGCCCCGAACAGCCCCGCAAAGGGCACGCCCAGCTCCCGCAGCGCGTAGCCGGAGGCGGTGCACTGCGCCTGCAAGTCCCCTGCCAGCGCAAGATCCACCCGCTCGGCAGGCAGAGCCGCCTTTTGCAGGCAGAGCCGTGCCGCCCGCAGCTGCAATTGCTTTTCGGCGGCTTCCCAGCTGCGCTGTCCCAGCCGGTTGTCGGTGGTCAGTTCGTCAAAGCCCGCCGCCAGCGGGCCATCGCTCTCTTTTTTGCCGCCCACCGCTGCCTGTGCGGCGATGACCGGCGGGGTATGGAACAACAGGGTATCGCCCCGGCGCTCTGTCATAAAATTTTCTCCTTTTTTCTACAAAAAATGCCCCGGCACGTGCTATACTGGTGCTGCGGCGCTGCAATATCCGGCGGGGCTGTTCCGTATTATAAAGCAGAGGCCCCCAGCAGCCAGAGCACCGCGCCGTACACCACCGCCGCCAGCGTGCCGTACACGATGACCGGCCCGGCGATGAGGAACATCTTGGCTCCCGTGCCCGGCACCCGTCCCTCGGTCTTGAACTCAATGGCCGCACTGACCACCGCGTTGGCAAAGCCGGTGATGGGCACCAGCGACCCCGCCCCGGCCTTTGCCGCCAGCTTCTGGTACCAGCCCAGCGTGGTCAGCACCGCCGAGAGCAAGATCAAAGTGCAGCTGGTCAGGGTGCCCGCCGCTTCGGTGTCCGCGCCCTGCCGTAGAAACAGCTGCCGCAGCCCTTCGCCCAGCAGGCAGATGCCGCCGCCCACGCAGAACGCCCACAGGCAGTCTGCCAAAAGCGGCGAGTGCGGCCCCGCCTTCTGCACCCGCCGTGCGTATTCCTGCGCTGTCATCTTCATCTTCCCGCGCCCCCTTTTGCGGATAGTCTGCCCGGGGCGGCGGGTGCTTATCCTTTTTTGTGAAAGAAGGTAGGTTCTATGCGTTCTTCCCATCACCATAAACATCACGCCCGCCGTCTGCTCTGCCTGACGGCGCTGGCCTGCTTTGTGGCAGGCGGCACTGCCTACGCCTGCACCCGCAAGGCTGCGGTACCGCAGCTGCCCGAGCTGCCTGCCGAGAGCCTTGCGCAGCCCGCCGAGAACGGCACGCAGCAGAGCCTCCTTACCGCCGCACAGGCGCAGGCGCTGCTGGACGACCCCCGCATGATCCTTGTCAACCGCACCCACAAGATGCCGGAGGACTACCCTGTCGAGACCAAGGAATGCGGCTCGGCTACCGCCATCAACAAAACCTTGCAGACCGAAGCCGCCGAGGCCTTTCTCTCCATGCAGGCCGCTGCCGCCAGGGACGGCGTGGACGTGCGGATGCAGAGCGGCTACCGCAGCGTCAGCTACCAGAAAAAGCTGTACGACAACAAGACCCAGTACTACCGCAACAAGGGTCTGAGCGAAGCCGCCGCCCGGGAAAAGGCGGCTGCCATCGTCAACCCGCCGGGCTGCTCGGAGCACAACTGCGGCCTTGCCGCCGACCTGAACAGCCCGGAGCACACCACCCTTGACACCGGCTTTGCCGACACCGCCGCTTTCCGCTGGCTGTGCGAGAACGCAGAGCAGTACGGCTTTATCCTGCGCTACCCCAAGGAGGCCGAAAGCGTGACCGGCATCACCTACGAGCCGTGGCACTGGCGCTATGTGGGCCCGGAAAACGCCGCCCTGCTCAACCGGAGCGGCCTGTGTCTGGAGGACGCAGTAGCCGTTTTGCAGCGCATTGCCGCCGGGGAGACCGTGACCGGTTAAAATCCGATGAAAACTGCCGGAAAACCCTGTGGGGTACGTTGCAATTTACCTGCTGTTATGGTAAGATAAATACAGTCTGCCCCGGCGCGCGATACCGCCCCGGGCTGTGACAGATGAATTCAACAAAAGAAGGAATATTTTATGATAAACCGCACAAAACTCTCTGTGATCGCCGTCAGCGCCGTGCTGGCTGTTGCCCTGACCGGCTGCGGCGGCAGCGCTTCTTCCGCGCCGTCCTCCGTGTCCAGCGCCTCCGCCTCTGCACCGGTCTCCGATGCAGCTTCTCCGGCGGCGGATACCGCTGAAAACGGCACCGCCGATCTGGACAGCGCCGTGGAGACCCTGCTGGCTGCGAACCCCATCTCCAACCAGTTCGAGATCGCCGCTATGAACATCGAGTACGACTTCGGCCTGAAGGCGGAGGACGTAGCCGCCTACAAGGGCGTGAAGAGCAACGACAACGGCGATGCCGGCCTTGTGCTGGTGGTGGAAGCTGCTTCCGGCAAGGCACAGGACGTGGTGACCGCGCTGGAAAGCTACAAGCAGGATCAGGTGGCTTTCTACGGCAACTACGCCGAGTTTGCACAGGCACAGAGCAACGTGGAAAACGCCATCATCTCCTCCAAGGGCGACCGAGTGGTCATGGTGATTGCCTCCAACGAGTGCACCGCAGACCTGAACAGTGCTGTGGACAGCGCCCTGAACAGCTGAATCTGATCTTCTGAGCCGGTGCCATCTGCGGCATCGGCTTTTTTCAGTAGAAAGCCCCTGATGCGGGGGATTTCTGCTGAAGATGCGCCCGCATCCGTCATGCCACCTTCCCCCGGCCGGGGGAAGGCTGAGTCTGTAATTCCGTGTAAAAAAGGAGGCTGACCCCTTGGTTTTCAGCACCATCATCTTCCTGTTCCGTTTTCTGCCCATCACGCTGGCGCTGTACTATCTTGCCCCCGCAAAACTGAAGAACACCGCGCTGTTTTTGTGCAGTCTGGTGTTCTACTGCTGGGGCGAGGTGCGCTTTTTCCCGGTCATGGTGGCGCTTATCCTCATCAACTACCTCAGCGGCCTTGCCATCGAGCACTTTGATGCAAAGCCCGCGCTGCGCCGCTTTTTTCTGCTGGTAGCGCTCATTGGCAGCTTAGGGATGCTGTTCTACTTCAAGTACGCAAACTTTGTGCTGCGCAGCGCCAACGCCCTGCTGGGCACCGCCTTTGCCGAAATTCAAGGCATCGGCACCCTGCCGCTGGGCATCAGCTTCTATACCTTCCAGACCCTTTCCTACTCCATCGACGTCTACCGCCGGGACGTAAAAGCCGAGCGCAACATCGTCGATTTCGGCGCTTATGTGGTCATGTTCCCGCAGCTCATCGCGGGGCCCATCGTCAAGTACCGGGACGTCTCCGACCAGCTGCACGTCTACAAGCACCGCTATAATTTAAAGCAGATTGAAGAGGGCATGACCCTGTTCACCTTCGGTCTTGCCAAAAAGGTGCTGCTGGCGGACGCCGTGGGCGCGCTGTGGACAGACATTATCGGGGTAGCCGACAGCCCCTCCACCACCTTTGTGGGTCTGGCAAACGCTTCCACCCCGCTGGTGTGGCTGGGCATCATCGCATACAGCTTACAGCTGTACTTCGATTTCTCCGGCTACTCCCTCATGGGCATCGGCATGGGCAAGATGCTGGGCTTCGACTTCCCCGCAAACTTCAACTATCCCTATATCTCCGCTTCCATCACTGAGTTCTGGCGGCGCTGGCACATGACCCTGTCCGGCTGGTTCCGGGAGTATGTGTATATCCCGCTGGGCGGCAACCGCAAGGGGCTCAAGCGGCAGATCCTGAACCTGTTCATCGTGGAGCTGCTCACCGGCATCTGGCACGGCGCGAACTGGAACTTTATCTGCTGGGGTCTTTACTACTTTGTGCTGCTGGCGGCTGAAAAGCTGTTCTTGCTGCCCTACCTGAAAAAGGGTAAGGTGTGGCCGCATTTCTACACCCTGTTCCTTGTGGTGGTTGGCTGGGCGATGTTCGTGGGCAACGACACCGGCGTGTCCTTCGGGCTGCTGTTCCAGAAGCTCTTTATCCCCTCCGGCGGGGTATCACCGCTGTATTTCCTGCGGAATTATGGCGTGCTGCTGGCGGTAAGCGTGGTGTGCTGCACCCCGCTGATCGAAAAGCTGTGGGATGTGCTGCGCAAGAACGTGGTCACCCGCTGCGCCGCCATCCTGACGCTGCTGGTGGTCTCCACCGCCTATGTGGTGGGCAGCACCAACAGCCCGTTCCTGTACTTTAACTTTTAAGGAGGCGGGAAGATGTCCAAACACGAGAAAAAGACCTCCTCCCTTTTGCACTATCCGGTGCTGGTGGTGTTCAGCCTGTTTTTCATCGGGCTGTTCGCGCTGGATATGGTCACCCCGGACCGCAGTTACAGCGAGCTGGAGAACACTACCCTGAGCCAGCGTCCGGCGCTGACCCAGTTCACCGCCAAGGGGCTGAACAGCTACTTTACCGCCTACACCAAATACGTCAAGGATCAGGTGGCGGGGCGCGACCAGTGGATCAGCCTGCAGAGCGTGGTGGAGACCACCCTGCTGCAAAAGCAGCAGAACGGCGGCATCCTGCTGGGCAAGGAGCACATGATGTTCCCCCGCACTTACGGGCTGCTTTCCAGCGAGGAGCGCACCCTGCCCAAAAACACCGCAGCGCTCACCAGCCTGTGCCAGCGCTACCCGGGCAAGGTGAATGTGCTGCTGGCACCCGCCGCCAGCGATATCTATAAAGAAAACGTGCCCGCAAACGCTCCTTTGCTGGACGAGGACAGCTACCTTGACCAGCTTTCCGCTGCGGTGCAGGCGGCCGGCGGCAGCTTTGTGGACGTGCGCCCCACCCTTACCGCCCACAAGAGCGAGTATATTTATTACCGCACCGACCACCACTGGACGAGCCTTGGCGCCTACTACGCTTACAGCCAGCTGTGCCAGACCCTTGGCCTTACCCCCTTTGATACCGCCGCCCACACTGCGCTGACTGCCGACGGCTTTTACGGCACTCACTACGCCAAGGCGCGCACATGGAACGCCGTGCCGGACGTGATCACCTACTACGACCTTGCCAACACCCTGACGGTATGGAACGTAACGGCGGCAGGCCAGCCCACCGAGGGGCAGACCACCGGCCTGTACGACACAGATAAGCTCTCCGTTTATGATAAATACGCCATGTTCCTGCACGGCAACAACGGTTTAAGCCGGGTGCAGGGCAACGGCAGCGGGCGCATCCTTGTCATCAAGGACAGCTACGCCAACTGCTTTGTACCCTACCTGACCGCCAACTACGCCGACATCGACGTGGTGGACTTCCGCAACTACAACTACGGCTTGGACAAGCTGATCGCCGATAACGGCTACGACCAGATCCTTGTGCTGTACAACTTTGACAGCTTCAAAAGCGACCCCTACCTCTACCGCGCCGGAGTACAGGGGTAAACAGCCAAAAGCCTAAATTATTGCAGTCTATTTTCACAAATTTATAGCCGCAATTTCATGCGTCCCGCCAGTTTTTGCACAGATGTGCCAAAACCCCTTGATAAAATCCGACCACTGTTGTAGAATGACCATATAGAGAACAATGCTCTATCAGCCTTTGGGTATAGACGCCGGGGGATCGGGATGCAATGCGGCATTTCCCTTTGACAAAGGAGTATTGATGATGAAAAAGATGAATTATCCCGCAGATTATGCGGTACTTTCCAACGAAGAAATGACCTATACCACCGGCGGCGGCGCAGTGGATGATGCTGCCGGTATCGCCACTACTGCCGCAACGGTCGTAGGTGCTGTGGTGCTGGCCTCCAGCTATATCTGGGGCATCAAGCAGGCACGCACCTGGCTGCAGCAGGACGGCAACAAGGACGGCAACTTCTTTACCGTGATGGGCCGCGCCACCGATGCCCTTGCCGCCGATATGGGCAAATCCGCCGGCAACTTTGTGCGGGATGCCGTTTCCACCACCATGGTGGTGGCGCTGGCTCCCCTGAGCGCCATTCTGCTGATTGTGCGCTGACCTTTTTAATCAGATAAAACGGTGCGTTTTGGGATGCACCGTTTTGGATAGCTTTGTTTCAAAAGGAGTGTTATTATGGAAAAAATGATGATGCCCGCGTATTACAACGTCCTGTCCACTGAGGAAATGACCTACACCGAAGGCGGCGCCAATGCTACCATGTCTGAGGCTCTGCTGTGCTGGCTGATTCCTCCGTACGGCTGGTTCAAAGGCGTGACCGCTGTCCGCGACTACCGCCGTAAGAACCCCAACACTTGGATGGAGAAGGGTCTGGATGCTCTGGCTACTGATATGGAGAAGAGCACTGCCAACACCATCCGCGACCTCGCCTGCGCTGCATGGTTCGTCACTTCAACCGCTTCTGGTGTCGGTCTGGTCATCAACGCAGCAGTCATCCTGCTCTGATCCATCTTATCTCATAAGACCGGCTCGGAGTACACCAAAGAACAAAGCAGGCGGAGGCGCTGCCCGAAAGGGCAGCGCCTCCGCTGTTTTTGTAGGGTTCACACGCAAAAAACGGCGGCACGCTCCGATGGAACGCGCCGCCGTTTGGTTTTTATGCGTTGAACATATCCTTCAGCTTTTTGAAGAAGCCCTTACGCTTTTCGTAGTTTTCTTCTTTCAGCGTGCCCTCAAATTTCTTCAGGGCATCGCGCTGCGCCTTGTTCAGCTTTTTGGGGATCTCCACCTCGCACTTGACGTACATATCGCCGCGGCCACGGCCGTTCAGGTACTGGATACCCTTGCCGCGCAGGCGGAAGGTGGTGCCGCTCTGGGTGCCCTCGGGCACGGTGTACTCCACCTTGCCGTCAATGGAGGGCACGGTGACGCTGTCGCCCAGCACAGCCTGACTGTAAGTGATGGGCACGGTGACCCACACATCGTAGCCATCGCGCTGGAACACCTCGCTGGGGCGCACGGTGACCATGACGATGACGTCACCGGCGGGGCCGCCGTTGGTACCGGCATCGCCCATGCCGCGCAGTGCAAAGCTCTGGTCGTCGTCGATGCCCATGGGGATGGACACCTCCAGCGTCTTTTTGGTAGCCACCTTGCCGCTGCCGTGGCAGACCTTGCAGGGGTTCTTTACCAGCTTGCCCTTGCCGCCGCAGCGGGAGCAGGGCTGCTGGGTCTGCATCACGCCAAAGGGGGTGCGCTGCTGGCGGATGACAAAGCCGCGTCCGCCGCAGTCCGGGCAGGTCTCGGGGCTAGCACCGGCGGCGCAGCCGGAGCCGTGGCACTCAGTACACTCCTGCTGACGGGTGATGGTAATGTTCTTCTTGCAGCCGTGCACGGCCTCGTCAAAGCTCAGGGTGATACGCACCCGGATGTCCTGACCCTTGCGGGGGGCGTTGGGGTTATTTGCCTGACGGGACGAGCCGCCGAAGCCGCCAAAGCCGCCGCCGAAGATATCGCCAAAGATGTCGCCCAAGTCCACGCCGTCGCCGCCAAAACCGCTAAAGCCGCCGGGGCCGCCGCCGTTCTGTGCTGCGTAGGTGGGGTCAACACCGGCAAAGCCGTACTGGTCGTACAGCTGGCGCTTTTTCGGGTCCGAAAGCACCTCGTTTGCCTCGTTGATCTCCTTGAACTTTGCCTCGGCGTCCTTATCGCCGGGGTTATAGTCCGGGTGGTACTTCATGGCAAGCTTGCGGTATGCCTTTTTGATCTCGGCATCGCTTGCGCCCTTGGATACCCCCAGCACTTCGTAATAATCACGCTTTTCCTGTGCCATATCCACTCACCTCTCCAACCTCTCCCGTCACGGTCTGTCTCCGCCGAAACCCTCTCAGGCGCTGACGCGCCAGCTCCCCCGAGGGGGGAGCTTAGACCGAGAAGGGAAACTTGTCCTCACCGCCAAAAGCTCGCCCATAGGGAGAGCTGGCATTGCGAAGCAATGACTGAGAGGGTTTACATTCTATAAACCAGCAAGAGCCGCTCCGGCCTAAACCGGAGCGGCTTTTGCTCTATTGCGCGTGTGCCCGCCGGTTTGGCCGGACACAGCGCTTTGTGTCAAACTTAGACTTCCTTGAAGTCGGCATCCACAACGCCGTCATCGTTGGGCTTTTCGTTAGTTGCGCCTGCGTCGGCACCGGGCTGTGCACCGGCGGCCTGCTGTGCGGCAGCGGCTGCCTGATACATCTTCTCGAACACCTGGCTCAGGGCTTCCTGCTTTGCCTTGATGTCGTCCACGTTGCCGGACTGGACAGCGGTCTTGAGGTCAGCCAGCTTTGCCTCGGCATCGCTCTTCACGTCTGCGGGCAGTTTGTCGCCGTTCTCCTTCAGCATCTTCTCGGTCTGGAACACCATCTGGTCGGCACCGTTGCGGATATCGACCTCTTCACGCTTCTTCTTATCGTCGGCAGCAAACTGCTCAGCTTCCTTCACAGCCTTGTCGATGTCCTCCTTGGACATATTGGTGGAAGCGGTGATGGTGATGTTCTGCTCCTTGCCGGTGCCCAGATCCTTGGCGCTGACCTTCACAATGCCGTTGGCATCGATATCGAAGGTAACTTCGATCTGAGGCACGCCACGGGGAGCCGGAGCAATGCCATCCAGATGGAACACACCCAGACTCTTGTTGTCGCGGGCAAACTCACGCTCGCCCTGCAGCACGTTGACCTCAACAGAGGGCTGGTTGTCGGCTGCGGTGGAGAACACCTGACTCTTGTGGGTGGGGATGGTGGTGTTGCGGTCGATGATCTTGGTGCACACGCCGCCCAGGGTCTCAATGCCGAGGCTCAGCGGGGTGACATCCAGCAGCAGCAGACCCTTCTTCTCGCCGTTCAGAACGCCGCCCTGAATAGCAGCACCGACAGCCACGCACTCATCGGGGTTGATGCCCTTGAAGGGCTCGCAGTTCAGTTCCTTCTTCACGGCGTCGTAGACAGCGGGGATACGGGTGGAACCACCGACCATCAGGACCTTCTTCAGGTCGGAAGCGCGCAGACCTGCATCCTGCAGAGCCTTGCGCACGGGGGTCATGGTGCGATCGACCAGATCAGCGGTCAGCTCGTTGAACTTTGCGCGGGTCAGGGTCATATCCAGGTGCTTGGGGCCGGTAGCATCGGCGGTGATGAAGGGCAGGTTGATCTGGCTGCTCATTGCGCTGGACAGCTCGATCTTAGCCTTCTCGGCAGCTTCCTTCAAGCGCTGTGCAGCCATCTTGTCCTTGCGCAGGTCGATGCCGTTCTCGGTCTGGAAAGCGTCTGCCATCCAGTCGATGATGCGCTGGTCGAAGTCATCGCCGCCCAGATGGGTATCGCCGTTGGTGGCCAGAACCTCGGTAACGCCGTCGCCCATCTCGATGATGGACACATCGAAGGTGCCGCCGCCCAGATCGTAAACCATGATCTTCTGGTCGTCCTCTTTATCCACACCGTAAGCCAGAGCAGCTGCGGTGGGCTCGTTGATGATACGGCGGACGTTCAGGCCGGCAATGGTGCCTGCGTCCTTGGTGGCCTGACGCTGGCTGTCGTTGAAGTAGGCAGGCACAGTGATGACAGCCTCGGTGACGGTCTCGCCCAGATAAGCCTCGGCGTCAGCCTTCAGCTTCTGCAGGATCATAGCGCTGACCTGCTGGGGAGTGTACTCCTTGCCGTTCAGGGTCACCTTGTGGTCGGTGCCCATCTGACGCTTGATAGAAGAAACGGTGTTGTCGGGGTTGGTGATAGCCTGACGCTTTGCAACCTGACCTACCAGACGGTCGCCGGTCTTGGTGAAGCCGACAACGGACGGGGTGGTGCGGGCGCCCTCAGAGTTGGCGATGACAACAGGCTCGCCGCCCTCCATAACAGCTACGCAGCTGTTGGTAGTACCAAGGTCGATACCAATAATCTTACTCATAATGAAGTCTCCTCTCGAAAGAACAAATCTTGTTTATATGATGCTTATGATGATGTCAAGCGGATGTTATTGCAAACTCCCTTGCGGGAGGTTCGGCTTATTTATTCGGCCACCACAACGGTTGCATGGCGGATGATCTTGTCACCCAGCTTGTAACCCTTCTGGAAAACGGTGACCACCGTGCCGCTCTCCTGCCCGTCCGGGGCGGGGATCTGCTGCACAGCATTCATAAAGTTGGGGTCAAAGGGCTTGCCCAGCACCTCGATCTCCTCCACATGGAGGGCTTCCAGTGCCTTTGCCGCCTTATCCAGCGTCATGACCACGCCCTTTTTGTAATTCTCATCGGTGGTGGGGGCGTTGGCTGCCATATCCAGCGTATCCAGAATGGGGATGATCTTTTCCACTGCGTGGGAAACACCGTCGCCAAACTTCTGGTCGGCCTCGCGGGTGGAGCGCTTGCGGTAGTTGTCGTACTCGGCAGCCATGCGCAGCAGCTGATCCTTGGCCTGTGCAGCGTTCTTTTCCGCTGCATCCAGCTTTGCCTTAACGGCTTCCATCTCCCGAGCCTTCTTGTTGAACCAGCCGCCGTCCTTCTTCTTGTCCTCTTCGGTGGCAGCTTCGGCAGCAGCCTGTTCGGGCGCTGCGGCAGCGGTCTTTTCCTCGGGGGCAGTCTCCGGCTGCTCGGTCTCGGGCACCGTGTTCTTTGCTTCTTCGCTCATTCCAGATCCTCCTTATAGATCACAGTCCGCCGCGGTACGGCAGCCTGCGGGGTGTCTTTTCGTTTACCGCTCATGCCCTCGCCCAGCTGGTCTGCAAACTCGTGCAGCAGGGGCATCAGCTTCTGGAAGGGCATCCGGGTGGGGCCGATCAGGGCAATGGAGCCCCACAGCCCGCCGCCTACCAGATACCGGTCGCTCACGATGCACAGCCCGGGGATCTGCGGTTCCAGATCCTCGCCCAGCAGCACGCTTTCGCTGCGGTTTTCCGGGGGTGCGATCAGACTTGCGGCCTGTTCCTCGTCGTTCAGCCGGGTAAGGATATCACCCACCCGGCCGTCCAGCTGCGGCCAGTCCAGCAGGTACTGCTCGCCGCCCAGAAATACATGGGGCTTTACGCTGTCCTGCAGAATTGCGGCTGCGGCGCTGACCACCGGCACAAGCTCCGGTGCGATCTGGCTGCACAGCTCGCTGAGCATCCGGGTGGAAAGATCCACCGGTGCCACAAAGGTAAGGTTGCGGTTGAGCAGCGCCGCAAGGGCAGCTGCATTTTCCCGGGAAAGCCCGGTGCGTACCCGCGCCACCCGGGTGCGGACGTAACCGGCGGTGGTCACAGCCAGCACAGCGGCTGCGCTGCGGCCCACCTGCACCACCTCGTAATGGGCGATGCACAGATCCTCGGCACAGGGGGTGCTGACGGCGGCGGTGCAGCCGCTGATGGCGGCCAGCGCCTTGGCAGCGCCCTGTGCCAGCTTTTCCGGCTCGTGGTCAAGGCTGGCGAACACCGCATCCACCCGGGCGCGGGTAACGCGGTCCAGCGGCTGATCATCGGTCAGCAGGTTGTCCAGATAATACCGGTAGCCCTTGGCGCTGGGCACACGCCCCGCGCTGGTGTGGGGCTGCTCCAGCAAGCCCAGCTTTGTCAGCGCCGCCATCTCGTTGCGCAGCGTTGCGCTGGACACTGCCATATCAAAGTAGTTTGCCAGCACGCTGCTGCCCACCGGCTCGCCCTCAAGGCCATACAGCGCCACGATCGCCTGCAAGACCCGTTGCTTGCGTGCATCCATCGTCATAGCGCCTGCCTCCTTTTTGTATTGCTTTTGTTTGTTTAGCACTCCTTGTTCCTGAGTGCTAAGACCATTATAACCGTTTTTGCCCTGCTGTCAAGCCCTTTGCAAAAATGTTTATAAAGATTCATAATTCTGTCATAAAGGGGGTGTGAACTCCCTCAGTCAAAGCCTGCGGCTTTGCCAGCTCCCTCTGGGAGGGAGCCTTTGGCATGGTGGCACAGTTTCCGGCTCAAGCGCAAAGTTTGCGGGCGTGCCCGCTCCCCCTTGGGGGAGCTGTCGCGCAGCGACTGAGGGGCTTTGAAACGGCGGAGCCGGAAAAAACGGTTAAAAGATCTTCACGCCGAACAGGCGTGAATCTTCAGTTTTTTCCGGTGCAGCCCACCCCTTTGGGGTTAAAAGGGGCGAGCAGCCCCTTTTTCGTGGCTCCAGCGCGTCGAAATCGCTGGCACTTTTCTGGTTCTCTTTTGGTGTCAAAAGAGAACATCCCCGGGCGGCAGTGTTTTAGTTTCCCCTCTTTTTCAGCCATTCGCGCAGTTTTAACCCCCATTCGCGCAGAATTTCTTTTGTTTTTGCCTAGTTTATGGTATATTTATGGTAACGACACCCCGTATAAACCCCACACGAAAGGAGCGGAACTTTATGAAAGCCAAACGCATTGTAAGCATCCTGCTGACCGGCAGTATGCTGCTGTCCCTGCTGCCGGTGTCTGCACTGGCAGCCGCCCCGGTGTTCGATGCACCCGCCCAGACCACGGCCAAAAAGGCTGCACCCCTTGTACAGGAGGCAGACGCCTCCCGCAGCACCGAGGAGGAAGCCGCCACCCGCAGCAGCCGTGATCTGGACGCAGAGAACAGCACCTCCGACAGCTTTACCATCGACCTGAACGCCGGAGGCATGCCCGAAAGCGAAGGTGACTATGACCATTGGTTCTACTCCGCAAACTCCACTACCTTGTTCTTGTACGACGGCACCTTCACCCTGCAGCCCTCCTCGGATCCCGAGGCAGCAAGCGCATTGCAGGCAGATCTCGATATTCGTGAAGGTGTCGAATTTAACGGCGGCACCGTCGGCGATTATACCTACAATAATGGCACCATCTCCGGCGGCATCTTCCAAAGGGAGGTGTTCAACTACGGCATCATCTCCGACGGCACCTTCCAAGGGGAGGTGTACAACAACGACGGCACCATCTCCGGCGGCACCTTCCAAGGGGAGTCGTACAACTTCCGCGGCACCATCTCCAACGGTACCTTCCAGGGGATTCTGCACAACGACAGCGGCACCATCTCCGGCGGCACCTTTAAGGAAGCTGTCGAGGTAAACGCCGCCTCCGGCACTGAGGCCACGATCGAGGGCGGGACCTTTGAAAAGCGTGTGACGCTCAAGCGTTCTGACACTCCCATCACCATCAGCAACGGCCTGTTTAACGGTGAGGTTGTAGCCGAAGAATGTTACGCCCCGCTTTCCATCAGCGGCGGCCTGTTTACCAACGCCGTGGATGTAAGCAGCACCGACCCGTCCAAGCTTTCCATCACCGGCGGCTATTTTGTAAACGAGCCCACTCTGCCGGAAGGCAGCGGCATTGCCTTTACCTCTGTGAGCGATCAGAGTGGCAGAACCTTCCATGTGCCTGTAAATGGAGACTGGTCTGAAAAGCGCTACAGCAGTCTTTATGTTCCCCGCGGATCGTCTGAGCAGCCCAACACCATTACCGTAAAGACCAATACCAAACTACTCTATTACCTTGCAGATGGTGAACGCTTCCCCATCCTTGACAGCGACAGTGACAGCTACATTTACCAGATTCCTGTGCGGGGCTATGAAAAGATCGTTCTGGTGACCGAGGAGCCTTCGGCACCCCCAACGGACGACCCCGGCGAGCTTGACCCGGCGTTCTCCTCCGGCGCAGCCGCACTTGGCATCGTGCTGGGCACTGCGGGTCTGGGTTATGTCGCTTATATCAACGGCACTTCCCTGTATCTGCACTATGCGCTGCCGGACGGCTTTATCCCCTCCACCCGGCAGGAGCTGGCAAACGTCCTGTGGACGACTGCCGGCAAGCCCGACCCTGTAAGCACCGCACTGTATACCGATATCCCCGCTGACAACATCGAGCAGCAGAAGGCCGCCCGCTGGTGCGTGGAGCAGGGTCTGCTCTCCGACCACGGCGCAACCTTCGGCCCGGACACCACGGTGACCAATGCCCGCATCATCCGCGCATGGAACAGCCTGAAAAAGGTGCCTGTGCCCATCACAAACTAATCATCCTCACATTCATCCTTTCATGTACACCGCCGCCCGGCTTGCTTTCACAGGCCGGGCGGCGGTGTTTTCACTCCTCCATCTGCTTTGCCAGAAAGGCCGCTGCCACCGCCACCGCCTTGCACTGGGCGTCCTCCGGGCAGGCGGCGCGGTCCTCGGTCAACAGACCCACCGCGCCGGTCACGTCCCCGCCCGCCAGTACCGGCGCGGCGCATAGCAGCACCCGGGGTGCGCCCTCGCAGGGCAGCAGGGTCTTTTCCGGTGTGCCGGGGCTCTGGTAGGGCTTGCGGGCTTCCATCAGCTTTTCCAGCGGCTGGCTGATGCTGCGGTCGGTCAGCTCCCGCCGCCCGCTGCCGCTGACCGCCAGAATGCGGTCCCTGTCGCACACAAAGGCGGTCAGTGCAAACTGGCGGCTGAGCACCTCTGCCAGCTGGGCGGCAAGGGTGTTCACCTCGCCCATGGGCGAGTACTTTTTAAAGATCACTTCCCCGTCGCCGGTGGTAAAGATCTCCAGCGGGTCTCCCCGCCGGATGCGCTGGGTGCGGCGGATCTCCTTGGGGATCACCACCCTGCCAAGCTCGTCGATGCGGCGCACGATACCGGTTGCTTTCATTATTTTGCCCTCCTTGCGGTTTCCTTTGTATGTAGTATCTGTCAGCGGCGGCAAATTATACCGGCAGCACATTTTTTGCTTTGCCCGCCGCATTGCGTTCCGGGCGGGGTTCTGCTACAATAAATAGGAATAAACCCAAAGAAAGCAGGTGTCCGCATGGCACACATCCTTATTCTGGGCGGCGGTGCCGCCGGACTGGCCGCTGCGCTGGCGGCTGCACAGGCCGCACCCGCTGCCCGCGTCACGGTGCTGGAACGCAACCCCAAGGCGGGCAAAAAGCTGCTGGCTACCGGCAACGGCCGCTGCAATCTGGACAACACCGCCATTGCGCCGGAAAAGTACTTCACCGCCGACCCCGCCGCACTGCGCCCCCTGCTGGCGGCGGTGGATGCTGCCGCGCCGCTGGCGTGGTTTGAGCAGCTGGGGCTGTATACCCGCATCGATGAAGCCGGGCGGGTGTACCCCTATTCCAATCAGGCGGCAGACGTGCTGGCGCTGCTGGAGCTGCATTTGCAGCGGCACACCGTACAGCTGCGCACCGGCTGCACGGTAAGCACCCTGCGCCAGAGCAAGGGCGGCTACGCGGTGCATTTTACCACCGCCGAGGGCGGCACCGAAAACCTGCGGGCAGATGCCGTTATTTGCGCCATGGGCGGCGCCGCCGGGCCGCAGTTCGGCACGGACGGCTTCGGCACCCGCTTTGCCGCCGCCTGCGGCGGGCAGATGCGCCCGCTCTACCCCTGCCTGACCGCCCTGCAATGCGCAAAGCCGAACAAGAGCCTTGCGGGCATCCGCGCCAAAGCCGCCGCCCGCCTGCTGGACGGCGACCGGGTGCTGGCAGAAGAGATGGGCGAAGTGCAGTTTACCGACTACGGGCTTTCCGGCATCTGCATCATGCAGCTGTCCGGTCTGCTTGCCCCCGGGCGCAGCCCGAAGCACCCGGCAGTGGAGCTCGATTTGTTCCCCGCTGTGCCGGAGACAGAGCTTGCCGCCCTGTTTGCGGCGCGTACACCGCTTTTAGCCGAGGACACGGCGGCGGCGTTCTGGCTGGGGCTTTTGCACGGCAAGCTTGGCCGCGCCCTCTGGGCTGCCGCTGCCCTGCCGGATATCGCCCCCCACGCCCTGCCCGCAGGCAGCTGGCAGAAGCTTGCCCACACCGCCAAGCACTGGCGGTTCGAGGGGCTTGCCCCCTGCGGCTGGCGACAGGCACAGACCACCGGCGGCGGGCTTGCCCTGACCGAGGTGGAACCCACCTTCCAGTTCAAGGGCTGTCCGGGGCTGTACTTCGTGGGCGAAACACTGGACTGCGCCGGAAGCTGCGGCGGCTTCAACCTGCACTGGGCGTTCGGCAGCGGCCTTGCCGCCGGGCGGGACGCCGCAAAGCACCTTTGCAGCCGAAAACGGTAACAAAAAAGGGATCCTGAAGCGCCAGCTGGCGCTTCAGGATCCCTTTTTATTTTTACTCGCCCTTGGAAAGCAGCTTTGCACGCTCCAGTGCGGGGCGCAGTGCCAGATACAGCACCACGGCGCAGGCAGTGGAAGCCACACTGTTCACAAAGGTGACGCCGCCGGCGATCTTAGTCAGCGCCTGTGCCACGGTGTACTCCTGCCCAAAGATGTACACGTTGCGGAAGTAGCCAAGGAAGGGGTCGGTGAACACGTTCAGCAGCAGACCGGAACCCGCAGAGACGATCACCTTGACCAGATACCCGGCGCTGTGACGATCCTGATCCCGCAGCTTGAACACCTTATGTGCCACGGCACCGCAGGTGATGCCGATGATGAACTTGAGCACGAAGGTGGTAATAGCGTAGCCCGGGTCACCGGCAAGGATATCCGCCAGCGCCAGACCGATGGCACCCGCCAGACCGCCGGATACACCGTCCAGCAGCAGCGCCGTCAGGGCGGTAAAGGTGTTGCCCAGATGGAACGAGGAGCCGCCGTAGAACGGGATGCGGAAGAACAGGTAAGCCACAAGGCTCAGCGCACCCATCACACCGGTAAGCGCCAGCTCGTGCACCGTAAAGCGGCGCTTGTACAGCACACTGAAAAACAGGATCAGGATAACGACGACTGCCAGCAGCAGCCACATTGCAGTAGTAGACATGATACTTTCCCTCCAATCGCGCCGATAACCCCACAAAACTACTTGACATTTGGGTGTCCGGCGGGTATGCTCCTATTATACGCAGAACTGACCCCATGAAAATACCCAGAATAAAGTTTTTTTATGGGGTCAGTTTGACGCAATGCCCAGATGGGAGGGACATTCTATGGTACATCTGACCACGGCACTGGACCCGGCTTCGGCGGTGCCGCTGTACGAGCAGCTCTACCGCAGCCTTGCCGCCGAGATGCGGGCGGGCACCCTGACGGCGGGCACCCGGATGCCCGGCAAGCGGCGGCTGGCGGCGGAGCTGTCGGTCTCGGTGAACACGGTGGACACCGCCTACCAGATGCTGGCAGCCGAGGGCTACCTGACCGCCCGGGAGCGCAGCGGCTTCACGGTGCAGGAGTATCTTGCCCTGCCGCAGGGGGTGCAGCCGCCCGCCGCGCCCTCTGCGCCGGTGGCAGCGCACCCCGCCGACACCGCCCCGCCGGTGCAGTTCGATTTATCTACCCGGGGCGTGGACCCGGGTCTGTTCCCCTTCCGCACATGGGCGCGGCTGCAAAAGGAACTGCTGTACTCCGCGCCGGAACTGCTCACTCCCGGGGATGCCCGGGGCGACGCTGCTCTGCGGCAGGCGCTGGCAGAGTATCTGGCCGAGTACCGGGGCGTGCAGTGCGACCCGGAACAGCTGGTGGTGGGCGCAGGGCTGGAATATCTGCTGGGGCTGCTGGCACCGCTGCTGCCCGGCCCTGCTGCCGTGGAGACTCCCGGCTACCCCCGCGCCCGGCAGGTGCTGGAAAACAACGGCGTGCCCTGCCGCTGCCTGCCGGTGGACGCGGACGGCCTGTCGCTGACGGCTCTTTCCGCCAGCGATGCGGCGGTGTGCTACGTTACCCCCAGCCACCAGTTCCCCACCGGGGTCACCATGCCCGCCGGACGCCGGGCCGAGCTGCTGCACTGGGCAGCCCGCGCCCCGGGACGGCGGTACATCATTGAGGACGACTACGACTCCGAGTTCCGTTTCGACACCCGTCCGCTGCCCAGCTTGCAGGGCATGGCGGGCGCAGACGGCCCGGTGGTGTACCTGTCCACCTGCTCCCGCAGCCTTGCCCCGGGCATCCGCATTGCCTATATGGTGCTGCCCCGGCAGCTGCTGGGCGCATGGCAGACCAAGTACCGGCTATACTCCGGCACGGTAGGGCGGTTTGAGCAGCAGACGCTGGCGCGCTTTATCACCGGGGGGTATTTCACCCGGCACTTAGCGCGGGAGCGCACCGCCTACAAAGCCCGCCGGGATGCGCTGGTGGCGGCGCTGCGCACCTCCTTTGCACCGGAAGAGCTGACCCTTGCGGGGCTGCACACCGGCCTGCACCTGCTGGCACAGCTGAAAGACCCGCCGCCGGACGCCGCCCTGCGGGCTGCTGCCCGGCAGTATGGGGTGCGCTGTTCCCTGCTGAGCGACTACGACCTGACCGGCACGGCGCACTCTGCCGCCGGGACGCTGGTGCTGGGTTACGGCTCACTGCCGGACGCGGACTGCGCCGCCGCCGGAGAAAGGTTGAAAAAGCTCTGCACCGCCGCCCGGGAGGCATCGGACACCGTATAGTGTCCGCCTGCCCAGTCCCCGGGCAGGGCGTCAGCGGTGATATCCACCGGCTCGGCGCTGGTGGCTAAAAATTCCAGCGTGCGTTCCAGTGTAGCAAGGTCTACGGCGGTCAGGCTGGTCAGCAGGCTGCTGCTCACCTCCCGCAGACCCTGCGGCAGGGTGGTGGGCAGCAGCTCCAGCGCCTGCCGGAAAAACGCATCCCATACCACCGCCCGGGCGGCGGCGCTGCGCCGGGGCGAAAGAGAAGTGTCGGCATCCAGCGCCGCTAAAAAGCTGTGGGCATCGGCGGCAGAAATGCCCTGCACCCCGGTGCCCTTGCCGTACCGCGCCAGCTGCTCCGGGGTGAGCGCCCCGGTAAAGCCCACCCGCACTGCGCCGTACCGCGCCGCAAGCTTTGTCAGCACCGCCGGGGCGATGGCAAGATAGTCGGTATCCTCCGGCAGGGCGAACACCTCGCCCAGCGCCTCTCGGCAGCGGGCGGGGCCTGCGGCGGCGTAACAGTCCGCGAGGGGGACGCTTTTGCCCCCGAAGGGCACTTCCAGCGCGGCGGGCACCGCCAGCAGATGGATGCAGTTCTGCCCGGCGTTCAGGTAGGCCAGCACAAAGCCCGGGGTCTCGTCTGCCACGCACAGCAGCACGGTGCACCGGTCTGTGGCCTTGGGCAGACGGATGGGCACTCCGCTCTGGCTTTTTGCAGCCTGCCGCAGACTGCTGCGCAGCTGGGCGCGGCTGAGCAGCACTGTGCCGCCCACCAGCGGCAGCAGCACCAGCAGGGCGGCGCACAGCGCCGCCCAGAAGGGACGCCAGCCGCTGCGTTTTGCGTGTTTCATGGCTCTGCCTCCTTTTTGTGCATAAAGCATAGCCCACCGGGCGACCCTTTATGCAGAAAGGCAGGGATGCTGTATGGATCAAACAGAAAACCCCAACGAAAAAGACCGTGAGGAGCAGGAGGACTTCTGGCTGACGCTGGAACCCCTTCCCGCACCCGCCCCCGAAAAGCCCTCCGCACCGCATGAGGAGTAATGGCGCTGCATAGGATACGGTAAAAAGGGGGGATGGGATGCCAGAGCGGTTCATGCGGGGAATCGAGGCCGTAAACGGCATCGTGTGGGGGCCGATGGGGCTGGGGCTGCTCTTCGGCACAGGGCTGCTGCTGACGGTGCGCACCGGGTGCTTCCAGCTCCGGCGGTGGGGCTACTGGATGCGGCACACCCTCGGTGCTATCCTGACCGACCGGAGCGTCACCGCCCATACCGCCCGCGAGGAACAGGCCATCAGCCAGTTCCAAAGCCTGTGCACCGCGCTGGCGTCCACCATCGGCACCGGCAACCTTGTGGGGGTGGCGACAGCCATCCTTTCCGGCGGGGCGGGGGCGGTGTTCTGGATGTGGGTCATGGCGCTGCTGGGCATGATGACCAGCTACGCCGAGAACGTGCTGGGCATCTACTACCGCCGCAAAGACTCGGCGGGCGGCTGGCGCGGCGGGCCGATGTACTACCTGCGGGACGGCCTTGGCGGCAAGCCGGGGCGGGTGCTGGCGGTGCTGTTTGCTGCGTTCTGCGCGCTGGCAAGCTTTGGCATCGGCAACCTGAGCCAGCTCAATTCCATCGCGGGCAATCTGCAGGCAGCTTTTGGCGTGCCGGAGGCCGTCACCGGCGCAGTGCTGGCGGCAGTATCGGCGGTGATTTTGCTGGGCGGGCTCAAGCGTGTGGCTGCGGTGGCAGAAAGGCTTGTCCCCGCCATGGCGCTGCTGTACATCGTGGGTGCGCTCACCGTGGTGGGGGTGCACATCACTGCCGTCCCGGCGGCGCTTGCCACCATCGTAAAGGGCGCGTTCGGGCTGCGGGCCGCCGGTGGGGGCATCGTAGGCTATGGGCTGTCCCGGGCGGTCACTTGGGGCTTCAAGCGGGGTGCTTTTTCCAACGAAGCGGGGCTTGGCTCCTCGGTGATGGTGCACGCGGCTTCCAACGTAAAGGAGCCGGTGCAGCAAGGCATGTGGGGCATTTTTGAGGTGTTTGCAGACACCATGGTGGTGTGCACCCTGACGGCGCTGGTGGTGCTGACCTCCGGCTTTGTGGAGCCGGACACCGGGCGCATTGCCGCCGGGGCGGCGGGCAGTGCACTGGTGGGGCAGGCCTTTGACGCCGTGTTCGGTGCACTGGGGTCCAAGCTCATTGCGGTGTGCATCCTGCTGTTCGCTTACTCCACCACTCTTGGCTGGAGCTGCTACGGCTGCAAGGCCGTGGAGTATCTCTTCGGCGCAGGGGCTGGGACATTTTACCGGGTGCTGTTCGTGGCGCTGATGCCGCTGGGCGCGGTGATGCGGCTGGACCTTGCATGGACGCTTTCCGACACCTTCAACGGCCTGATGATGCTGCCGAACCTCATCGGCGTGGTGGCGCTGTCCGGTACGGTGGTGAAGATCACCCAAAACTACCTTGCCCGCAAGCTGCACGGCAGCGCCGCGCCGCCGCTGTTGTCTGCGGGTGAGACGATTTAAAATCGTCAGCCCCGCCCCTTGTCCCGGGGCGGGGTTTGTGCTATGCTAAGGGGTACAAGCGATTTTTTGCGCTGAGAGGAGGAGCCCCATGGCCGCCGTAAAAACACGGAATACCGCTACCCTTATGACCGAGGGCAGCATTGTAAAAAGCCTGCTGCTGTTTGCCCTGCCGCTGATCTTCGGCAACCTGCTGCAGCAGATGTATAATACCGCCGACAGTATCATCGTGGGCAATTTTGTGGGCAGCAATGCCCTTGCCGCCGTGGGCTCCAGCGGGTCGCCCATCTACCTGCTCATCGGCTTCAGTCAGGGGCTTGCCGTGGGCGCGGGCGTGGTGGTGTCGCAGTATCTGGGCGCGGGCGACCACAAGGAGACCCGCGAGGCGGTGCACACCTCCCTTGCCATTGCGGTGGTCATGGGGCTTTTGCTGACGGTGGGCGGCGTTGCCTGCGGGCGCGCTTTGCTGGTGGCCATGAACACCCCCGCCGAGGTGCTGGCGGACGCCGTGACCTATATCCGCATCTACTTTGGCGGGGTGCTGTTCAGCGTGGTGTATAACATGACCGCCGGCATCCTGAATGCCGCCGGCAACTCCCGCCGCTCGCTGGTGTATCTGGCATGGGCGTCGGTGACCAACATCGTGCTGGACTTTGTGTTCATCGTGGGGCTGCGGATGGGGGTGGCGGGCGCTGCCATCGCTACCGACTTAAGCCAGCTGGTGTCCTGCGTGCTGAGCCTGCGCTTTTTGATGAAAAGCGAGGACGCCTGCCGGGTGGAGCTTTCCGCCATCCGGCTGCACCGCAAAATGGCAGGCCGCATCATCCGGGTGGGTCTGCCCACCGGCATCCAGAACATGGTCATCTCCTTTTCCAACGTGCTGGTGCAGGCCAGCGTGAACAGCTACGGTGCCGCCGCCATGGCGGGCTTTGCGGCCTACATGAAGATCGACGGCTTCAACATCCTGCCGGTGAGCAGCATCAGCATGGCTGCCACCACCTTTGTGGGGCAGAACTACGGTGCGGGGCGTCTGGACCGGGTAAAGCGCTCGGTGTGGGTCACCCTTGCTATTGGGGTCATCTACACCCTTTGCACCGGCGCGGCGCTATTGGCCGGACAGGACGCCATTCTGCACCTGTTCACCGCCGACGAGGCCGTGGTCACCTACGGCAAGCTGGCCATGCGGTGGTTCTGTCCGTTCTACTTCCTGCTCAGCATCCTGCACGGCCTTGCCGGTGCCGTGCGCGGCACGGGTGCCAGCATCCCGCCCATGGTGGTGCTGCTGGTCTCGCTGTGCCTGTTCCGTGTGGTATGGATCCAGTTTTTGCTCCCCTTCTTCTCCGGCATCGAGGGCGTATTCATCCTCTACCCCGTCAGCTGGGGTCTGGGCGCATTGCTCATGATCCTGTATGCGTGGAAGGGTAAATGGATGGAGTATCATACATAACATTTTTACAAACAACGACCCGCCGCACTGAAAGAGATGCGGCGGGTCGTTGTTTTTCAGGTACTCCTGTCGGGGCAGCTTACCATGCAAAGCCCACGGAGTCCATGTCGATCTTCTTTTCCATCAGCCCCAGACGGCTCTCGATGAAGTTGACAGCCATATCCGGCCACTGGGCGATCTGGGTGTAGTAGTCCACATAGCCCTTGGTGCCAGTGCCCAGACCCACACCGTGGGGCGCATCGGGTGCCAGATAGAAGCTGAAATCCTTGAAGATATCCGCGCACTCCGGCAGAGAGGGCAGCATCATCGCACTCAGGCCATCTTTCTGACCCACAACACCAAAGACCGGAGGCAGGTTGGGGTTCTTCGTGAAGTTCAGACCGGTGACGAACAGGCCGTAGATGGGAATCGCCACATTCAGGTCGGCGCTCTCATGGTCCACAGCATCGCAGACGTAGCTGGGGTAGACCTTATCCGGGGTATTCGTAGTGCCGAACTGGTCGGCCACCACCTGCATCACATTCATGCCGCCGGCAGAGAAGCCCACAGCGATCATGATATCGGTCTTGCCGATGTGTTTTTCAGAGGCGTTGTGGCGGATGTAGCGGATAGCACGGGCCAGATCCAGCTGCTGATCCACAGCGGCATAAGGGTTGACGCGGCGCTGCAGCACAAAGGCGTTGTAGCCGTTCTTGTTGAAGAACTCGGCCACCGGGTAGCCTTCCACCACGTTGTTGCGGTGGGTGCTGCCGCCGCCTGCAATAATGATCACGTTGCCCTTCACCTTGCCCTGATCTCGCAGCAGGTACGGGTTCAGGAAGGGACGGAAGCCCTCGTTATCGTAGCAATTTTCCCAGTTGGTGGGCAGCGGAGATTCCACGGCCATCTGATCTCCCCAAATTTCCCAAACGGTGCTCTTGGGGTCCTTGATCTGGCGCAGCGCCTTGCGGGCATTGGTCAGGGCAACACATATATCGTAGTGAGAAGCATTGATGCCGGGCACAGCTGCACCGTCCACCTTCTCGTACTGAGCGCGGGACAGCTTGTGGAACAGCACATAGAACTTGTCAAAATCGCCCCGGAAAGCAGCCGGATAAAAGGCTACCTCGCGGGAGAGACGGAGTTCCTCTGCCACCATGGCCTGCACCTCGGCATCGGTGTGCACGCCAGCGTTTTCAGCAAAGGATGCAGGTGCCATGCCAGCCACTGCGCCCATGGTCACGGCAGAAGCGGCGGAAAGCTTCATAAAGTCTCTTCTGTTCATCATCATTTCTCCTTTTAAATGCAGACGGCTCATTTGTGCAGAACAAAGCCGCCCAAAGCTGTGCAGCAAACGCCCTGCTGCCGGGCCCGATAGACATTCCAGTTGTATCACGCCATCGAAATCCGCACAAATCGTACCACAATACAATGCACTTGTAAATAGATTTTATTGTTTTTGTGCGAAATTGATATATTAGTATGTCAGTTCTTGTGAAAATCAACAAGCATGAGAATGGGTACAAAAAAGGACTGCCATGCACTCTGCACGGCAGTCCTTTTTATCTTATTACAGCTTTTCAAACACCAGAAAGCGGAAAGCGATGGTAGTGGTCAGCTGCGGCAGAGCCGCAAGGCGGGCAGCACCGTCGCGGGGCGTTTTCCAGTAGTAGGGGGTCATGGCAAACAGGGCTTCCAGCTGGGCGGCGGGCACGGTGATGGTTCCCTGCACCTCCCGCTCATCAATGGCGCGGAAGCCCGGGTACTCCACCTGCTGCACCGGGTTTTTGTAGGGCTTTTCGTAGAGCACGGCCTTCATCTGGTACAGATGCTCTGCCCCCGGCACAACGTAGATCATGCGCCCGCCCGGGCGCAGCACCCGGCTGAACTCCTCCTGTGCAAAGGGCGAAAAGCAGTTCAGCAGCACGTCTGCCCAGCCGGTGCGCACCGGCTGGCTGAAGCTGGACGCCACCGCGTACTGCGCGGCGGGCAGCGCCTTTGCCGCCAACCGCACCGCGGGCTTTGCGATATCGAACCCGGCCAGCTGCAGCGGCTTTTCTGCCGCCGCGAACTGCTGCGCGATGCAGCGGTCGTACCAGCCCTCGCCGCAGCCTGCATCCAGCAGATGCAGCGGGGCGTCCTTCGCGGCGGGCACGCCGTGGGCAAGGCACAGCTCCCCCAGCGCCTGCCCGAAGATGCCGTAATATCCGGCGTTCAGGAAGGCGCGGCGGGCAGCTACCATCTCCTTGCTGTCCCCGGGGGCTTTGGTTCGCATACTCTGCACCGGCAAAAGATGCCAGTAGCCCTCCCGGGCGCGGTCAAAACAGTGGCCTTTTTCACATTTCAGGTCATTCTCCCCTTGCAACGCACCGCCGCACAGGGGGCACTGCCACGGGGCAAAGGCTTCGTTCCGGCTCATACTTCTTCGCTGTGGTCCTCAATGGGTGCGGTGGCACCGCCGTGGGCGTCCATATACTCCTCAAAGCTGGTGTACTTCTGCTGGGGCGGGCGGCGGCTGATAAGCATCAGCCCCGGGTCCTCGTCCCGGGCAGCGGCATTGCGGCCGCGGCGGGCAGGCTCGGCCTTGGGGGCGCGGTTCTGATTGCCGGCGCTGCCGCGCTCATTGCGGGCAGGGCGGGCGTTGTTGCTCTGGGCTGCGGGGCGGGCATTGCGCTGTTCACCCCGGTCGTTGCGGCGGCTGCCGCTGCGGTTTGCGTTCTGGTTATTCTGGGGCTCCTGTGCGCTGCGGATGGCGGGTGCTGCCGGGGCGGCAGGGATCTTGCGTGCCGGGCGCAGCGGGGTGGCCTCCGGGGCGCTGACAAAATGGGGGTCGAACTTGGGCTGGGCGTTGCTGCCCCGGGCGGGGGCGGCATTTCGCGGCGGGCGCGGGGCGCTGCCGCCTCCTTGGGGGCGTTTGCGCCCCGGTTGTTGGCGCGGCGGTCGTTGCGGGCCCCGCGCTTTGCGTTGCTGTCTTGCATCAATGTTTCCTCTTTTTTCGGTTTTGCAGGCACCGCGTTCTTTGCGGCCTTCGGCTCCTGCTTCGGCGCGGGCACAGCTGCCTTTGCAGCTTTTGCGGGCGCAGTTTCGGCCTGTTTTTTCGGCGCTTCCGCCGGTTTTTCTGCTTCGGCGCGGGGCTTTTTGCCGCGCACAGGCAGCACCGGGCGCACCGGGGCGGGCACGCCGTCCCACGGATGGCCGGACACCACCGGGATCTTGCGGCGGTTCAGCTTTTCGATGCCTGCCAGATACTCCTGTTCCTCCGGGGCGCAGAAGCTGACGGCGGTGCCGTCCGCACCGGCGCGGGCAGTGCGCCCGATGCGGTGCACATAGGTCTCCGGCACCTCGGGCAGGTCGTAGTTGAACACATGGGAAAGCTCGCTGATATCAATGCCGCGTGCGGCGATATCGGTGGCCACCAGCACCCGGGTCTTGCCGGACTTGAAATCCTCCAGCGCGGTGACGCGGGCGGTCTGGCTCTTGTTGCCGTGGATGGCGGCGGCGGGGATGCCCTGCTTTGTCAGATCCTTTGCGATCTTATCCGCGCCGTGCTTGGTGCGGCTGAACACCAGTGCGTTGACCACCGGCGGCTGCAAATTTTTGATGAGCCACGGCAGCAGCAGCTTTTTGTTGCCCTTTTCCACATAGTACAGGCTCTGCTGGATGCGGTCGACGGTGCTGGACACCGGGTCCACCTTGACAAAGGCAGGCTCGTGCAGGATGCCGGCAGCCAGCTGCTCGATCTCGGCGGGCATGGTGGCGCTGAACATCAGGTTCTGGCGCTGGGCGGGCAGCTTTGCAATGACCTTTTTCACGTCATGGACAAAGCCCATGTCCAGCATCCGGTCGGCCTCGTCCAGCACAAAAATTTCCAGTGCGGACAGGTCGATAAAGCCCTGCCCGATCAAATCGTTCAGCCGTCCCGGGCAGGCGATGAGGATGTCCACGCCCTTTTTCAGCGCTTCCACCTGCGGTGCCTGTCCCACACCGCCAAAGATGACGGTGCTGCGCAGTTTCAGGTACTTGCCGTAGGCTTCAAAGCTTTCGCCGATCTGCAAAGCCAGCTCCCGGGTGGGGGTCAAAATCAGCGCACGGACAGCGCCCTTGCGGCGGGGCGCATTGGCGGTGAGCCGGTCCAGCATGGGCAGCGCAAAGGCCGCCGTCTTGCCGGTGCCGGTCTGGGCGCAGCCCATCAGATCCCGGCCTGCCAGCACCGGCGGGATGGCCGCTGCCTGAATGGGCGAGGGGGTCTCGTAGCCCGCTTCCTGCACAGCGCGCAGCAGCGGGGCGGACAGATTCAGTTCTTTAAATGTCATGGTTCTCCTATTATTCTGTGATCTTCCGGCACTCGATGTAGTAGCGCTTTTCCTCCGCGTGTCCCATGCTGAAGGTCTTGCGGGGCAGCACGCCGCCCATCACAACGCCGCGGAACAGGTCGCTCTTGGCGAAGGGCGGCATCAAAAACGCCACTGCGCCCTGCTTGCACAAAGCGCGCACAGCCGGTTCGTCATGCACATAGTCCACCTTTGCTTCCGGGTGGCGCTCGATATAATCCGAAATAAAATCGTCGATGGTGCCCACGGTCAGCGGCTCGGTGGGGTCCTCAAAGCTGAGCACATTGGCCATGTGGGGGCCCGCCAGCGTAAAAGGCTGCTTTTTGCTGCCGCCAAAGCAGCAGCCTGCCATGTTGGAATCGCTCCATGTAATGAGGCTCAGCAGTACGGTGGCGCAGTCCACATTGAACAGCACCCGGTGGATGGGCTCGATCTCAATAGCCGGGGAGTGCACGTTGCACACCTCTGCCAGACACCAGCGGGCGGGGTGATTTTCTGCCTGCTCCGGGGTGAGGGTCTTTTTCAGCTCCTCCCAGCAGGCCTTTGCGGTAGCCAGCGAGTGGTTGCCATCGCCCACGGCCAGCGTCAGCGGGTCGCGGCGGGTGGCATCGGGGTATTTCTTATCAAATTCTTCCTGACTGCCCAGCACGGTCAGCGCGTTTTCGATCTGCGCGATGAGGGCAGGGTCCTCCACCGCCCAGCCTGCCACATGACCGCCGCCCAGCATCAGCTCGCCCTCGTACACCTTGGGCAGGCTGTCCTTGTGGGCGGCAATGGGCTCGATGAGGGTGCAGTCCGGGTCATCCGCCAGCATCATGATATGGGGCGTTTCCAGCGCAGCGCCGGTACGCACCTTCATGCGGGGCGGGATGCGGCTTTCCACGGTGCACTCGCTGGGGCGCACGGTGCATTTTTCGCCCCGGCGGTAGCTGTAAGCCTCCAAGTCCACACGTCCTACAAGACCCTGCCGCACCCGGCCGCTCTGCTCGGTGCGCTCTACATAGATAAAGCCGTCCACCGCCCGGGTGAGCACATTTTTGGCGTAATCCTGCATGGTGGCGTGGATCTTTTCCACCCGCGCGTCGGCGTCTCCGTCCTCCAGATACACCTCCGGCAGGATCAGGTTCAGGGTGCTGGGCGCACCCGCAGCGGTCTCTTCTGCCCGCTGCCAGTAGCTGCGGTCACTGGTGAACTGGTCACAGGCAATGCATCCCCACTGCTCCAGCGGCACCTGCTCCGAAGGCAGCAGGATGTGTGCGGGTGCAAAACAGGTAGTCGGTTTCATAGTCGTTTCCTCCCCTCTCTATCAAAGCCGCTTCTCAGCGGAACGCTGCGGTGTCGTGCACCACAATGTGCTGCACACCGGCGTCGGCAGCGGCCTGCTCCAGCGCAGCGCGGCTGTCCGCATCCAGTGCGGTGCTGCTGGTGACCAGCAGGTTTTCCATGCCAAGGGACGTGCCGGTGGTGCCAATGGCATCGGTAGCGGCGGTGCACAGTGCGTCCGGGTAGCTGACCCACAGGGTCACGCTGCCTGCAAAGCGGGTCTGCCATGCGGCGATATCCGCCGTCAGCTGGGCGGCGCGTCCCTCCCGGCTCTTGCCGCCGGAGGCACCGAAGTCCTGCTTGCGGGTGATGATATTGGGGAACTGCACCCCGGTAAGCACCACCTGCTCGTAGCCCATGCCCTGCACCTCCTCAATGAGGTCGCCGACATACTGCACCGCGCTTGCGGCAAAGGGGTTCATCCATGCCTTGCCGCCCTTGGCTGCGCTGACGTTGTCCAGCCAGAGGCTGTTGCCATCGTAGTGCACGCCCATGCTGCGGTCGGTGTACACCGACACCGGGTCGGTAAAGGCGGCAAGCTGTGCCGCCGGGATGATGCCCTCTTCCCGCAGGATGGCGGCGATATTGGCCGCATCCACCGGGTTTTCGGTGATGCTCTGGGCAGCAGCTGCCACGCCGGAAGCATAATACACCGTGCCAGCGGCGTCCTTCAGAGTGACAAGGGCGTAGTCTGCGCCCTGCTGCTTCAGCTGTCGGGCGGCGGTGCGGATGGCGGCTTCATCGGTCAGGGTGGTCACGTCCAGCTCTGCCCAGCTGCCGCCGGTAATGGCCTTGCCGTCCAGCGGCTTTTCCTCCTCCGGCTCCGGTTCAGACGCTGCCTGTGAGGCGGCAGCGCTGCTTGCCGCCGCAGAGGAGGCTGCTGCCTCGGCGCGGGAAGCGCTTTCGGCCTCCAAGTCCCGGTCCTTGACCACGGTATACCATGTGTGGGTGGCCCAATCCAGCACATGGGGTGCGGCAAACCATGCTGCTGCCAGCACTGCCACTACCAGCACCACGATGCCGATGCCGCGCTTAACGCGCATTTCCCGGCTGTAAAAGCTGCGGTGATAATGCTTGACCTTCTGACGTTTATTCTTAGCCATGGTATCTTTTCCTCCCTGTCTGCATTACAGGATGACGGAATGTCCGGTAAAGCCATAGATCGCCAGCGCCAGCACGCCGATATACACCAGCGTGATGGGCAGGCCGCGGAATGCCTTGGGGATGGCTTTGCTGCGCAGGCGGTGGCGCGCCTCGGTGACCAGCAGCACCGCCAGCACATAGCCAAGGCCGCTGCCAAGGCCAAAGCCAAGGCTCTGGCCAAGGGTAAAGGACTGGGTGCGCTCCACCAGCACCGTGCCCAGCACGCCGCTGTTCAGCGCGGCCAGCGGCACGATGCGCAGCAGCTGGGCGCGGCGGGGCAGGCTGCGCAGCAGCCACAGCACCAGATGCTCCGCCAGACACACCACGGCAATGCTGGCAATATACACCAGCGGGCGCAGCTGGGCGCGGTTATCCAGCGGGGCAATGAACCGCCCGGCAAGAAAAGCCACCGGCGCCACCAGCACCTGCGTGATGCACAGCATCATGCCGAACAAGGCGCTGCTGGTGCGGTCGTCCCCCACCAGCTGCACCATGCGGGACACGCCCAGTGCACGGGTAAAGACAGCGTTCTGTGCAAAAATGGCCAGCAGTGCATAGCTGAAAAACACTGCCGAGCTGCTTACAACTTCCTTCACGGTTCGCGGTTTCCCTCCTTCTGGTAGTGCACGGTCAGGGTATCCCGTGCTTCCTTTTTCAGATATTCCTTGCGCTTTGCAGCCGCAGCGCGCCAGATGGCGCACAGGATGCCCAGCACGATAAAGCCGCCCGCCGGCATCTTAGCCAGCGGCAGCAGCGCCCAGCGTCCCACCGGGGCGCCGAACACGGTGCCAAGGCTGAGCCACTCGCGCACCACGCCCACCACGAGCAGCAGCAGCGCGTAGCCCACGGTGATGCGCACGCCCTTGGAAACGGCCTTGTGCACCGTCTCCTGCACGCGGCCGAAGCGGTAGGTCAGAAGCGGCTCCACCACCAGCATGGGCAGGTAGATGCCAAGGTTCAAAAGCCCGGTGCCAAACACGAAGTTCAAAATGGGATATGCCGCCAGGTACACCACAGCGGCGCTGGCTGCGTACAAAAGTGCGCGGGGCAGCAGCTTTTTTTGCAGCTGCTCCGGGGTAGGCTCCTCGTCCCGCAGGGGTACAAGGCGGCTGAGCAGGCAGGCCAGCACGCGGGAGGGCACCAGCAGCAGCGTCACCGCCGCCGCCAGCATCAGGCCGTTCTGCCCGGTGGTAGCCACGACCACCAGCGGTGCCAGACCCATGCCCTGCATGACCACCGGGTTATTCAGGAACACGCGGTCATGATGGGCAAACTTTTCGGGGTCCTTTAAAATCAGTTCCGCAGTACGCTTTTTCATTCCGCAGCCTCCTTTCGTTCGGACGGCAGACGGTGCAGCAGACGGTACAGCCGCTCCTCCGTGCGGTCAATGAGCGCGGACACGCTGTTGACGGCCAGCAGTGCAAAGCAGACGCCGGTCTCGTACACGCCGAAATAGCGGAAGCCCATGGTGGCAGCACCCACCAGGGCGCCGTACAGGATGCGTCCAAGCCGGTGGTGGGCACAGGTGTAGGGCTCGTTGAGCAGGAACACCGCGCAGAACAGCACCGCACCGGTGTGCAGCTCGTCCCGGATGCCCTGCAGGCGGGGCAGCAGGCTGCTGAAGAGGGTGCTGTCCGCCAGACCCACCTGACGCGGGAAGAAGAAGGCGATGAGCCCGCAGGTGATCAGAAAACTTGCCGATGCACCGATGTGCACGTCCTTCTGGGTCCACAGCACAAGGCCGCAGGCCAGAATGACCAGCGCCGCGCCGGTGCCCATGGGGGCGGCAAACTCGCCCAGCGCGATGGCAAGGGAGTTCAGATTCAGGATGCCGCCGCTGCGCAGGGTATCCTCGATGGTGCTGCTCACCGGCACAGCGGAGGCGTTCCACAGGGGCAGCGGCGTATAGGGCTGCGGGTAGCGCACCACCTGCTCCGGCCACGATACCGCCGCCACGGCGTAGCCCACGGCAGCGGGGTTGAAGGGATAGCTGCCGTAGCCGCCAAAGACCTCCTTGCCGATCAATACGCCCGCCAGCACTGCCACCACCAGCACATAGATGTCCACGGTGGCGGGCATGAGCAGGGCGATGATCAGGCTGAAGCTCTCGTTGGAGAAATCTCTGTTTGTGTACACCCGATGGCGCAGCAGCGCCACCAGACGGTCGCACAGGTTGCCGGTAAGCAGGGCGATGCCGCACAGCAGCAGCGGACGCGCCCCATAGAAATAGCAGGCCATGCACAGCAGCGGCACACACAGCCAGAAAACGTGCTTATAGTACCGGCCGGTCTTTTGCAGCTGCCGCTCCTGCTCTTGGATCAAAGCTTCATCCATATACGGGCCTCCTTACAGGCTGGCCAGTGCGCCCACAGCCGCAGCAGGGTCGGCGGCGCCGAACACGGCACTGCCTGCCACCAGCACGTCGGCACCGGCTTCTACGCACAGGGGTGCGGTGGCGGCATCCACGCCGCCGTCCACCTCCAGCAGGTAGGAAAGGCCGCGTGCTTCCCGCTCTGCCTTGAGCCAGCGGAGCTTGTCCAGCGCCGAGGGCATGAACTTCTGCCCGCCGAAGCCGGGCTCCACGCTCATCACCAGCACCAGATCCAGCTGGTCCAGCCACGGTGCCAGCGCCTCGGCCGGGGTGCCGGGCTTAATGGTCAGACCCACCTTGCAGCCCAGCGCACGGACGGCATCAATGGTGGCCTGAATATCATCTTCGCACTCCAGATGGAAATTATACAGGGTAGCACCAGCCTTGATAAAGGGCTCGGCGTATTGCAGCGGGTGGCTGATCATCAGATGCACGTCATAAAAGGCATCCGGCAGCGCCTTGTGCAGGCTTTTGAGCACCGGCACGCCAAAGCTGATGTTGGGCACAAAATGCCCGTCCATCACGTCGTAGTGCAGCATCTGTGCGCCGGCATCCAGCACCATGCGGCAGTCTGCACCCAGCTTGCCAAAATCAGCAGAAAGAATCGAAGGACTTACGATGGCCATAATATTTCATTACGCTCCGTTATTTTTAGCAATTTTTATCCCATATGTTGCGCGTTTTGCAGGGTTCTGCCGGGCAAAAAATACGCGGGCATGGTTATCTTTTAGTTTACATGAAAACGGCCAAAAAATCAAACCCGCAGCCGTTTTTTTCACCGAAAAGTCGTAAATGGCGCAAAAAGTCCATTGCGCGGCAGCATCTCCATGTGCCGCGCAGCTGCCGCCGAAGGCTTGCCATTTTGCAGCAGCTTTCTTTGAAGCAGAACGATTTGGAATGGCCTCCGCTGCTTCCGGGTTGCGGCACCCAGCATCCGCTTCGTGCCTTGGGCGGCACTCGCGTCTTGCTGGCCGCTGCCCCAACAACTCCTCCCTGTTTCCGCCGCTGGCGGCGGTCGTCGTCGTTGCTAGCCATATTCAGCGGAAAATAGATTTTTAATTCCGCGTTTGTCGCACTCTGCGGAGTGCTCCAAACGCATTTTCACAAGAGGGGGTCACAGCGGTAAGCAGAATTTTTATTCCAACAACGCCAAAGCAGCCAGACCGCCCGGGCGGGGCAGTCTGGCTGCGGGGTCTTATTCTACCGGCTTCATGCTGGCGGGTTCCTCCACTGCGCCGGGCTGCCCGGCGGCGTCCGGCAGGCGCTTCATGCCGCCAGGATTGGGGGAACAGGTGGGCAGGGTGAACACAAAGCGGCACCACTCGCCCTGCTGACTCTCCACGCGGATCTGCCCGCCGGCCAGATTGACCAGCACCTTGCAGATGTTCAGTCCCAAACCGGAGCCGCGGGCGTGCAGACCGCGGGAGCGGTCCTCTTTATAGAACCGCTCGAACACATAGGGCAGCGCCTCCGGGCTGATGCCCTGCCCGGAGTTCCAGATGGAGATCTCGGCCTCGGGGCCCAGCTTTTCCACGCTGAAGCGGATGGTGCCGCCCGCCGGGGTGAACTTGATGGCGTTGTCCAGCAAATTATACGCCACCTGATGGATCAGGTCAGGGTCGGCGTAGACCAGCACCTTTTCATCCATGGTCAGGCCTTCCAGCTCGATCATGCCATCGTTGATGCGCTGCTCTGCCGCCAGTGCCACGCCGGTCAGGGTCTCCCAGATATTGAACATCCGGGCGTTCACCTGATACTCGCCGCTTTCCAGCTTGGAGAGATCCAGCATATTCTGGATGAGCCGCGCCAGACGCCCGGTCTCCTCGCTGACCAGCTGCAGGTAGTGGTTCTGCATCTCGGGCGGGATGGTGCCGTCCAGAATGCCGTCCACAAAGCCCTTGATGGTGGTCATGGGGGTGCGCAGCTCGTGGGCGATGTTGCCCATGAACTGACCCTGGGAGTTATCGTTGGACTGGATATTCTCCGCCATCTGGTTGAAGGTGCGGGCAAGGTCTGCCACCTCGCCATCACCCTCCACGCCCTCCACGCGGACGGAGAGGTCGCCGCCGCCAAAGCGCTGGGCGGCATCGGTGACCTTTTGCAGCGGGTCGGTGAGCTGACGCATCAACAGGCGGGTCAGCACGCTGGCGCACAGCAGCATCACGCAGGCGGACAGGAGAAAGTTGGACCAGAACTGCTGTTTAAAGTCGGTGAGCTGCGCGCCGGAGGAGCACAAAAACAGCCAGCCGCTGAACAGGCTCTGGTCGTCGATGGTCTCCACCGCCGCGATATAGCTTTTTTCGGTCAGTGCGCCGCCCAAATCGCCGAAAGCGTGGTAGTGCCGGGCGTCCGGGTCAGCCACTGCGTTGGCGCGCTGGCAGATATCCAGCGGCACGGTGGTGGTGGTAAGCTTGTCCGGGTCGGAGGCAATAAGCACATTGCCCTGTCGGTCGGTGAAAAACAGATACGCCTCGGCGCTCTCGCCGATGATCTCCAGTTTGGTGTTCAAAGCGTCCAGCTCTGCACCCTGCGGCATGGTCTCGCTGTTTACCAGATACTCCGCGGTGCGCTTGGCAACGTTTACCACCTGATCCAGCGTTTCGTAGCGATCCTTCGCAAAATAATTCTTGAACAGCACCCACTCCGAGCAGCCCATCAGCACGATGCCCAGCACCATCAGGGTGGACACCATGGAGAAAAAGGCCGTGGAGATACTTTTACGCATTACTGACGCACCTCGAACTTATAGCCCACGCCCCAGACGGTTTTCAGCTCCCACTTATCGGAAGCCCCGGCCAGCTTTTCGCGCAGACGCTTGACGTGGACATCAATGGTGCGGCTGTCGCCGTAATACTCAAAGCCCCACACCTCGTCCAGCAGCTGGTCGCGGGTGTACACGCGGTTGGGGTGGGAAGCCAGACAGTTGAGCAGTTCCAGCTCCTTGGGAGGAGCTTCCACCACCTTGCCCTTGACCCGCAGCTCGTAGCTGTTCATATCCAGCCGCAGGTTGTCGAACTCGATGACGCCCTCGGTACTCTCGGCGGCAGCGGAGGTAGTCTGGCAGCGGCGCAGCACCGCCTTGATGCGTGCCACCACCTCTTTTGCGTCAAAGGGCTTGACCATGTAATCGTCTGCGCCCAGCTCCAGACCCAGCACCTTGTCAAAGGTCTCGCCCTTGGCGGTAAGCATCATCACCGGGGTGTTGCCCGCCTTGCGGATGCGGCGGCAGACCTCAAGACCGTCCATGCGGGGCATCATCACGTCCAGCAGCACCATATCCGGCTTGACCGCGTTGAACTTTTCCAGTCCTTCTTCGCCATCGTTTGCCACCGTGACCTGATAGCCCTCCTTGGTCAGGTACAGCCGCAGCAGCTCGCAGATGTTGGCGTCGTCGTCCACCACAAGGATCTTTTCGTTTGCCATAGGTATTTCCTCCCCTTTTATGCAGGTTTTTGTTGTATTTGCAGCCCTTCCGGGCGTTTTGACAGGCTCTTTCCTTTCTATTATACGGGACAGTTATGACAAAATAAAGAAGGAAGTGTAGTTTTTTTCACATTTCTGCCCGCACGGCGGCAAAAAGCCCCTTGGCGCTGCCGCGCCAAGGGGCTTTTGTTACGGTTCTTCTGCCGGGTCGGGGTCTACACGCCAAAGGCGTCGTCCAGTTCCTCCGGCAGGGGGTCGGGGTCTATGCCAAAGGCATCGTCCAGCGCCTCCGGCTGGGCGGCGGGGTCTACGCCAAAGGCATCATCCATGCCCTCCGGCAAGGGGTCAGGGTCTGCGCCAAAGTCAGCGTCAAAACCATCGTCTACCCGCTCCGGCGGGGTATCGGGGTCAGTCGGGACAAAGGGTTCGTTGTCTACCACAGGCTTCAGGTGTTCGGGCTTTTTCCACTGGGCGTAAAGGTCTACCGTATCGCCATCTGCCCAGTCGGTCACGGGCACGCCGTTTACCCTGTACAGTCTGCCTGTGCCGTCCGGTTCTGTGTTCCAGCCCACAAAAACGTAGCCGCCGCGCTTAAACATACAGTTGCGCAGCACAACATCCTCGCCGGGCTGGTAGCGCACGGTCTTTACCGCTTCCTCAAGGGCATCGTCTACGTCCTCCGGCAGGGGGTCGGGGTCAAAACCAAAGGTATCGTCCATATCCTCCAGCAGGGGGTCGGGGTCAAGGTCAAGCGCAAGTTCCTCTGTCGGATCAAAATTTGCATGGTAGCGCAGGGTCAGGGCTTTCTTCGCCGGGGTAAGGCTCGGCCCGGGCATGGGGGTGGTGGAGCCGGGTTTTGTAGTTGAGGTATAGAACATAAACGCCACTCGGACAGGGTCGCCGGTGTAACCATCATCTTTAAGGGCACCTGTGTCCTTATAATAGTGAATCCCTTTTTCCTTTCCGGTCATGTGGCTCGTGTACGACTTTATGCCAGTCTTCATGGCATCGTCGCCAAACAGCTTCGTTATTTCATCTCCCGCCTTGAGCGATTTCAAAATAACAGCATCCATTGCTTGGTACAAGTCAATTCCGGTCATCATATCAACCGTATATTTTGCGCCGTAGTTCAGACCCACCTGACAATGGGACTTTTGGGTCACACCCAAATCGGTTTTGCCATCATTTATCGTGACATCAAACGTTCCAAATTCCAGTTTGCCCGCTTTTGTTGCAATTCCTACAACATCATCTGTACCAGCGATATTTGTGCTAATGACCGACAGCAAATAGCGCCTGCGCTGGATCGTCAGCGTGCGTGTGCCCGTTTTCAAGTCCGCTGCACTGATCGTGCACTCCTGCGTGAAGTCATAACCATGACCATCTTCTGTGTACTGGTCTATCTTCCAAATCTTTCTTTCAAGGTCTATCCCGGTTTTTGTATCGTCGTCTTCTGCGTCAAATTTTGCTTGCTTGGTTGCCTTATCAATTGCCGCCGTTACCTTAGGGTCGGTCAAATCCAGCGTCCAGCCCTTGTCCTCATCCACCGCTTGACCTTCGAGGGTAAAAGAGTAGCCTACCATCGTACCGCCACGCGTGGCAACGGGGCCCGTACCATCGTTCGTGGAGTAGCCCTTTTCGTCCTCAAACTGCACGGTGATATCATAGCCCCAAATGGCGTAAAAATGTTTGGGGGTAGCCGTAGTTCCCCAATTGACCTGCGTTACCGGCGTTCCGGGCTGGTAGAGTTCGGTTTTGCTGGTGGGTTTTTGCTTTGTGCTCCATCCCGCAAACTTCATATCGGCGTGCGTACTACCGTTAAACAAGGCATCGTACTCCGGGAGCACATCGGTCTCCTTGTACTCTTTGGTCACACTGTCCTCAGTGCCATTGTTTTCATGGTAAATAATCGTGTCGTTCCGGAAGCAGGGGTTAAAGCAGTAGCGCTGGTAGTTGCCCGGGGCATGGAAGTTGCCGTCGCCACCCGTAGGTCTTGTATCCGCCTCCTGCGGTTCATCTATCAGCTGACCTTTAAAGATTTTGTACGCCTTACCATCGACCGTTCTATCCTCTGTGGTGCAATCATCGTTGCCGTTTGCAATGACCTTCACGTTTCCTTCTTCGTCTGTATCGTAGAGGTAGCCCGGCTTGGGGTTGTAGAAGCCAATTTCAAAGTTCGTTCCATACGGGAAAGTACCCCAGTAGTCGTCACCGTTCTTATAACTGAACCATTCCGACCAACTGTTTTTCTCATCCACAGAAACGTGGATGTCCAGATAACAGCCAACTCCATCTGCCGCTAACTGGTTGCCGTCTGTCTTGTGTTTAAGAGTTCCATCATAGCCAACAATGCCGTTCACATCCAGCCAGTACCACTTGCGCACAAGGTTCAGGTTGATGGTCTGGGTTTTATGGTTTGCTTCAAAATCCGCTTTGGGGGTCAGGGTGCGCGACAAATCCTCCCAGCAGCGGGTATCTTCCTCCCCCTCTGTTCCGTCAGGTCGGGGGCGCGTCCATACCTCAGAAGTAACAGCAGTTTCCAAAGGCATTCCCCACGCATTTGCACAGCCGTACTCCAAAACATAGGTTTCCTTAGGCTTAGAATTTGCGTCTGTCAGCTGCCCGGTGGCGTCATCGACCCGGTTCGTTGCCGTAACATGGGGCGTATTATTCCTGTTGTTGATTTCCAGCTTCTGCTCATACACGTTGATGGTATAGGTAACGCACTGTTTTACCAAATCAAAAGTAAAGGTAAGCGTATCGGAGTAAGTACCGCTCATGGTAGCTTGGCTGGGGTCTGTCACGTTGACAGAAAGGGGGATGGTTGCTGTGTGAAAGTCCGTAACAGCGGATGTTGCATACATAATTTCATGCGTGCTTTCATCATAATGCCACATTCCTCCGGGCGTGTGTTCCCCACCAGCTTCAATTTTATTTTTCAGCGTATACTCCACCGTGGGCGCATTTGCAATGGCTGCACCCTTTGCGTCATATTTCAGTTTCCAATTATTTGGCGATTCAATGCCGATATTCAACGTGCGGTACTGCTTCAGCTTTGCATTAACTTCCAGCTCACCCTTATTCTCCCCGCTCTCCACCGTCACGGTAGTGGGGATGGTCACCTGATAGCCATTGGTTGCAATATCACCGATGGTGGTGGTGTCCTCTGCCATGGCAACATTCGGCTCGTAGGCAAGCATTTCCTGCTCCGGCAGGGCGGCGAGCACATCGGCAAATTCCGGCGTTTGGGCAAGCGCAGTTCCACCCACCGCAAGGCACAGAGCCAGCGCAAACGCAAGGCCCAGCAGTTTTTTTGCACAATGCTTCATGGTGTATCCTCCTTGTGTGGGGTGGCTGTTTTTTGCCGCAAAAATCAAAAAAGGGGAGAGGGAACATCTCCCGTCTCCCCTTTGGGCTCAGGTATTATTTAGGTGGGGTGGGTTAGGTGGCGATGCTTGCGGTAAACTGTACATTGCCCGTGTAAGTACCTGCCTTCTCGGAAGTGCCAGTCGTTGCCGTAGACAGCTCGAACTTTAACTTTGCCTCAGCGGTGTTTGTGCCAGCCGGAACTGCCAAAATTGTCTTTTCGGTTCCGGTTGTACCGATTTTCCTGTTGAGCGTTTTAACATCGCTTCCAATCGTCGTATCGGTCAGCGTAACAGTATATTTCAACTCAACACCCTCGTCGTTCTTTACACTAAAATCAGTCGAACCCCCTGCCGGTTCCAACGTAATTTTCAAGAACTTACCACTAATAACATTCTTAGTAACAATAACTTTGGGTGCTGTACCGTCAGTACCAGTGGAAGGTGTATTAGTACCATCTTTATCCAAGGTAGTATTGACCTCTCTCTTCTCATTGACGCCTGCATCCTTACCAAAGTCGATCAATGCCGGAACTGTCCACTCATAAGCCTCAGTTACCACGTACTTAACCTCTGTCATACTCGGTCCAGACCCCTTGCTGCCAGGAAGAGAAGTACCAGTCGCAAACACCGGCATTGCGCAGACGGACACCGCCAGAGAGGCTGCGAGGAGCAGGGCGGCCGCTTTCTTCGTCAATTTCATAATCCTTATTCGGCAATGGGGCCCGCAGCTGACGGTCAGCCTTGGATTTGCCTACTCCTTTCACACCATATGGTTTGTTGATCCCCAATTCAGTTCTTTTTTTATTGTCAACACTGCCTGTCTTGCCCACCGCAAGGGGGCTCAGCCCACGGTCAGTGTCAGCTTTACGATGCCGCTGTTGGTCTTGGTGGTGCGGTCCGAAAGATAGGGCTGGCACACCACATAGGCCGGGTACTCGCCGGGGGCAAGGGCGCGGGTCATCTCCATCTTTTGCACATACAACCCGGGCGCTACAAGGCCGGACTGGAACAGCAGCTCGTCGCCGTCCTCTAAATACAACCCAAAGGCGATGTAGTAGCACTCCTCCTTGCCGGTCAGGGTAAGGGTGTACTGCTTGCCGTCATCGGTCTGCACGGTCAGGGTCTTTTCGCCCTTATAGCCCTTGACGGCCTCAATGGTGTACGCCCCGGCGTCGGTCTTTTGGATCTCAAAATAGGCGGGGTCGGCGTCCAGCGCCTTTGTTACCTCGGCCTGAATGCCCGCCAAGCGCAGGTAATGGCTCAGTTCTGTGGTCTGGCCGCTGTCCACCACCAGCTTTTCCAGCGTGGTGCCGTCAAGGCTTACCCAGTCCTCGTACCAAAGGTTCTCGGCGGGGTTATGGAACTCGAACCCCTGCGTGATCTTTTTGGTCTTTGCGGGGATGGTAAAGCCGCCCCAGCCCGGCAGGGTGACGTTTTTGCTGCGGTCGATGGGGGTCTCCGGCTTGACGTACTGCGCCTGATAAGTCTCCATGGGCAGCGCGGCTGCTTCGGACGCGCCGTTGGCCGTGGCAGCGGACTTGCCGCCGGACACTGCGATGTAGCCGCCCAGCAGCAACACCAGTACCACCAGCACCCCGATGACTACTCTGCTTGTGTTTTTGTTCTCCATGGGCTCCACGCTCCCTTTCCATCAGAACAATAAAAAAGCCGCCCGACCTTGTGGGCAGCTTTGATGATACGAGCAAAATCCGGCGTGCCCTTGAAAAGAACACACCTGTGGTTTTGGACGATTCCGGTATGCAGAGTATTTCCGCAAAAAAACCGGAAGCAACCGGCTGGCATCATCCGGGAAATGCCCCGAACCTTAGCCCCTATGGCTTTGCGTCCTTGCCTTTCGGCAAGTTTGCCAAAAAATTGCCCAATATTTTTAAAGATTGATACATTAGTTTTGTCGACAATAGTTTATCATACCCCCCCCCGGTGTCAACCGGTTTTACCGGGGTTTTGTTTATATTCTATGTTGTATTTTTCAGTAATGCGGCCGAAAACGTTTACATTTTGATGCTCTCTTTGTTTCATTTCCTTTTTTTGTAAAGTCCGGAAGAAAGTGGCTGGGGAGCCCTTTCAGGCGCTGCGCGCCGGATCTCCCAAGGGGAAAAGGCTCTTGTCCCGGTTCAAGCCGCAAAAATTGATTTCCGTGCCCCTCCCCCTTGCGCTGGCGGGGTTCAGCGCGTATAATGATAGATGTATCGTTATGCCAAAAAACGTGTAAGGAGCGTATTTTATATGAAGTTAGGTATCGTCGGCCTGCCCAACGTGGGCAAGTCCACTCTGTTCAACGCCATCACCTCCACCAAGAATGCGGAGGCTGCAAACTATCCCTTCTGCACCATCGAGCCGAACTCCGGCATCGTGGCAGTGCCGGACAAGCGGCTGGACAAGCTGGCCGAGATCTGGCAGACCAACAAAAAGACCCCCGCCATCGTGGAGTTCGTGGACATTGCCGGTCTTGTGAAGGGTGCAAGTCAGGGCGCAGGCCTTGGCAACAAGTTCCTTGGCCATATCCGCGAGTGCGACGCCATTGTGCACGTTGTGCGCTGCTTTGACGATGACAACATCATCCATGTGGTGGAGGACGTGACCAAGGCCGAGGCCGTGGACCCCATTGCCGATATTGAAGCCATCGACTACGAGCTGATCCTCTCCGACCTTGAGGTGGTGCAGAACCGCGCAGGCCGCATGGCAAAGGCTGCCAAGAGCGGCAACAACAAGGGCGCTGCCGCCGAGGCCGCATGGCTGCAGCAGCTGGCCGACCATCTGAGCGCCGGTAAGCCCGCCCGCAGCTTCGATTTTGACCCCACCGACACCGAGCAGCAGACCGTGCTGCACGAGATGGGTCTGCTGAGCGCAAAGCCGGTGCTGTACGCCTGCAACGTGGGCGAGGATGACCTGATGGAGGGCATCGAGAACAACAAGTACGTCCCGCTGGTGGCTGCCCGCGCCAAGGAAGAGGGTGCCCGCTACATCCCCATCTGCGCCAAGACCGAGGAGGACATTGCGGATTACAGCCCCGAGGAAAAGAAGGCATTTCTGGCCGAGATGGGCATCGAGGCCAGCGGTCTGGACAACCTGATCACCGCCAGCTACGACCTGCTGGGTCTGATCTCCTTCCTGACCGACGGCAAGAAGGAGTGCCGCGCATGGACCATCCGCAAGGGCACCAAGGCTCCGCAGGCTGCCGGTAAGATCCACAGCGACTTCGAGCGCGGCTTCATCCGCGCCAGCGTCATCGGCTACAACGATCTGGAAGCCAACAACTTCGACTACGCCGCCGTCAAGGCCAAGGGCCTGCAGCGCACCGAGGGCAAGGAGTACGTTGTGCACGATGGCGACGTCATCGAGTTCCTGTTTAATGTTTAAAGGAGTCCACCATGATCTTGGGTATTATGGGCGCTATGCCCGATGAAGTAGACCAGCTGTGTGCAAAGCTGGAAAATGTCACCGTTGAGCCCTACGGCGGCGTGGAGTACCACAAGGGTACGCTGGCCGGCAAACAGGTGGTGGTGTGCTGCGCCGGTATGGGCAAGGCCAACGCCGCCGCCACCACGCAGGTGCTCATCACCAAGTTCGGCGCGGAGAAGATCATCTTCTCCGGCATTGCGGGCAACATGACCAGCAAGATCGGCATCGGGGATGTGGTCATCGGCAAAACGGTGCTGTACCACGACGCCCAGCTGGATATGATCTGCCAGAACCCGCCGTTCCTGAAGGAATACACCGGCGACCCGGAACTGATCGCCGCTGCCGAAGCCGCCTGTGCTGAAGCCGGGGTAAAGGCACTGGTGGGCAAGATCGCCACCGGCGATCTGTTTGTGGGCGACAGCGAGACCAAAGCCGCTATTGAAGCCAAGTGCGCCCCGGACTGCGTGGAGATGGAGGGTGCGGCGGTAAGCCAGATCGCTGCCAAGAACGGCGTGCCCTGCGTCATCCTGCGCGCCATGAGCGACAACGCCGACGAGGACGGCCACGAGGTGCTGGTGGTGAAGAAGTTCTCCATCGGGGAGTATGTCGCCACCGCTACCAAGATCGTGGCAGCGATGGTAGAAAAGCTGTAAATTTCCCCAAAACAACAACAGCCAGACCGGCAGTGCCGGTCTGGCTGTTTTGCGTTTATATTAGTTTTTGGTCAGGTCTTTGGTATACAGGGCACGGGTGGCGTTGAGCACGGCAATGACCATCACGCCCACGTCCGCAAAGATGGCTGCCCACATTCCGGCAATGCCCAGTGCGCCCAGCAGCAGGCACAGCGCCTTGATGCCCAGCGCAAACACGATGTTCTGGTGCACGATGCGCAGGGTGCGGCGGGCGATGCGCATAGCCAGCGCGATCTTTGCGGGGTCATCATCCATCAGCACCACGTCTGCGGCCTCGATGGCAGCGTCCGAACCCAGCGCACCCATGGCGATGCCCACGTCTGCGCGGGAAAGCACCGGCGCATCGTTGATGCCGTCACCCACAAAGGCAAGGTTCTCCTTGGGCTGCTTTTCAGCCAGCAGCTTTTCGATCTGGTCTACCTTGTCGCCGGGCAAAAGACCGGCGTGGTACTCGTCCAGACCCAGCTGCTGCGCTACAGCCTGTGCCACCGGCTGTGCATCGCCGGTCAGCATGACCGTCTTGCGCACACCGGAAGCCTTCAAAGCGCGGATGGCATCGGCGCTGTGGGGCTTTACCACGTCCGAAATCAGCAGATAGCCCGCATAGCTGCCCTCCACGGCAACGTGCACGATGGTGCCCACGCCGTCCACGGCGGGGACGGTCAGCCCCAGCTTTTTCATCAGGCGGGCGTTGCCGGCAGCAACGGCCTTGCCGTCCACCTTCGCGGTCACGCCATGACCGCCCAGCTCCTGCACGTCCGTGACCCGGGCGGCATCGATGGGCTTGCCGTAGGCAGCTTTGATGCTCAGGGAGATGGGGTGCTTCGACCAGCTTTCTGCCAGCGCAGCGGCTTCCACCAGTGCGGCGTCGGTCACGCCCTCGGCCGGGTGGATGCCGGTGACCTTAAAGGTGCCCTGCGTCAGGGTGCCGGTCTTATCGAACACCACAACGCCGGTGTTGGCCAGTTCTTCCAGATAGGTAGAGCCCTTGATGAGGATGCCGCAGGAGGAAGCGCCGCCGATGCCGCCGAAGAAACTCAGCGGGATGGAGATGACCAGCGCACAGGGGCAGCTGATGACAAGGAAGGTCAGGGCGCGGTAGACCCAGTCGCCAAAGCGGGCGGGCTGTCCCATAAGCAGCAGCACCACCGGCGGCAGAAGCGCCAGCGCCAGTGCGCCGTAGCAGACAGCGGGGGTGTACACCCGGGCAAAGCGGGTGATAAAGTTTTCTGCCCGGGCTTTTTTCATGCTGGAATTTTCCACAAGGTCGAGAATTTTAGAGACGGTGGACTCGCCAAATTCCTTGGTGGTGCGCACCTTCAGCAGGCCGGTCATATTCACACAGCCGCTGATGACCTCGTCCCCGGCGTTCACGTCCCGGGGCAGGCTCTCGCCGGTCAGGGCGGCGGTGTTCAGGGCAGAAGCGCCCTCCACGATGATGCCGTCAATGGGCACCCGCTCGCCGGGCTGCACCACGATGACCGTGCCCACCTCGACCTCATCCGGGTCCACCTGTTCCAGCTTGCCGTCCTCGCCCTCGATGTTGGCGTAGTCCGGGCGGATGTCCATCAGGCTGGCAATGCTCTGGCGGCTCTTGCCCACCGCCACGCTCTGGAACAGCTCGCCGATCTGGTAGAAGATGATAACGGCGCAGCCCTCCACATAATCGCCCAGCGCAAACGCGCCCACGGTGGCCACTGCCATCAGAAAGCACTCGTCAAAGGGCTGACGGTTCTTGATGCCCTTCAGCGCCTTGCGCAGCACATCCCAGCCCACCACAAGGTAGGGGATGCAGTAGAGCGCCAGCTCCACCGGCATGGGCAAGGCGGGCAAAAGCTTGAGCACGATCACCAGTGCCACAGCGATCAGAATGCGCTCAAGGGTCTTTTTTTGTTTCTTGTTCATAAGCAACGCTCCTCAGTTTGCGGTGCAGCGGATGAAAAACGGGTGGTTTTCCACAAGTTTTTCGGCAAAAAATGGGTATTCCACAGTTTTACCCGCGTTTTCCACACAGTTTTCCTGTAAAAAAGCGCTTTTCCACGCTTCTTTTTCGGTTTTTTCGCAAAGTGTGTTGAAAACCCGGTGGAAATTGTTGAAAAGTGGCGGATTTTTCCACAGAAAAACTCCCCCAGTCCACACCGACCGGGAGAGCTTTGCCGCACATCAGATATCAAAGATCTCGCAGTCGTCCTCGACCTTTTTGCAAGCAGACAGCACGTTCTCCATGGTGGCGTGGGGGTCGGCGCCCTCGGCAAACTCCACCTTCATCTTCTGGGTCATAAAGCTGACGGTCGCCTTTTCCACACCGGCTACGGTGTTGGCGGCATCCTCCATCTTCTGGGCGCAGTTGGCGCAGTCCACTTCGATCTTGTAGGTCTTTTTCATAATAAGTACCAGCCTTTCTTTTCTGCGGGCGGTGTGCCCGGTCATTCTTCGATATGGTCCATCCCCATGGAAAGGATGCTGCGCACATGGTCATCGTCCAGTGCGTAGAAAACGGTTTTGCCCTCCCGCCGGAAGCGCACAAGCTTGGAGTCCTTGAGCACCCGCAGCTGGTGGCTGACGGCAGACTGGCTCAGCTGCACGGCGTCCGCGATATCCTGCACGCAAAGTTCGCTGTCGTGCAGGGCGTACAGAATTTTGATGCGGGTGGAATCGCCGAACACGCGGAACAGGTCTGCCAGTTCGTACAGCACCTCATCATCCGGCATCTCCACCGGCTGAGTTTCCTTTTCCGGTGCGATCTGTTCTAACCCGGTCATGCTGTCCTCCCCCTTCGTTTCTACATATGAGCATCTGTTCATGTGTTCATGATAACACGTGGACAGCCCCCTGTCAAGCAAAATCCGCAAAGTTTTTTACATTGCCGTAAAATTGCTGAAAATCGCCGTAAAACGCAAAAAAGATGCAATTTAAATTTGCAAATGGGGTGCGGGTTGGGCAGCAGAATGATTTGAAATGGCTTCCGCTTCTTCCGGGTTGCGGCACCCAGCATCCGCATCGTGCCTTGGGCGGCACTTGCGTCTTGCTGGCCGCTGCCCCAACAACTCCTCCCTGTTTCCGCCGCTGGCGGCGGTCGTCGTCGTTGCTAGCCATTTTCAGCGGAAAGAATATTTATATTTTCGCGTTTGGAGCGACCGCGTTTGCGGAGCGCAGCGCAGCAATGAAAGCCCCAGTGGAGCTTTTAAGCGGCAGAGCGGTCTGCGTTAGCAGATGGAGGGGCTTTGCCCCGACAAGCTCTGCGGAGCGCTCCAAACGCTATTTTCACAGAAGGGCTGCAATGATTAAAGTGCGGTCTGAATTGCAAATGCCGTTTTCCTCCACGACCCCTCCCGTGAAAAGGGGATTCAGAAAAGCCCGCAGGCTTTTCTGAATCCCGAATAAAAAAACTAATTCCGCTATTTATGCGCAGAGCGCACGCGGCGCGCATTCCAAACCGTTCTCTCAGAACCGCAGCCGCATCTGATACCACACCACCCCGCCGTGGGTGGAAGCGGAAACGCCCTCGTTCACAAAGCCGAACTTTGCATAGTAGTGCAAAAGCTTCTCCTTGCAGGTCAGTACCAGCCCCTTGCGCCCCTGTGCGCGGGCATCTGCAATGGCTCTTTGCAGCAGCAGTCCGGCATAGCCCCGGCAGCGGCAGCGCGGGAGGGTGTTCACCCCAAAGATCATCTGCCATGCGCCGTTTTCATCATGCAGGGCGGCATCTGTGTACATCTCATCGGTCAGGTCGGGCATATCGGTGCAAAAGCCGTCCACAAAGGCCACCAGCTCCCCCTGCTCAAGCAGCAGCCAGAAATGACCGGCATAGTGTGCCAGCCGTCCGGCAAATTCCTCTGCCGTGGCAGCCTCCGCTGCCGGAAAACAGGCCGCCTCCACGGCGGCAATGGCCTGTAAATCGTCCATAGTCGCGTTGCGTATCTCCACAGTATCTCTCCTCCCTTTTTGTAATGTCAGTATACCACAGCTGCCGCGCAAGGGCAAAATATTTGCATCTGTTCCCCGTCCGTGTTACAATGGCTATACTACGCTTGGAAGGGAGTTGAAACGCCATGCCCACCGAAAACCGCACTACCTTAACGCCGGACACCCCGGTGCGCTACCTGAAAGGGGTGGGGCCCAAGACCGCAGAGCGGTTCGAGAAGTTGGGCATCGTGACGCTGGCAGACCTGCTGTGCCACTACCCCCGGCGCTACATCGACTTTTCCAAGCCCTACTCCATTGCGGAGGCCCCTGCCGACACTGAATGCGTGGTAAAGGCCGAGGTGTTTGCAAAGCCCGGCGGGCGCATTCTGCCGGGCGGGCGGCGGATGGAGCGCATCACCGCCGGGGACGATGTAGCCAGTCTGGAGATCACATGGTTCAATAACCCCTACGCCACCCAGAAATTGCAGCTGGGGCAGGAATACTATTTTCAGGGCATCGTGACCGGCGGGATGCTGCGCCGCCAGATGGTCAACCCGCAGGTGCGCACCGCCGAGCAGATTCAGGCCGCGCCCTTTGAGGCCGTTTACCCCCAGACCGAGGGGCTTACCAGCAGCGTCATCTCCCGCTGCATCCGGCAGCTTTTGCCCCACGCGGAGCTGCTGCCCGACCCGCTGCCGCCGGAGATGCTGCAAAAATACCGTCTACTCCCCAAGGCCGAGGCGGTGCGCGCCATCCACTGCCCTGCCACCGAGGAACAGGCCGCAGCAGCGCGGCGGCGGCTCATCTATGAGGAGCTTTTGGTGCTGCAATTGGGCATCGGGCGGATGCGCAGCCGGGGCGCTGCCGTCACCGGGGCACCCATGCGCCGCGCCGACCCGGTCCCTTTCTGGCAGAGTCTGCCCTTTGCCCCCACCGGGGCGCAGCGCCGTGCAGTGGAGGAGATTTTAAACGATATGGCGAGCGAAACCGCCATGAACCGCCTGTTGCAGGGCGATGTGGGCAGCGGCAAAACGCTGGTAGCTGCTGCCGCCATCTGGGCGTGCATCCGGGCGGGGTATCAGGCCGCGCTGCTGGCGCCTACCGAAATTCTGGCCGCGCAGCACGCCGAGGGGCTCAACCGGCTGCTTGCCCCCTTCGGGATGCGGGTGGCCCTGCTGACCGGCGGCATGAAGGCCGCTGCCCGCCGCACCACGCTGGCTGCCATCCGCAAGGACGAAGCCGACCTTGTGGTGGGCACCCATGCCCTGATGAGCGAAGGAGTGGAGTTTGCCCGGCTGGGTCTGGCAGTCATTGACGAGCAGCACCGCTTTGGGGTGCGCCAGCGCGGCGCACTGGCCGAAAAGGCCGCGAACCCGCACCTGCTGGTCATGAGCGCCACCCCCATCCCCCGCACGCTGGGGCTTTTGATCTATGGCGACTTGGACATCTCCGTTCTGGACGAGCTGCCCCCCGGGCGCACCCCGGTTAAGACCCGGTGCATCACCGGCAAGCGGCGGCAGGACCTGTACCGCTTTCTGGACAGCGAGATCGACAAAGGGCGGCAGGTGTATCTGGTCTGCCCCGCCATCGAGGATGTGCCGGACGGCGGGCTGAACGCCGTCAAGACCTACTACGAGGACATTGCCAAGACGCTGCTGCCCGACCGCCGGGTGGGGCTGATGCACGGCAAGCTGAAACCCAAGGAAAAAGCCGCCGTCATGGAGGATTTCAAGGCCGGGCGGTTGGACGCACTGGTGTCCACCACCGTCATCGAGGTGGGCGTGGACGTGCCCAACGCCAGCGTGATGGTGATTGAAAACGCCGAGCGCTACGGCCTGAGCGCCCTGCACCAGCTGCGCGGGCGGGTGGGACGCGGCGCTGCCGAGAGCTGGTGCTTCCTTGTCAGCGACAACACCAGCGAGGCCGTGCAGAAGCGGCTGAAATTCCTCTGCTCCACCACCGATGGCTTTGCCGTGGCACAGTACGACCTGGAGACCCGCGGCCCCGGCGACTTTTTCGGCAGCCGCCAGCATGGTCTGCCCACCTTGCAGATCGCCGACCTGATGAATGACACCCGTACCCTGCACGCCGCTCAGAGCGAGGCCACTGCATTGCTTGCCGCCGACCCGCTGCTGGAAAGCCCGGCACACGCTTTGCTGGCCGCGCAGGTGCAGCAGATGTTCGACAAGGCCGGGCCGATGAACTAAAAAAGCGCTGTCGCACAAAAAACTCGTGCGACAGCGCTTTTCTTTACGTTTCCTTGCTCCCAACAATGTTTTGCAGGATGCGGGCGGTCAGGGCGTCCAGCTTTGTTTCCAGTGCGGGCAGGTGCAGCAGGCGGTAGAGCCGCTGATACACGGCATCCACCGCGTAGCCCGCAGCGGCAACCAGCAGCACCGCACCGGTCAGGTACGCCAGCGAGGGCAGCAGCGCCCCGCCGAACCGGGGCAGATCCACCAGCTGCCATAGCAGCGCCCGGGTAAAATCGCTGTCGTGCAGCAGATACACCCCAAAGGACAGCGGTGCCAGCCGAAAGACCCAGCGCCGCCAGTAGTCCGAGCGGATACGGATATTCTGGAACAGCAAAAACATTGCTGCCGAGGCGATGACCGTAGCCAGTGCCTGATAGCCGTTGACGGTATTCGCAAAGCCGTTCAGGTGCAAAGCGTTTTCCACCCGCAGCGCCAGCATCCGGTTGAACAGCCCCGCCGCCGAAGCTGCCAGATATGCCAGCAAACACAGCCCGCTGGGCACGGTCACCCGGTATTTGCGGAAATAAGCCGCAATAAAATACAGAGTGTAGAACCAGATAAAGCTGTACCCGTTATTCACAAAGGTTTCATCCGTTGCCCAGTAGAACAGCGTGCCCCACACGCTTTGCAGCAGCAGCGCCACCAGCAGCAGCGTTTTGTACTGCCGCCGGTCAAGGCTCTGCACCACCGCATTCAGCACCGGCACCGAGAGGTACATCAGAAAATAGGCCGAGGCGAACCAGTAGCCGTTGGAGGTAAGGGGTAAAAGTGCCCGGAGCAGCGAAATGGCTGAAAGCGGCACCGCACCCGCCTTGACTGCAACGCAGAAAGTGAGCATGGAGTAAAACCACACCTGTGCCCCGATGCGGAACAGCCGCCCGGCGCGGACAGCCCCCTTGCGCTCCGACAGATAATAGCCGGAAAGCATTACAAAACAGTTTGTGGATACACGCGCCAGAATAAACAGCAGCCAGTAGATCCAGAATGCCGCCGACCCCTGCGGTGCCGCACTGCCCAGCCCGCCGTGCCCAATGCCGTGCATCAGAACGATCATCACCATACTGAGAATGCGCATCGCCTCAAAGCCGCTATGCCGTTTCTGCTCTTCCATACCCCATTTTCCCCTTACATTTCCCCTGTTTCCAGCTGCCGCAAAGCATGCCGCACCTGCTGCTCCGGCCGCAGCCACGCTTGATAGTACGCCGCATTGTGCTGCGCCATGGCTAAGATCGCCGCCGGGTCTGCCAGCAGCTGCCGCAGCTGCTCCTCGCACTGTGCCGGGGACGTATATGTTTTATAGTTTTTGCCCTCTTCAAAGCCGCCCGGCAGGGTGTACCGCAGCGGCTCGGTAACGATGGCGCGCCCCGCCGCCACATACTCGGCCAGCTTCCAGCCGGTAGAGCCATGCAATCCGGTAGATGCCACACAAATTTCCGTGTGCTGCATCCGGTGCAGATAGGCGCGCTTGCCGGTCAGCTTGTCCGGCAGGATCAGCTCCGGGCACAGCCGCCGGGCGCAGGCGTTGTCGGACACGCCGCCGGTGAACTGCGCCGGGAAGGCACTTTGCAGTCGGTGCAGCAGCTCGATGCGGTCTGCGTTCACTTGCCGCCACTCTGCCTGTAACTCCGGGTATTGCTGCACCGCCGGTTCTTCCGGGTCCCACAGACGGGTCAGGAAGAGGATGCGCGGCTTTTTGCGCACCCGGGTCAGCCGGGCTTCAAAGTCCTGCGGGTAGCAGCGGGTGGAAAGCGCCCACTGCTTCAGGCGGCTCTTTGCGCTGCGCTCCGCTTCCAGCGGCGAGCCCGGACAGGTAACGTAGTAGTTCAGCCCCAATGGCCGCAGCTTTGCGGAGATATCGCCCGGGAACTGCCGGTTCTTCTCCTCCGAAAAGGAACGTTTGAACACCACATCCGCCCGGTGGAACAGTGCCAGCACCGCCGCCGGGTCGTTGTAGAAGTAGCCGTCCATCAGGTCAAACACCACCGTGCGGCCGTTGATTTCCGTTTCCAGCAGCGCTTCCCGGGCAAGGGGATTGCCCGGCCGCTCGTCCTGCACCCGCAGGGTCAGCTCCCCGCGCTTTGCCAGCAGGGTAAAACCCGCCAGAATGCCGCTGATGTGCGCCGCCCCCTCCCGGGAGGATAGTTTTACCGTGACCTGCATTTTGCCCTCCTATCGGCGGAACAGCCCGGTGCGCCGCTCGCCCATGGGGATGACATCGCAGAACACGCACCGGCTCTTGGTGGAAAGCTGCACATCCTTGTGATAGCAGCCAAAAAACCATTTTTCGTAGGTCAGCTTGAGCAGGATCTCATCCAGAAACAGGTGCAGACGGTTGCTTTCGCCAAGGGCAAGGGCTGTAAAATCCAAAAATCTGCTTGGTGCATCGTGGGTCAGCACATAATCTACCTTGTAGTCTACTGCCTCTAAGTTGCGGCGGCAGGTGTCGTATTCCTCGTCACTGGGCATCTCCTGCTTCCACCAGTTCACGCCCGGCTCCCGGTCGTCCTTATCCTGACTTTCCGCGCCGCCGAAGCAGAGATAGCTCTTGCCCTCCAGCTCCAGCACACTGCCCCGGCACACATGGTATACGTTGCCGCCAAGGCTCTGCACCCTGCCGCCGAAAAGTTCCGTCTCCGGGTACTGTGCCAGCAGGTCGTAATTTTCGTGGCTGCCGTCCAGAAACAGAATCGTGTAGGGGCGCTTGCGCAGCCAGTCCAGCCGCTTGCGCTCTGCGGCGCTGCCGTCCCACACAAAGCCGAAATCCCCCAGCACCACCACGGTGTCCTTTTTGCCCAGCCAGCGCAGCTTGCCCTGCTTGAAGCGCTGGATATCGCCGTGGGTATCCCCTGTAAGATATACCATTCCTGCCCTCCCTGCCGGAGCGAAAGAACGGTGTAAAACACCGCAAGGCTCTTGTAACACCCCGGCAAACCTGTTATTATTATAGAACACAGCACGCTTGCTGCAAAATTGATCTTCCGGCGCGCCGCACAGCGCAGCCGTATCTTGTATATTTTATCGCTTTTTAAAGGAATTGTCCACATGAAACGTATTTTTGCACTGGTTCTTTCATTTGTATTTCTGCTCAGCTGCCTTGTGCTGCCCGCCGGGGCCATGTTCGACCCCAGCCCGGTGTATCAGGTGCAGGCTGCAAGCGCCTATATCGTGAACACCGATACCAACATCATCGTCTATGATAAGGACAGCACAAAGCAGGTGTCTGCCGGCGGTCTGACCAAATATATGACCCTTGCCGTGCTGCTGACCAACTACGCTGACCAGCTGGACAGCACCTTCCAGATGCCCTTTGCCATCTCGGACTACGTTTACAACACCAATAACGCAGATATGCGCTCCAACGAGACTTTCACCTACCGGGAAGCCATGTACGCCATGCTTACCCGCAATGCCAACGAGGCAGCCATGGGTGTGGCGTACACCCTTTCCGGCGGCGATCTGGACGGCTGGGTGGCGCAGATGAACACCCTGTCCCAGCGCATCGGCACCACCGCCAGCAGCTGGACAGACGCCTGCGGCATCGACAGTGGCAACACTACCTGCGCGGTGGATATGTACCTGATTTTGCGCTACCTGATGAGCTTTGACTCCTTTGTGGAGGTGTCCGGTGCGCCCAGCTTTACCATGCCCGCCAAGGAGAAGCACCGCTCCTCCTCGGTGCTGGTCAGCCAGAACGCCGCGCTGAGCAAAGCCAGCGGCGGCAGCTACTACCGCAGCGCCATGCAGGGTGGCATGTGCAATGTGACCGCCTTTAAAAACGATACCGGCACCCAGAGCTATGTTTCGTGGGGCAACAAGGACGGTGCCACCTATATCTTCTGCGTGATGGACAGCCCCGACAGCTGCGATACCTTCGGCTACGCCAACCGCCGCCCCGCCCTGTTCGAGACGGTCAAACTGATGGACTGGGTATTCGACAGCTTTTCCATTCAGGCTGCGCTGGACACTGATTTGACCATTGCGGAGATCCCGGTCCGATATTCCTCCGACACCGACACCTTGCAGCTGTACCCCAACGACAGCATGATGACCCTGCTGCCCTCCACCAGCGACGGCACCGTCACCCAGAAATACTTCCACCTGCCAGACTACGTCTGCGCCCCCATCCAGCAGGGCGACGTGGTGGGCACGGTGGAGCTGAAGCTGGCGGGCGAGACCATCGGCGTGGTTGAGCTGATCGCCGGGCAGGACGTAGCCCGCAACCCGCTGCTGTTCGGGGTGGACAAGGTGAAGGAGTTCCTGACCAGCCTGTACCTGAAGGTGGTGCTGGTGCTCAGCCTGATTGCCGCCCTGATCTATGGGCTGTGGCTGCTGTGCGCCAACTGGAACCGCCGCAAGCCCACCAAAAAGATCCACCGCCGCTATTAAGTAAAGCAAAAGCCCTGCACCGGATGCAGGGCTTTTTTCTGTATTGCAGCGCCTCAGGCGCGGTTTTTCAGAAGTTCTGTCAGGCTGTGGAAGGTTTGGCCATGGTTGCCGGTAACCGTCTCGGCGTGGAGCAGGCTGCTGAGAACGCTTTCCTCCACGCACTCTGCCACCGCCCGGAACAAGGGGTTGATGGCATCATCGTGGAGCAGGGTCATGGGCAGCAGGGCTTTCTCCGAGTAATGCGGCACCCGGTTGGCGGTGGTGAAGGCGATGACGATCTCGCCGCTGCCGTTGCCGCAGTAGGAACCTGTGCGGGAAAGCCCCACCAGCGCCCGGCGGCACAGCCGCCGCAGCTGCCGCTCGCTCAGGGGGATATCCGTGGCCAGCACCGTGATGATGGAGCCTTTATCCTCGTGGGGCGGGATGCTGTTATTCAGCAGCGTATGGATAGGCGTGCCCGCCACGATGAGGTCATCGAACAGCGCATGGTTGGAGAGCACCAGTGCGCCCATGGTGTAGGGTTTTCCGTCCAGTTCCACCACCCGGGAGGCGGAGCCGATGCCGCCTTTCAGCCCGTGGCAGCGCATCCCCCGCCCGGCACCTACGGCACCCTCGGCAAAATCTGCCTTGCAGTCTGCCAGCGCGGCAAAAACGTGCTGCTCGGTCACATGAAGCCCCCGGATATCGTTCAGGCCGCAGTCGTTGCACTCGCAGACCACCGGGTTCACGCTGCCGGTGGTCTCGCAGATGTCGGGGTTTTTCTCCAGCATATACTTTACCAGCGCGGTCTGTGCCGTGCCCACGCTGAGGGTGTTGGTAAACAGGATGGGCGTTTCCAGCGTGCCCAGCTCGTCGATCTGCACAAGGCCGGTGGTCTTACCAAAGCCGTTGATGACATAGCTGGCCGCCAGCACTTTTTCGTGGAAAATATCCCCTTGGTGCGGCAGCAGCGCCGTTACGCCCGTCTGCACCACGCCATCTGCCAAGGTGCAGTGCCCTACCGTCACCCCCGGCACATCGCTGATCTTATCCCGCGCACCTTTGGGCAGCGTGCCCACCTGAAAACCCCATTCGTTCCCTGCAATGCCCATTGTAGCTCCTCCTTGCTTTTTTTCTAAGGTGTATCATAGCATTTCCGCTGCCAAAAGTAAACCACTGTAACAAGCCGGGGCAGGCGCAGAAAAAAGGCTCCCGCGCTGCACAAAATCATTGAGGTGCCGCTGCATTTTCCGTCGGCCACGATCTTCTGAGCGCCGCATAGGAGACCAGAAAGTTTGCCAGCCACCCTGCCGGGACGGCAAGCCAGACAAAGGCAATACCAAAGCGCGGTGCACAGATCAGGGCAACGGACAGGCGGATGGCAAGGTTTACCATGTTGGCAATGAGGAACGGGCGCATGATACCAAGCCCGCGCAGCACGCCATCGGTCGCCATCTTGATGCCCATGAAGATGAAGAAGTAACCCAGCCACCGCATATAATCACCGGACACCTGATAGGCCAGCGCCGTTCCGTCCTTGCCCAGAAACAGCGAGGAGATCTGGGTGTGCAGGGTTTCAATGACCGCAAAGGCAATGACTGCAAAGCACAGGTCCAGCACCAGCGCAGCGTGGTAGCCTTTTTTGAGACGGTCGATCTTCTTTGCACCAAAATTCTGGGAGATATAGGGCGAGACCGCATTGCCGATGGAGACAAAGATCAGCGAGAAAACATTTTCTACCCGCATCGTTGCTGCATATCCGGCAAGCGCCTGTGTGCCAAAGGGGTTTACCACCGCCTGCACGATCATCATGCCGATGGACACGGTGGACTGCTGCAAGACCGACGGCACCGCAATGCGGAGCATGGAATACAGCTCCTGCCGATCGAACTTATTAAAGGGGCTTTTATATTGCCGCATCCGGTGCAGGAAGATCAAAAACGAAAACACCGCAGAAATGCCCTGTGCGATCAACGTGGCAAGGGCTGCGCCAAACACGCCCAAGCCAAGCCCCGCCACCATCCAGAGATCCATAAAAATATTCAGGATGGAGGAAAAGATCAGCAGACCCAGCGGGATCCTAGACTCCCCAATGGAGGTAAACATGGTGGAAAGAATGTTGTACATGAACAAAAACGGGAAGCCCACAAAATAGACCCGCAGATACAGCACCGCATCCTCCAGAATGTCGGCGGGGGTCTGTAAGCCGCTCATCATAGCACGGGAAAAGCTAAAGCCAAAAACGCCAAGGACAACGCTCAAAACCAGAAAGCTGAGCAGGGACGTTGACACGATGGTTTTCATTTTGCCATAGTTTTTAGCGCCAAAATAGCGGCTTACCAGCACACCGGCACCCACACCGGCACCCAGTGCCACGCAAATAAAAACATTGGTCAGCGCAGCACAGGCACCGACAGCCGCCAGTGCCGAGGAGCCGACAAACTGGCCGACTATGATGGAGTCCGCCATATTATAGACCTGCTGAAAAAAGCTGCCCAGGATCATTGGCATTGCAAAAACCGTCAGCGCTTTCAGCGGCGCATCTGTGATCAAATATTCATCTTTCGACATGATCTATTTCCTTTCAAGCTGTGTTTCTCTCAATTTTTTTAAATTGCTCTGGCCAAGTATACCACGCTTTTTCCCTACTGAAAAGCTCCCGCTTGCATTCTCGCAAACTGCTTTTATAACGTCCCGTTTCCCTTTCTCTCGTCTTGACAAGCCCTTTTCTTCCGATTACAATACCAAAAAGAGCCGGCGGGCGGTCTTTTTGCTGCCTGCTGCCACAATCTTCCGGGAAAGGAACTTTTTCATGGAACCAAAAACAATCTCTGCTCGTTACCGTGGTAGGGGTAACGCTTTTTGTAGCGCTGCTGCGGCTTTCTGACGTTCTGGCCTTTGCCGCAAAGCTGATAGATCTGGTACTGCCCATTCTGGCGGGCGGCATTCTGGCGCTTTTTATCAACGTGCCCATGACCGGTCTGGAAAAGCGGCTGAACCGCCTGTTCGGCAAGGCCAAAAAGCAGCCCTCGGCGAAAGCCATCCACCTTCTCAGCTTTTTCATCACCCTGCTGGGCGTTGTGCTGGTGCTGGTATTGGCGCTGACTTTGCTGATTCCGGAGCTGGTGCAGTCCTTCCACAGCCTGTATGTGCAGATCGAGGCCAATATTCCCCGCTGGACTGCCTATCTCAACGCACAGGATGCTGACATGGGCTGGCTGATGAACTGGCTGGAGGGCATCAACTGGGAGCAGCTGCTGCACAAGGTCACCGCAAGCATCGACACGGTGCTGGTCAATGCGGTAGGGGCTGTCTCTGCCACGGTGAATATCGCGATCACCGCCTCGTTTGCGCTGATCATCTCCGTCTATATGTCCCTTAGTACGGAGAGCCTCGGCCACCAAGCCCGCACGCTGGTGTGCGCCTACCTGAAGCCCGCCCACGCCGCCGGGGTGCTGAAGTTCTGCCGGCTGTTCCGGCAGTCCTTTGCAAACTTTTTAACGGGACAATGCAGCGAGGCAGTGATCCTTGGCGTTCTGATGGCTCTTGCATTTTCCGTTTTCAAGATCCCCTACGGCAGTCTGGTGGGCGTGCTCACCGCCATCTGCGCCATCATCCCCTATGTGGGTGCACTGATCTCCTGCGTGGTCAGTGTGTTCCTTGTGCTGTTGGTAGACCCTGTGCTGGCGGTGCGCTGCCTGATCGTGTACCTTGCCGTGCAGTTTGTTGAAAACCAGTTCATTTATCCCCGTGTGGTGGGCAAATCCGTGGGGCTTTCGCCGCTATACACCCTTATTGCCGCCATGATCGGCGGAAAGCTTTTTGGCATCATCGGCATTATCTTCTTTATCCCCCTGACAGCGGTGGTCATCGAGCTTGTAAAAGAGGACACCTTTCGGCGTCTGCGCGCAAAAGAGCCCCTGCAATAAAACAGCGTGCCCGGAATACCATAACCCCTGATACCCTTCCCCGGTGTCAGGGGTATTTTTATGCCGTGCAGCTGCAAAGCACGCGGTTGTTCGCCCTTTTCCATGCAAAATCCTTCAAAAAACAGCTTGAAACACTTTTGTTACAATGATACAATATGATTGTTATTTTATGGGAAAATCGGCGTATGCCCCGTGCGGACAGGCCGCGAGCGTGGGAGTTCCTGTGGGGTGTGTAAGAATCGCTAAGGCAGTACTGCGCTCCTGCACTTGCGCAGTACTGCCCTCCGAAATGTGAGGAAGATATATTTATATGATAAAAAAAATCTCCCGCCGCTCCTTTTTGTAGGTTTGCGGCATTACTGCGGCAACGGCAGCGCTGACCGCCTGCGGCGGCGGTAAGGCTGAAACAGCTAAAAAAGACGATGCGCACGAAGCCGTCACCTTTATGGCACCTTATAAGGAGATAGAAGCCTTTATTGAGCAGGTGCACAGCGTTTACCCGGAAGTGAACATCGAGGTCGTGCCATACAGCGGCGATAACACCACCACCTGTTTGCAGAATATGTTTGCGGCAGGCGACCTGCCGGACGTCTGCACCTTGACCTACTACGACCCCCAGATCGATCTGGTCTCCGACAAACTGCTGGACCTTTCCGGCTACGATTTTACGGATAACTATGTGGAGTCCCGTCTGCAGGACGTGTTCGACAACGGTGCCATCTATCTGCTGCCCTCGGTTTACAACTGCTACGGCATCACCTACAACAAGACCCTGCTGCGAGAACACGGCTGGGAGCTGCCCAATTCTTTCGCTGAGCTGGAGGTGCTGGCTGCAAAAGCCAAGGAAGCCGGGGTCGATCTCTGCCTGCCGCAGATCCAGTACCCGGGCTACGGTTTCCAGTATCTGTGCAACATTGCAGATGCCGATTTCCTTGGCACGCTGGACGGCAGACTGTGGCAGAAGGATTATCTTTCCGGCAAGGCAAACGTCAGCAACACCCCCGGCATGATGCAGGCAATGGCGTATGTCAAAAAGTGGAAGGACATCGGGATGCTGAACGGCTCCGGCGATGCTCTTGACGACAATGTGACCCTGCAGAGGATGGCCGAGGGAAACACCCTGTTTTTGATTGGAAACACCAACGGCATTGTGGAGGCAGGCGGCAACGCCGATAAATTTGGGCTGATGCCGTTTCTCTCGGAGGACGGCACCCAGAACGTTTTTGTGCTGAATGTGAACCGCTTCTATGGTCTGAATAAAAAGCTGAAACAGAACCCCCAAAAGCTGGAAGATGCGCTCAAGGTGATGCGTGTGCTTTCCACCGTTGCAGGCACCAGCGCTCTGCAGCCCGCAACGGCGCTGAAAAGCAGCCTGTTGCCCTTCAAGGGTGCAAAGGCAGACGGCACCTACTATGCCGACATCGCCGATACCCTGAACGCAGGCAACACCGCGCCCTTTATCTATTCCGGCTGGGAAAACACCTTCGTGACCACCGGCCTTAAAATGCTGGACTTCATGAAGGGCAACGCCACCATGGAGGATGTCATCCGTCAGCTGGACGAGGATCAGGACAGTGTGGTGAACAACACCCCGGATGTCATCACTACCGTTACGGAGGAGCTTTCGCAGCAGGACTGCGCCATGCTGGTGGGCCGCTGCTTTGCACAGGCTACCGGCAGCGACCTTGCGCTGGTCTCGCTGAGCACATGGATCCCCGGCAACCCCACCGAGCAGAACCACCACGGCGTAGCCGCCAAGCTGTACGCCAAGGGCATTACGGATTACGACCTTTCGGTCATCCTGCCCACCGGCTGGAACCGCACCATCCAGACCGTCACCCTGACCGGGCAGCAGATCAGCGACCTGCTGGCTTCTGGCTACGATGCCTACGGCAACGGCAAGGGCTACCCCTATGTGCTGGTAAGCCCGGTGCAGCCGGAGGCGGGCAAGACCTATCAGGTTGCCATCTGCGGTGTGAGCGACCGGCTGGCTGCCGAAGCAACGGTGACAGACAGCGGCGTGGTGGGCATGGATGCCGCAAAAACCTTCTTTGGTGCTTACACCACCATCAGCCGGGCAGACACCGCATGGAGTTGAATAAAACGGACAGGAGATACTGGATGTGAACAACAAAATCTATAAAAAGCTGTTTGTGGGCTTCGGCTTTGTCAGCATCGTGTTGATCCTGACCCTTTTTGTCATGAGCCAGACCTACATCCAAAACCTTGTCTACCACGAGCGGCTGAGCCAGATGGAAGAGGTCACCCACCAGATGTTCCACAGTCTGGAGGATGTGATCGACAACCACTGGGACGAGGTGGATGTGCAGTGTAATTATTTATACTACACCCCGCTGGAGACTGATACCGATCTCTACCGCTATCTGAAAAAGCTGTCGGAGCTTTCCAATTACCATGAAAAACAGATCGAACTGATCGCCGTGGATGCTGCCGGGCGTTATTATACCGAGTATGGCCGCACGGGTCTGCTGCGGGAAATGAACTATCTGGAAAACGCGCCGCAGCGGGTCAGCTATGTTTCCAATTCGCTGACCGTGGACGACTCCCGGATGGTGTTTCTGGAACAGCTCTCCACCCCCATCACACTGCAAAGCGGAGAGAAAGAGATCACCCTGCGCTACTTTGGTATTTCGCAGAGCATGACCCAACTGAACGATTATTTCCGCTGCGACGCCTACGAAAATAACAACAGCGTCTATGTACTGGACAACAACGGTTTCAAGCTGTTCAACGCCAATGATACCGAGCTGCTGAAGGGGCATAACGTATACACTGTGCTCTCCCAGATGTCCTATCTGCACGGTTCTTCCTTTGCAGCAGCAAAGGAGCGGCTTGCCCGCACAGGCTCCTGTTATTCCAACGCCGTGCTGGACGGGACTGAGTATTACTACGCCCTGAAGCAGATGGAAAACGCCCAGTGGACGCTGGCGTTCCTTGTTCCGGCAAAATATGTGGCCGTGAATACGCAGAAGCTGGTCAATATCGTCATGGTCGTTATTGTAGGCTTTGCAACGGTGTTTTCGATCATGGCAGTCATTGCTGGCTTGTTCCTTTTGCGGGAAAAGCAGCGACGGGAGCTGCGGGCCGAAAAAGAGACGAACCTCCGTCTGGAGCAGTATAACGTCCAGCTGACGCAGGCCAACGACGAGATGCGGCGGGCGCAGGATGCTGCCGCAGAGGCGTTACAGTCTGCCGAGCGTGCCAGCAAAGCCAAGACGGACTTCCTTTCCAACATGAGCCACGATATCCGCACCCCCATGAACGCCATCATCGGCATTACCACCCTGATGAAAAACGAGCTGCACGAGCCGGAAAAGCTTGCCGAGCATCTGGGCAAGCTGGAAAGCTCCGGTCAGCTGCTGCTGGGCATCATCAACAATATTCTGGATATGAGCCGCATCGAGAGCGGCAAGACCACCCTGCATGTGGAAAAAATGAACCTGCCCCAGCAGATCAGCCAGCTGGACAGCATCATCCGGCAGCAGGCAGGCCAGCGCAGTCAGACCTTTACGGTAAGCACCAATTTGCAGCACGAAAACGTGCTGGCAGACCCCAACCGTCTGAATCAGGTGCTGATGAACATCCTCTCCAACGCGGTCAAGTATACGCCCACCGGCGGGCACATCCGTTTGGAGGTGGAAGAGCTGCCCCGGAACGAGCACTACGCCCGGTACCGCTTTGTGGTGCAGGATGACGGCATCGGCATGAGCGCGGACTACCAAAAGACCCTCTTTGACCCCTTTACCCGTGAGGAGCGCTCCGGCACCAACAAGGTGCAGGGCACGGGTCTGGGTATGGCGATTACCAAAAGCGTCATAGACCTGATGGGCGGCTCCATCAGCGTAGAGAGTGCCACCGGCAAGGGCACCCGCTTTGAGGTGGTGCTGGAATTTCCCATTGACACCAAAGCGGACACGGTGCAAAAGGCGCAGGCGCTCCCGGAGGAAGAAGAGACCACTTCTCCCCTGTCCGGCATGAAGTTCCTCTGTGCCGAGGATAACGTCATCAACGCCGAGATTCTGCAAATGCTGCTGGAAACAAAAGGCGCAAGCTGCACCATCTGCCCCAACGGTCAGGAGATCGTGGATGCCTTTGCCAGCGTGAAGCCCGGCGACTATGATATGATTTTGATGGACGTGCAGATGCCGGTGATGGACGGCTTGGAAGCTACCCGCCGCATCCGCAGCGGCGAAAACCCGCTGGGACGCACCATCCCCATCCTTGCCATGACCGCCAACGCCTTCCTTGAGGATATGCAAAAGAGTAAGGAAGCCGGCATGGACGAACACCTGTCCAAGCCTGTAGACATCAGCGCACTGGAACAGGTGGTAAAGCGCTTCCGCGTTACCCCCCCCCCGAAAATAAATAGCGGTCTGCAGCGTTTTTGCCGCAAACCACCGCATGACCTTGCATAAAAAATCTGCTGCCCCTTTGCCCGGATATTCTTGCATCCGGTACGGGGCAGCAGTTTTTTGCGTTATAGAAGGAGCATTCCCCTCAGATGGGCATGGTCTGGTAGAACCAGTCCGAAATGGCCTTGCGGGTGTCGGCGAAGAACTTTTTCACCGGGCAGGCGGCATCCCGGGCTTCCTGTTCCAGATCCGTGCCTGCGGGGAAGTTGCGGATGACGGTATACGCCACCGACTGCGGCGGCAGCGACATCATCACAGCCGGGTCGTGCACCACGCAGATCTGCTCGCCTACCGCAAGGGTAGCGGGGTCGGAGGTGGTCTTTTCGTCATGGTCCTGCCAGACGGTGCTGTCGGTAACGATCATCTGATAGGTCTCCTGCTCTTCCGCAGTCACCAGAATGGACTCCACCTTGCCTTCTACGGTGCGGCTGACACCCTCTACTACACCATAATAGTAGAGCTTCTTGGAAAACAGCGCCGAAGCAGAGGGCAGCACGCTGACGCTGAGCAGCAGCACCGCAAGCAGACAAAAGAGCGAGCGATAGGTCTTTTTCATAGAAAACCTCCATTTTTCATGTTGCAGCGGAGCGCCCGGCGCTCCCGGATGCCTTATTTTACCACAACTACCATCGAATTTCTATATCCGAGCTTAACCGGCCACGGAAAATCAGCTTTTACGCAAAAAGGACTGCCGTGCATAGCAGCGCACAGCAGTCCTTTTTATGCTTTTATCGGTTTACTTGCTGATGGAAAGGGTGCCGAATGCAGTCTCTTCAAAGTGGCTGCTGTACAGCTCCTGCATCAGTTTGATGAGCGAGAGGGTATCCTCTGCGCCGGCGGTCTCGTAGCAGGAGTGCATCGCCAGCTGGGGCAGGCCGATGTCCACGCAGTTCATGGACACCTGTGCCATCGCCAGATTGCCCAGCGTGCTGCCGCCCACCTTATCGGAGCGGTTTGCAAAGTATTGCAGCGGCACACCGGCGCGGGCAGCCAGCTCCCGGGCAGCGGCAACGCTCATGCCGTCGCTGGTGTACTTCTGACCTGCGTGGGTCTTGATGACCACGCCCTTGTTCATGTAGGTGCAGTTGTTCACATCGGTGTGCTCCGGGTGGTTGGGGTGCACGGCGTGGGCGTTGTCGGCGCTGACCATAAAGCTGGAAGCCACCGCACGGTGGAAGTCCTCGTCGTTGCCGCCAAGGCTCTGGGCAATGCGGTGCAGCACATCGTACAGGAAGGTAGAAGCTGCGCCCTGCTTGGTGCCGGAGCCGACCTCCTCGTTATCAAAGAAGGCTGCCACGCCGATGGAGCGGGCGTTCTTGGCGGTCAGCAGACCTTTCAGGATGCCGTAAACGCACTGCTGGTCGTCCAGACGGCCGCAGGAGATGAACTCCTCGTTGCAGCCCCAGACGGTGGCCTTTTCCCGCACATAGAGGAACAAATCGCTGCCAAGGATCTGCTCCTCGGACACCTGCAGCTCCTCTGCGATCAGCTTTTTCAGCGCGCCCTCCTCGCAGGCACCGCCCAGCACAGGCAGCATATCCACCTGCTTGTTGAAGGAAGCCTTATCGTTGACCTCGCGGTTCATGTGGATGGCCACGCTGGGGATCATCAGCAGGTCGCGGTCCAGTGCCACCAGACGGGATACGATAGCGCCGTTCTCCTGCACCAGCACACGACCCGCCACAGACAGCGGACGATCCATCCATGTGGCGCAGATCATGCCGCCGTAGCCCTCGGTGTTCAGCTTGGTGTAGTTCTGCCCCATGTGGATCTCGGCGTTCTCCTTGATGCGGAAGCAGGGAGAATCCGTATGGGCGGCGGCAACGTTGAAGCTGTAATTTTCCAGCTGGTCGCCCATGCGGAAGGCGATGATGCTGGAGCCGTTGCGGCAGACAAAGTAGTCCTTGCCGGGTTCCAGCGCCCACTTGCGGCTTTCCAGCAGCTCTGCAAAACCTGCTTTCAGCAGGATATCCCGCACAGCGGCGGTGGTGTGGTATGCGGTGGGGTTGCCGTCGATGAAGGACAGCATTTCACGGACTTCGGATGCGATCATAAAAATAAACCTCCTTGGGTGTATCTGAAAAGAGCCGGTCAGTGCTGACCGGCCCCTTTTAAGCATATTCAAGTTACTTTTTAGCAGCAGTCTGCTCGCGCTTTGCTAGGGCGGGCAGAATGAATCCCAACACGGTCAGCACCACGGGGGTGATGACGTTCAGTGCAAAGGTAAAGGGGTCCTTGTCGTACATACCCAGCACGCAGCACACGGCAGTAACGGCAAAGCACCAGCCGCCGAAGAACTTGGCCACGGCCTGATTTTTGACAAAGCGGTACTCGGCGGGGATGGTATCGTAGGCGTTGCGCAGGGCGATGTAGGCGGCAAACACCCACAGATAGCGCATAGGCATACACACAGAGTTCAGCTTGGTCAGCTGGCGCAGAACGGCAGCAGCACCGGGCACGAAGGACTGTGCCAGAATGATGGAGCCGGACAGCACCGCCACCATCTTGATGCCGTTGCTGTGCACGCCGTGGGCGTTGACCTTGTGCAGAGCCTGCGGGATGAACTGCTTGGTGTGCTCGTTATCCAGCAGCATACGCAGCGGTGCGTCGATGCTCAAGATCAGCACGGCGAGCTGGCTGATGACGTTGCACAGGGCGTAAATGATCATGAACAGATCGCCCACATGGTAGTACTGACCCAGCTTCTGGAAAGCCCAGTAGGAGCTGTTGGCGACATAGGCGTTGAAGCTCTCTGCGCTGGCGTTGATGACGGCGGGGTCGAACATACGGCTCATGGCCAGCGTGCCCAGAATGGCGCAGGTGACCACCATGACGGCCAGCGCGATCATGCCGCGGGGGAAGCCCTTGCTGGGGTTCTCGACCTTATTGACGTAGGGAGAGATCTTCTCGCAGCCACCCACAGCGAACACCAGAATGGACAGAGAAGTAAAGTAGGTGACGTTGAAGTTGGGGATGAGGCTGCTGAAGCTCAGGTTGGCGTGGACGTACTCTGCCGTGGGGTTGATGGCCGGGGCAGCAAACATCATCACGATGTACAGCAGGGACATGACGAAGGTGCAGGTGCCTGCGGCAGTCAGCAGCTTTTTCAGGGGATTCAGACCCAGACTTGCAATGTAGCAGCCCAGCAGCAGGATGCAGAAGGTAGCCAGCTGGATGTAGCGGGTGGGGAAGGAATCGTAGGTCTCCGCGTTGCGGAAAATGGCCCAGCTCAGCGCCTTCAAAAAGCCGCTGCCCTTGCTGGCAATGTAGGTGATGTGGCAGGCCCAGTAGGTCCAACCGGCGTAGTAGGCCAGCTTGGCGTTGGTGGTCTGGTGCAGCCAGGAGCTGACGCCGCCGCCCTCGTTCTTAAAGGCAGAGCCCAGCTCACCCACCATCAGCGCATAGGGGATGAAGTACAGGACAAACATGAAGATCCAGCTGAAGATGACCTGCGGACCGTTAAAGTACACAAAGCCGTTGGTAATGTTGCCGAAGCCCCAGACCGTAGAAAAGGCCATGAAGGCAAGGGTAAGCCACGAGATCTTTGTGGCTTTTTCTTTGTTAGACATGCGGACAATTCCTCTCTTTCTTTTCCACACAGGGCGGAAGTTCCTGTAAGAAGGCCGAGGTTCCGCATACGTTTCGCAATTTTTACCAAAAATACAGCAGTACTCGACCGATCACTTTGATAGTATAGCATAATTGCAGATTGTAGACAATCTGCAATTTCCATAAAATGATTGGTCAAAATTTAGACGGTCAGCCAAATTCCCCTTATTTTGCTGCTTCGTCCGCTGCCTGTACGGCGCTGTTCGCGCTGCGCATCCGCTCCATGGGCTCCATGTAGTGGGCGTAGACGGCGCGGCAGGCAGTCTCGGTGTCGCCGCTTGCCAGCGCCTCGTACAGCTTGGTGTGGATGCCGTTCTGCCGCTGTGCCAGCGTCTCGTGGTTGGAGCCGCTGTTCGCCCCAACAAGCAGGTTGCCGTAGTTCAGGTCGTCCCAGAATTTCAGCAGTCTGGGCAGCCCTGCCCGCTGCACGATGACCGCATGAAAGCGGTTGTCGTTCTCCACGATCTGCGAAAGATCCCCCGGCCGGACATTGCGCATCTCCTCTAAGATGCCGCGCAGGGTGTGCAGATCCTCCTCCGGGAATTTGCAATCAAAATAGCGCAGCGCCGTCATTTCCAGATTTGCCCGCAGCAGATAGATCTCGTAGGCGTCCTCCGGCTTTACCCGGCGCACCGAGCAGCCCACATTGCGCGAATATTCAACCATGCCCTCCTGTTCCAGCTGCCGCAGCGCCTCCCGGATGGGTGCCCGGCTGGAGCCAAACTCCTCGGCCAGTTTCTGCTCGGCCAGCTTTACGCCCGGCTGTAATTCCCCGGTAAGGATCTTGCTCCTGATGGCAGAGGTGATACTTTCCCGTAAAGTCTGAAAGGCAAATTCGCCCATGACTTTTATCCCCCTTTTCTCTTCTATACGTTCTTTTTTTGCCGCACGCAGTCCGCAGCCGCTGCCAGTGCAGCCGCAGGCCTGTATTGCGTGCGCCTTATAAGGATACCACGAAACGGTGGAAAAATAAAGTTTTCTGGCAAAAACAGGTACTTTCTCCCCTCTCCGTCGTCGAAAGCCTGAACACAAAAAATGCCCCCGGAGGGCTTATTGCAGCTCTCCGGGGGCATCCTATATACGTTATGCCTTGGCGCACACGGTCGGCATTTACTCGATTTCGATCAGATTCGGGTTCTCAGGCAGAGCCTTTGTCTGCTGAGGAGCGGGCAGCTGGATGTGCAGGACACCATCCTCAAACTTTGCATGGATGTCCTCCTTCTTCACATCGCCCACGTAGAAACTGCGTGCGCAACTGCCGGAGAAGGTCTCGCGCCGCACGTAGCGGCCCTTGTTGTCCTTTTCGTCATTGCTGTGGCTGCGCACTGCCTGAATGGTCAGATAGCCGTCGCTCAGATCCATCTGAACGTCTTCCTTCTTGCAGCCCGGCAGGTCAACGTCCACTTCGTAGCCGTTGTCCGTCTGCTTGACATCGGTCTTCATCATGTTTGCACCGCGCTTACCAAAGGTGTCGCGGGCTTCGCGGTTCATCGCACGCTCCAGTGCACCCTCGTTCCAGAACGGATCAAAGAGATCATCGAACAGGTTCTCATGAAAAACAGTCGGCATAAACATAAAACATACCTCCAATCCCGGCGTTCGGGTCGGGGCAAAAACTTTGAAGCGTCCATTCGGAAAGGCTTTCCGGGGAGCCTTGCGGCTCTCCTTTTGCCCTTCCTCCTGAGCACGCCCTTGTTATAACACCGAAAATTAGCAATGTCAAGCGTAGAGTGCTAAAATTCATAAAAGAATAATACTTTTGTCACAACTTCTGCGATTTCTTCAAAAATACCGCGCAGAAGCGTGTTTAATTCCGTTCAAACCCCAGATAGCGCGTACCCTGAAAGCTCAGCTTTCCGGTGTCGCCTTCTGCCAGCTGGCCGTATTCCGTGCCGCTCAGCCGCAGCTCCATGCGGTCGCCGCTTTCCACCTGAAAGGTCACATAATAGGTGGTAGCGCTCGTGCTGGTGTAGCCGTGGGCGCCGGTCATGTCCCCTGCATTGGCGGTATGATGGCGGGAAACGTTCGTCCGCTTGGCCACCACAGTGGCCGGGACGGTAAGGCGCGGGGACGCATTATTCTTGCTCCATGTGCGCAGGTTGCCCACCACGGTAAATAAGATCATGCCCAGCACCACCAGAAACACCAGTGGGAACAGGATGCTGAAAAGCGCGTCAAACCCACTATAAAACATATTACCCCTCCAAAATTTCTTCCAGCAGCTGCTTTACGTCCTTCAGAAAGGCATCTTCGCCGAGGGTGTTCATTTTAAAGAACACCGCCTGACTGCCGCCCGCCGCAATGGCCGACAGTCGGATAGGCTCGTCCCCGTTCTGGAACAGGGTCAGCGTCAGGCTGAGGCGGTTGCCGCCCACCATGCTGTACCGCTCAAACACCCGCACGCTGCACCGGGCGCTGCCCTCCTTGAAATCGCTGCCGGCTTCCAGCTCTGCCGACCAGCTGCTGTCCGGGATGGCGTGTTCCAGCTTGTGGAGCAGGATATCGAAGTTCTGGTTGCGGATGGTCTTTTCAAAAATAGCCATAGCTTCCTCCTTTTGCAAAATGCAGTCCCTTTACTCTGAATACGAATGAGAGCGGGCAGCAATTGCAGCGCCCGCCCTTATTTTGCTGCAGTCAAGCTTTCTTTTTTCGCAACTTGGGTGCGGTGGCGGTGTAGCTCATATCCAGCACCAGCCGGAGTTTATCCTCCGGGGCGCTGCCGTCCAGCGCGGCGGTGATCCAGTTTTCCTTGTTCATGTGATAGGCAGGGTAAAAGCCCGGTTCTGCCCGCAGAGAACCGATAAGGATGGGGTCACATTTCAGGTTTACGATATCCACCGGCTGCTGCCCGGGCAGGCCCAGCTTGCTTTTGGGCACAGTGGTGACCAGCGCAAACCATTTGCGGTTTGCCTCATGGCGGAACACCGCCGACTCCGGGGTGTCCATCCACGGATAATCCGGCTCTACGCTGTAAGTATCAAAAATGAGCTGTTCCAAGCCCTTGCGGTCCATGGGCTCGCCCCCTTTACGGCTGCTGTGCCAACAGCTGCGCCAGCACATCCTCCGGGCGGGGGGTGTGGTTTTGGTATTTTGCCCGCAGCGGGGCGGCGGCGTTGTCCATAATGTAGGGCACACCCACCACGTCCAGCATGGTCTCGTCGTTGTAGTTATCGCCAAAAGCCATGACCTGTGCGAGGTCGATGCCAAGGATGCGGCACACGCACTGCACCCCGATGCCCTTGTTGGCAAAGGTGGTATCGATCCAGAACGGCCCCGCCACGGCGCAGTTGGCCTGTTTCCAGCGGGGCACAAAGCGCTCCACATAGTTCTCCACACCCTCGTGCAGGTACACCGACACCTTGGTGATGTCCTCCGGCACCTCGGCGGGGCTGTGAATGATCTGGTAGTGGTTGCCCACGAACTGCACCCGCTGCAGCATGCCAAGACCGCGCTCCATCAGGTAGGCGGTGTTCTGGCCGGAGAGCATCACCTCGCCCTGCCCCTCGCTGCGGGTCCACATATCGTTGGCAATCTCCTCTGCCAGCGCCCGCGGCATGGGATTTTTGGCGATGCACTGTTCTTCCTGAAAGATGGTGCCGCCGTTTTCACAGATAAACACACAGCAGTCCGCCACCGGTGCAAAAAGCTTGCGCAGGCTGGTATACTGCCGCCCGGAGGCCGGGCAGAACCAGATGCCCCGCTGATGCAGCGCCCGGATCTGTTCGAATATTTCGCCCTCCAGTTCCTTTTTGCCGTATTGCAACAGCGTACCGTCAATATCGCTGCAAACCAGTCTGATGTCCATGGCTGTTATTCCCTTTCCGTTTTTTCTTATTTTACCACGGTTTTCCGCTGCGGAAAAGCCCCGGGCACAGCTTTTGTGTCCTTCCCCTGTACCGCGCTCAGCGCTTGGGCTGGTAGTGCATACTGGACACATTATAAATCGTAACAAAGGCCTTTGGGTCCTCGCGGTTGATAAAGTTCATCAACTTCTGATACTCGTTTTTGTCCACGATGGTAATGATCTCGTTGTGCTTTTCAAAGTTATATGCACCGATGGCCTCGTACATGGTGGCACCGCTGTGCAGGTCGTTGATGATGAACTGCCGCAGCGCCTCCTCCTTCTCGGTAATGATGCACACCCGGCGCTTGATGCTGTTATCGAAGATGAAATGATCCAGCACAATGCCGTTGAAGTAGGTGCCAAGAATGCTCAGAACAACGGTCTTTTTATCGTAGACAAGAGCGGCAGAGAGTGCCACACACATGCCCGAAAGGGACATGGCCTTGCCCAGCTCCATGTGCAGGTACTTGTTCATGATCTTTGCCACGATATCCAGCCCGCCGGAGGATGCGTTGCGGTTGAACAGGATGCTCAGACCCACGCTGACCACCAGAATATAGCACAGCACATCCAGTTCCTGACTATCGGTCATGGAGCCAAAATCCGGGAACAAACGCTCAAAAAGCCCCAGAAACACCGGCAGCATCACGCTGGTATACACGGTTTTTGCGCCAAACTCCCTGCCGCAGGTGAAAAACCCGATGATGAGCAGCACGATATTCAGCACCATAGTAATAGCCGAAAGCGGCAGCGGTACAAAATTAGAAAGCACGATGCCAAGGCCGGAAATACTGCTGACGGATGTATGGCTGGGAACCAGAAAAAAATAGACCGCCGCTGCAATAATGGCGACCGCCACGGTCAGGATGGCCATCTCCTTGGCAATTGCAGGGTAGTTCAGCTTCTTGTTTGTCATTGTTGCTCCTCCAAGCTTTTGTTTTCAGCATTCAGTATACCATGCTTTGCGCTTGCAGGAAAGCACCGGGCGCAAAATAACAAGGCCGCCGCACAAAACGCTGTGCAGCGGCCTTGCCACCTTATCAAAATTCGTCTTCCGGGTCGCCGCGCTCCGGCATGGTGCGCATCTCCCGCACCAGCATGGCACGCAGATGATACTTGCGCTGCTCCTGCTCGGTCTCCGAACTGGTGCGCAGCTCCACCGTACCGTCAGGGCGGCTTTCGCCCGTGTACAGCGGAATGCGCACCACAGCCTGTGTGCCTTTTTCGGGCGCAGGCTCCAGCTGTAAGCTCCAGTCCATCCGGCGGCAGCACTCCCGGCAGAGCAGCAGTCCCAGCTGCGCCCCGCCCAGAAAGCTGCGGCGGTTTTCCAGTGCTGCCTGTACATCCTCACCGGGCAGACCGCAGCCATCGTCGGTGACGGTCAGCTGCCAGCCGCTCTCGGTGCGGCGCAGCGCAATGCAGACGCTGCCACCCTCCCGGCTGGCGCGCAGGGCATTGGAGAGCAGATGCAGACACAGCAGCTCCGCATCTCTGCGGTCTGCCATTACGCAACAGGCAGTGCACCCGCCGTAGTCCAGCCGGATATCCACCCCAAGCTGCGCCCGGATCATATCAGACTGCGCCGCCACCTGCTGCAAAAGCTCACACAGGTCAATGGGGTACAGCTGCGGCTTTGTGTCCTCGCGCAGAAACTCCAGCAGGGTGATTGCCTCGCTGAGGGTGCGGTCCAGCTGTATGGCAGCGGTGTCGATATCTGCCACCGCCTGCCGGGTAGACGCGTCTGCACCGGTGCGGTCAAAATGCTGCTCCAGATATTCACAGTTGCGTCCGATCAGCGCCAGCGAACGGAAGCAGACCTCCTCGACCCGCTTGCGCTGCTCTGCGGTGATAGACCGCGTTTCTGTCTTTTGCTGCTCCATTGCTCTGCCTCCCCGGGCGATGCCATTTTTCTAAAGGAACGCCGCCGTGTTCCAAAGCCGTGTGCAAGCCTTACAGGCGGGTGGATGGCACTTTTTGCCGCAACACAACGTCCCTGACCGCGTAGATCAGCTTGCCGGTGGTGGGTTTGCCGCTGCCCAGCCTTGTATCGGCCTTAAACGCCAGCCACGCAAGAGGAGGCTTTTCCTCCAGCTGATTCACCATCCGGCGGATGCCGCTTTCCACGGCAGCGACCGATGTATCAAACTGTTCGCTCACCGCCTGCAAGATTTCCTTGCGGATCGCCAGCTTCTGGCTGGTGCTGCATGCGATGCCGACCGCGCAGGATAGATATCCGGCGTTGACATCCCCCTGCGGGATGCCCCACGCCGCATACAGCTGGCTGCACCGCTGCTCCAGCTGCCGGTTCTGCCGCCCGGGCATCCGGTAAAGCTGCCACAGCAGCCTTTTCAGCTCGGTGCCCTCTACGCAGTAGCACCCCTCGCGGAGCTTTTGCAACGCCGTGCCGCTGCTGCGGCCATGGCTCTGTATCAGAAGCATCGGCCGCTCCTTCAGCTGATAAAACTGCCGGACAAATTGCTCCGCAGGCAGATCCGTCAGCTCGCTGCAAAGCACCACGGCATCATAACGGACACCCTGCCGCAGCTGTGCCAGCAGCTTTTCGCCGCTGCAAAAGCAGGTGCAGTCAATGGCGGTTCCCTGCTCCTGCAAATAACGCTTCTGGACACGCAGTTCTTTCAGATCATAGCTTGCAAGGGCGACTTGCAGTTGGGCTGTTCGCTCACTGTTCACGCCATGCGCCGCCTTTCTCGCCTACCAGCCCGGCAGCTGTCAGGTCTGTGACCGCATCCCGCCAGAGCTCCGGCTGAACTCCATTTTCACACAAGTAGCGCAGGAGCCGGTAACAGAACTCCGGCGCTGCCGCAACATGCTGACTGACGATCTGCTGTCGGCTGCCGATCTGGCACAGGGTCAGCCGACAGCCTTGTGTGCCCTCTACCTCCATGGCATACACCAGCGTATACGCCTGCTGCAAACCATCAATGGCAGAATACTGCCGGATCATAGGTGAAAATGTACGTTCCATTTCAGTTCCTCCTTACTACAAGGGCCAAATTTTTTCTGCCTTGTTTATCCTTTTATTATTGTATAATTGTATAAAGTAGGAGAAACTGTTACAATCCTAAAGAAGTGTTGTTCCGACAGCCTTTCAGGTAATATAACACCGTTTTTTCCGGCGCAGCCTGTCTGTCAGCTTTAGAATATCACGTTCAGCCTGTAAATTCAACCGGTATCTTTTTCCGCTTTTCTTTTTTGCCCCGTCCTTTCGGCAAAACCGCTGCCCGGGCGCAAAAGTGCCGCAGCTTCAGCATTCCTACGGAATAATTTCACGGTTTCTTCATTTTTATTTGCTAAACTAAACTAGATATTGTCTGCAAATGTTTCCTACTTTTAAACCCCAGGCAACAGCGCCCGGCGGCGCAGTACCGGAAAGGCACATCTATGCTCAAACTTAAACAGATCAACAAAGAATATAAGACCGGCGAGCTGGTGCAGCACGCACTGAACAACGTCAGTCTGAACCTGCGGGACAACGAATTTGTGGCCATTCTGGGCCCCAGCGGCTCCGGCAAGACCACCCTGCTGAACATCATCGGCGGTCTGGATCGCTACGACAGCGGCGATCTGGTCATCAACGGCATCTCCACAAAAAAATACACCGACCGCGACTGGGACTCCTACCGGAACCACACCATCGGCTTTGTGTTCCAGAGCTATAACCTGATCCCCCACCAGACCGTGCTGGGCAACGTAGAGCTGGCACTGACCATCTCAGGCGTTTCCAAGGCCGAGCGCCGCCGCCGTGCCGCCGCTGCGCTGGAGCAGGTGGGGCTGGGCAACCAGCTGCACAAGCACCCCGGCGAGATGTCCGGCGGGCAGATGCAGCGCGTGGCCATTGCCCGTGCACTGGTGAACAACCCCGACATCCTTCTGGCCGATGAGCCCACCGGCGCACTGGACAGCGAGACCAGCATTCAGGTGATGGAACTGCTCAAGGAAGTGGCGCGGGACCGTCTGGTGGTCATGGTCACCCACAACCCGGAGCTGGCCGAGCGCTACGCCACCCGCATCGTAAAGCTGAAGGACGGCGTGATCCGCTCCGACACCATGCCCTACGAACCCGAGGACGAGGCTGCTGCCGTTGCCCCCGTGCACCGGAACATGGGGCACTCCTCCATGTCCCTGCTCACCTCCCTTTCCCTCAGTTTCAACAATCTGCTCACCAAAAAGGCACGCACCCTGCTCACCGCCTTTGCCGGTTCCATCGGTATCATCGGCATTGCGCTGATCCTTTCCCTTTCCAACGGTGTGAGCCGCTATATCAGCAACATGGAAAAATCCACGCTGGCCGCCTACCCGCTGCAGATCAGCAGCACCGGCGTAGATCTGGCCAGCATGATGGACCCGGACACCTACACCAGCGTCTCGTCCGGCTCCTCCTCCGCGCCGGAGGGCATGGTCACGGTGAGACAGCTGCTGTCTCAACTGAACATCGGCGCTGCCAGCAACGATCTGCGCTCTTTGAAGGCTTATCTGGACAGCGACGCCTGTTCCATCCGGGATAATGCCACGGTGGAATACACCTACAACGCTTCCCCGCTGATCTACCGGCAGGACGCAGACGGCACGGTGCATAAGCTGAACCCGGACACCACCTTTACCGACCTTGCCGGTCAGAACACCTCGGTATCCAGTCTGCTCACCTCGGTATCCAGTCCCCATGTGTTCGGCGAAATGGCCGAGACCCCTGCCCTATATGAGGATCAGTACGATGTAAAAGCCGGCCGCTGGCCGGAAAAGTACAACGAGCTGGTGCTGGTGCTGAGCGCCAACGGCAGCATTTCGGACTATGCCCTATACGCCATGGGAATGCGGGATCAGGCAGAGCTGGACAAGATCCTGCAGCAGTACGCCAGCAACCAGCTGGTCGATCTGCCCGATGATTATGGCACCTACAACTACGAAGAGTTTCTCGGCAAGACCTTCCGGCTGGTCAACAAAGCCGACTGCTACACCTATGATGCCGAACACAAGCTCTGGCTGAACAAGCAGGCCGATGCCGATTATATGCAGCAGGTCGTGGCCGACAGTGAGGAGCTGACCGTTGTGGGCGTTGTGCAGCCCAAGGCCGATGCCACCTCTGCCATCCTGTACACCGGGCTGGACTATCTGCATGAGCTGACTTATTACGTCATTGATCAGGCGGCCAACAGCGAGATCGTGCGCCAGCAGCTGGCAGACCCGGACATCAACGTGCTGACCGGCGAGCCCTTCGATGCTGCCGGCAACAGCATGCTGGATATCGCGTCCCTGTTCTCGGTGGACACGGACGCCCTCAAGGACGCTTTCCAGTTCGACACCAGCGCCCTGCACTTTGATCTGGACGGCGCATTCGACCTGACCGATGATTCCTTCGATCTTGCCACCCTCATCGACCCTTCCAGCTTCAAGCTGGACCTCAGCGGGCTGCCGCTGCCGGACATGGAGATGGACATGAGCGAGCTGTTCGACGGCGTAGAGCTGAATATCTCTCAGGACGGCTTACAGACGCTGATGAAAAAGATCATGAACGGCTACAAGCGCTATCTCATCAGCAACGGCCTGCTGAATCTGGATAAGATCGGTTTTTCCTCCTATATGCAGACCGAGGCCTTCCAGACGCTGCTTGCCGAATCCATGGGTGATCTGCTGGACACCTCCGGGCTGGAGGAGCAGTTTGCCGATACCCTCCAGCAAAATCTGCAGACCATGATGGAGACCTACTCCGTCCAGCTGGGCGAGGCGCTGCAGACCCAGCTCACCGCCGCTTTGCAGGAGCAGATGGGTCCCGCCATCCAGAAGCTGGCCGGGCAGCTGGAGCAGAAGATCGCGCAGGCCATCCAGAGCAATATTGCGCAGCTGAGCACGCAGGTGGAAAGCGCACTCAAGATCGACCCCACTGTGTTCCAGCAGGCCATTCAGATCAACATGACCGGCTCTGACCTGACCGAGATGATCAAAAGCACCCTGCTCTCCTCCGCTTCCAGCTACGAAAAGATTTTGGACGATCTCGGCTATGTGGACTACGCAAAGCCCGATGCCATCTATATCTACCCCAACAGCTTTGACACCAAGGCGCAGGTGGTGAACGAGCTGGACGCCTACAACGCCTCCATGCGGCAGCAGGGCGAAGAGGATAAGGTGATCCACTATACCGATATGGTGGGCACCCTGATGAACTCGGTCACCGAAATCGTGGGCATGGTCAGCAATGTGCTGGTGGCCTTTGTGGCCATCTCGCTGGTGGTGTCCTCCATCATGATCGGCGTCATCACCTATATCAGCGTGCTGGAGCGCCGCAAGGAGATCGGCATTCTGCGCGCCATCGGTGCCTCCAAGCACAACGTCTCGCAGGTGTTCAACGCCGAGACCTTTATCATCGGCCTGTGTTCCGGCGTGATGGGCGTGGTGCTCTGCCTGCTGCTGCTCATCCCCGGCAATATGCTCATCCACCACATCGCGGGCGATGTGAACGTGGTAGCCTCGCTGCCGCCGCAGGCTGCGCTGATCCTGATCGTTCTGGCCACCCTGCTTACCATGCTGGGCGGCGTGATCCCCGCCCGCAGCGCCGCAAAGAGCAACCCTGTCAAAGCGCTGCGCTCTGAGTAAACTATTCCGCATTCAAATCCCTGCTGTGCTCTGTGTGCAGCAGGGATTTTGCATTCCGGCCCGGCTTGTGCTACAATAGAAAAAACTTCATTTCAAAGGAGTCTTTCCATGCCTGTCATTCATGAGATCACCGACCTTACCGCCCCGGAGCTGGACATCTACGCCCGTCTCACGCAGGCGCAGCTGCGCAACCGACTGGAGCCGGAAAAGGGCATCTTTATCGCCGAAAGCCCCAAGGTGATCGCCCGGGCGCTGGACGCCGGTCACCAGCCTCTTTCCCTACTGATGGAGCGCAAGCAGATCACCGGCCCGGCACAGGAGATTTTGACCCGCTGCGGCGATGTGCCGGTATATACCGCTGACCGGGAGCTGCTGGCACAGCTCACCGGCTTTGCGCTGACCCGGGGCGTGCTGTGCGCCTTCCGCCGTCCTGCGCCCCGCACGGTGGAGCAGGTTTGCGCCCATGCCCGCCGGGTGGCTGTGCTGGAAGGCATCGTGGATTCCACCAACGTGGGTGCCATCTTCCGCAGCGCTGCCGCGCTGAACATGGACGCAGTGCTCGTCACCCCCTCCTGCTGCGACCCGCTGTGCCGCCGTGCGGTGCGGGTAAGCATGGGCACCGTGTTTCAGGTGCCGTGGGCGCAGATCGGCACCTGTCCTGCCGACTGGCCGGAAAACGGCAGTGCCCAGCTCCACGCGCTGGGCTTCAAAACCGCTGCCATGGCACTGAGCGACCGCTCGGTCAGCATCGACGATGCCGCCCTTGCCGCCGAGCCAAAGCTTGCCATCGTGCTGGGCACCGAGGGCGATGGGCTGGCCAATAGTACCATCGCCGCCTGCGATTACACCGTAAAGATTCCTATGTCCCACGGGGTAGATTCCCTCAACGTAGCCGCCGCCAGCGCCGTAGCCTTCTGGCAGCTTGGCCGCTTGTAAGTCCTCGCTTGTGCTCTCCGAAATTGCTTGACAAACGCCCCAAAACGCGGTACACTATCAGCGTCATCATCATGGGCCTATAGCTCAGTTGGGAGTGCAAGCGTTGCATTCCCGATCTGGTGTTATAGCTCATTTGCCCCCATTCAAAATTGGGTGCTTTTTTGTGGGCCTATAGCTCAGCTGGGAGCCCATGCGGTCCTTAAACAATCTGGAGTTATATACCACGCGCCCCCAAGCGGTTTTTGGGGGCTTAAATATGGGCTCGTAGCTCAGTTGGGAGAGCGTTCGGTTCGCATCCGAAAGGTCGAGGGTTCGACTCCCTTCGAGTCCATAAAACGCCGTATCGTGTTAAACGATACGGCGTTTCTTTTTGCCGTTCTTTGCAAAATCGTGCATCATTCGTCTTGACAGCGCAAAGTGACGTGTGCCGAACTTTTCGGCATAATGTTCATAGCTTCACCAGAAGTTTTGTCAAAAACGACGATTCCCCCATTCGGAGTACCCAGCCCCCTAACGGGTGCTTGTTTAAGGTCCGTTTTCCGCCCACTCGGAGTACGCACCGAGAGCGAATGACTCTTAAATTCTTCAAACTCCTCCAGCGGAACATTGAGGATGATCTCAATATCATAATCCCGTCCAACACGGACTTCCTTGATGAACTGGTTGAGGATTGTCTGCCGCTGCTGAAAGGATGCGTTCTGATAGGTACTTGCCCAAGTGAACAGATTGCTGCAATCATTTTCAGCTTTCTTGTTTTCCTGCTCAATCTCCTCCAGCTTGTTCTGTGCAGCGGTCAGGGCGTCCTGTGCTGCTTGGATCGCAGCTTGATTTTCATCCAGAAGCTGCTGGATCATATCACGGTCAATGCTGCTCTTTCCCCGGATGACGCGAATCATTTCATCCTTCAATGCATTCCGTTCGTCATCCTTGAGGTCGAGTTCACTCTTTGCACGTGATACTTCTTTCTGCGCTACTTCCATGTCCTTGCGAAGCATATCCTGAAGCAGCTTGCTTTTGGAACACTCTAAAATCTCCGAAAACTTGGTGCATACGATACTCTCTACGATTGCGTCCAGTTTTGTTACACCGTAGCCGGACTGTCCATCGCATTGACCCGGATGCCGTACATTATAATGGCAGCTATAACGGAACCGCTTTTCCTTCACCGTGGAGCCATCCGCACGCAGTCTGGTGCGTCCGCTGCTCGTGATGTTCAGGCGATTTCCGCAGTGTGCACAGAACACCTTCCCACAAAGCAGAGCATGGGGACTGTAACTATCAGAGTCTTCGCCCTTCTCTCTGCGGCGGGTATCACGCAATTCCTGTGCACGGTCGAACACTTCCTGTTCAATGATCCTCAGTTCCGGGCATTCCTTCTCAACGTTTCCGTTGATAAGATAACCGGTATAGCACTTATTCCGAACCATCCGAACAAGAGTTGTAGTGGGGATGTTTTTCCCATTTCTCCCCATTATATGATTTTCCACAAGGTAGTTGCAGATTCGTTTCACGCCGTATCCTTCATAAACATACTTCTGAAAGATCAGGCGCACGATTGCCGCTTCTTCCTCGTCAATCTCCAAATCACAGACAGCTTGATTCTTTTTGTTCAAGCGACCTTTCTGGACACGCTTGTAACCAAATGCCACCGTGCCGCCAGTGTAGTGACCTTCTTCCGTAAGCTGTTCTATACGGGTACGAGTACGAATAGAGGTTTTGATGCTCTCGCCAGACGCCTGCCAGTAACGGATGTAGTTCATCAACTTATCAACATGAGAATCAAATCGCTGCTGACCTTCGTTTACGCTCCAGACCTCGACCCCTTGCTTCGTGAACCATTCCACGATAAAGGGCGTTTCGTCGTCACGCCGACCCAGACGGTCAAACATGAACACCAGCAGAACATCAAACTCTCCGGCAGCAGCAGCCTGCTGAAGCAGCTGGAGCTGATCGCGCTCTTTTGCAGATTTCTTGAAACCGGAAACGCCTTTTTCGGAAAACTCCTTGACGATTTCCCAGCCCTGCCGTTCTGCAAATTCGTGGCAGGCTTCTTTTTGCATGGGTATGTCATCCTTTTCGACCTGTCCAATGGTCGAAACACGGTATAAGGTATATACACGTTTTTTCATCGTTGTTACTCCTTATGTAAAACTAAAACAACGATACTGTGCGCACACTCGTTTGTTTGAATTGGTTGCTGCATCAACTGTACCATTATTTTAGTGCTGGACTATCCTTGTTGCAAGGATGTCGATTCAATTGTAATTCTTGGCTTCTTCGCGGAGGGTATCATGAATCAGTTTCTGAAGAACCTCCATGCTGTCACCATCTTCTGCATAAGTGATTTTCACTTTGCAGCCATTAACGATATACGAATCCTGCGACACAGGAATCACATTCATATTGGTCATATCTAGCCCTTCTTTCAAAAGTAGCGATAGCGCGATATAATTATGTAATAAGAGGCACCCACAGCTTGCAGGTGCCTCTTGGCATAGGAAATATGTTTTAGAACTTCATCGGCAAGGCGTCCTTGCGGCCTTTGCCGTTGTAAGCCATGTAGATGGGAAAAACGTATTTCTTCCATCCGGGCAGCTTTGCAGGGTTATCCCTGCCAACACGGTAAATCTCCATGGGATGGACGCTGCCAAGCGCACGAACCAGCCGTTCCTCGCTGAACTCGCCGTGATACAACTCCACAAAGTGCATCATGCCGCGCAGGACAGATGCACGGAACGAATCAGGCTTGCCTCCCCAAGCTGCCACAATCAACCGCAGGGCTTCGCAGTAGATTTTTTCGCCCATTTGGTTGTACAGCTTGAGAGCGGTGCCCACGCAGCTGATGCGGTAATCGCTCAACTGCAAGCCGTCATAGTTGAATGCCAGCCCCACCCGGTTGGTAGCAGCGAGAAATGCCTTGGAGGGAGCATCACCGCCCACGACCTTGGCACGCAGCTTGATGCCCGCCGTCAGAGGAGCAGAGTGTCCGTTCTGCTCTGCAAAGAGCAGTGCTTCCTGCTCCATCGTCAGTCCGGTGTAGACCTTGCAGAGAATCGGCAAGTCCTCACCGCCGTTACGGAGGATGCGCCCCTCAATGGTATGCTGACCGTTCACCACATAATACTTGCCGTTGCGGAAGCTGATCTTCGGCTCGTTGGCAATGTACTCGTTGAAGTCGGCAGCAATCATTTCCACACGCTTACGCTCCACCCCCCTCTGATAGATCTCGCGGGGGTAGATCAGCACCTTGCTGTGAAGCACTAGCATCTGGTACGGTGGAGTGATATTAAAGGAAGCAGCATAATTGTTCGTGTCGTTTTTCAGGCGCATCTTATTTCCTCCTTAATTCGCCAAATGTATTTTTCAGCTTCGGTCAAAATCTCAGTCACTTGCTTCTTACGCTTCGGGCTGGTGAGCAAGCTGGGATTAAAGGTGAAGCTGTATTCAAGCCGCTGGATCATTGCATGAACAGCGGATTGCAGTTCGGTGTATAACATCATTTCTTCGACTGTTCCTGCATCCTCAAAATCGGATTTGATAGGAGTGTAGGGATAGACAGGCGGCTTACCGTCAACTACTTCTGGCGGTGCGTAAGCCGCCGTAGAGCGGATGATTGGTTTGAGTTTTTGGATACTTCCCATCGGGTTCAGCGCAAGGCTGATTTTTACAGCATCATCGACCCGCCCCATCTCTTCTGGGGTGAGGTGTCCGACAAATCTTTTGACACGGCTTTTGTCGATGGTGAAGATTTGCTCAGCCTGAACGATGGACGGCTCCAGCCCCTCCGGTTCCACCAGACAATGCGTCGGCTGCGTAACTTTCTTTTCTGTCTTACTTGTCAAAGTCGCAATGATCAATGTCGGTGAACAGGAGTTTCCCACATCGTTTTGTAAGATGACCGCTGGACGGGTTCCGCTTTGTTCGGAACCCGTGCGGTTGTCAAGTCGAACGAAGTAGATGTCTCCGCGTTGGAATTTCAAAGTAGATTCCAAATTGCGAAACCTCCGTTTGGATATGTAAGAAACCCACTGCACCTCCTAGGCAGCGGGTTTCTGTTGAAGTATGGGAACAATTCTTTTTATACGATACACATCATCTCCTTCGATGACTGAGATAAAGCACCGATATCAGCGGTGCATTACAACATAATCGTAACCGCGCCGGGTCTGACAGACAGTGCAAGTGTCCATGCTGTTGTCTGCACTCGGCACGATAGCAATTTTGAAAGCCTTGGCTTCTACGAAATGTCGCAGACAGGTTGCACAGAGGGTTCGGATGGACTTGATCATTTCCGGGGTCAGTTCCATCTCCTCATAAATTTCCTGTTCGCGCACCGTAGGATTCAACTCGTCCATTTGGGTAGTCCTCCGTGTTAGTAAAGGTGATTAGCGGATAAATATGTAAAAGAACAGGAGTGACCAGAGACCGAAAAAAGCATCCGGTCACTCCTGATAAAATATGTTCAGGTCTCGCATATTCGCCCTCGGCCCCCTGCGAGTGGGGCATAAACATCTGGCAGCGGACTTGTACCGCTTCATTGGCATTTCAGCCACCCCGTCTGCTTTGTGACCGGGCCGCGAATTACGGAAGTATCATTATCGGAGTACCAGATGACGGAACTATTCAGTTTTCAAGGTGCGCGAGGTCAGACGCTTTGCCCTGCGGCAGATGCCGCTTGGGAAATTGTCTCTTCACTTACGAACCCAGTTAAACGGTTATTCTACACCCCGAAAATTAAAGTTCTTCAAAAATTTAGTGATTTTCAAAATTCGCTTACTAATATTCTGTTGTGCAATACCATAAACTTTAGATAATTCCACTGTGTTATATCCCTCATAGACGTAGAGTGTCAGAAGTTCAAGATCGTCATCCGACAGCTTCTCTAATCCAGATTGGAGACGTTCGTTTTGGACTTCGCCCACCCATGCAAAGCGCGTTTTCGTTTCGTGATAGGTGTCCGTTACAGTAGTGGCTCGCACATATTCAACATAATCGTTCCGATTTTCGGAATCTTCCGCATTCGGAATCTCGACATCGTAACGATGGTGGGCACGATCATCATTGAACACCGCCAAATCGTACTCATACATCTTCTGGATAGCATCCTCCTTCATGCCAGCAGCCTGGTATTCTTCCCGGAGCTTGTCCCATTTAGCATAGAAGTTACGGCGGGCATTTCCGCTATTGTAGTTCATATAAACCTCCAAATTTTCGATAAGTCGTGAAAAGTCAAAAATTTGGAAGGCTACGGATATTTCGCCGCTTGGGGCATCCACGAAAAACGGACAAACATAAAGCCTGCTCCTTTTTACGGGAGCAGGCTACCTGAAG
>ERZ1026983.11-NODE-11-length-124167-cov-15.809293_pt1 | contig 124167 bp, 131 predicted proteins | sample MGYA00519559_ERZ1026983 | MGnify/ENA primary metagenome ERZ1026983 (study PRJEB26926, sample SAMN06164406) | human gut metagenome | biome: ENVO:00009003; feature: ENVO:2100002; material: ENVO:00002003 | host: Homo sapiens | place: USA | collected 2012 ... | reverse complement strand
TCCCCCCTCCCTACCTCTGGACTCCACCCACCCCGCAACGGGTCAAGGGCTGCACGCCCTTGACAATCCTAAAGAAGAAGTCGAAGCACAAAAAAGCTAGCGCTGCGCCAGTCGGCGCTATCGCTTTAACGCTTTTTTCGCTTCTCCATTTATAGCCCCTCAGTCGCTACGCGACAGCTCCCCCGAGGGGGAGCGGGCACGCCCGCACACTTTGCGGTTGAGCCGGAAACTTTGTCGCCATGCCAAAGGCTCCCCGGGGGGAGCTGTCGAGCGTAGCGAGACTGAGGGGCTTCAAATCGGCGGAGCCGGAAAAAACTGAAGATTCACGCCGAACAGGCGTGAATCTTCAGTTTTTTCCGGTGTAGCTCACTTCTTTGGGGTTAAAAGGGGCGAGCAGCCCCTTTTTCGTGGCTCCAGCGCGTCGAAATCGCTGGCACTTTTCTGGTTCTCTTTTGGTGTCAAAAGAGAACATCCCCGGCTACCACCTGCTACCCCTGCGGAGGGCATTCCAAATCATCCCACACAGTCAAAAGGCCGCTGCACGGTGAAGTGCAGCGGCCTTTGGTTTTCCACATTTTTACTTGGCGGTGTTGATAAAGCTGCGGTTATCCCACAGGTACTTGATGCCGGAGATGGCGGTCACAGCGGCCACCAGCCAGCACAGGGCGATGGAGACCACCACCACGATGGAAACACTGTCCACCGTGCCGCGGTAGCTCAGCGCCGTGCCGAAGAAGTAGAAGATGATGCTCAGCATCTGCAGCACGGTCTTTACCTTGCCCCACATATTGGCGGCGATGACCTTGCCGTCCTTGGCACCGGCAGCCACCATGCGCAGGCCGGACACCGCAAACTCGCGTGCCAGAATGATGCACAGCACCACGGGGCTGCACACGCCGTCCCGCAGCATGTAGATGAAGGCCACGGTGGTCAGCAGCTTATCGGCCAGCGGGTCGGCAAACTTGCCGAAATCGGTGACCATGTGCCACTTGCGTGCCAGATGGCCGTCCAGATAATCGGTAAAGCTGGCAGCAGCGAACACGATGCCGGCCAGCAGGTAGAAGGTGGCGTTAAAATTGCCGTCCACGATGCTGTCCAGACTGGTCAGGGACACAAAGATCATGAACACCGGCACCAGAATGATGCGGGTCAGGGTAAGTTTATTGGGCAGATTCATAGATTTTATCCTCCAATTCGTTATTTTACGACTGTACCATACAGATCGTAAAGGTCGCTGTCCTCTACCAGCACATCATAGAACTGGCCGGGGTACAGCGGTTCCTCGCTGGAAACGCAGACGCAGCCGTCCACTTCCGGCGCATCGCCGGTGGTGCGGCAGAGGTACAGACCGTTTTCCTCGTCGATGCCGTCACACAGAACGTGCACGGTCTGACCCACCTTTTCGGCCTGCTTCTGCGCCATGATGCCGGTCTGGATCTGCATCACCAGCTCGGCGCGCTTGTCCTTGACTTCCTGCTCGATCTGACCGTCCATCTTGGCTGCCACGGTGTTTTCCTCGGCAGAGTAGGCAAAGCAGCCCAGACGGTCGAACTGCACTTCCTTGACGAAGTTGCACAGATCCTCGAACTGCTCCTCGGTCTCGCCGGGGAAGCCTGCGATCAGGGTGGTGCGCAGGGTGATGCCGGGGATCTCGCGGCGCAGCTTGCCGATGACCTCCAGCAGCTCCGCACGGGTGGAGCGGCGGTTCATGTTCTTGAGGATGGTATCGTTGCAGTGCTGGATGGGCAGGTCGAGGTAGGGCACCACCTTCTCGTTGCGCTTCATGGCGGCGATGAATTCATCGGTGATGCGCTCCGGGTAGGCGTACATGATGCGGATCCATTCCAGCCCCGGCACCTTGTTCAGCTTGTCCAGCAGCTCACAGATGCTGCCGGGCTTGCCCCAGTCCTCGCCGTAGGCGGTGGGGTCCTGCGCCACAACAATAAGCTCCTTCACGCCCTCACCGGCCAGCCAGCGGGCTTCGGCAACGCAGTCGGCCATATCGCGGCTGTGCAGCGGGCCGCGGATGCCCGGGATGGCGCAGTAGTGGCAGCGGTTGTTGCAGCCCTCGGCGATCTTTAAGTACGCATAGTGGGCGGGCGTGCCGATGACGCGCTTGCCGCCCAGCGGGAAGTCCTTTTTGGCGCCGTAGCTTTCCAGATGATCCTCGCCGTGGAACAGCCGCTCCACGATGGTATCAATGGCCTTGTTGGAGGCGCAGCCTACAACGGCGTCCACCTCCGGGATCTCTTCCTCGATCTGGCTGCGGTAGCGCTCGGCAAGGCAGCCGGTAACGATGACCTTCAGGTTCGGGTTCTGCTGCTTATAAGCGCAGGCTTCCAGAATGTTTTCAATGGCCTCGGTCTTGGCGCTCTCGATAAAGCCGCAGGTGTTCACAAGGATGACATCGGCTTCGGCCAGATCGGCCACAGTCTCGTGCCCGGCAGACAGCAGGATGTGCACCATCACATCCAGATCCACCTGATTCTTCGGGCAGCCAAGGGAAATACACGCAATTTTCATAAGGGATGATACTCTCTTTCTCTTTTGAGGGATGCTTTTAAAATTTTACGGGAGGGTCATTCCCCCTCCTCCACCCTGCGGATGGCTTCCTTGATGACGGGGTAGGCAAAGCCGCGGCGCTGCAGCGCCGCCACCACAAGGTCGCGGCGGCCGATAGCAAGCTTTTTGCGGTAGCGGCTGTCCACCAGCGCGGCGGCGGCTTCCAGCTCCGGGTCGTCGCCGCCGTCCTCCGGGGCGTAGACCGCTTCCAGCGCGCCCGCTACCTCGGCGGGGGCAAGCCCCTTCTGACGCAGGCTCTGGGCGGCGGCGCGGCGGCTTTTGCGGGCAGCCAGCAGGCTGTGTGCCCGTGCTTCGGCGTAGCGGGCATCGTTCACATAGTCCAGCTGCACCATCTCCGCCACAGCGGCGGCAGCGGCCTGTTCGGTATAGCGGCGGCACAGCCGCTCATACAGTATATTGGCAGAGACCTCCTGCCCGGCCAGCGTTTCCAGCGCGCTCGCCCGCGCCTTGGCGGGGTCGGCGCACTTTTCCGCATCCGGGCGGGGTCGGCGGCGGTAGAAGGCCATTTAGTCCTCCACCATGATGTCCAGCTCACTCTCGCTGCTGCGGGTGGGTGCCTTGACCACCGGCTCCTTTGCGGCGGCGGGGTCGGCGGGCTTTTCCGCTGCGGCAACAGCGCGGCCTGCCGGGCGGCGGGTGGCGTACAGCTTATCAGCGTTGGCGCGGATCTGTCCCTCGATGTCATTGGCGATCTCGGGGTTGTCCTTCAAAAACTGCTTGGCGTTGTCGCGGCCCTGACCCAAACGGATATCGCCGTAGTTGAACCATGCACCGCTCTTCTGCACGATGCCCAGCTTGACGCCCACGTCAATGAGCTCGCTCATTTTGGAGATGCCCTCGCCGAACATGATATCGAACTCGGCCTCACGGAACGGCGGAGCCACCTTGTTCTTGACGATCTTGGCGCGGGTGTGGTTGCCGATGAACTGACCGGAGGAGTCCTTCAGGCCCTCCACACGGCGGATGTCGATACGCACCGAGGCGTAGTACTTCAGGGCGCGGCCGCCGGTGGTCACCTCCGGGTTGCCGTACATAACGCCCACCTTCTCGCGCAGCTGGTTGATGAACACGCAGACCGTGTTGGTCTTGCCGATGACGCTGGTCAGCTTGCGCATGGCCTGACTCATCAGACGTGCCTGCAGGCCCACATGGCTGTCGCCCATCTCGCCCTCGATCTCGGCGCGGGGCACCATGGCGGCTACCGAGTCTACTACAATGGCATCAATCGCGCCGGAGCGCACCAGCGCTTCGCAAATCTCCATGGCCTGCTCGCCGGTGTCCGGCTGGCTGACCAGCAGGTTGTTGATGTCCACGCCCAGCGCCTCGGCATAGGTGGGGTCCAGTGCGTGCTCAACGTCGATAAAGGCCACCTCGCCGCCCTTCTTCTGGGCTTCGGCAAGGATGTGCAGCGCCAGCGTGGTCTTACCGCTGGATTCCGGGCCGTACACCTCGATGATGCGGCCGCGCGGCACACCGCCCACGCCCAGCGCCAGATCCAGCCCCAGACTGCCAGTAGAGATGGCATCCACCTGCATGGAGGCGTTGTCGCCCAGCTTCATGACGGCACCCTTGCCGAACTGCTTTTCGATCTGCGCCAGCGCCGTAGCCAGCGCGTCCTTCTTGGCTTCCGGCTCGGTCTTTTGGGTGGCCGGTGCAACGTTGTTGTTCTGATTTTTTGCCATAGCCTGCTGCTCCTTTTATCCTTTGGGCCCGCAGAGGGCGGGCTGTCCTTCGCTTTCCTTCTTAGTATAACACAAAATCAAAATATTACAACAAGAAGTTGTTTGTTTTTTCCAATTTATTTTGGGCGGCGGGCAGTCACGCAGCGGTCGTTGCCGCCAAAGTCCTGGATGCAGCGGATCTCTGCCCAGCCGTTCTCTGCCAGCAGGGCGGTTACGGCTTCCCGTTGCTGCCAGCCGATCTCCAGTACCAGCGCCCCGCCGGGGCACAGTGCGTTTTTGTAGTGCTGCGCCAGCGCACGGTAGAACACAAGGCCGTCCTCCCCGGCTTCCAGCGCCATGGCAGGCTCCTGCGCCACCTCGGGCTGCAGTTGCTCCATCTCGGCGGCGGTCAGGTAGGGCGGGTTGGAGACGATGAGCTCCAGCTGCCCCTCCGGCAGCGTTTCCCAGTAGGTGAACAGGTCGCCCTGCACCGGCTGCACCGCGTAGGCAGGCTTTTGGTTTGCCCGCAGGGCATTCAGCGCCGGGCCCCAATCAAAAGTAGGCGCATTTGCCTGCTCAAGAGCGGTAGGCTCCAGCACATTCTCGGTCTGTCTGCCCTGTCCGGTCAGGGCGCAGCGGGCGTTCTTTTCCAGATAGGCAAAGGCCGCAGGGCTTTTTTCCACGCAGGTCACCTGCGCGGCGGGGCAGAAGCGCTTGACCCCCAGCCCCAGACAGCCTGTCCCGGCGCACAGATCCAGCACCCGGGGCGATGCGATGCCCGCAAGGGTCTCGGCGGCGGCCTGCGCCACCACCTCGGTGTCTGCCCGGGGGCAGAGCACCCCGGGGCCTACTGCCAGCTCAAAGTCTAAAAAGCTCCAGCTGCCGCAGAGGTATTGCAGCGGCTCCCGCGCGGCGCGGCGGGTGCAGAGCACTTCCAGCGCCACCGCCTGCTCTGCGGTCAGCGGACGGTCGGAAAGCCGCACGTCCCGCCCGGTCGCCAGCCGGAACAGCTCCCGCGCGTCAAAGTCTGCGTCCGGGCAGCCTGCGGCGGTCAGCCGCTGCTCCACCTCCCGCACCGCTGCGCGGGGGAGCATTGCTTCGCTTACCATTTACCCTCCTCCGGGTTTTCAGGAAGCACGGGGGTGATGGCCGCAATGGCCACCTCGATCATGCTGTCGTCCGGTTCAAAGACGGTGAGGTGCTGCACCCAGATGCCCGGCTGCCGGATGATGCGGGTAGCGATATTGTCCGACCGGCCGCACCACTTGAGCAGCTCGTAGCTGATGCCCATGACCAGCGGCAGCAGCAGCAGCTTGCACACCACACGCAGACCGATGCTGCCCCACGGCAGCACGCTGTACAAAAACACGCTGACGATGACCACCAGAATGAGGAAGCTGGTGCCGCAGCGGGGATGAAAACGGGTATACTTGCGCACGTTCTCCACGGTCAGCGGGTCGCCCGCTTCGTAGCAGGCAATGGTCTTGTGCTCTGCGCCGTGGTACTCAAACACACGATGAATCTCCTTCATTTTGGAGATGCCCACCATATAGGACAGGAAGATGGCCACCTTCAGCACGGCCTCCAGCACCACCTTGCCCCAGCGCCCCAGCGGCAGCAGACGGTTCACCCCGCCCACAAGGAAGGTGGGCAGTACGGTGAACAGCACAATCGCCAGCAGACCGCCCAGCACCGCCGCCACGGTCAGCAGTGCGTTCTCGGCTTTTTCGCCCAGATGCTCCCCCACCCATTTTTCAAAGGCAGTCTCCTCCTCGGCGGGGTCGTAGTCGTCCCCCATGCTCACCTGTGCCGAGTACATCATGTAGCGGTAGCCCACGATCATGCTTTCGATCATGGCAATGGCACCGCGCACCAGCGGGATCTTCATCCATACCCCGTGGGCGGGGGTGGGGTCGAGCTTGGTCTCAATGGTACCGTCCGGCTTGCGCACGGCGCAGCACATCTGCTTGGGGCCGCGCATCATGATGCCTTCCATCAGTGCCTGCCCGCCTACGCTGGTCTTAAAGCGTTCCTTTTTAGGTTGATTCATTGGTTTCTCCCGATATCCGCCCCTGCCGCTTTGGGCAAAGAGCGGTCTTTTTTATATTTTATCCGGGGCATATCCCCGAGCAAAGCTCATTTTAGCACACAAATGTGACAAAATCTGTGTTTTGGACGTTTCTCACGCCTTATGGTACAGCGGCAGACCCAAGGTGACCACGGTGCCGCGCCCGAGGGTGCTCTTGATATCCAGCGTGCCGTCCAGCGCGGTCATGATGGAATCCACCAGCGCCAGACCGATGCCGCTGCCGCGCACCGAGTTGCTGCCCTTGTAGAACTTGGTCTTTACGTTTTCCAGATCCTCCGGCGGGATGCCGCGTCCCTGATCGATGATCTCCACAAAGGCCTTGTACTCCCCTGCCCACAGTTTGACCGTGATGCGCCCGCCGGGGGCAGAGTACTTGATAGCATTGTCCAGAATATTGATGAACACCTGCCGCAGACGGTCCGGGTCGGCGTAGACAGGGATCATCTCCTCCGGCTCGGCGTAGTGGAGCAGCAGCCCCTCCTGCCGGATGCGCGCCTCGCAGAAGAGCACCGCATCGGTCAGTTCTGCCACCAAGTCCAGCGGGCGGCACTCCATGCGGATGCGTCCGTTCTGCAGGCGGCTGAAATCCAGCAGCTCCTCCACCATATTGTTCAGCCGCCCGGTCTCGTTGTTGATGATCTCCAGCCCCTTGCGGTAGTTCTCGTCGGTGGGGTCGTCCAGTGTCATCAGGGTCTCTACCCAGCCCCGGATGGAGGTAAGCGGGGTGCGCAGCTCGTGGGACACCGAACTGATGAACTCGTTCTTCATCTTCTCGGTCTCTTCCAGTCCCTCGGCCATCTGATTGATGGTACCGCGCAGCCGGTCCACCTCGTCGTGAGGGTCGCCGGTCAGGGGCAGACGCACGTCCAGCTCGCCCCGGGCGATGCCGGCGGCGGTGCGTTCCACCTGCCCCAGCGGCACCACGATGCCCCGCACGAAGTACAGCCCGGACATGATCGTAAACAGCAAGATCGCCACCGCAAGGAACACACTGATAATGATGGCGTTTTTGACCTGCCGCTCCACCAGCGCCAGACTGGTGACCAGCCGCAGCGCGGCCACGTCCTCGGCGTCGTAGGGCACCAGCGAGCAGGCCGCCATGACTACCTCGCCCGACTGGGTGCGGTACACCGCCACACCCAGACCGTCCGGGCCGTTGAGCGCCTGCTCAAAGTCCTTACTGCTGACGATGCCCTCCGCGTCCGTACCGCTGGAGGAGGCAATGACGCCGCCGTAACTGTCCAGCAGCATGAACTCGTATTTATCCTTATCGGCAAACTGCTCCACCATGCGCCGCAGCGCCAGACTGCGGCTGGCAGCGGCGCTCTGGGCGGTATCGCCGGTATACATTTTCAGCTGACCGGTCACCGAGGAGAACCGCCGGTACATGATCTGCTGCACACTGCCGTAGTAGCTGCGGGTATAGCTGTACAAAAACATTGCCTCGGCCAGCAGCACCACCAGTACGGTGATGAGCAGGTTGCCCCGCAGCCAGCGGCGGGTGATACCGCTTCGCATAACAGTGTCCTCCTTTCGGTGAGTATTGATAATAAAAAGATATTTTTTTGTGATTCAGGAAAGTCCGTAGGACTTTTCTGAATCACATTTTTATTCTTCCCACCGGTAGCCATAGCCCCACACGGTCATGATGTGGGTGGGGTGGCTGGGCTCGTCCTCCACCTTCATGCGCAGGCGGCGGATGTTCACATCCACGATCTTTACGTCGCCGAAGTAGTTCTCGCCCCAGACCCCTTTCAGGATCTTTTCGCGCACCAGCGCAGTGCCCGGGTTGCGAAAGAACAGCTCCATGATCTGGAACTCCACCTGCGTCAGCTCAATGGGCTGACCGGCCTTCAGCAGCACGCGGCGGTTCTCGTCCAGCACGAACTCGCCGCTGGTCAACGTGCCCAGTGGGGTGTTCCCGTTGCTGTCCTCCTCCTTGGTGCGGATCACCCGGCGGCACAGCGCCTCCACACGCGCCAGCAGCTCGCTGACGCTGAAGGGCTTGGTCATGTAATCGTCTGCGCCGATGGACAAACCGCGGATTTTATCCTGCTCCTGCCCCTTGGCACTGAGGATGATGATGCCGATCTGCTGGTCGGTGCGGCGGATGGTCTCGCACAGCGAGAACCCGTTCATGCCCGGCAGCATCACGTCCAGAATAGCGGCATCACAGCCGGGCTTCTGTGCCAGCAGCGGCAGAGCGGCTTCGGCGCTTTCGGCCTCCACCACCTCCATCCCCGCATGGCGCAGGTTCAGGGCGATCATATCGCGGATATTGGCTTCATCTTCTACAACAAGCACTCGTACCATGCAGCATCCTCCATTCCTTAATTCAGCAGATACAACGCCTTGGAAAGGCGGTAGTTCGTGTCAGAAAGCAAAACGTCCGGGCCCATTCTGGCCTGTACCTGACGGGACGCTACCACGCCCAGCCGGGTCCAGCCGGTGGAGTTGGCCGAGGTCCTTGCCAGCCGTACCGTCAGCACCAGCTGATCCTCGTCCACCGTGCGCAGCTCCACTGCGCCGTCAAATTCCTCGCTGTCGGTCAGCTTCAGGTTGCCCTCCCACTCGGCGGGCAGCTCGATATAACAGTTGGTCTCTTCGTCCAGCAGGCCAAAGCTTTTTTCCGGGTGGCTGCTGGTGTAGTCCATCCAGACGATAAAGTCCATGCGGCGGCTCTGGCTCAGGTTCAGCAGACCCGCCTCGTCCGGCTGGGTGGGGATCTCCACGATGCCGTCCCCGTCCAAGTCCCGGCTGACCAGCGTGGGCACGTTGCGCAAAGAGGCGTTATACAGCCGCTGGCTGCTGATCCGTGTGGCGGGCACCATCTGCTGGCTAGTCTCGTCGTAGCACAGCAGCACCGAGGCCAGATTGTTGCCGGAAATGCCAGTCCAGCCGTCCAGCACCAGATAGTGCCGCCCGTCCGCGCCCGCGCCCGCCGCCACCGAGGCGCAGCCGGAAAATTTATCTGCGGAAAGGCCGTTGACCGCCACCTGCCGGAAGCTGCCCTCGCGGTCTGCGGTCAGAAGTTCGATCTGCACACTGCCGTCCTCCTGCGTGGACATCAGGATCAGATCCTGACTGCTGCCGCCGGTGATATTTTCCACCAGATACTGCTCGTACTGCTGCTCCAGAATGGTGGACAGGGTGCCCTTCTGATAGGAGTACACCGCCAGATAGTGGTCATTCTGGGCAGCGGTATAGCCCACCACCAGCTGGCAGCTGTCCGTATCCTGCAATTGGGCAAGACTGACGTTTTCCACCGTTTCGGCAAGGCCCTCCACGCTCTGGCGCACCTGCCAGCTTCCGGCGTCGTCTCGCTGCAAAATGGCTACGCAGACGTTGGCGGTCTGGGCGGTGGTATACAGCACCGCCGCATCCTGCTGACCGTCACCATCCAGGTCCTGCAGCACAAAGGGGGAAAGCAGCTCGCCCTGAATAGGATATTTCAGCTGGGCACTCTCCCCCAGCCAGTCGTTCAGGGCCGTTTGCAGCGCGCCGTAATCGCCGGAAAGCTTCGGGGCACGCAGCAGTTCCTCTACCTGTGCCTTTTCGTTGGCCGGCAGCACGGTCTGGCAGCTGCACAGCACAAAGCACAGCAGCGTGCACAGCACCAGCCGTAGCCTGCGGGTCCTGTTCATACCGGTCAACCTCCTTCCGGGCATAAAATACTATTTTCAGTATACCACACTTTGCGGACACAAAAAAGGGGGTGGGACATATCCGGCAAGCTTGCGCGTGGGACGATTTTGAATGCGCGCCGCGACTGAGGGGGTAAAACACAAAAAAAGAAACCACTGCACAAAAGCTGTGCAATGGTTTCTCTTGTTACTGTATCAAACAGTCAGAGCAGGATCAGACGAGCTCCAGAACTGCCATCTCAGCTGCATCGCCGCGGCGAGCGCCGATCTTGATGATGCGGGTGTAGCCGCCGTTGCGGTCAGCGTACTTGGGGCTGATCTCGTCAAACAGCTTCTTTGCAACATCTTCCTTGGTGATGTAGGCGTAGACCTGACGCTTGGTGTGCAGGTCGCTGGCCTTGCCAAGGCTGATCATCTTCTCGGCCATGGAACGAACGTCCTTAGCGCGAGTGACAGTGGTCTCAATCTTGCCATTCTCTAACAGGTAGGTAACCATAGCGCGCATCATAGCGTTGCGGCTGTCGCTGGTTCTACCGAGCTTTCTGGTACCGGGCATCCCGTTTCACTCCTTAAATTATTTTAGTTATTCGTCATCCGTGTTCAGCTTGAAGCCGAGGGAGTCCAGCTTAGCCATGACTTCCTCCAGGCTCTTGCGACCGAGGTTACGGACCTTCATCATCTCGTCCTCGCTCTTGCTGACCAGATCTTCCACCGTGTTGATCCCTGCGCGCTTCAGGCAGTTGAAGGAACGCACGCTCAGATCCAGCTCTTCGATGGTCATCTCCAGAGCCTTCTCCTTGTCGTCGTTGGTCTTTTCTACCATGATCTCAGCGCCGGCGGCCTCGTCCGACAGGTTGACGAACAGGTTCAGGTGCTCGGTCAGCACACGGGCAGCCAGAGAAACGGCTTCCTGTGCGTTGATCGTGCCATCGGTCCAAACCTCGATGGTCAGCTTGTCGTAATCAATGGCCTGTCCAACACGGGTGCTCTCGACGTTATAATTCACCTTGAGCACAGGGGTGTAAATGCTGTCAACGGGAAGGGTGTTGATATCGTTCTTCTCGATGATAGCCTGTTTGTTGCGCTCTGCGGGCACATAGCCGCGACCCTTGTCGAAAGTCAGCTCCATAACGAGCTTGGCACCCTCACCCAGAGTTGCAATGTGCCACTCAGGGTTCAGAATTTCGATGTCGTCGCCCTGCTTGATGTTGTCAGCAGTGACCTCACAGGGACCAACTGCCTCAACACGCACTGTCTTCGAACCATCGGTGTACAGCTTTGCAGCGATACCCTTCAGGTTCAGGACAATTTCGGTAACGTCTTCCTTGACGCCCTCAATGGTGGAGAACTCGTGGACCACACCGTCAATCTTGACGCTGGTCACGGCGACACCGGGCAGAGAGGAAAGAAGCACACGACGCAGGCTATTGCCCAGTGTGATGCCAAAGCCACGCTCCAGAGGTTCTGCCACGAATTTGCCGTAGCGGCCGTCCGGGGACAGGCTTGCCGTTTCGATCTTGGGACGTTCAATCTCCATCATATCTATGCCCTCCTTGTCAAACCGGTGTTTCCACCGGCCCATTATTGAATTCTTTCAAAAAAGAATGCGAAAGCGTACCATCCAAAAGGAAGGCACTGCCTTCTTAATGGATTACTTGGAGTACAGCTCGACGATGAGGTGCTCTGCGACTTCGTAGTCGATATCGCTGCGCTCGGGCAGCTTAGCGACAACGCCCTTCAGAGAACCGGTCTCGCGGTTCAGCCATGCGGGCAGAGCCACAACGGGAGCCTCGGCACCGGTCAGCTTTGCAAACTTTGCAGAGCTGCGGCTGGACTCGCGCACTTCGATCACATCGCCGGCCTTCACCTGGTAAGAGGGGATGTTGACCTTCTTGCCGTTGACGGTGAAGTGAGCGTGAGACACCAGCTGACGAGCGTCGCGGCGGGTCTGAGCAAAGCCCAGACGGAACACGACGTTGTCCAGACGGCACTCCATGATCTGCAGCAGGTTCTCACCGGTCTTGCCGGGGCGAGACTCTGCCTTCAGGTAAGCGTTGTGGAACTGCTTCTCCAGAACGCCGTAGATGAACTTGACCTTCTGCTTCTCCTTCAGCTGAGATGCGTACTCAGACTGCTTCTTGCGGACGTTGCCGTTGGAGTTGCGGGTGGTATTCTTCTTTGCATAGCCCATGACCGCAGGAGAAATGCCCAGGGCCTTGCAACGCTTTGCGATAGGCTGCGTATTCTTTGCCATAATTCAATTTCCTCCTTCGATCAGACACGACGGCGCTTCGGGGGACGGCAGCCGTTGTGGGGGATGGGAGTCACGTCCTTGATCAGGGTGACTTCCAGACCGGTAGCCTGCAGCGCACGGATAGCGGACTCGCGGCCAGCGCCGGGGCCCTTGACGTAAACTTCAACAGTCTTCATGCCGTGCTCGATCGCAGTCTTAGCTGCGGTCTCGGCAGCGGACTGAGCTGCGAACGGAGTGCTCTTGCGGCTGCCACGGAAGTTCAGGGAGCCGGAGGAGCACCAAGACACTGCATTACCCTGCAGGTCGGTGATGGTAACGACAGTATTGTTGAAGGTAGACTGGATGTGAGCCTGACCAGCAGCAATGTTCTTGCGCTCTTTCCGCTTCATGCGGACATTTGCGCCCTTCTTGGCGTTATTTGCACTTGCCATTTCTCAAATCCTCCTTACTTCTTCTTGTTTGCGACAGTGCGCTTGGGACCCTTGCAGGTACGAGCATTGGTCTTGGTGCGCTGGCCGCGGCAGGGCAGATTCTTGCGATGGCGGGTGCCACGGAAGGACTGGATCTCGACCAGACGCTTGATGTCCAGAGCCACGTTGCGGCGCAGGTCGCCTTCAACGAGGATGTTTGCCTGATCGATGTAGTCGCGGATCTTAGCCTCTTCGTCCAGAGTCAGATCCTTGACGCGGGTATCGGGGTTGATGCCAGTTGCTTCCAGGATCTTGTTAGCAGTGGTCTGGCCGATACCATAAACGTAGGTGAGACCCACCTGAACGCGCTTCTCGCGGGGCAGGTCAACGCCGGCAATACGTGCCATAGTAGTTTCCTCCAAAAATCATCCCATGTCAGTGTCGGGGTCTGCGCCGGGACTCTACGCACTTGACCCCCAGGCGCCCGAATTAGCCCTGGCGCTGCTTGTGCTTGGGGTTCTGGCAGATGACCATCACGCGGCCTTTGCGGCGGATGACCTTGCACTTTTCGCAGATGGGTTTCACGGAAGGCTTGACCTTCATGATGTTGAACCTCCTTTTGGTTGATGCCCTGACGCTTATTTGGAGCGCCAGGTGATGCGGCCCTTAGAAAGATCATAGGGCGACATTTCCACGGTTACCTTGTCCCCGGGCAGGATACGGATGAAATTGGTCCGCAGCTTGCCGGAGATGTGCGCTAAGAGGATGTGACCGCTGGGAGTGAGCTTCCCGGTGTTCTTATCCTCGCTCAACATTTCCACCTTAAAGATGGCGTTGGGCATGGCTTCACGCACAATGCCTTCGATCTCGATGACGTCTTCTTTAGACAAGCTATTTGCCTCCTCATTGGATCTGCTCAGTTTGTCATAATTGAGCACCGGTGCTCCCGCTCCAAAAAACAGAAAGCACTGCATTCTCCCGTGCCTGCGCCCGTTTTTGTGCAGTTTGCCGCTTTTCTTTTCAAGAGCTTTCACGCCGATTCCCAGACGGACAGGTGGCGATGAGCGCCACATACTTCATCTCCTGCGGCACAAAATCCGCAAAACGGGCAGACTGAGCCTGTCCGTCGAGGAAGTATCTGGCTTCCACAGCCATTTATAGATTATACACCTTTTGCTGTCAATTTGCAAGAGGTTTTCTCCGTATTTCCGATAAAAAATTATTCTGTATAAAAGTTCTTTTCTGCCCCGTCCGGCTTTCGCGGTTCTCCACCGTGAAGGTGAAACTTTTTCACGAAAACTTGTCACAATTGCACAAATTGCAGGAGTGAAAAGAGAAAGAAGCCGCTGCACACAGTCCGTGCAGCGGCTCCTTTATAAAGTTTGCTTACTTCAGGCTGAAGGTGGCCGGGTCAAAATCCGGATCATCCCAGCTGCGGGTCATGATCTCGGTGCGGTCCTTCAGGATGGCGATGGAATGCTCAAAGTGAGCAGCCAGCCCGCCGTCCTTGGTCTTGACAGTCCAGCCATCGCTGAGCTGCTTGATCTTGTAGTCTCCCTGACAGATCATCGGCTCGATGGCGATGGTCATGCCGGGCACAAGACGGGGCCCGCGGCCCTGATGGCCGTAGTTGGGCACCTCGGGGTCCTCGTGCAGTTCCTTGCCGGTGCCGTGACCCACAAAGTCACGCACCACAGAGAAGCCCGCGTCCTCGCAGTAGCTCTGCACGGCGTAGCCGATATCGCCGATGCGGTTGCCCGCCACGGCCTGCCCGATGCCCTTGTACAGAGAAGCCTTGGTCACCTCCAGCAGGCGCTGGGCTTCCAAGTCCACCTTGCCCACCGCGTAGGTGCAGGCGTTGTCGCCGTTGAAGCCGTCCACCTTGGCACCGGTGTCGATGCTCACGATGTCACCCGGGCGGATGACGATATCGTGAGAGGGGATGCCGTGGATGACGGTATCGTTCAGGCTGATGCAGGCTGTGCCGGGAAAGCCGTACAGACCCTTGAAGTTGGGGATGCCGCCGTGCTTCACGATGAAGTCGTAGATCAGCTTGTCCAGCTCCCAAGTGGTCATGCCTGCTTCGATGTGCTCTCCGCCGTACTTCAGGGCAGCTGCGCTCAGGGCGTTTGCCCGGCGCATACCGTCCAGCTCTTTTGCATTTTTGATCTGAATCACGCTTATGCCTCCAAAGCCTTCATGACTTCAGCCGTAGTCTCCTCGATGGAGGGGCAGAACTTGATCTCTGCCAGCTTGCCGCGGGTGCGGTAGAACTCCACCAGCGGCTCGGTCTGCTCATGGTAGGCTTTCAAACGATCCAGCACGGTTGCGGGCTGGTCGTCCTTGCGGATGACGGTCTTGCCGCCGCACAGGTCGCAGACGCCCTCCACCTTGCTCTTCTTGTTCAGGATGTGGTAGCTTGCGCCGCACTTCTCACAGACGCGGCGGCCGCTCATGCGCTCCACGATCACGCTGTCCTCAACCTGCAGTTCCAGCACCTTGTCGATGCGGATGCCCATGGTCTCGATGGCCTCTGCCTGCGCAATGGTGCGGGGCACGCCGTCCAGAATGAAGCCGTTGGCGCAGTCAGCCTGTGCCAGACGCTCCTTCAGGATGCCGATGATGACTTCATCGGGCACCAATGCACCGGCGTCCATAAAGCTCTTGGCCTTCAGACCCATCTCGGTGCCCTCCTTGACAGCAGCACGCAGGATGTTGCCGGTGCTGATGGAAGGGATGTTCAGCTTTGCGCAGATGATCTCGGCCTGCGTGCCTTTGCCTGCGCCGGGTGCGCCCAACAGGATCAGATTCATAGGATCGCTTCCTTTCTTTTTGTCGAGGGTTAAAGACGTACCGTACAAAAGCAAAAAAGCACTGAAAAGTATGAGCGTACTCTCCTTTCCAGTGCTTTCTTACATCTTTATTGCTTCAGATCAGCCAAGGAAACCCTTGTGGTTGCGCATAGTCATAAAGCTATCGAGGCTGCGGGTGGTATCCAGTGCCACACCAACCACGATCAGCAGGCTGGTACCGCCCAGCTGAATGCTCATACCGGTCAGGTTGCCCAGAATGATCGGCAGTACAGCCACCGCAGCCAAGAAGATAGAACCGATGAGGGTGATCTTGTTCAGGGTGCGGGTGATGAAATCGCTGGTCGGCTTGCCGGGACGGAAGCCGGGGATCGAGCCGTTGTTGCGGCGCAGATTGTTGGCGATCTCAACGGGGTTGTACTGGATGGCCACATAGAAGTAGTTGAATGCCAAAATCAGCAGCAGGTAGATCACAACGTACAGCCAGGAGGTGTAGTTGAAGGTATGGAAGAACGCATACCAGACCGGGTGAGCGGTCTGATCGATCTGCAAAAAGCTGCCGATAGTGCCCGGGATGGACACCAGAGCCGAAGCGAAGATGATGGGCATAACGCCGCTCATGTTCAGCTTCAGGGGCAGATAGCTGTTCTGGCCGCCCATCTGCTTCCGACCCACCACACGCTTGGCGTACTGGATGGTGATGCGGCGCTCTGCGTTGGTCATGACCACCACAAAGACCACAGCGACCAGTGCCAGGATCACCAGAACGGGCAGCAGGATGTAGAACTGAGGCTCGCCGGCCGCTGCGCGGGTCAGCAGACCCGTGACAGAGGTGTACAGCGAGGACCAGTTGGAAACGATGGAGGCAAAGATCAGAAGGGAGATACCGTTGCCGATACCCTTGTCATCGATCTGCTCGCCCGCCCAGGTGATCAGCTGAGCACCTGCAACGAAGGTGGCGATGATGACCACAGCGGCGAACACGCCGGCTGCGCCGGAAACATACTTCAGTGCGCCCATATTGCGGATCACGAAGTAGTAGCCAATGCTCATGATCAGAGCGACCACGGCACCGGCGTACCGGTTGATCTGCTGCAGCTTCTGCTGGCCGTCTGCTTCCTTTGCCAGATTTTCCAGCGCAGGAATGGCCACAGTCAGCAGCTGCACAATAATAGAGGCGTTGATATAGGGTGTCACACCTAACGCGAAGAGCGTGCATCTTGCCAGTGCGCCGCCGCTCATCATATTGAGGTACGAGAGCATATCGCCGTTTGCAAACATCTGCGTCAGTGCAGAGCCGGAAACGAACGGCACGGGGATGGCACAGCCAAGACGGTAAACCACGAGGATCGCCAGCGTGAACAGAAGACGATTTTTAAGCTCGGGGATCTTCCATGCGTTACGGAATGTCTGGAACACCTTACATCACCTCAGCCTTTCCGCCTGCCTTCTCGATTTTCTCTTTGGCAGAAGCGGAATAGGCTGCGGCCTTCACGGTCAGAGCCTTGGTCAGCTCGCCGTTGCCCAGAACCTTAACGCCGTCCAGAGTCTTCTTGACCAGACCCTTAGCCTTCAGAGCCTCGGTATCGACGACATCGCCGGCATTGAAAGCAGCCTCCAGATCAGCCACGTTGACGATGGCATACTGGGTAGCAAAGATGTTGTTAAAGCCAACCTTAGGCAGGCGGCGTGCCAGAGGCATCTGACCGCCCTCAAAACCAGCGTGCTTCACGCCGGAACGGGCCTTCTGGCCCTTGCTGCCGAAGCCGGCAGTCTTGCCATTGCCGGAGCCAATGCCGCGGCCCTTGCGGGTCACAGGCTTGTTGGCGCCCTTGCTGGCGTGCAATTCATGAAGCTTCATTGTGCGTATACCCCCTGCTATTAGGCTTCGGTGACGCTGAGCAGGAAGCCGATCTTTGCGATCTTGCCCTGCGTAGCGGCGTTGTCAGGCTGAACGGTAACGTCGCCCGGCTTCTTCAGGCCCAGAGCCTCAGCGGTAGCGATCTGCTTAGCGCCGCGGCCGATCAGGCTCTTCTTCAGCTCGATCTTGAGCATCTTATCTGCCATGGTTAGTTACCTCCTTAACCCAGAATTTCTTTCACGGTCTTGCCGCGCTTCTCAGCGACAGACTCGGCGCTGACCAGACCGCACAGACCTGCAAAGGTAGCAGCAACAACGTTGATGGGGTTGTTGGAACGCATAGACTTCGCACGAACGTCCTTGATGCCAGCAGCCTCAATGACGGCACGCACGGGGCCGCCGGCGATCATACCGGTACCGGGTGCAGCCGGCTTGAGCAGAACAGCGCCTGCGCCGTACTTGCCGACGATCTCGTGGGGGATGGTGGTGCCCTTCAGGGCAACCTTGTGCATGTTCTTCTTGGCAGCGGCCTCACCCTTGCGGATAGCCTCGGGAACTTCACCGGACTTGCCGATGCCGTAGCCGATGGTGCCCTTGCCGTCGCCAACGACAACCAGAGCAGCAAACTTCATGATGCGGCCGCCCTTGACAGTCTTGGAAACGCGGTTGATAGACACAACCTTGGTGATCATGCCGTCGTCTTCACGGTTTCTCATAGCCATAATGTGTTTCCTCCTCTCATTACAGCTTCAGGCCGCCCTCACGGGCGCCATCAGCCAGGGCCTTAACACGGCCATGATAAACGTAGCCACCACGGTCGAACACGACCTCGGTGATGCCCTTTTCCAGAGCCTTTGCTGCAACCTTCTTGCCGATCTCAGCAGCGGCCTCGACGTTGCCGCCGTTGCCGTTGAAGTCCTTGTCCATAGTGGACGCCGACACCAGAGTAACGCCCTGCTCATCATCGATGATCTGAGCGTAGATGTGCTTGGCGGAGCGGAAAACATCCAGGCGAGGACGTGCTGCGGTGCCGCTGATCTTGTTGCGAACGCGGCGATGACGACGAAGACGAGCTTCGTTCTTGTCGATCTGCTTAACCATTGTCTTTCACTCCTTACCTTATTTCTTGCCCTTACCGGCCTTGCCTTCTTTGTGCTTGACGACCTCGCCAGCGTAGCGGATGCCCTTGCCCTTGTACGGCTCAGGCGGCTTCTTGCCGCGGATCTCTGCAGCATACTGGCCGACCTTCTGCTTGTCGATACCGGTAACAGAGAAGTGGTTGGGATCCTGCCACACAATGGTGCAGTCCTCGGTATCGGGGACGTTCACCTGGTGAGAGAAGCCCAGGTTCATGACCAGGTTGGAGCCCTGCTTCTGGCAGCGCATACCAACGCCAACGATCTCCAGCTTCTTCTCGTAGCCGTTCACAACACCGTTCACCATGTTGGCGATGTTGGTACGGGTCAGGCCGTGCAGGCTGCGGGCCTTGGGTTCGTCATTGGGGCGGGTAACCAAAACCTCATTGCCCTCGACCTTAACGGTCATCAGGGGATGATAGTTGGAATTCAGGCTGCCCTTGGGGCCCTTGACGGCGACAGTGTGTGCTGCCTCATCGACAGTGACAGTGACACCGGCAGGAATGACGATGGGTTTTCTTCCAATTCTCGACATTGTCTTTTACCCCTTTCTTACCACACGTAGGCCAGGACTTCGCCGCCGACGTGCTCAGCACGTGCAGCCTTGTCAGTCATGATGCCCTTGGAGGTGGAAATGATTGCGATGCCCAGGCCCTTCATGACCTTGGGCATATCCTCGCAGTTAGTGTAGATACGCAGGCCGGGCTTGGACACACGGCGCAGACCAGCGATAACGGGCTCGCCGTTAGCCTGGTACTTCAGGGTGACAACGATGGTGCCCTGAACGGTATCGTTCTTGACCTGCATACCCTTGATGTAGCCCTCGTCAACCAGAATCTGGCAGATAGCCTTCTTCATGTTGGAAGCGGGGATCTCCACAGAAGGGTGTTTGGCAGTGCTAGCGTTGCGGATGCGAGTCAGCAGGTCCGCGATAGGATCAGTAATCTGCATTTGCCACTAACCTCCTTAGATTAGCTCTCAGTGTTTTTATAATGATACCGCCCCGAAACAAGTTGTTTGCCCCGGGGCGGATATCCGACATTCTATCCAGCCCTCTGGTAAATTACCAGGAAGCCTTCTTCACGCCCGGGATCTCGCCCTTGTAGGCCAGCTCACGGAAGCACACACGGCACACACCGTACTTGCGCAGCACGGAGTGGGGACGGCCGCAGATGCGGCAGCGGGTGTATGCACGGGTAGAGAACTTAGCAGGACGAGACTGCTTCAGCTTCATAGACAGTTTAGCCATTTTACAAATCTCCTCCCTTAGTTGTTCTCTGCGAACGGAGCGCCCAGAGCCTTCAGCAGCTCCTTGCCCTCCTCGTCAGTCTTTGCGGTGGTAACGAAGCAGACATCCATGCCGCGGACAGCATCGACCTTCTCGAATTCGATCTCGGGGAAGATGATCTGCTCCTTGATGCCGCAGGCAAAGTTGCCGCGACCGTCGAAGCCGTTGCCGTTGATGCCGCGGAAATCGCGCACACGGGGCAGAGCCACGTTGAAGAAGCGATCCACGAACTCGTACATACGCTCACCACGCAGAGTGACCTTGCAGCCGATGGGGGTGCCCTGACGCAGCTTGAAGTTAGCAACGCTCTTCTTGGCACGGCAGACGACTGCCTTCTGGCCAGTGATCTGGCCCAGATCCTTCATAACTGCTTCCAGGATCTTCTCGTTTTCCTTGGCTTCGCCGCAGGCAACGTTGATGACGACCTTGTCCAGCTTGGGGATCTGCATAACGCTCTTGTAACCGAACTTGGAGTTCAGAGCAGGAGCAATTTCATTGACATACTGTTCTTTCAAACGAGCCATTGTTCCTTACTCCTTTCTTACAGCTCAGCGCCGCACTTCTTGCAGACGCGAACCATCTTGCCGTCCTTTTCGACGTGGCCCACACGCACGGCCTTACCGCACTTGGGGCAGACGGGCATGACCTTGGATGCGTACATAGCACCCTCAGCCTTGACGATGCCGCCCTGCTCGCCCTGACGGCGAGGCTTGACGTGCTTGGTAACCATGTTCTGGCCTTCAACGATGACCTTGCCTTCAGCGGGGCTGACCTGCAGGACCTTACCAGTGTGGCCCTTGTCCTTGCCGCTGATGATCATCACGTTGTCGCCGGTTTTAACATGAAGATTATTCATTTTTAAAACCTCCTTACAGCGATTCCGGAGCCAGGCTCAGGATCTTGGTGTAGCCGGCATCACGCAGCTCGCGAGCAACAGGTCCAAAGATACGGGTACCCTTGGGGTTCTTGTCGGCCATAACGATAACGGCGGCGTTCTCATCAAAACGGATGTAGGAACCGTCGTCGCGGCGCACGCCATGCTTGCTGCGCACGATGACAGCCTTGACGACGTCGCCCTTCTTAACGGAGCCGCCGGGGGCTGCCTTCTTGACAGAGCAGACCACGACGTCACCAATGTTTGCGTATCTCTTGCGGGTGCCGCCCAGCACACGGAAGCACATCAGCTCCTTGGCACCGGTGTTGTCGGCAACTTTGAGATAAGTTTGCATCTGAACCATATCAGATATCTCCTTTCAAACTGTTCAAAGCAGCGGGCAAAGATTACTTTGCCTTCTCAACGATACGGACCAGGCGCCAGCGCACATCCTTGCTCAGGGGGCGGCACTCCATGATCTCAACACGGTCACCGATACCGCACTCGTTCTGCTCGTCACGAGCCTTGAACTTCACGGTACGCTTCAGGATCTTCTTGTACAGGGGGTGCTGCACGCTATCCTTAACGGCAACCACGATGGTCTTATCCATCTTGTCGGACACGACGACGCCGACGCGGGTCTTTCTCAGATTACGTTCTTCCATCGTTTAACCTCCTTACTGCTTCTCAGCCAGAACGGTCATCACGCGGGCGATGTCCTTCTTGACTGCTTCGATGCGGCCGGGGTTCTCCAGCTGGTTGATGGCATGCTGGAAGCGCAGGTTAAACAGCTCAGCCTTCAGATCTGCCAGCTTGCTGGTCAGCTCTGCGGTCTGCATTTCGCGGAGTTCATTAGCCTTCATTGGTGCCATCCTCCTTCACGGAGTCCTCACGGACAACAAATTTGCACTTGATGGGCAGCTTGTGCATAGCCAGACGCAGAGCCTCGCGAGCAGTTGCCTCATCGACATCTGCCAGCTCGAACATCACGCGGCCGGGCTTCACGACTGCAACCCAGTATTCGGGAGAGCCCTTACCGGAGCCCATGCGGGTCTCAGCGGGCTTTTCAGTCACGGGCTTATCGGGGAAGATTTTGATCCAAACCTTGCCGCCACGCTTGATGTAACGAGTCATGGCAACACGGGCAGCCTCGATCTGCTTGGAGGAGATCCATGCCGGCTCCAGAGCAACAAGGCCGTACTGACCCTGGCACACCACGTTGCCGCGGGTAGCCTTGCCGGTCATGCGGCCGCGCTGAACGCGGCGGTACTTAACACGCTTAGGCAGTAACATTACTTGTTGCCTCCTTCCTTCTTAGGAGCGGTCTTTGCGCTCTTGAGGACCTCGCCCTTGTAGATCCACACCTTAACGCCGATGCGGCCGTAGGTGGTAGCAGCCTCTGCAAAGCCGTAGTCGATGTCGGCGCGCAGGGTCTGCAGGGGGATGGTGCCCTCGTGGTAGCTCTCGGTGCGGGCGATATCAGCGCCGCCCAGACGGCCGGAGCACATTGCCTTGATGCCCTTTGCGGGAACGGTTGCGCGATCGCGGGGGCTCATGGCATTGCGCATGCACTGCTTCATAGCACGACGGAAGGTGACGCGGTTCTCCAGCTGACGAGCGATGTCCTCAGCAACCAGCTGTGCGTTGGTGGAGGGGCTCTTCACCTCGATGACATTGACGATAACGGTCTTGCCATACTCCTTGGTCAGCTTGTTCTGCAGGGCGATGCGCTCTTCGCCGCCCTTGCCGATGACCATACCGGGCTTAGCGCAGTAGATGTTAACATTAACGCGAGGAGCGGAAGTGGAAGGATCCACAGTGCGCTCGATCTCGATCTTGGGGACGCCAGCGTCCTTCAGCTGAGCCTTCAGCTCAGTGCGGATCTTGTGATCCTCGACGAGGTTATCGCTGAAATCCTTCTTGGAGGCAAACCAGCGGCTGTCCCAGTCTTTAATAACGCCGACACGAATGCCGTGCGGATTTACTTTCTGGCCCATTGTTTTCCCTCCTTACTCTTTCTCTTTCAGAACAACGGTCATGTGGCTGGTGCGCTTCAGGATGCGGTAGCCGCGGCCCTGTGCACGAGGCATCATGCGCTTCAGCGTCGGGCCGGGGCAAACGTAGCACTCGGCGACGTAGAGGTTGTTCTTGTCCATATTGAAGTTGTTTTCCGCATTAGCGGCTGCAGACTTCACCAGCTTCAGAAGGGGCTCACAAGCTGCCTTCGGGGTGTACTGCAGGATTGCCAGCGCTTCGTCCAGGGGCTTGTTACGGATCAGGTCCATAACGATAGACACCTTACGAGGACTAATGCGGGCATAACGAAGAATTGCCCGAGCTTCCATGTTGTGTTCCTCCCTCTATTACTTAGAATTACCAGTGTGGCCCTTGAAGGTACGGGTGGGAACGAACTCACCCAGCTTGTGGCCAACCATGTCCTCAGTCACATACACAGGCACATGCTTGCGGCCGTCGTGGACGGCAAAGGTGTGACCAACGAATTCGGGGAAGATCGTGGAGGCGCGGCTCCAGGTCTTGATGACCTGCTTCTTGCCGGAAGCGTTCATCGCTTCAACGTGCTTCATAAGAGCAGCCTGGACGAAAGGTCCTTTTTTAATGCTTCTACCCATTGTCTTAAACTCCTCTCTTACTTACCTGCACGCTTCACGATCAGCTTATCGGAGCGCTTATGATGCTTGCGAGTCTTGAGACCCAGAGCGGGCTTGCCCCAGGGAGTCATAGGACCGGAGTGACCAACAGGTGCGCGGCCCTCGCCACCACCGTGGGGATGGTCGCAGGGGTTCATAACGGTACCACGGCTGCCGGGACGCACGCCCATGTGGCGCTTGCGGCCTGCCTTGCCCAGGTTGACGTTCTCGTGGTCGATGTTGGAAACCTGACCGATGACTGCGGTGCAGTTCACGGGCACGTTGCGCATCTCACCGGAGGGCAGACGAACCAGAGCGTAGCCATTCTCCTTAGCCATCAGCTGAGCCATGTTGCCAGCGGAACGAACCAGCTGAGCGCCGCGGCCGGGATACAGCTCGATGTTGTGGATGATGGTACCGACGGGGATGTTCTCGAAGGGCAGGCAGTTGCCGGGCTTGATATCGGCAGACTTGCTGCTGACGACCACGTCGCCCACCTTCAGGCCATCGGGAGCAATGATGTAGCTCTTGGTGCCATCGGTGTACTCGACCAGAGCGATGAATGCGCTGCGGTTCGGATCGTACTCGAGAGTCTTGACGGTAGCGGGGATATCGGTCTTCTGACGCTTGAAGTCGATGACACGATACTTGGTGCGGTTGCCGCCGCCTTGATGGCGGACTGTGATACGACCGGTGTTGTTGCGGCCGCTGTGCTTCTTCATGGGCTCCAGCAGGCTGCGCTCAGGAGCGACCTTGCTCAGGACGCTGTAATCCGTGACGGTCATGCCGCGGCGGCCCGGAGTAGTGGGGCCATACTTTTTGATAGCCATTGTGCTATTCTCCTTTGTTTATCTTATGAATTATTATCGGGGTCATATCCCCATAGAGGAACCCTCGGCGGGTTCTATCAGACCATGCTGTTGAAGAACTCGATCTCCTTGGAGTCCTTGGTCAGGGTCACGATAGCCTTCTTGGATGCAGCGGTGTAACCGGCGTGCATACCCTGACGGCGGAAGCGGCCACGGACGGAGACGGTGTTCACCTTAGCGACCTTGACGCCGGGGAACAGAACTTCAACTGCCTGAGCGATCTCGACCTTGGTAGCATCGGTAGCGACCTTGAAGGTGTACTTCTTGTCAGCGATGCCAGCCATGGAGTTCTCGGTAATGACCGGCTTCAGGACGATATCATGTGCGGTTTTCATTAGCCAAGCACCTCCTCGAGCTTCTTAGCTGCGTCGACGCTGATGATCAGCTTGTCGGCGTTCAGCACATCGTAGGTGTTCACGCTGCCTGCGAAGGTGGTCTTGACACCGGCGATGTTGCCAGCGCTCTTGACGAACTTTGCATCGACAGTCTCGTTGACCAGCAGGTTCTTCTTGCCGGCGCCCACAGCGTTCAGCATAGCGACCACAGCCTTGGTCTTGTACTCGTCGCAAGCGAACTTGTCAACGACGACCATGTTGCCATTGGCAGCCTTGTCGGACAACACGCTCAGCAGAGCCAGACGCTTGACCTTGTTGTTGATGTGGTAGTTGTAGCTGCGGGGCTTGGGGCCCAGAGCAACGCCGCCGTGGGTCCACTGCGGAGCACGGATGGAGCCCTGACGAGCGTGGCCGGTGCCCTTCTGACGCCAAGGCTTCTTGCCGCCGCCGGAAACTTCCATGCGGATCTTGGTGTTCTGGGTGCCCTGACGCTGGTTGGCCAGGAAGTTCACCACAGCAATGTGGACAGCCTTCTCATTCGGGGTGATACCGAACACGGCGTCGGAAAGCTCGATCTCGCTAACGTGCTGACCGTTCATATCGACTACATTAAACTTTGCCATTGTAGCTTTCCTCCTTACGCCTTGACGCTGTTGGCCAGGGTGATGATGGTGCCCTTGGAACCGGGAACCGCACCCTTGACAGCGATCAGATTGTTCTCGGTGTCAACCTTGACAACGGTCAGGTTCTGCACGGTAACGCGCACGCAGCCCATGTGGCCGGGCAGGCGCTTGCCGGGGAACACGCGAGAGGGGTTGGAAATAGCGCCCATAGAACCTGCATGACGTGCCACCGGGCCAGTGCCGTGGCTCTCACGCAGACGGTGCTGGCCAAAGCGCTTGATAACGCCCTGGTAGCCCTTGCCCTTGGAAACGCCTGCAACGTCAACCTTGTCGCCTGCTGCAAAGACGTCAGCCTTCAGGATGTCGCCAACGTTCATTGCGGAAACGTCGTCCAGACGGAACTCACGCAGGGTCTTCTTGGGGGCAACGTTTGCCTTCTTGAAGTGACCTGCAGCTGCCTTGTTGACCTTCTTGGCGGAAACCTCGCCGAAGCCCAGCTGAACAGCCTGATAGCCATCGCTCTCGACAGTCTTCTTCTGCACGACGGTGCAGGGGCCTGCCTCGATGACGGTGACGGGGATAACCTTGCCGCTCTCATCGAACAGCTGGGTCATACCGACTTTCTTGCCGATAATGCCTTTAACCATTTTCTTTTCCTCCTGTAAAGGTTATTGGTTGGCAGCGCACGTCACTGCCAACATGACCCCTCGGGAAACGAGGGCATCGAATTTGATCGTGTGTGGTTTACAGCTTGATCTCGATGTCCACGCCAGCGGGGAGCTGGAGGCTCATCAGAGCCTCGACCGTCTTGTTGGACGGCTTCAGAATGTCGATCAGACGCTTATGAGTGCGGCTCTCGAACTGCTCGCGGCTATCCTTGTACTTGTGGGTAGCGCGCAGAACGGTAACGACCTCACGATCGGTGGGCAGGGGGATGGGGCCAGACACGCGAGCGCCGGTGCGCTTTGCGGTCTCCACGATCTTCTCTGCTGCGGCATCGATCAGCTGAGCATCATAGCTCTGCAGACGGATTCTGATTTTCTCTTTGACTGCCATTGCTTACGCCTCCTGAAAAATTGTTTTTGCCCTAGGCGAGCCGATAAATTGCTCTACACAGTTCCGGGTGTTCCTCGATTTGGCACTATAAAAACCGGTGAACCGCATGGCAGTTCTCCCGGAAACATATTAGCAAATCAAATCCGAACATTGGTTCCGCCCGTTTCGCAGAGGAGTAACTTCTCTGCCGAGGGAACGTATTCCATCGCTGTCAGTAATTTTTTCGCCCGGTTCTAAGATCGGACATACTCCGCGGAAATAACCCATCGCAGCTATCGCCGGATGACAACCTCCCGCATCAACGCATATCGCTGGCCTGCACGACTTGTATCGCACAAGCCTTTTGCAGCCGAGAGATATTTTATCACATCTTCGTCTATTTGGCAAGTGTTTTTTGCAGAAAATTACGATTTTTCTTTTTTATTTTCTCTGTTTTGTCAATGGCCGTATTTTCTGTGCAAGATGCACAATCTCAGCGCTTTTTGCCGGTGGAAAACTCCCCCGCTCCCCTTTGCAGCATCAGTATGGGCGGGAAAGGCGGGGGTTATACCTATGAAGATGCGCAGTTCAGATCATTTCTTCTTCAGCTGTTCCTCCAACCCCTCGCGCGGGGTGATGTAGACGGTGGTGTACACCTCGTACAGCACCATGCCGGGCTTGGCACCGTTTGCTTTCCAGATGTTCTTCACCTCGGTGGTGTCCACTGCCACCTTGGCGCCGGTGCCCGCCTTGTAGGCGCTGGAATGGATGACCGCCAGCTCCGCAGCTTCCTGCTTGGTGGTGTCCGGGATGTCCTCGCCCCGGCTCATGACCACAACATGGCTGCCGGGTGCTTTCTGCACATGGAACCATAAGTCCTTGCCCCGGGCGGTGTGCAGGGTGAGCTTGTCGTTCTGGGCGTTGTTGCGGCCTACCAGGATCTCAAAGCCGTCGCTGGAGGTATAGCGCAGAAAGTCCGCAGGCTTCTGCTTTTTGTCCCGCTGCTTATAGTACTTCAGGTAGCCCTGATTTTTCAGTTCCATGCGGATCTCGTTCAGGGCAGCTTCGCCGGAGGCGCTTTCCACCTCGTAGAGCACCGTTTCCAAATAGGCGATCTCTTTTTCGCCCTCGGCCAGCAGATCTACCAGCATCCGGGCGGCGGTCTGCTTCTTTTTGTAGTTCTTAAAGAAGTTCTGGGCATTCTGGCTGGGGCTGAACCGCAGATCCAGCGGAATAGTCACCTCTTTGCCCTCGTCGTACCAGTTGGGCACGGTCAGGCTCTTCATGCCCTTTTGCGCCAGATAGAGGTTGGCAGACAGCAGCTCGCCGTACAGGCGCAGCTTTTCGCTTTTGCCGCTGGCAGCAAGCTCCTCCTGCCGGGCAGCCTGCTTGCGCAGAGCGCGGTCGTACATATTGTGCACCGCCTTGTGCAGCTCCTTGCTCTTGGTGCGCAGCCGCTCGGCGCGGTCCTTCTCGGCGTAGTAGCCCTCCAGCATCGCGTTGAAGGACGGCCACTCCCGGATGGTGTACTGCTCGCCGTACTGCTGCGGACGGAAGAAGGTATACTCCACCGGCTTGCCGTCCGGCGCGGTGACGCTGCAGGGACAGCCGCCCTGCGCGTGCAGTTCCTTCAGCTCGTCGATTGCTGCCATCAGGCTGCGCTTCTGGGCATCGGTCAACTCGTTGGCAGGCAGGTGCTCGCCGTCAAAGGCGCGCCATGCGGCCTCCCGGCAGACCACCGGCCCTACACCGGCCACCGTCTTGTTCAGGGCATCCGCCACCGGCAGCTCCCGCTGACAGGCCGCTGCCACGATGGATGCGCTGCTCACCAGCAGAAAATCCGGGCGGGCGGGCTTGGGCGGTGTGGTGTAGGGCAAGCCCGGCAGCAGCTGCCGGACATCGCTGTCCTCAAAATCCACCCGCTTGAGGGCGTCGATAATTTTGCCGCTCTGCACCAGCACAAGGTTGGAGTAGCGCCCCATCAGCTCCGCGCACAGGGTATTGCGCACAAGGTCGCCCATCTCGTTGGTGCACTGAAAATCAAAGTAGACGATGCGGTCGCCCGGCTCCATGTGCACATCCAGCAGTCTGCCGCCGGTCAGGTGCTTGCGCATGAGCATACAGAAGGAGGGCGGCGTCTCGGGGTTTTCAAAGGTCTCCTCGGTCAGACACACCCGGGCAGAGCCGCTGCGGGCAGACAGCAGCAGCGCATAGGTATCGGTGCGGGTGCGCAGGGTGATGACCAGTTCATCCCGGGTAGGTTCAAAAATTTTTGCGATCTTGGCATCGGTCAGGGTGGCTTTCAGTTCCGCTGCCGTCAGCGCCAGTGTCGCGGCATCCAGTGCCATAGTGTTTACCTCGTTTTATCTATACCCTCTCAGTCGCCTGCGGCGTTGCCAGTTTTTCGGTTTATGCTGAAAGACCTCCCCCTTTCGGGGGAGGTGGCATTGCGCAGCAATGACGGAGAGGGTTCTCTCTTTATAAATAAGTATACGGGTCGCGGTTCTCGGTGCTCACCAGCACCTCCAGCTCCGGCAGGGCGGTGCGCAGGGCAGCTGCCACGGCGGCAGTCACCGGGAACTCGGTGGCGTAATGCCCTGCCGCAATGAGGGAAAGTCCCAGCCGCTTGGCGTCCAGTGCATGGTGGTGGTTGGCTTCGCCGGTCAGCAGACAGTCCGCGTCCTCGGCGATGGCTTCGGCAAACAGACTGCCGCCCGCGCCGCTGATGACCGCCAACCGGTGCACCGGCTTTCCGGTGTCGGCAAACTTCACCTGTACTGCCGTGCCAGTGTCCGGCGCGTTGCACAGGGCAGCCAGCTTACGCTGCGCCAGCGCGGCAAGTTCCGGCACGGTGATGGGGTCGATTTTCCCCACCCGGCCGCAGCCGTCTGCAAAGGCGGCGCGCTGCCGAATGCCGAAAAGATCCGCCAGCACATCGTTCACCCCGCCCTCGGCGGCATCCAGATTCGTGTGCATACAGATGGCGGAAATGCCCGCCTGCACCAGCTGATAGGGCACATCGGCGGGGCACAGCCGCTTGAGCGGGTCAAAGATGACCGGGTGGTGCGCCACGATGATCGTGCACTGCTTTGCCGCAGCTTCCTCCACCACCTCCGGGGTGATGTCCAGCGTCACCAGCACCCGGCGCACATTGCCGCCGCAGTCCACCAGCAGGCCGGGGTTATCCCAGTGCTCTGCCAGCTCCGGCGGGGCAAGCCGCTGCATTCCTTCGTATACCTGCTGTACCGTGGTCATTTCAGTTTCCCTCTTTCAGAATGGCATCCATCTCTGCGGCAAGCGGGCTGCCGTCCGGTACGCCCAGCCGCATCCGGGGCAGCTTTGCCCGCTGCCACGCGGCGTAGCCCGCGCCCTCCGGCCAGCGGGCGGTGTCCCCCAGCAGACATTGGGTAAAGGTGGGTTCTATCACCTCGCCGGTGTACTCTGCCGCCATTACCGCATACCAGCGGCCTGCGGCCTGCACCGGACGGTCGGCCACAAGGGCAAAGCCGTGCTGCCACAGCCAGCGGCGCAGCTCGCTGTGCCGGGTGGCGGGCACCATGACAAGGCGCGGCCCGCCCACAGCGGACACCCACGGCGCTTTCTCAATGATCTCCCATGTGGTCTGCGCCGACACGCCCGCCAGCACAATGCTGCCCACCTCCCCGGCAGACAACACAGAAAGACCGTCGCCGAGCCGAAGCTCAGCGCGGTCCAGACAACCTGCATTTTCCAGCGTCTGTTTTGCCTTTGCCAGCGGGCCGGGGCGCAGATCTGCCCCAATGACCTTCGGGTACTTACCCGAAGCCGCCAGCACCGCCGTCAGCTTGCCGTGGTCGCAGCCGATGTCCGCCACCGGCTGTCCTGGGCGCACCAGCTCTGCCGCAGCGGTCAGACGCGCATCCAGTGTGGGCAGCACTCAAGCCTTCTTGGCTGCCAGATGGGTGTTCAGCTTCTCCAGCAGCTCGTCGCAGTTCACGCCGTGCACTTCGCACGCTTCCTCGATGGTCTCCCCGCGGGAAGCCGGGCAGCCCAGACAGTGCATTCCGATCTCCATAAAGTAGGGTGCGGTGGTCTGGTCCATATCCAGAATGTCGCCGATGATGGTATCGCGGGTCACCTGCTTGGGTGCGGTGTGTGCCTCTTTTTTGAGCATATTGAAAATATCAAACATGATAGCTTTTCCTTTCTGTTTTGGGTGAGATACAGTATAACCTACTGTTCCTCTATACTATACCCCAAACCGGGGCAGTTTTGCAAGAGCCTTGCGGAAATCCGCTTACCCCTCCGCCTGATAGTCCTTTTCCAGCGAGAAGCCGCGCCCGCTCACCTCGGTAACATGGCTCACGATCATAAAGCAGGTGGGGTCGATGGCGTGTGCCAGCTTTTCCAGCCTTGGCAGCTGCCGGTTGGAGACCACGCTCAGCAGCACCGACTCCGGCTCCCGCAGGTAGCCGCCCTCACCGTGCAGGATGGTCACGCCGCGGTCCAGCTGCGCAAAAATAGCGGCGCAGATCTCGTCGGACTTGGCGCTGATGATCTTTACCTCGGTGCGGGTGGTGCCCAGCATGAGCACCTTGTCCAGCACGACCGTGTAGATAATGGCCATCACCACGCCGTACAGGGACTGCCGCACCGGGCTGAACGCCGCCTGCGCCGCCAGAATGACAAAGTCGAAAACCATCATGGTGCTGGACACCGGCAGGTGGAACCACTTGTTCAGCACCAGCGGGGGGATATCCATGCCGCCGGTGGAAGCACCGGCGCGGATGGTGATGCCCAGCGAGATGCCGATGCCAAAGCCCGCGAATACGGTGTTCAGCACCAGATCATCGGTCAGTACAAGATTGCCCAGCAGCCGCTCCCACAGCGCCATAAAAAAGGGACTGAGCACCGTGCTTGCAAGGGTGTTCAGGGCAAAGCGGCGTCCCAGCACCCACCAGCCCAGCAGCAGCATGGCCACGTTGACCACGAACAGCACTGCGGACACCGGCAGTCCGGTGACCTTGTTGAAAGCCAGTGCGATACCGGTAGCACCGCCGGTGATCAGGCCGGAGGGCATCAGAAATAATACCACAGTCAGCGCATACATCGCGTTGCCCACCACGATGGACAGTGCGTTGAAGAGCTGCTGTTGCTTGCGTGTTAATTGCGTCATCTTCATCTTCCTTTGTTTATAGTTGAAGTATCTTCTACTATGATAACGAAAATATCCGCATTTATCAAGCCTTCGGCGATAAATGCGGATATCGGGATTGATTTTTAAGGGGTCACAGGGCAACTTCCGGCTGGGCTTCGTCCTCTTCCATCAGCCGCAGACCGGCGGTATCGGTCACCGGCAGCGAGAACACAATGGCGCCCGCCTTGGGGTTTGCCCCCTCCATAATGGCCTTCATGATGGTGTTTTTCTGGCTGGTGCGGCTGACGATGAGCACCAGCTCCTTTTCGTTCACCAGCTCCACGCCCAGAAAGGCAGCTGCACCCTCCATGCCGGTGCCCTTTGCGTGGATCACCGTGCCGCCGCCTGCACCGGCGGTGCGGGCAGCATCCATAATGGAGCCGGTGTAGCCCTGATTTGCCACCACCAGCAGCAGTTCATAGCGGGTATCCTTCAAGGTGCTCTCCTCCTTCCATGTAAGGGACTGGTGCTCGGTGAGGAACATCAGCGCCCGTTTTCCGCCGATGCTGCTCAGCGGCACAATGAACGCAATGCCGGTGCCCGGCACATCGATCTGCATTTTGCGGCGCAGATCCTTCTGGATCTTCTGCCAGCTTTCTGCCGTTACCACAGCCATCAGCACCGCCTTTTCGGTCTTTTCCAGCCCAAGGGTGGAAAGCGTCTCCTGCACCGCCGTGCCGGAACCCACGGTGCGCATACTTACCGTTACGCCGTGGCTTTTGTACAGCTGCAAAAAGCCGTCGGTAGAGCGGCGGTCGGTGATGGTGATCATCAAAAACAAACTGCTCACGTTCTACCTCCTTTACAGCTCGATAATGGCGTCATCCGGCAGGTCCGCAAACACGGTGGCAAGCACCGCAGCGGGCTGCGCCGTCCGTGCCTTGCGGGTGCGCAGCTGCGCCACCAGACCCATCATCTGCACGGTGATGAGCGGGGTCATGGCGACCATCGCCACCACGCCGAAAGCATCGGTGACGATGTTGCCGCCCACCGCCACGCAGGCCCCCTGCGCCAGCGGCAGCAGGAAGGTGGCGGTCATGGGGCCGGAGGCCACACCGCCCGCATCAAACGCGATGGCGGTAAACAGCTTGGGCACCACAAAGGAGATGCTGATGGCGAACACATAACCCGGCACAAGGAACCACAGGATGGAGATGCCGGTCAGCACCCGCACCATGGCAAGCCCCACCGAAATGGATACACCTGCGGAAAGCGCCAGACCCATAGCCTGCGCCGAGATGGCACCGTCGGTCACCTCTTCCACCTGTTTGTTCAGCACATAGACCGCAGGCTCGGCCTTGACGATGAAGTAGCCAATAAGCATTCCGATGGGAATGATCACCCAGCGCATCCCGCCGCCTGCCAGCACCTGACCCAGATAGTTACCGGCGGGCATAAAGCCCACGTTTGCGCCGGTCAGAAAGAGCACAAGGCCGATATAGGTATACACAAGACCCACGCCGATGCGCCCCAGTGTGCGGCGGTCCAGCCGCAGGGCGATAAGCTGAAATGCCCCGAACATCAGCACAATGGGCAGCAGCGAGCGGGCGATCTCGGCAAGATAGGTGGGCAGACCCTCCCGGAACAGCTGCCACAATTCCACCGAGTCTGCCACCTCCGGCAGAACAGGCGGAATGTAGGTGCTGTCCGCTGCGCGGAACGCGATGCCCAGCGTCAGCACCGCCAGAATGGGGCCGATGGAGCACATGGCCACCAGACCAAAGCTGTCGTCCGCCGCGTGGCGGTCGCTGCGGATGGCGGAAACACCCACGCCCAGCGCCATGATAAAGGGCACGGTCATGGGGCCGGTGGTCACGCCGCCGGAGTCAAACGCCACGGCGAGAAACTCCTTGGGCACAAAGGCCGCCAGCAGAAAGATGAGCCCATAGAACAGCACCAGCAGCTTTGGCAGCGCAACGCCGATGAGCATACGCAGGAAGGCAAAGACCAGAAACAGGCCCACGCCCGCCGCCACCGAAAGGATCAGCGTACCGCTGGGGATGGAGGGCACCTGATCTGCCAGCACCTGCAAGTCCGGCTCGGAGATCGTGATAAGGAAGCCCAGCAAAAAGCCGAGCACGAGGATGAGGGGCAGCTTGCGGCTGCGGGTGATGACTGCACCCACCCGCTCGCCCATGGGGGTCATGCTCATCTCTGCACCCAGAGTAAAGAACATGATGCCCACCACGATCATGGCAGCGCCCAGCAAAAAGCACAGCAGGATGCTGGGCGACACCGGTGCTACCGTAAAGCAGAGCACCAGCACAATGGCCACAATGGGCAGCACCGCCTGCAGCGCCTCCAAAAGCTTTTCCCGCAGCTTGGGGAGCGATCGTCTGAGAATGATGTCCACCGCCTTTCGTCTGTATCCTGTTTGTACACTTTTGTACAAGATATATTTATAGTATACGGATTCAGGGGGATGCCGTCAATCCGCAGAAGGAAAAAACTTGAGCAAGTTCCATAAATTGTAAAAAATCACGTTTTCCCGCTAAAGGCAAACTTCAGCTTCTCCGCAGCGCCGCCGCTTCCGCAGGAAGCAGGCGCTGCAAATGCCGTTTGCCTTTACGACCCCTCCCGTGAAAATGGAATACCGGAGCGTCCGCAGACGCTCCGGTATTTCGAACTTATAAATAATTTTTCCGCTGAATATGGCCAAAGCGCACGCGGCGGCCATTCAAAATCGTCCCGTTTTACGCCTTTTTCGGCTTCAGCCAGCCGTCCACGGCGGCTACCAGCGCCTTGCCCCGGCGGCCCAGCAGACGGGGCAGCAGCACCCGCGCCATGGCCCATACGCCCGCAAAGTTGTACAGGATGATAACCAGCGTGATCAGCCCCGTCCACAGCCCGTACAGCGGCGGCTCTGCCAGCAGCACAAAGGCCTCAAACACCAGCACGGCGGCGTTTGCCAGCACCCGCGCCGGGTGGACGTGCATCCCGATCATGCGGCGGGCGTCCACCGCACGCAGGGTGAACACCAGTGCAAGGCCAAGGAAGGACGCATAGGTCGCGCCCACAGGCCCCCACCACTTGATAAAGAAGTAGTTCATGATGCAGTTGCTGATAGCGCCCGCCATCATGGTGACCATGCTGCGCTGCGACTTTTTGGTCACAACGTACACGCTGTTCATGAACTGGTTGAAGCAGCTGCAGGTGGAAGCCAGCACCAAAAACGGCACAAAGTGCCATGCGTAATAGTAGTTGGACTTCATGACGTGCATCACCGGGCGGCACAGCCAGATAATACCCGCCGCACAGCAGAACAGCACGCTGGAATAGGTGCGGAAGATCTGGGTAAAGAACCGCGCACGCCCTTCCTCCTCGGTGACGGCGGAAAGCTGCCACGCATCGTAGAAGATCAGGCCCAGCGTGGTCAGGATGGTGGGCAGGAAGTAGCCGGTGGAAAGCAGGCCGCTCCATGCGTTGCCGGTGCGGCCGTCCAGCCCTTCGCACATCTCGCGCACAAAGAACAGGTCGGACGCATTGATGATCCAGAAACTGATCTGCGCCGGGATCATGGGCAGCGAGAAGTTGAGCATCTGCCGCCACAGCTTTTTGTTGACGCCCTTCAGCTCCACATAGTCCCACAGCTTGCCGGTGAACAGCAAAAACAGCACGCTGGTCAGATCGCCGCTGATGATGGCAAGCAGGTAGCCGTTGGCACCCCACTTGAAGCCCACCAGATACAGCACATAGAAGGCCATGGTAGCCACGGTGCACAGCACGCCGTCCACCGCTACCAGCTTGTTCCACTGACGGCTGCGCACAAACTGGGTGCACAGGGTGCGCAGGCAGCTCATGAGCACATAAATGTAGATCAGCAGACCGTACTGCGCCATATCCGGCAAAAACTGGGTGACCGGCCAGCACAGCACCAGTATGCCAAAGCCGCCCAGAATGGTGAGCAGGCCGTTGGTGAACACCTGTTTTTCGCTGTTGCCCTTGTCCAGACCAAAGCGGATGATGGCGTTGGACATTCCCATAGACACAAAGGGGATGAGCAGATTGGCGTACTGGCTCAAAATCTTGGACAGACCCAGATCCGAGATCTCCGCCATGGCGTAGGTCAGAAAGGGCTGTACGATCAGGGTGAGCAGCTTAGACGAAAAGCTGGAGATTGCAAAGATCAGGGTATTGCCGGCCAGTTTGGAATATTTATCGCCGGTCTTTTTTTCATTTTCCAAGGGAACTTCCCTCCGTTTTTACGATAGATTATTTTTTCAGCAGTTCCCGCCGGGCCTTCCAGTCCGGCAGCAGCTTTTCCACCTCTGCCCAGAAGGCCGGGCTGTGGTTCAACTGCAAAAAGTGGCAGTACTCGTGTACTACCACATAGATCTGCGCCGCAGGGGGCTGGTTATACAGCTGCAAAGCAAGGGTGATCTGCCGCTTGCCCGGGCAGCACACGCCCCAGCGGCTGGTCATGCTGCGCACTTTCAGGACAGGCTTCTGCCCGCCCAGCACCCCGGCAAAGGCCGGGTAGACTTTATCGCTCATGGCGGTAAAGTAGGCCAGCGCCGTGGCCTTGTCCGGCAGGTCAGCGTTATCCTTGTTCCGCTTGGTGATGTTCTTCACCCGGGTGTCCCGGATCCACTGGGCGTTTTGCAGCACAAAACGGTCAGCCTGTTCCAGACTGGCCGTCAGGGGGATGCTTACCATCACGGTGCCGTTGTCCCGCACCCGCAGATGCAGCTGCTTTACCTTTTTGCGCACCAGTTCGTACTGGATGCCCTCCACGCTGCGCAGCTGGGCGCACGGCTTTGCCGGCATCTCAGGCCTTGCTCCGCATCAGGCGGCCAAGGGGCAGCTGTGCCAGCACCACGGCGGCAAACAGCAGCACGCAGCCGGTAGATTCCCGGAAGGAAAGGTTCTGGTGCAGCAGCAGCCAGCCGCCCAAGGCGCTGAATACGCTTTCCAGACACATGATCAGGCTGGCCACCGCGGGGTTCAGGTCCCGCTGACCTAAGATCTGCAGGGTGTAGGCCACGCCGCTGGACATGATGCCGCAGTACAGGATGGGCCCGGCGAAGGTGACAAACTCCGCCATGGCAGGCTGCTCGAACAGCAGCGCCGCCACGGTGCTTTCCACCGACACCACAAAAAACTCCACAAGGCTCAGGCGCACGCCGTCCATCTGCGGGGAAAAATGATCCACTGCCATGATCTGGAAGCTGAACAGCACCGCGCACAAAAGCAGCAGCCAATCGCTGCTCTGGATGCTGCCAAAGCCGTCCTTCATGCACAGCAGATACAGCCCCACCACGGCAATAGCCATGCTCACCCACAGCTGTGCGCTGCCCTTGCGCCCCAGAAACAGGCCGAACACCGGCACCAGCACCACATACATGGCGGTCAGAAAGCCCGCCTTTGCGGTGGAGGGGTCCAGCGTGATGCCCAGCTGCTGCGCTGCGCTGGCCAAAAACAGCAGCGTGCCGCACATAAGCCCGGCTTTCAGCAGCAGTTTGCGCTCTGCCGCCGTTTTGGGCTTGCCATCCGGCCTGCCCTGCCGGTGGTGCAAGGCGTCAAACGCCTTGACCGTGGGCAGCAGCACCAGCACCGCCATCCAGCTGCGCCCTGCCAGAAAGGAGAACGCGCCCATGCCGGAACCGGCGCTCTGCGCCACAAAGGCTGTGCCCCAGATCAGGGCGCACAGCATCAGCAGCATTGAATTTTTCGTCTGGTTCGTCATCCGGCAATGCCCTCCACCTTCATCAGGCCGTACAGGTAGTACCGGCTGGAATCATAGGAGATGGTCACGCGGTACTGCGCCGCCGGGTCCAGCCCGGAAATGGTGCAGCGGTAGTCGGTGCCATCGGTTTTGACGTAGTAGGTGCTGTCCGGCACATACGCTGCGCCGCCGTCCACCTTTTTCCACAGTGCCACCTTGAACTTCTGGGTGCCCTCGGCGGTGCCGCAGGCCATGATGTTCAAACTGCCGCCCGGCACGGTAAAGTAGCCGGTGTTGCGGCTCCAGATGCCGTTGAACACCGCGTACAGACAGCCGTCTGCGGTGGCGGTGGCATACTTTGCCGAGGCATCCGCAATGCCCTGAATGATCAGCGGGTCGGTGGTGGCTTCTGCCCAGCGGGTGGTGTCCTCCTCCTGCACTTCCTCGGAGTGGCCTGTCACCTTCTGCGCCACCTTTTTCAGCGTCTCCTTGCAGCCGGTCAGGCTAAGCACCATCACCGCCGCCAGCAGCAATGCCAAAAGCTGTTTTTTCATCTTCATAGCTTTCCTCATAGAAACAAAGAAACTTTTCTTTTTCGTGCGTCTCTGCCAACGGGCAGATACAGGGTAAGTATACCGCATTTTGCCGCTCTGCACAAGATACCTGTGTTTATTTTGTGCGGTTTGCCGCCTGTTTCTGCACAAATTTTCACGTATTCAGCACCCGCAGCGCTGCACACTCGGCCTCGGCCAGTGCGGGAGCCTCCGGCCCGAACAGGCTGCCGTAGCGGTACAGTGCCCAGCCGCCCGCCGCCTGCTGCCGTAAGTCCTTTACCTGCACCGCCAGTGCACTGCCGGTGCTCCAGCCGGATACGCTGTCCGGGTTCGCGCCGCCGTCCCCGGTGCCCACCCGGTACGCGCCCAGCCCGAAGTACAGCGCCACATCCCCCGCCCGGGGATAGCTAAGCCACGCCGGGACGATATTTTCAAAGGAAAAGCGGGTGCTGCCGGAGTGCAGCGTAAAGCCGTAGCCCCAGTACACCTGTGGGCAGAGGTAGTCAATGACCTTTTCCTCCCCGCCCGCCGCCAGCCATGCGGTCACATCGCTGTACTGCTGATCGAGGTCGTTGTCCGGGTTGCCCTGCGGGCTGATGCCGAACCGCAGGGTGGGGTCTGCCGCCTTTACGGTGCGGTGCACCTTCGCCACCAGCGCGGTAACGTTCTGCCGCCGCCACGCGGCAAGGTCGGCTGCGCCGCTTGCCGCAAACTGCACCGCGTCCACGGCGGCATCGGTGGTGGGGTAAAAGTAATCGTCAAAGTGGATGCCGTCCACCGGGTAGTTCTGCAAAAGCTCTGCCACCCCCTGCACCACATAGTCTGCGGCGGCAGGCACGGCGGGGTTCAGGTACAGCCCCTCCCCGGCGGTGCACAGCCAGTCCGGGTGGGTATTGGCCAGATTATTCTCTGCCAGATTCGGCGGCATCGCCGCCGAGGAGCGCAGGCGGTAGGGGTTGACCCACGCCTCCACCCCGATGCCCCGGCGGTGCGCCTCGGTCAGAAAGACATCCAGCGGGTCAAAGCCGGGGTCTTTTCCCTGCACCCCGGTGCACAGATGGCTCCACGGGAACAAACTGCTGCGGTACAGTGCATCCCCGAAGGGGCGCACCTGTGCCAACACAGTGTTCAGCCCCAGCCCGGCGCAATTGTCCAGCAGCTGCGCCGCCCCGGCGCGGAAGGTGTCCTCGGTGGAGAAATCCAGCAGCGCCCAGTCCAGATAACTCACCCACACCGCCCGCCACTCTCCGGCGGGCAGGGCGGGGTTGGGTGCCGGGGGTGCATCCTGCCCGGAGGCGGCAGTGTGGTCTGCATCGCTTTTCTGCCGCAGATACCACCCCGCCGCAGCACAGGCGGCAACGCCCGCTCCGGTCAGAAAGGCTCTGCGCCCAAAGCGGCGTTTCGCCTTGGCTTTAGACGTCCTGCGGCGCTGGGTCACAGGGTCTCCTCCTGTGTCTTATACAGGGTAAGCCCCGCCCAGCCCCGGGCGCAGGTCAGCAGCACGAACATGATATTCGTCCAGAAGGCAAGGCCGCTCATGCCCGCGTACTTGGTCAGCATCCAGAACACCAGCCGCAGCACCTCGGCGGCGCTCACCAGCTGCAGCTGCCGCTGGATGGGCTTGCCGCGCTCGTACTCGGTGGCAAGCAGCGCAGGCCACACCAGCGCCGAGCAGATATCCCCCGCCCAGCCGCTGGCACCCAGCTTGCTGAGCATCAGCACCACGAACACGCCGGTGTAGTTGCGCTTTTCCCTTGCCGGTGCGCCCTTCTGCGCCGCCAGAAACAGCACTGCGATGCCGGTAAGGCAGAACACGATCATTTCCAGCCCGGAAAAATCCATCCCGCCCAGCACGGCAAAGCCGCCCAGCATGGACACTGCCGCTGCAGCCAGCAAAAAGAAATACCATGTCTTGCGTGTAAATTTAAGCTTCATGAAGCCCTCCCCCGGGCGTTTGCGCCCGGCTTGCAGAAAAATTTAAAAAGAATTGTAAATATTATAGCACAAACCCCCGCAGGTTGTGTTACAATAAGGAAAACTCTTTTGGGGAGGGTCTTTCCATGAACGCTGTCGTTTCCGTCTGTCTTTTAGTCTGTGCGCTGGGCATCATCGTGTACCTGCTCTCCCGGCGGGAAAACAGCCGCCGCAGCCAGTACGGCCCCGCCGGCCTGTCCGAGTTCCGCACTAGCCTTGCGCTGGACGAATGCTTTGACCGTCTGGACACCCGCAGCAACACCGACCTCTTTGCCTACGAGTGCCGCCGGGAGAACGACGGCAGCTTTCTGCTGCACCTGACGCTGCACCAGCCCAGCCAGCAGCCGCTGGACACTTTGTACACCCTGCGGCTGGACCCCGGCCGCCAGACCGTGGTGACTTTGATCTTTATCCGGGAGGCTTTTGGCTACAAGGAGCCGCTGTTCCCGCCCGCCATGCTGGACGAATTTATGCTGCAAAAGCTGGATGCCCACCGCACCAAATGATTTTTGCGGAAAATGCTTTCCTTTTTGCGCGGTTTTTGTTATACTAGTGCGTGTTGCAGCAATGCAGCACCCCTGCGGGCCAGTAGCTCAGCTGGTCAGAGCTGGCGGCTCATAACCGCTTGGTCGCGGGTTCAAGTCCTGCCTGGCCCATACGAAAAAAGACACCCTTTCGGGTGTCTTTTTTGTATTTCAAGGGCTTTTATTCCCCATCCTCTGCGGGCAGCTGGTTCCACAGGCGGGGTACATATCACAGAGCACATGATACGCTGGCCGTTTTTGTTTGCCCCCATTGCGGCAGATCCTGCTTTCTGCCGCAAATTGCATCAGATCCCGCCGTTTGCTCAATGAGTATTTCCCGCCGTCCCGTTATACTGGGAGGGAAATGGAATTAAACGATGGAGGAACAGACCATGAAATACGGTGTCATCGATGTGGGTGGCGGCCTGCGGGGCATTTACGGCGCTGGCGTGCTGGACCGCTGCCTGGAGGAGGACCTCCGCTTCGATCTCTGCATCGGCGTTTCGGCGGGCAGCGCCAATATGGCGTCCTATCTGGCAGGCCAGCATGGGCGGAACAAGCCCTTTTACGATGAATACTCCTTCCGCAGGGAGTACATGAGCGTGCACAACCTCATCCGCAAGCACTCCTATCTCGATCTGGGCTATGTCTACGGCACCCTCAGCAATGCAGGCGGCGAGAATCCGCTGGATTACGCGGCGCTTGCCCGCAGCCCGGCAGAGCTCTGCGTGGTGGCCGCTAATGCACAGAACGGCGAGGCGCAGTATTTCACCAAGGCAGACCTCCACCCGGACGACTACCGCATCCTCATGGCGTCCTGCTGCATCCCGGTCATCGACCAGCCCTGCGTCATCGACGGCGTGCCTTATTTTGATGGCGGCCTGGCCGACCCCGTCCCGCTGGAATGGGCCTTTGCCCACGGCTGCGACCGGGTGGCTCTCATCCTGACCAAGCCCATCGGGCTGGTGAGTAGTGATGCCCGGGACAAGCATCTGGCACACCTGCTGCAGTCGCATTACCCCGCTGCAGCCGAGGGGCTGCGCCGCCGGGCATGGCGGTACAACACGGCTGTCCAGCGGGCGCGGGAGCTGGAGCGACAGGGCCTTGTCTGCATCATCGCCCCGGACAGCACCGAGGGAATGTCCACCCTGACCAAGAACCGCGCCGGCCTTGAAAGAATGTACGTCAAAGGCAAACAGGACGCCGAAGCGCTGGTGCGGTGGATGCAAAACACCAAACAAGATGAATCGGTGGGCACCTAGAGATGAAACCCGTTCACTTCCCTTGACAAGAGACAAAAAGACACCCTTTCGGGTGTCTTTTTTGTATTTCAGGCGCTTTTATTCCCCATCCTCTGCGGGCAGCTGGTTCCACAGGCGGTAGTAGACGCCCTGCTTTTCCAGCAGCTGGGCATGGGTACCCTCTTCCACGATGCCCTCCTCGCCCAGCACAAGGATACGGTCGTAGTCCTTGATGGTGGTCAGGCGGTGGGCGATGGTCAGGGTGGTGCGGCCGTGCGCCAGCTTTTCAAGGCTCTGCCCCACAAGGATCTCGCTCTCGTTGTCCAGTGCGCTGGTGGCTTCGTCCAGAATCAGGATGGGCGGGTTCTTCAGGAATACCCGGGCAATGGCGATGCGCTGCTTCTGTCCGCCGGACAGCTTGACGCCGCGCTCGCCCACATAGGTGTCGTAGCCGTCCTTCAGCGCAAGGATGAACTTTTCCGCGCCCGCCAGACGGGCGGCGGCTTCGATCTCCTGCCGGGTAGCGCCGGGCTTGCCGTAGGCGATGTTCTGCGCCACCGTGCCGCTGAACAGGTACACGTCCTGCTGCACGATACCGATATCCTGCCGCAGGCTCTTCAGGGTGACCCGGCGGATATCCTGTCCGTCAATGAGGATGCGGCCGCTGGTCACCTCATAAAAGCGGGGGATCAGGTTGCACAGGGTGGTCTTGCCGCCGCCGGAGGCACCCACCAGCGCCAGACGCTCCCCGGCGCGGATGTCCAAGCTAACGTCGTGCAGCACCTTGTTGTGGTCGTCCGGGTACTCAAAGCATACCTTCTCGAACCGGATCTCGCCGGGGCCGGGCTGCAGGGGCACGGCGTCCGGGGCATCCTTGATGGCCACCGGGGTGTCCATGATCTCGGCAAAGCGCTCGATGCCGGTCATGCCGCGCTGGAACTGCTCGGCAAACTCCACGATGCGCCGGATGGTGGCGATGAGGGTGGTGACGTAGAGCATATAGGCCACAAGGTCACCGGCGGTGATCTTACCGTACACCAGCGACAGACCGCCCGCCAGAATGACCACCAGATACATCAGGCCGTCAAACAGGCGGGTGGAGGTGTTGAAGGCACCCATGGCGTAGTAGCCAAGGGTCTTGATCTGCTCAAAGGCGCGGTTGCCCCTGGCAAACTTTTCCCGCTCCTCGTCCTCGGCGGCAAAGGCCTTGACCACGCCCTGTCCCAGCAGGCTGTCCTCGATGGTGGAGTTCAGCTCGCCGATCTGGACGCGCTGCTGGCGAAACCGCGCCCGCAGACGACCGTTCAGGTACACCGACACCACGCCCATCAGCGGCACACAGGCGAACACTGCCAAGGTCAGCGGGATGCTGGCGCGGCACAAAATGACAAAGGACGCCACGATTTTGATGCCCGCAATGAAAAATTCCTCCGGGCAGTGGTGGGCGAACTCGGTCACGTCAAACAAATCGTTGGTGATGCGCCCCATGATGGTGCCCACCTTGGTGTTGTTGTAGTAGGTGTGATCCAGCTGCAACAGATGGTCAAAGGCATCCCGGCGCATATCCGTTTCAATATGCACGCCCATGATATGACCGATGCTGGACATATAGTAGCTGGCTGCGCCGTCGATGATGCGCAGCACAAAGTAGAGTGCCGCCAGTTTCAGCACGATGCCCGCCGTCAGGGTGATGCCCACCCCCATGGCGGAGTTGGTGATGGTGCTCATGATCTTGGGCAGCACGATATCGCACAGGGTGGTCAGTGCTGCGCAGAACAGATCAAGGCACAGCACCATCTTATAGTTTGCCAGATACGGCAGAAAACGCCGGATCAGCGCACCGCTGCTTGCGTGGTGCGCCCCGGGGTCGTTGGTTTTGGTTTTCGGCATGGTTCCTCCGTTTTTATCGTTACTTTTTGCTGTAATCCCGTGCGCCGTAGATGGCGGTACCGATGCGCACAAGGGTAGCGCCCTCCCGGATAGCGTTCTCAAAATCGCCGCTCATGCCCATGGAAAGGGTCTGCATCTCCACGTTGTGGTAGCCGCGCTCCCCTGCCCGGACGAACAGCTGATACACCTGCGCCAGATACCGGCGGTTCTGGGCATCGTCGTCGTTCACGGGCGGGATGGCCATCAGACCCTTGACCCGGATATGCTGTTGTGCAGCGGCGGTATCCAGCAGCGGCCAGAGCAGCTCCGGCGCAGCGCCGGTCTTGCTCTCTTCCCCGCCGATGTTCACTTCCAGCAAAATGTCCTGCACGATGCCGGCCTTGGCGGCTTCCTTCTCGATGGCAATCAGCAGATGCTCGCTGTCCACGCTCTGGATCAGGCTTGCCCGCCCCAGCACCTTTTTGATCTTATTGGTCTGCAAGTGGCCGATAAAATGGCTGGGCTTGCCGCAGTAGGCACCGGCATCGTAGTTTGCGCACAGCTCCTGCACATGGTTTTCGCCGAACACATCAATGGGCAGGGCGGCACTGGCTGCAATGGTCTGCGCCGTGCGGGTCTTGCAGGCAGCGCACAGCTGCACCGCTGCCGGGTCGCGCCCGGCTTCCCGGGCGGCGGCTGCCATCTTTTCCCGGATCTCGGTCACGGCCTGCCGCATTTCTTCCAACGTTTTTTCTACCATGTCGCTCAATCCTCCTCGGTATAGCGGGCACGCTCGCCGCCGATCAGCTTCGGGCGGGTGTAGGCGCACAGAATGTTTGCTTCGCCGATCTTATTAAGGCTCAGCCGCACCGGCACTGCCACCCGCTTCAGATGCATCCCGATCAGGGTGCCGCCGATATCCATGCCCGCGTTGGCGCGGATCTCTTCCACCGCCACCGGGTCTTTGAAGTTTTTCCAGCAGGTAGTGGCCCAGCTGCCGCCCGCATGGGGACGGGGCACGACGCACACTTCCTCCCAGCCGTATTTCTCTGCGGCTTCCCGCTCAAGGATAAGGGCGCGGTTCAGGTGCTCGCAGCACTGCGCTGCCAGCCAGATGCCTTTTTCCGCCAGCACCGGCGCAGCGCCCGCGTACAGTGCCCGGGCGGCTTCTATGCTGGAATCCTTGCCGATGTGTCCGCCCACCATCTCACTGGAAGAGCAGCCCACCACGAGCACATCTCCCTTTTTCAGCTTTGCCGCAGCCACCAGCTCGGTCATAGCCTGCCGTGCCTCGGTCTCGATCTGTTTTGCAAATGCTTCGGTCATACAAAAAACACCTCACTTATCGGTTTGCAGCCAGCAGGCTGTCTGCCCCTGCCGCACCGAAATATACTTTACTTTCCACCGGACACACCGCCGCACAGCTGTCCTGTACAAGGCCGGTAAAGGTCTGCTCCCAAGCCCCTGTTGCAAGGCTTACCGCCTCGGCGCAGGGGGCATCTGCGGTGCACCGGAACAGCCGCTCCTGCGTATTCTGCCCCGCCCGCAGGGCAATGCCCCGCAGCAGGGTGCTGTCCGCGTTCTTTTCCAGCCAGCCGCTGCGCGCCCAGCGGTAGCTGATGTACAGCGTACCGTCCGTGTCCACAGCCAGCGCTCCGGGATAGCCCGGCAGACCGGCAAAGGCAGCGGTGCAGCCCCGTCCCCCGGCGGTCAGCTCCCGGGCAGCGGCGTCCACCGCCCAAATGCAGCGGCTGCCAAGGTCGGAGACATACAGGGTGCTGCCGTCCGGGCTGAGCGCCAGACCGGCAGCACCTGCCACCCCGCCCAGCACCTTTTCCACCGTGCGGGCGGCGGGGTCGTACACATACACGCAGCCGGTGGCGGTGTGCGCCAGCAGCTCGGTGCGCAGGGCGCTTTCCAGCCCGTTCTCCGCGCCTGCCGCCGCTGCCACTGCAAAGTACACCTTACCCGCCGGGCTTACCTCCACGGCAGATACCGCCCCCAGCGGCGCACCGTCCAACTGGGTGACCACCTGTTCCACCGCTGCGCCCCAGCTGTCGTGCTTAGCGCGGCACAAGGTGCCCCCGGCGGTGGTCAGCTGGGTCAGCCACACATCCCCGGCGGCATCAAAGGCAAAGCCGGTCAGCTCGCCCTCCACGCTCAGGATGGCGGCAGCGTGCCCGCCATCGGTGCGCACAAGGTCGCTGGTGCGCTTTTTCAATGCAGCACCGTTCCACGCGGCGGCATACAACAGGCCGTCCTTGGCGCGGATGCAGTCCACGCCCTGATACTCCCCCAGCTCCAGCTGGGTCTTGCGGTCGGTGGAAACGGCCGTCTGCATCGCGCCCGTCTCCTGCCGGAGGTCGGGGGCTTTATAGGTCTGCGGCGGGGTGTCGATGGGCCGGAAACCCAGCGCATACACCAGCACCAGCAAAATGCCCACCCCGAACACGGTGCTGGCGGTGCGGAACCGCTTGAGCATGGCGTCCCGTTCTGCGGCCATCTGGGCGGCATACTCTGCCCGGCGGCGCGCCGCCATGGCGTTGGCGCGGTTGGCACGCCGCATCCACCGGTCCACGAACAAGGCCACCCGCGGCCCAACCGTGAGGGACGCAATGGCCAGTATGAGCAAAAATTCGATCAGTCCGATTCGCATAAGCGCTTTTCCTTATCTCCGAAAAACCTGCGGACAGTACACTGTCCTTTATCGCTAAAGTATAGCATTCCTGCGCAAAAAGGGCAAGCGGGACAAAAAAGAACTGCCGCACAGCGTTGTGCAGCAGTTCTTCTAAGAACAACGATTTCAAATGGCCTCCGCGTTGCTCTGGCCATGCGCAGCGGAATGATTTTTTTAAATTTGAGTGTTCATCGCGGCCTGCGGGCCGCGATGAACACATCTTTACGAGAGGGGATGCCTTATCTTATCTCGATTGGCCGGGTGGTCTGCTCCCCGCTGCGGGTCACGAGGGAACCGGCGGGCACTTTGCCCCGGATAACGCAGCCCGCGCCGATGACGCAGTTGTCCCCGATGTCCGTGCCCTTGAGCAGCACCACGTCCGAGGCGATCCAGCAGCTGCGCCCCACGGTGATGCAGCCCGCCGTGCATTCCCGGCTGACCCCTTCCTCCCGGCTGAAGCGGTGGTTGTTATCAAAGATCTTCACCCCGGGGCCGAAAAGGGTGTTTTCGCCGATGGTTATCTTTCCAAGGCAGCTGATGACCGCGCCATCGTTGAAGTAGACCCCGCTGCCGATGTTCAGCTGGCTGGAATATCCGGTGGTGATGGACATCCGCCCGTCGCTCTCCACCCGGTCGCCCAGCGTCACCCGGGAGCCGCTGTTCAGCCGCAGCCGGAGTTCTCTGTCCAGCAGGATGCTGCTGCCAAATTGCAGTCCCCGGCAGCCGAACCATTTTTTCCATTGCAGGCGGCAGCGGTTATGCAGGCTGCGCCGTTTTTCCCGCAGCCAGCGGGGCGAACACTGCCGCAGCCACATACACCAGCGCCCGACTTTGGTGCACTTGAAGCGCTTGCGCCAGCGGTTTGCCTTGTCGTTGCTGTTCCAGCTGCCCTGATAGTAGTGGATGCCGAAGGTGCGCGGGGTCCGGTGCATCCGCTCGGTCACATAATCAAAGGGGGAAAAGCAGTCGGTGGGCAGCACCAGAAAGCCGTCCAGCTCCTGCTGCTCGTTTTTCTGCTGCAAACCGGCCTTGGTAAACAGCGGGGTATCCCGCTGGGTGCAGGTGCGCAGATCCGGCTCGCCGGTCTCCTGAATAAAAGCGGCATTGCGGTAGCTCGCCAGCATTTTGCCGATCATCTCGCAGCCCGGCTCTGCGCCCACGCCGGAGCCGGTATTCACCAGCAGCGTGCGGCCGTAGGGCGAGGGCGCACTGTGCTCCATGCCGATAAAGCCCTTGTGCTCCAGCAGTTCATCCAGCGGGCGCACCAGCTCCACGTCCGTATCCAGATAAATGCCGCCGTACCGGTACAGCACCGCCAGCCGCACATAGTCCGACACAAAGGCATATTTCTTTGCTTCGTAGGCCTGCTGCGCGTAGCGGTTTTAGCTGATCTCAAAGTTCTGCTCGTTCCACACCATGATCTTGTAATTCGGGCAGTATTTTTTCCAGCTTTCGATACATTTACGGCTCTCCGGGCTGATGGGCCCGCCGCCGAACCAGCAGTAGTGGATGATCTTGGGGATGCTCATGGCTGTTCCTTCTTTTTCTCCGCAAATTTCCCAGTCTTTACGACTTTATTTTACAAAAACGCCCGTTTTCTTGTCAAGTTCCCCAGTGCCTTTTTCTGCGCTTTCCCGCAAAAAGATTGCCGCCCCGCCGCCCGGTGTGGTATACTGGGTGCAGACGGTTTTGTTTTTCCAAACCATTCACTTAAAATTCACAGCTTTTTCCAATTCTTGCTTTAGAATAGAGTTGTATATTGATATATGATAGGAGGAGTCCTGTTTTATGGCAAAGATCCTGATCGTTGATGATGAGCCCCGCATCCGGGAGCTGATCCACGAGCATCTGCAATATGCCGGGTATATCTGCGAGGAAGCCGGGGACGGCTCTGCGGCGCTGGCACAGCTGTCCGGCGGCGGGTTTGACTTGGTGATCTTAGACCTGATGATGCCCTTTATGGACGGCATGACCTGCCTGCGGGAGATGCGCGCCCGCCACATCAACACCCCGGTCATCATCCTGACCGCCCGGGGCGAGGAATACGACAAGCTGGCCGGGCTGGAAAGCGGCGCGGACGACTATGTGGTAAAGCCCTTCTCCCCCCGGGAGCTTGTGGCGCGGGTGCGCGCAGTGCTGAACCGCACCATGCCCCGCCCCACCGAGGCCGCCGATACCATGACCTTTGGCGAATTGACCATCGACACTGCCAGCCATACCGTGCGGGTATCCGGCGAGGAAGTCGCCCTGACCCCCAAGGAGTTTGATCTGCTGGTATTTCTGGCCTCCAACAAGGGCATTGCCCTGAGCCGGGAAAAGATCCTGCAGAAGGTGTGGAACTACGACTACTTCGGCGAGGACCGCACCGTGGACACCCATGTGAAGATGCTGCGCGGCCATCTGGGCAAATGCCGCAGCTACATTGCTACGGTATGGGGCATCGGCTATAAGTTCGACCCCGATGCCGCCCGTTGACTGAAGGAGCGTGCGGAGCATGCGGCAAACCACCAAAGCACGGCATACCCTTGGCATCCGCGGGCAGCTGATGTGGTTTTTGTGCTTCATCTGCCTGTTTCTGCTGGGGCTGTTCTGGCTGCTGTCCACCCAGCTGCTGGAGCCTTTGTACACCAAGCACATCGAGACCCAGCTCACCAATCAGGCTGACAGCATCGTAGAGCGGCTGGACGATGCCATTGCCGAGGGCAAGGTGCTGTCCAGCTGGTCCTTCGGGCAGCTTGCGGTCAACAGTGATTTTTTTGATAAGCTCACGCTGGAACTGTACACCAAAGGCTCTTTGAACAGTTTCTGCGTGGATATCTCGGACACTACCCTGCACACCATTTATAAGATCGAGAACCAGTCCTTCTGCAACCTGCACGGCACCTATCTTTCAGACTCTGCCAACAACGATAAGATCATTGCCACTGCCCTTGCCATGCGCCGCAAGTGCCGCAGCGTGGGCAGCTTTGTGCAGACGCTCAACCCGCCCCGGCTCTCCGGCTCGGCGCAGCTATTGGTAGGGCGCATTACCGCCGACGGCAGCTATACCGTGCTGGTGACCACCAGCCTTGTGCACGTTACCGAGGCCGGCAAGGTGCTCAGCACCCTGCTGCCGCTGGCGGCGGCGCTGATCTTCGGCTTTGCCATGTCGGCGGCGTGGCTGTTCAGCGAGTGGTTCACAAAACCGCTGCGCCAGCTTTCCAGCGCCGCACGGCAGATGGCGCTGGGCAACTACGCCGTGCAGGTGGACAACCGCCGCAACGACGAGCTGGGCGACCTTGCCCGGGACTTTAACCACATGGCCGAGGAGGTGCAGCACGCGGTACAGATGCAGCGCGATCTGCTGGCCAACGTCTCCCACGACCTGCGCACTCCGCTGACCCTCATCAAGGGCTACGCCGAGACGGTGCGCGATCTGACCGGCGACGATAAAGCCCACCGGGACGAGCAGATGAACATCATCGTGGACGAGGCCGACCGCCTGACCGCGCTGGTCTCCAGCGTGATGGAGCTGAGCAAAGTGACCAGCGGCACCTACAAGTGCGAGCGGGTGCACTTTGACATGGGACAGCTGTGCGACGAGGTGAGCGAGCGCTACGACGCCATCTGCGCCCAGAACGGCTGGCAGCTGCAGCTGGAACTGCCGGAGGAGGAACTGCCGGTCTACGCCGACCCGGACATGATGCAGCGCGCGCTGCACAATTTGCTGGGCAACGCCATGCACCACATCGGCCAGGACGGCATTTTTATCCTGCGCGCCTTCCGCTGCTCTGAGGGCGTGCGGGTAGAGGTGGAGGATCATGGCCCGGGCATTGCCGCCGCCGATTTGCCCTATATCTTTGACCGGTACTACCGCTCCCGCTCGGACGCGGGCAAGCAGGGCACCGGTCTGGGGCTTTCCATCACCAAAGCCATCTTCCAGCAGCACAGCTTCCGCTTTGGCGTACAAAGCACCGTAGGCAAGGGCACCACCTTCTGGTTTGTCATGAGCGATCTGCCCTATGTGGACGATTTTGAGGGCAAGTGAACGCCCCCTGTGATACAGAAAAAGCACCGGCGGCTTTCCAGATCTTCCAATCGGGAAACTGCCGGTGCTTTTATTATGTTCCGCTCTCTGCTGTATGGTAAATGCCAAAGGTGTTGTCCGGGGCGGGCATCTCCACTCGGGAAGCACGGTCGTTCACCGCCCACATCATCGCGCCCATAGCGCCCAGCACCACCAGAATGATGAGCCATTTTACTGCATTGGGTAATTTTTTCATTCCGTTATCCTTTCCGTAGTCTCCATGCGGCACTTCTGCCGGGCAGTGCGCAGCAGCGCGGCGGCCTCGGCAGCCGAAAGCGCCTGCACCCACCCGGGGCGCTCTCCTGCGCCTGCGCCGGTGCTGCCTGCCTCGGCAAAGCCGGCCAGCGCCGTGTCGGTGCGGTCGTTCCAGCCGGCAAAGCCCTCCGGCGCAATGTGCGACCCAAGGCGGCAGTCCAGCACCGCCGTTTTGCCGGTAGGCCGCCACGGTCTGCCCAGATACACGCTGCCCGCCGGGCAGTCCGAGACAAAATCGCAGTCCCAGAACACAAAGCCCAGCCCAGCCGCCGCGCCGGAAGGTGCGGTGACCCAGCTGTGCGCAAGGCCGTTATCCACCGTGCGCAGGGTGCAGTGCTCAAACAGGGCGTCTGCCCCGCCAAAGATAAAATCAATGTCCCCGGCGATCTCGCAGGCGTGGTAATACTGCGCGCTTGCCCGGCGGGGTGCCAGCCCGCGCGGGCCCAGAAAGCCGTCCTTCTCCCGCTCTTTCTCCGGCAGAGGGGCGCAGAACAAAGTATCCTGATTGCCCAGCAGCCGCACACGGTCAAAAGCCGCCCGGGCGCTGTCCACATAGGCTGCGATGGCCTGCCCGGCCTTTGCGCCGGGGCCTGCGTCGTTCTCGATGGTCATATCCTCCACCCGCAGCTTTTCGCCGCTGAAAAAGGCGGTATAGCTGCGGAAGGTGTGGGTGGGGCGCCCGTCCGGGTGCGGCAGCTTGCCGCCATCGTTCCATACCAGCCGGGTGGCATCCATGCCTGCGCCCGCAAGGGTGATATCCTTTTTCTCACAAACCAGTTTTTCCCGGTAAATGCCCGGCGCGATACGGATGACCGCGGGGCAGTCGTAGGGCACCGCCAGCACCGCCTCGGAAATGGTGGTAAACTGTCCGCTGCCGTCAGGTGCAACGTTGATGGTAAGCATAAGCCGCCTCCTGCGCCCGGCACTGCCGGGCAAAAAAATATGCTTCCAGTATACCCCTCCTTCCTGAAAATTGCAACGGAAACTCTGCCGCCGTCACCCGCTCTTTTCCAGCCGGAGCACGGCGGCGGTGATATCATCCGGGCGGCCGGTCTTTTGTGCGCGGATGCGGGCAGTCTCCACCAGCGTCTCGGCAAGCTTTTCCGGCGCGTCTCCTGCCGCCGCCGAAAGCTCCACCTGCTTCGCCACCCAGCCCGCGCCATCCACCAGTAAGCCGTCCGATACCAGCACCGCGTAGTCCCCGGCGGTCAGGTGCACCACCCGGCTCTGCCCGTTCACCCCGCCCAGCACCCCCATGGGCAGGGTAGCTTCGCCCACAGCCCGCACCCGCCCGCCGTGCACCAGAAACCCCGGGGCGGCTCCGGCCTTGAACAGCCGCGCCGTGCCGGTGTATAAGTCCACGCTGATCAGGTCCAGCGTTGCGCCGCTCTCGTCCTCACTTTTCAGCGCCAGCGCCACGTTCACCAGCCGCGCCGCCAGCTCGGCGGTAAAGCCCGCCTTGAGCAGCCGGGCGGTCAGCTCTGCCGCCAGATTGCCGTCCACCGCCGCCGGGCGTCCGGTACCCATGCCGTCACATAGGATCATCTGCGCCGCCGTAGGGCTGCAAAACTGCTGCACCGCATCGCCGGATACCTCACCCCGGGCGGCAGCACTTGCCGCCCCGAACACCGCCCGCAGCGCCGGTCTTTCGCTGAACAGCAGGGTGGTCATGCCCTTGCAGGAGAGCACCTGCGGCACCTCCAGCGTGCGGCGGCAGATATGCCCCACCTCCCCCGCCAGCGCCGCCAGCTCCTGCGGGGTGAACCGGGTGCGCGGCAGGGTGACGGCGGCATGGGTGCGGCCAAGGTCGTCCAGCGTGACGGCGCACTCTTGCGGCGGCGCACCCAGCCCGGTGAAGAACTCTGCCACCCGGCTGGATTTATAGGGCTCCGGGTCGCCGGGGCGTCCCAGCTGCTCGCTGAGCACCCCAAGTGCTTCGGCTACGGCGCTGTACTGCTCGGTCAGGGCGGTGCGCATGGCTTCGGAATGGATGCGCGCTTCCTTGCGGCTGCGGTACAGCGCAAAGCTGCGCCCCGCCGCCGCGCACAGCGCTGCCGGGTGGATGCAGCGGGACAATTGCCCAGGCAATTGCGCCGTTTCCACGCTGCCATTCTGTTCCAGCAGCGGGCGCAGCGCTTCCATGCCCGCCATGGTGGCAGTGTATTCCTGCTTCCAGCAGGTCTCCCGCCGCCCGCAGTTAAAACAAAGGGTATCATGTACATTATCTATGACCCAGCGGAAACCTTCCCGCCGCCGGGGCAAGCCCTCGTAGACCGCGTTCACCGTCTCCGCCAGTGAGGAAAGGCTCTGCGCCACGGCTTCCAGCCGGGTAGATGCCGCCGCACTGCGGGCGGGCGCGGGGGCGTTTTCCCCGCTTTGCGGGGTGTCTGCCACCGGGACAAGCCAGCCGCCGGGCAGCAGACAGACCACCGCCATGCCGCCGCAGGCGCTGAACAGCAGCCCAAAGGCGTTTCCGGGCGGCTGCACGCAGAGCACCCCGGATACGCAGCCGCCCGCGTAGGCAGCAAGGGTCTCCACCCGCCGTCCGGGTGCCAGCACCGCCGCCGCTGCCGTGGCACAGCCAAGCCCCGCTGCCGCCGGGGCAAGGGCAGGGTCTGCGGCGCAGAGGGCTGCCCCCAGTACCGCGCTGCCGCTCAGGGCGGCAAACTTCTGCGCCCGGCAGCAGAGCGCCAGCTCTGCTGCGGCACACGCCAGCACCCCGGGCGAAAACCACCCCCACCGCACACTGCCCAGCGCCGCCGCCACGGCTGCACCCACCAGCAGCGTGCCCATGCCCGGGCGTTCCGGGGCAAATTTGCGCAGCCCGAAGCCGATGCCCGCCGCAAGTAGGGCGTCTGCCGCACTGTACAGCAAAAGGTCTGCCCCGCTGCTGCCCAGCGCAAAGCACAGCGCCATGCCGGTCAATGTACCGCAGCCCGCCAGCGCGGCGGGGACAAACTTTTGCGGCAGCAGCCAGCGGGCTGCCACGGCAGCGCCCAGCGCACACAGCTGACACAGGCTGCGCAGCGAGAGCGCCCCCAGTCCATGGAGCAGCAGCCCCAGCGCCGCCCCTGCTGCACAGGGGGCAAAGCAATCCTCTGCCAGCCCAAGGGTCAGCCCCAGCCCAAAGGGCATCAGCGCCCCGTACAGCACCGCCCAGCCGCCGGCAAAGCCGATGCCCACCGCTGCCAGCCGCCGCGCCGCCGGGCGCAGCATCGCCCGTGCCGCCAAAGGCGAAGGCTGCAAGCACCGCCCGTCCGAAGATAAAACACCCATCCGCTCTGTCATAAAAATCCCCCGCTTTCCGGCGGGGAATTTTGTTCTGTTCCCCGCACTGTCTGCATATACTGTAACGCGGGGCAGCGGCAGTTTTTGGCGCGGTGCATAGAACCGCCCCAAACCCGCCCAAAGACGCAAAAAAGCCCTGCGGCCGTCATTTTGCCGCAGGGCTTTGGGGGTATTTTCAACTGTTCAGCAGAAATAGCGGATCTCGCCAAAAAAAGCTGTCCATTTTTCGATTACTTCCCCGCTGCGCGCTTCAATAACTGCCATAATGTTGCGCAGCACCCGGGGCGGGATCTGAGAGTTATTATTGCACAGGTAGCAGCCGCCCGCCTTGGTGATCCAGATCTTGGTGGCGTTGCTGTTGGGTGCCCCCTGTGCAACGTGCACATGGATCGGCTCCAGCGGTTCGTTCTCATTGGCCCAGAAGTAGACCCAGTAGGAGCCAACCTTAAAAACCTGCGGCATTTTCCACGCCTCCTTCTTGGGAGAACTGCAAGATCAGATGCGCGGTGGACTCCACGATCTTCTGATACCGCGCGATCTCCTCCGGCGTGAAGCCGTGCACCTCCTGCCAGTCATAGCCCGGCAGCCAGCACACTGCTGAGTGGAAACAATCTTCTGCATCCGGTTTTTCAAGGTACACCTTCACCCGGCCATCGGGCTTCATCTCGGAATGCACGATCTCGGTATCGTCATCCAATGTCATAAACGGGTACATCATAGGTTCCACCTCCCAGATCACTGTACTTATATTACTTAACCGTTCAGTTTTGCAAGAGCCTCCTGCACGCGCTGCAGGGTCTTTTCGCGGCCCATCATGCAGGCAAGGTCGGTGCCGCCGCCGGGGGTGCGCTGCTTGCCGGACAGGGCAATGCCCAGCGGGTAGAGCAGCCAGCCGTTCTTTTTGCCCAGTTCTTCGGCCTTGGCCTTGCAGGCATCGAACACGGCATCGCGGTTTGCAAAATCCAGCGCCTCGTCGCTCAGCACCGGCAGCAGGGCTTCCAGTGCTTCTTTTGCAGTCTCCGGGGTGGTCTTTTGCTTTTTGTTGGCGTACAGGCTCACGTCGTACTCCGGCATGGCGTCAAAGAAATCCAGCTGCTCGGGGATCTCGCCCAACACCTCGCACCGGGGCTGCAGGTTTGCGCACAGCAGCTTTTTGTCGATGGCGCTGTGCACGGCGCTGTCGATCCACGGCTCGGCCTTTTTCTGGAATTCCTCGGGGCTGAGGCGGCGGATATACTCCGCATTGATGGCGCGCAGCTTGAGGGGGTCGAAGATGGCGGGAGACTTGGAGATGCCCTCCGGCGACCAGATCTTGACCAGCTCCGGCAGGGAGAAGATCTCCTGCTCGGCGTACTCGCCGCGGGGGCTCCAGCCCAGCAGGCAGATATAGTTCAGCACTGCCTCGGTCAGGTAGCCCTTTGCCACCAGATCCTGATAGCTTGCATCGCCGTTGCGCTTGGACAGCTTGTTCTGTGCGTCCTTCATCACCGGCGGGCAGTGGATATAGGTGGGGATGTCCCAGCCAAAGGCCTGATACAGCAGGTTATACTTGGGGGTGGAGGACAGGTACTCGCTGCCGCGGATGACGTGGGTAATGCCCATCAGGTGGTCGTCCACAACGTTGGCAAAGTTGTAGGTGGGCATCCCGTCGGTCTTGATGAGGATCTGGTCGTCCATCTCGCTGTTGTTCACCTCGATGTGGCCGTACACCACATCGTCAAAGCCGGTCACGCCCTCGCGGGGGATCTTCTGGCGGATGACGTAAGGCTCGCCTGCGGCAAGGCGCTTTTCCACTTCCTCCTTGGGCAGCTCTCGGCAGCAGCCGTCGTAGTGGGTCATCTCACCGGCAGCGCGCTGCTCGGCGTGCAGAGCCTCCAGCCGCTCCTCGGTGCAGAAGCAGTAATAGGCTTTGCCCTCTGCCACCAGCTGCTCGGCATACTGCTTGAACATGCCCATGCGCTCGCTCTGCACATAGGGGCCCACGGGGCCGCCGATATCCGGGCCCTCGTCCCACAGAAGGCCGGTCTCCCGCAGGGTGTTGTAGATGACATCCACAGCGCCCTCCACATAGCGGCCCTGATCGGTATCCTCAATGCGCAGGATGAAGGTGCCATCCTCGTGCTTGGCCATCAGGTAGGTGTACAGGGCAGTACGCAGGTTGCCAACGTGCATATAACCCGTGGGCGAGGGTGCAAAACGGGTGCGGACTTTATTGCTCGGCATAGAAAAACGCTCCTTTATTCTCATGCAAAAAATTTGCGGATAGTTATGTTTTATTGTACTTATTCTGCGCAGATTTGTCAATGCGGGATAATACCATGCACCCATGCAAAAAGGGGCTGCTGCATCAAACGATGTGCAGCAGCCCTTTTGCGTAATATTATTCTCCGTCCTTCGGGTCATCCAGATGCTCGCGCCGTTTGCGTGTCAATGCGGCGCACAGTTGCAGCAATGCAAAGCACAGGATGCCGGTAAAAACACCGGCAAAAACAGCACCGACCCAGTATCCATAGGAAAAACCGCAGATCAGCGTAACCGCCACCGCAGCCACCAGAGAATACACGGCATTGGCCGGGGCCGTATCCGAAAGGTGGCGATCCCACAGAACATTGCGCAGACACGCGACAACCATATAGATACAGCCGATCATGAATACGACCCACTCTCCGGCAGCCTTGTCCGCAGCCCCGAACATCATCTGCACGATCCACGCCGCCAGAAGGCTGCCCCACAGCAGCCAGAAGCCATGGCTTTCAATTTTGCGCATGGTCTGCTCCTGCATCTCGTCCAACTGGTTTTTCTTGCTGTATAGTGAAAATTTCATAGTTCATTCCTCCCAGAACAGTTCATCCAGTGTCTTATCCAGAATTTTACAGATACTGCGGCAAAGGTTGATGGTGGGGTTGTACTCTCCTTTTTCAATGGCGTTGATAGTCTGGCGCGAAACGCCTGCCGCTTCGGCAAGCGCGCCTTGCGTCATATCCTTTTCCGCACGGGCGGCCTTTAATTTCAGGTTCTTCGGCATTGATACGCTCCTTTCCTGCCGGGTCGGCATTTGTTTTATCCTCTGGACATATAGTAGCATTTACTATTCTAAATGTCAAGTATATATTACAAAAAGTTTTTATGAGCAGACAAAAAGCACCCCAGCTGTTTTCAGCCGGGGTGCTTTGCGGTTATGATTATTTCAGCACGACTTCGCCGTTTTCATCGGCATCCACCACAAGGGTGCCGCCGGATGCCAGCGTGCCGTCGATCAGGCGCTCGGCGGCGGGGTCCTCCACCGCCTTGCGGATGGTGCGGCGCAAATCGCGTGCGCCGAAGCGCCCGCCCTGACTCTTTTGCACCAGTGCCTTGAGCGCTGCCGGGGTGTAGCTGTAAGCGATGCCCTTGGCTTCCATGCCGGGCTTGTACTCGTCCAGCATCAGGGCGGCGATGCCCTGCAGGGTCTCCTCGGTCAGGGGCTTGAAGGCGATCACTTCGTCCACGCGGCCAAGGAACTCCGGGCGCAGGAACTGTGCCAGCGCCTTGCGGGTCTTTTCCTCGCTGCGCTGGGCGTCGCTCTTGTTAAAGCCAAGGCTGCCCGCGCTCTGGTCGCTGCTGCCGGCGTTGGAGGTCATGCAGATGACCGTGTTGGAGAAATCCACCGTGCGTCCCTGCGCATCGTTGATCTTGCCCTCGTCCAGAATTTGCAGCAGAATGTTCATCACGTCCGGGTGTGCCTTTTCAATCTCGTCGAACAGCACCACGCTGTACGGGCGGCGGCGCACCTTCTCGGTGAGCTGACCGGCTTCCTCGTAGCCCACATAGCCCGGAGGAGAGCCAATCATACGGGACACCGCGTATTTTTCCATGTACTCGCTCATGTCCAGACGGATGAGCGGGTCGGGGCCGTCGAACAGCTGTTCTGCCAGCTGCTTGACCAGCTCGGTCTTGCCCACGCCGGTGGGGCCCACAAAGATGAAGCTTGCGGGACGGCGGCGGCCGGAAAGGTCGGCGCGGCTGCGCTTGATGGCCTGCGCCACCAGATGCACGGCTTCGTCCTGACCGATGACCTTCTGCTTCAAAGCGGCTTCCAGCCCTGCCAGCTTGACGAACTCGGTCTCGCGAATCTTTACCGCCGGGATGCCCGTCCACAGCTCGATGACCTTTGCCACATCGTCCATGGTCACCTGAATTTCGCTGGCAGCGGCCTGCTTGGCGGGCAGTTCGGATTCCAGCTTGGCGATGCGGGTCTTGCGCTCGGCTACGCGCTCGTAGTCGATGGCTTCGTTCACATCCGCGCTTTCCATCTCGGCTTCTTCCTGCTTCAGGGCGTCCAGCTCCTTCTGCATTCCCAGATACTCGGAGATGACCGGGTGCGCCAGATTGCAGCAGGCGCAGGCTTCGTCCAGCAGGTCGATGGCCTTATCCGGCAGAAAACGGTCGGTGATGTAGCGCTCGCTCAGGGTGACCACCGCCGAAAGCACCTCGGCGGGCACCTGCACATGATGGTACTGCTCGTAGTAGCGCTTGATGCCGTTCATCACGGCAAGGGTGTCGGCTACGCTGGGCTCCTCCACCCGCACAGGCTGGAAACGGCGTTCCAACGCCTGATCTTTTTCAATGTACTTGCGGTACTCGGTAAAGGTGGTGGCACCGATGACCTGAATTTCTCCGCGGGAGAGGGCGGGCTTTAAGATGTTGCCCGCGTTCATGGCGCCCTCGCTCTCACCGGCAGAGGTGATGGTGTGGATCTCGTCAATGAACAGGATGACGTTGCCCGCAGCCTTTACCTCGCTCAGCAAGCCCTTGACCCGCTGCTCGAACTGACCGCGGAACTGGGTGCCCGCCACAAGGCTGGTGAGGTCCAGCAGAAAAATTTCCTTATCCCGCAGACCGATGGGCACCTGACCCTTGGCAATGCGCTCGGCAATGCCCTCGGCAATGGCGGTCTTGCCCACACCGGCTTCACCGATAAGGCAGGGGTTATTCTTCTGGCGGCGGCTCAAGATCTGGATGGTGCGGTAGATCTCGCGGTCGCGGCCGATGATATCATCCAGCTTGCCCTCCCGCGCCTTGCGGGTCAGGTTTTCGCAGTAGGTATCCAAAAACTTGCGCTTGGGCGGCTTTTTGCCGTTTTTGCGGTCGGCCTTTTTGTCGCCGTCCTGCTTTTCCGTGCCGGTAAAGCCCAGCGGGAAGGTGGCATTGCTGCCGGGTACAAGATCTTCGTCCATGTTCTCCGCATCGGCATCCTCGCCGCTGCCGGACATATTCATCAGCATGGAAAGAGGGTTGGAGTCGCCCAGCTCCTCCATCATGCTCTCCATGCGGTTTTCCATGTTATCCAGATCCTGCTCCGACATCCCGAATTGTTTCATCAGATCGTCCACGGGCTTGATGTGCAGTTCCCGGGCACAGTGCAGACAGTACCCCTCCTGCTTCATCTGACCATTCTCCATCCGCTGGATAAAGATGATCGCCGGACGCTTCTGGCATCGAATACAGACCATAGTTCCTCCTTGTCGCCCCTGTTACAAAAAGGGGTTGAACACATTAAACGCTTTATAGTAAAGACTGCTGTGCATCACAGTGTCGTTGAGCACATTTAAGTTGCCGCCGGTGATGACCACAAGTCCCCACACCACGCACAGCACGAGGTATAGGTCCAGCAGAGCGGTCATGCCGCCGGTCAGCCAGCCCAGACCACGGTTGACGGTGCCGATGACCGGGAGCTTATTCACCAGCCCCAGCACGGTGACCAGCATACTGACCAGCAGCCGCAGCACCGCGTAGAACACAAAGAACAGCACCAGCATGATCACCGGGGTGAGCAGCGGCTGCAATACTTTTTCCACGATGGTATCGGCCAGCACCACGGCGTTATCTGCCAGCACAGCGTTGATGCTGCGCTCGCACGCCGCCACGATGGAAGCGCGGAAGCTTTCGGGCAGAAAGCCCGCGTACTGCTGCGCAATGCCGGAAAGGTTCACCACGCCGTCCTCCGAAAGGTGGGCGGCGATTTGGGTACGGAAGCCCCCGGCCAGCAGATTTTCAAACACCCAGCCCGCACAGGCGGCAGAAAGCTGCCGTGCGCCCAGCAGGCTGATGAGGTTGCCGGACAGCTGCACGATGGACGCCAGAAAACCCTTGCGGGCGTAGCGCACCATCAGCACCAGCCAGACCACCGTACATAGGATATCAAAAAGAAATGACGGATTCTTGAACATACCTTGTTTTCCCTGTTATAAAGATCACTTTCCCCGCAAAAATACTGGTTTTTCCCTCGTTCACCGGGCGCTGGAAGCCGTTTGCTCCGGCGGAGCGATCTGCTGCACCGTGTTGCCGCACAGCACCAGCAGCTGCTTGCCCGCGATGAGTGCCTGCGGACGGACGGAAAGTTCCTGTCCCCACTGATACACCCCATCTGTGGCAAAACATTCCACACCACTGTCGGTAAGCAGATAAAAGTTTTGACCCCGGCGCAGGATCTGGTTTGCCGCAGGCACGTTGCCGCTGTACTGCACGTTCAGATCTTTATCCAGCAGCACGGCGGTGCACACCTGCCCGTTTTCCAGCAGCAGAGCGGCGTTTGCGCCATCCTGCGAAACGCTGACAAGGCTGCCGCCACCAAGGTCAAAGCGCCCCCGCTCGCCGCCGTCCGCACCGTACACCACGGCACAGTTCTCATACACAGCCAGCACGGTGTCGTTGTTCAGCCAGCCCAGCCACTGGGGCACGCTGTCCCCGCTGCTCAGCTGCACCGGGTCGCCCTGCGCAAGGCTGAGCACAAAGAGATTTGCCTGTAACTGTCCGGCACTGGAGGTGACCGCCGCCACCGCCAGACGGCGGCTGTCGGCGGCAAAGGCCATCCGCACCGGGGTGCCCTGCGCGCTGGTCATATCCCAGTGCAGCTGCTCCGTCATGGTGGAGGTGTACACGGTCAGTCGGGCGGTGCTGTCGGCGGAATCGGTGGCCACTGCCAGCGTGCCGGTGTCCGACATGGCGCACAGATAGATGCTGTTTTCCAGCGTTTTGCTGTACAGGTTCTGGGTGCGGCTTTCCACCCGCAGCTCGTTGCCAGAGCGGTTGTACAGCACAAAGCGGGTCTTGCCCGCAGCCAGCGCCGGGCGGGCGTAGCCGCTCTGGATGCTGGCAAGGCGGGTGCCGCCTAAGCTGTACACCGCACAGGCATCCTCGTCCATGGCCACAAAGCTGCCGGACATGGGCTGCACGGCCGTCAGCTCGCCAAGGCCGGTCTGCTGCGGCCAGCCCACCGCCGGGGACAGGGCGATGTGCACCGTATCCACCAGATCCTTTACCCGGGCGATGGATGCCCCCACCGCGCCGGTGGCAAACAGGGTGACCAGTATCAGCGCCGCCAGAATGATGACAGTACGGCGCAAACGGCGGCGGCGCACCCGCTGGCGCGCTGCCTCCAGATATTCCACCCGTCCGGCAGAAAGCGGTTCTCCGTCCGGGTTGCTGCCGCCGCGATGAAGCTTTTTCATAGTTGCTCTTCCTTCCTTTCCGGGTATTCCACACGCTTCAGGAACAAGCCCTTTGCGGGCAGAGTAGGGCCTGCCCGGCTGCGGTCCCGGCTTGCCAGAATGGCGGGGATGTCGGCAGCGCGCAGCCGCCCCGCGCCCACCTCGCACAAAGTACCCGCCAGAATGCGCACCATATTGTACAGGTAGCCGTCGGCGGTCACTTCAATGTCCACCTCGTCCCCGCGCCGGGTAACGTGGCAGTCCGTGATGGTGCGCACGGTGTCCCCGTGGGCGGCAGCAGAACTGCCCGCCGCGCACAGGGCCAGAAAATCGTGGGTGCCCACGAACTGCTGCGCCGCCGCCTGCATGGCGGATTCGTCCAGCCGCCGGGGCACGCGGGTGTAGTAGGCGGCATCAAAGGGCGAGTCGATGGGGTGGTTATGGATGCGGTACAGGTAGGTCTTGGTATGGGCGGCGTACCGGGCGTGGAAATCCTCCGGCACAGTCTGCACTGCAAGCACCCGGATATCCGGCGGCAGATGCTGGTTGAGCGCCAGCGGCAGCTTTTGGGGCGGGATGCGGGTGTCGGCGTGAAAATTCAGCCGAAAGCCCAGCGCGTGCACCCCGGCATCGGTGCGGCTGCAGCCCTTGATATCGGGCCGTGAGCCCAGCACCGCTTCCAGCGCATCCTGAAAGGTGGCCGCCACACTGCGCCCGTTGGGCTGCACCTGAAAGCCGCAGTAATTTGTGCCGTCGTAGGCAAGGGTAAGTAAAAAGTTCATAGTTCTGATTTAAAATGGCCTCCGCTTCGCTGTGGCCATATTCAGCGGAAAATCGTTTTTTATTTCGTGTCTGTCGCGGTCTGCGGACCGCGACAGACACACTTTCACCGGAGGGGCCGCAGCGGGAAGCGGCATTTTCTCTCATCAGAAAAGTTCCGTACCAAAAGCTCCCCCTTTCGGGGGAGCTGGCAATGCCGCAAGGCATTGCCTGAGAGGGTTCTCCTCTTTAATAATTCGGGAACACCAGCCGGGAGGCAAGGATGACGGCAAAGCAGGCGATGCAGACCGCAAGGTCGATGTAGTCCTGCTTTTCGCAGCGCAGCACCTTCAGGCGGGTGCGGCCTGTGCCGCCGCGGTAGCAGCGGCACTCCATGGCCATAGCCAGCTCGTCCGCGCGGCGGAAGGCCGAAATGAACAGCGGGATGAGCACCGGCACCAGCGCCTTGACCCGGTCGGTCATCTTGCCGGTGTCCAGCTGCGCGCCGCGCGCTTTTTGCGCGTTCATGATCTTATCCGTCTCCTCGATGAGGGTGGGGATAAAGCGCAGGGCAATGCTCATCATCATCGCCAGCTCGTGCACCGGGAAGTGCAGCTTGCCCAAGGGCTTGAGCAGCTGCTCAATGGCATCGGTCAGCACGATGGGGCTGGTGGTGTAGGTAAGCAGGCTGGTGCCCGCGATGAGCGCCATCACGCGCACCGCCATCAGCACTGCATAGCGCACGCCCTCGGCGTAGATGTTCAAAAACCAGAAATGCACCAGCGGGTCGCCCTCGCCGGAGACAAAGAAGAGGTTCAGCACCGCCGTGAACAGCACGATGGGCAGAATGGGCTTCAGGCTTTTGCCGATCATCTTGACCGGAATTTTTGCCATCTTGTACATGACCCCCAAAAAGAGGATGGACAAAGTAAGCCCCAAGGGGTTGGAGGCTGCAAACAGCAGCACGATATAGGCGACCGTCAGCACAAGCTTCAGTCTGGGGTCGAACCGGTGCACCAGACTGTTGCCCGGGAAGTGCTGACCGATGGTGATATCTCGCAGCATCAGACAGCACCCCCTTTCCGGGCAGCGCTGCGGGGCAGCACAAGACTTTCCCCGGCATCGCGGCGGCGCTTGGCTTCCAGCAGGGTCTTGACCGCGTAAGGAATGGTGTACACGTCCGCCGGGACGTCCACCCCCATCTCCCGCAGCTTGAGGAAAATTTTAGTCACCTGCGGCACCGACAGCCCCAGCTCCAGCAGCTCCGGAGCGCGGGCAAAGACCTTTTCCACCGTGTCGTACATGGCAATTTTCTTGTTGCTCATCACCAGCACGCGGTTGGCATACTTGGCAATATCCTCCATGCTGTGGGACACCAGCAGCACGGTGGTGCCGGTCTTTTTGTGGTATTCCTTCACCTCGGAAAGGATATCGTCCCGTCCCTCCGGGTCAAGACCGGCGGCGGGCTCGTCCAGCACAAGGATGCGGGGCTTCATGGCCATGACGCCGGCCACCGCCACCCGGCGCTTCTGACCGCCGGACAGTTCAAAGGGGCTGCGCTCCAAAAGCGCCGGGTCCAAGCCCACAAAGTCTGCGGCTTCGTGGACGCGGCGGTCTACCTCGGCCTCGTCCAGCCCCATGTTCTTGGGGCCAAAGGCGATGTCCTTGTAGCAGTTCTCCTCAAACAGCTGGTATTCCGGGTACTGGAACACAAGCCCGGTGAGGAAGCGGAAATCCCGGATCTTTTCCGGGTCTGCCCACAGGTCGCGGCCGTCAATGTAAATTTTGCCGCTGGTGGGCTTGTTCAGGCCGTTCATGTGGGTGATGAGGGTGCTTTTGCCGGAGCCGGTGGCCCCGATAATGCCCACAAAATCGCCCTCTTCTACGGTAAAGCTCACGTCGTCCAGCGCGGTCACTGCGGTGGGCAGTCCGGGGTTATAGACGTAGCTCAGATGTTCTACCTTAATGATATCTGCCATTTCGTCCGCCCCCCTTACTGCAGCAGTTCATACAGCGCCTGTGCGCAGGCACCGGTGTCGATGATGCCCTCCGGCATCGGGATGCCGGCCTTCACCAGCTCGTCCCGCAGCTCAGCGGCCTGCGGCACGTCCAGATGCAGACTGCGCACCTTTTCGGTCTGGCTGAACACCTCTTTCGGGGTGCCCTCCATCACCACATGACCCTTGCTCATTACCAGCACACGGTCGGCCTGTGCGGCTTCTTCCATATAGTGGGTGATGGACACCACCGTAATGCCCATGTTCCTGTTCAGGTAGTGGATGGTCTGCATCACCTGCTCGCGGCCGCGCGGGTCCAGCATGGCAGTGGCTTCATCCAAGATCAGGCAGTCCGGGCGCATGGCAACCACACCGGCAATGGCCACGCGCTGCTTCTGACCGCCGGAAAGGTTGTGGGGTGCGCGCTCGCGGTATTCGTAGATGCCGGCCATCTTCATGGAGTCGTCCACCCGGCGGCGCATCTCGTCCTGCGGCACGCCGAGGTTTTCCAGCGCAAAGGCCACGTCCTCTTCCACCACAGTCGCCACGATCTGGTTGTCCGGGTTCTGGAACACCATGCCCACGGTCTGGCGGATATCGTAGAGTTTCTCTTCGTCTGCGGTGTCCATGCCCTCCACATACACCTTGCCGCTCTCCGGCAGCAGAATGGCGTTGAAGTGCTTGGCCAGCGTGGATTTACCACAGCCGTTTGCACCCAGCACCGCCACGAACTCCCCGCGCTTTACCTGCACGGATACGCCGTCCAGCGCATAGACCGGCTGCTCGGCATCGTAGCGGAACTTCAAATTTTCAGCAGTTAAAATCGTTTCACTCATGCTTTGTTTCTCTTTCTGGTGGTGCGCCCCTCCGAAAGGGGCTGTACCCCATTCCTAGCATATATCTATCTCAGTCACGGCTGTCGCCGTGACTGAGATAGTATTTTACTTTCATTCTTCCCAAATCGCGGTGGCGCCGCAGGGCACCACGCCGCCGGTGGCAGACACCGGCAGACCGATCTCGTCGCAGCTGGTTTTTCCGCCAAAGCGGGGCACCAGCGTGGTCTTGAGCATATACTCCATGACTGCCGGGGACAGACCGGTGGTGTAGCTGTTGACCGCAAAGAACAGCGGGGTATCGCTGAGCACCTCTTCACACTGGCTGATGAGGTCGTAGATGCAATCCTCCAGCTTCCAGATCTCGCCGCCGGGGCCGCGCCCGTAGCTGGGCGGGTCCATGATGATGCCGTCGTAGGTGTTGCCCCGGCGCTTTTCCCGCGCCACGAACTTGGCGCAGTCATCCACCAGCCAGCGAATGGGCTTGTCGGTCAGGCCGCTTGCCACGGCGTTGTCCTTGCCCCATGCCACGATGCCCTTGGAGGCATCCACATGGCAGACGGTAGCACCGGCAGCGGCACAGGCCAGCGTAGCGCCGCCGGTGTAGCCGAAGAGGTTCAGCACCTTCACCGGGCGGTTCGCGGCGCGGATCTTCTGCTGGTACCACGCCCAGTTGACCGCCTGCTCCGGGAACACGCCGGTGTGCTTGAAACCGGTGGGGCTGACGATGAGGGTGAGCTTATCCTCCCCTTCGCCGCAGCTGATCTTCCACTTTTCCGGCAGACGGCGGCGGTACTCCCACTCGCCGCCGCCCTGATTGGAGCGGTGGTAGATGGCATCTGCCTTTGCCCACAGGGGGCTTTGCTTGGGGGTCTTCCACACCACCTGCGGGTCGGGGCGGATGAGCAAAGTTTCTCCCCAGCGTTCCAGCCGGTTGCCGTCGGTGGCATCCAGCAGCTCATAGTCTTTCCAAGTATCTGCAGGGCGCATAGCGTCCTCCTTCCGTTTACTGCTTCAAAATCCTATATATAATAAGTCAGAACAGGCTCTGCTGACCGTTTTCCTCGGCGCTGCCGGTCTCCGGGGCTTTCATGCCCAGATGCTCGTAGGCAAGGCGGGTGGCGCAGCGTCCGCGCGGGGTGCGGGTCAAAAAGCCCATCTGCATCAGATACGGCTCGCACAGATCCTCCAGCGTGACGGCCTCCTCGCCCAGGGCGGCGGCCAGCGTTTCCAGACCTACCGGGCCGCCGTTGTACATCTCAATGATGGCGCGCAGCAGGCTGCGGTCCAGCTCATCCAAACCCAGCGCGTCCACGTCCATCCGCTTCAGGCCCAGCAGTGCCACATCCCGATCGATGATGCCGTCGCCCAGCACGGTGGCGAAGTCGCGGATGCGCTTCAAAAAGCGGTTCGCCACGCGGGGCGTGCCACGGCTGCACTTTGCCAGCTCATAAGCGCCTTCCGGGGTGATGGGCTGATCCAGAATGCCCGCCGACCGCATGATGATGCGGGAAAGCTCGTCCGGGCTGTACAGTTCCAGCTTGAGCAGCACGCCAAAGCGGTCGCGCAGCGGGCCGGTGATCTGTCCGGCGCGGGTGGTAGCGCCCACCAGCGTGAAGCGGGGCAGGTTGATGCGGATGCTCTGGGCGCTGGGGCCCTTGCCGATCATGATATCCAGCGCGTAGTCCTCCAGCGCGGGGTACAGCACCTCTTCCACCTGCCGGGACAGGCGGTGGATCTCGTCAATGAACAGCACATCGCCCTCCTGCAGGTTGGTCAGCAGGGCGGCAAGGTCGCCGGGCTTTTCAATGGCCGGGCCGCTGGTGATGCGGATCTGCACCCCCATCTCGTTGGCAATAATGCCCGCCAGCGTAGTCTTGCCCAGACCCGGCGGGCCGTAGAGCAGAATGTGATCCACCGGCTCGCCCCGGCGCTTGGCGGCTTCCAGATAGATTTTCAGGTTCTGCTTGGCCTTTTCCTGCCCGATGTAGTCCTCCAGATGCTGCGGGCGGAGGTTATTTTCCTCATTGTCCGCCGGGGTCATGACGGGCTGCATCATTTTTGCGCCGTACAGCGCGGTATCGTCCTGCATTGCTTACCTCCTGCCTGCCATGCTGCGCAAGGCCAGCTTGATGATCTCTTCCACCGGCAGCGTGGCATCGATCTTTGCGATGGCCAGCGCCGCCTCGCTCTGGCTGTAGCCCAGCGACACCAGCGCTGCAATGGCCTGTGCACTGCTTTGGGTCGCGGGCGTGTCGGCGGCAGAGCCGGCCACATCCTCCAGCGAGATGCCGTCCACAAAGCCCTTGGCCACCTTATCCTTCAGTTCCAGCACGATGCGTTGCGCCAGCTTCGGCCCAACGCCGGAAGCAGCCTTAAAGGCCTTGTGGTCCCCCGCCGAAATGGCCAGCGCCACCCGCTGCGGCTCCATGACGCTGAGGATGGCAAGCCCCACCTTGGGGCCAACGCCGGACACGGCGGTCAGCATCTCAAAGCAGGCCTGCTGCTCTTCGGTGGCAAAGCCGTACAGGCTCACATCGTTCTCGGTCACGCTCATCACAGTGTACAGGGTAGTTTCCTGCCCCACACCGGGCAGCGCCCCCGCCACGCTGGCCGGGCACTGGGTATAGTAGCCCACGCCGCCGCAGCTGAGCACCACGGCGTTCAGGCTTTTTTTCACGATTTTTCCAGTCAGACAGTAGATCATTTGAATAAAACCCTCTCAGTCAATGCCTTACGGCATTGCCAGATTCCCCCTTTTGTCGCTGCGCGACATCTTCCCCCAGCGCGGGGGAAGTCTTTCCTCTCAGGGGGAGCTTTTTATCGGTTAAATCGGTCCCGCCACCCGGCGGGTATAGCGGTTGAGCTGGTTGCCGTTGGTGTGGCAGAAGGTAATGGCCATAGCCAGCGCATCGGCGGTATCGTCCGGCTTTGGCACGGCGGGCAGATGCAGCAGCACCCGGGTCATCTCCTGCACCTGCTTTTTCACGGCCTTGCCGTAGCCGGTGACCGCCTGCTTGACCTGCATGGGGGTGTACTCGTAGATGGGCAGCCCCGCCTGCGCCGCCGCCAGCAGTATGACCCCGCGCGCCTCGGCTACGCCGATGACGGTGGTCTGGTTGTGCTGGTAGAACAGCTTTTCGATGGCCAGCACCTCGGGCTTTGTGCGTTCGATGACCTCCTTGATGCCGGTATACACCTCGTCCAGCCGCCGCTCAAACGGTACGCCTGCGTCCGTGCACACCGCGCCGAAATCCACCGGCGCAAAGCGGTTGCCCGCATACTCCACCACGCCCCAGCCCACGATGGCGTAACCGGGGTCGATGCCCAAAACTCTCATGCTGTGTTCCCTTTCCGACACTACTCCTATTATAGTTTTCTATTATAGCACAACGTCTGGTTGGGGGCAACAAGAAAGCTGTCGCCCACCGCCCTAAAATCCGCGCCGCACCGCACAGAAGCCGGGTTTTGGGGTGCTTTTTCAAAAAAGTTTTACAATTTTTGAAAAAAGTCCTTGCTTTTTGGCATCAGATATGGTATTATAATCTAGCTGATTTCGGCAAAACAGAATATGGACGGTTAGCTCAGCTGGTAGAGCATCTGCTTGACGTGCAGGAGGTCACAGGTTCGAGTCCTGTACCGTCCACCATACAGTTCGTACTCGAACCCAATTCTTTATGAAAAAGGGTTCGGGTACGTTTTTTGTTTACAGAAAATCCTGAGAAAGGAGAAAGATCACATGAAAGAGTACAATAAAGATTTTGATATTGATTTTTCTCCCATGTCGGATGAAACCATGTCGTGGCTGGACGAACTACTCATGACCTGTAAGCGTTTTCATGTGGATTACTATAATGCGTCCGAAAAAGACCGTGCTTTTGTGGAAGCCGTGGCGCGGAAAAACTATGGCTTGAAGCAAGCACGCAACAGCGGAAAGCCCGCATCTACCGTTGCGCCGTTCTTTGGCATTCATCGTGCCGGCTGAACACATCGGGTTCAACTGCCGCTGACAATGCTCCACCACATCCCCAGACCATTCGGTCTGGGGATTTTTTGTGTCATTCGCCAGCCCGGAACAGCAAACCGAGAATTTCACTCTTATCGGGGTGTTCTTTCCTTGGCGGGTGTGGTATACTCGGTTTAGCGCAACAAATCGGAATTGGGAGGCTCGAATCATGTGGAATGAATTAGGCATCAGCGGAGGAACCGCAATCATTATTTTGATCGCGCTGTATTACGTTATCAAATGGGCAGTGAGAAACGGCATCAAAGAAGCCTACCGTGCTATCACGGGAGAGAAAACCAATGAAGATATCCAAAACGAAAAAGAGCTGAAAGAACTTGGCTCGGATTCAGAAGATCAATAAATCTGCGCTCGTTCCCGGCAAAGAGCAGCGCATAAAACCCACATAAAGGAGATGCTTCCCCATGGAATACAAACGTTTTGGCAATAAGATCATTGTCCGCATCGACAAGGACGAGGAGATCCTAGAACAGGTCAAAAAACTTGCCCTGAAGGAAAACATCCGCCTTGCCGCCGTGCAGGCGCTGGGCGCCACCAACAGCTTTACGGTGGGCGTATATAATGTGGTAGAAAAGCAATACTACGCCAACAGCTTCAGCGGCAGCTTTGAGATCGTGTCCCTGACCGGCACCATCAACACCATGAACGGTGAATTCTACACCCACCTGCACATGAGCGCCGGAAACGACAAGGGCGAGGTGTTCGGCGGGCATCTGAACCGGGCGGTGGTCAGCGCCACCTGCGAGATGGTGGTGGATGTTCTGGACGGTACGGTAGACCGCCAGTACGACCCCGTTACCGGGCTGAACCTGTTCAAGTTCTGAGCTTCTTTTCAAAAACGAGAAAGTCCGCTGCGCGGTGTCTGCGCAGCGGACTTTTGTTTATAGCTCTTCCCGGCGGGTGTAGGGCGTCATGCCGTGGTCTGCGGGGTCGTAGGCTTCCAGCACGGTAATGTAGTTTTCCTGAAAGTGGCACAACACGGTCTTTAAAATGCCGCTCAGCTGCCCCTTTACCGTGATGGTGGACAGGACAAAGTCTGCCACCAGCTGCACCGTCTCCGGCTGCAGCTCAAAGCACAGGCCCACCGCCAGCATAGGGATGACGATCTGCTGCGCCTGCAGCGGCACCGCGCTGCCCAGCTTTTCCAGTACCGGACGGCTCAGCGCCGAGGCTGCCTGTACGCAGCGCTCCACCTTTTCCTGCGGGAAGCGCTGCATCAGTTCCATGCTGCGCAGCTGTGCCACCACGGCGGCATCGTCACGCACGATGCCCCGGGTCACCTCTTCCTCCGTGCGGGTGGTCGCGCATTGCAGCATACAGCGCATGGCGTCCTCGTAGTCCTCGTAGTAGGTCTGACGGTCGCAGAACAGGTCCAGCATGGAGCGCAGCACGGCATCGGTCTCCTCGGAGACCGCCAGCCGCCCAAAGTCCATCGGCGTGCCTTCCATCCCTGCGCTGCGGTCGTTCAGTGCCTGCAGCTCCGCCGGGATGACCGTGGAGGGCAGAAAGCGGTCGTTGCCGTTGCGGTAAAAGCCCCACTCTGCGGGCAGGATGCGGGGGATGACATCGCCGCTGGAAACGATATTGAAGATATTGCTGGTGCCCCAGTCCTTTTTCAGTCTGCCGTCTGCCGCGTGGTTGTTGTCATAATCCTGCTGCAAATCGGGGCAATCTGCCGCCGTCAGGGACGCCGGGGCGGCAAAGGTATAGACAAAGGTGTTTTTCTTTTCCAGCTGCGGCAGCACAGCGGGCAGGCGCGTCGCCACAAGGTTCGCCACACCGCCGCCTCGGCTGTAACCGCCCATCCAGAGCTTCAGAGTGCCCAGCGGCTGACGCTTTGCCGACGTCTGAACGTATCCTCGTATTTTTTCAACCAGCTGCCGCGCCGCCGTCACAAAGCCGACGTGGGCGCTGCCCGGCCCTGCATGAAGGTTGCCGGACCACTCGGCCCCATAGCCGGAGCCGCGCAGGAACGCCCCGATGATGGTCACCTGCCTGCCGCCGCGCACCAGCGTTTTGCGGGCGATGGCGCAGCCCACGGTGTCCGGGGTGTCGTTCAGGCTGTGGGTATAGTTGAACAGCTGCACCTCAGTAAAGCCCAGCTTTGCAAAGGCGTCCCGGATATGGTCGGCACGGCCGACCTCGCCCTCCATCCAATAGCGCTGGTCGCTCTCCCATGTACAGTCGGCGGCTGCCGCCATGCCCAAGGTGGCCAGCGCCAGCTGGTTGTCGTACTCCGTGGCAGGGTGGTCGAACAGGCTGTCGCTGTAATAGTAGTCGTGCCGCAGGTCGGCACCGCAGCGGTCGCTGCGGTACCACAGGGTATAGTAGTCGTCCGGTACGGCGCGGCCGACCAAGGCTGTAGCCGCCCCGGCCTGCGGCAGCGCCGCAGCGGGTGCAAGCGTCCCCGCTGCAAAGGTCACCGCAAGACCCTTGCAAAAATCCCGTCGTTTCATGGTTTCATCCCCCGCATCCTGCCCTGCGGCCTGTGCACCGCAGGCTTTTTTTATAGTATAAACCTTTTTGCCGCCGGATGCAATTTTTACTTGCGGCGGCAGACGGGACGATTTAGAACGCGCGCCGCTATCGGGTTGCGGCACCCAGCATCCGCATCGTGCCTTGAGCGGCACTTGCGTCTTGCTGGCCGCTGCCCCAACAACTCCTCCCTGTTTCCGCCGCTGGCGGCGGTCGTCGTCGTTGCACTCTGGGCATAATCAGCGGAATTGGATTTTTATTCGGGATTCAGAAAAGCCTGCGGGCTTTTCTGAATCCCCTTTTCACGGGAGGGGTCGTAAAGGAAAACGGCATTTGCAGTGCCGCTTTCTGCGAAAGCGCGGCGCTGCGGGCGGGCGCTTGCTCCCCCTTGGGGGAGCTGTCGCGCAGCGACTGAGGGGCTTCAAATCGGCGGAGCCGGAAAAAACGGTTAAAAGATCTTCACGCCGAACAGGCGTGAATCTTCAGTTTTTTCCGGTGCAGCCCACCCCTTTGGGGTTAAAAGGGGCGAGCAGCCCCTTTTTCGTGGCTCCAGCGCGTCGAAATCGCTGTGACCTTGCTGTGCTGAACGCACAGCATTTGCTGCGCAAACCGGTCTGCGACTTGAAAGCCCCACTGGGGCTTTCATGCCTTGCAGGCACCGCCGCACTTTTCTTCTCTTTTGGTGTCAAAAGAGAACATCCCTCGGCTACCACCTCCTACCCCACAGCGCTGTAACTGCCGCTTTTTCTCTACACTCCCTGTAAAAAATCAACCGGGAAGCTCCGCAGAACTTCCCGGTTGATAGATACCATAATATTCTTTATTACAGCGAAAGATCCAGTTCGTGGCAGTACTCCACGATGTGGTGGAACATCTGCTCCACGGCGGGAGCCATGGAGGCCGGGCGCTGCACGGCCAAGCCCACAACGCGGTACTCCTCCGGCTCGATGGGGTACACCTTGACGGCGGCTTTGCAGTCCCGCAGCAGCATCTGCGGCATGATGGAGATACCAAGCCCGGCCTCCACCATGGCGATGTTGGACTGGTCGTCGATGACGTGGCAGCGGCGCTCGGTGCCGATCTTGTATTTCTTGAGGAACTGGCGCATTTCGGCGTCGGTGGCGTCGCACTGCACCACAAAGCTCTGGCCGTTCATCAGCGCCGGGGTCATCACGCCGTCCTGCGGCTCCGGCCAGTCCTGCGGCACGATGCACAGCAGCGGCTCCCGGAACAGCTCGGTGAGGTTGAATTCCTCCCGGCAGGTGGAGGACAGGAAGGCGATGTCCACCTGACCGGTGCGCAGCCATTCCTTGACATCATCGTAGGTGCCCTGATATACTTCGATCTCGATCTGCGGATAATGCGCCGCAAAGCTTTTCAGCAGTCCGGGCAGCAGCGAGGCACACACCGAGTTGAATACCCCCAGCTTCACCTTGCCCTTTTCCAAGCCATTCAGGCGGGCGATGCTCTGCTTCAGCGCCTCGTCACTGTTGAGCACATCGCGGATAGAAGGATACAGGGAAGCGCCGTAACTGGTCATGGATACGCCGTTTTTGCCGCGGTTGAACAGGGCAAAGCCCAGCTCCTCCTCCATTACGGCAATGGCGTGACTGATGGCCGAGGGGGTCAGGTGCAGCTGCTGTGCCGCCTTGTTGAAGCTGCCCTGCCGGGCCACGGCATCAAAAATTTCGTAGGAAAAAAGCGTCATGCCCAAAGCCTCCTTCCGTCTTTACTGGTTCGGAGACGCCCGATTCTCTGTGAATCTTTTTCATCTTTCATTTGAGATAGTTCAATTATCTTCTTGATTGTACTATCCCGCGCCTTTTCTGTCAAGCATTTTGCCCCGATTTTGCACGTTCTGTGCAGATTTTGCCGCATCAGACGCAGGAAACGCCGCCTTTCCTCCGTTATAGTTCCTGTAACGATTTTTAACGACCTGAACGAGGTATTTTTTATGACCGCACTATCCCCGCGCCGCACTTTCAGCGGCACTGCTCTTAAAACCATTGCCTGCATCACCATGCTGGTGGACCACATCGGCGCGTCCTGCATCGAGGCAGGCATCCTTACGCCCGGGCTGGACGCCGGCACCCTCTCGCAGGACGCCCTTTCCGCCTACCCGCTATACCGGCTGGACATGGTGCTGCGCTTCACCGGGCGGCTGGCCTTTCCCCTGTTCTGCTTTCTGCTGGTGGAGGGCTTTGTGCACACCCACAACGTCAAAGGCTACCTTGGGCGGCTGGTGCTGTTCGGCCTTCTGAGCGAGGTACCCTTTGACCTTGCGTTCTTCCGCACCCCCTTTGACCCCAGTGCACAGAACGTTTACTGGACGCTGGCGCTGGGCGTGCTGGCTATGGCAGGGCTCAAGCGCTTTGAAAAGGAAAACGGCCTGCCCGGCTGGCAGGGGCTTGTGTGGGCGGGCGGGTGCGCCGCGCTGGCGCTGGCTGCCCGCACCGACTACAACGCCAGCGGCGTGATCATCATCTGCGCGCTGTACCTCACCCGCACAAACCGCAAGCGGCAGTGCCTTGCGGGCGCACTGCTGTTTATGTTCGAGCTCACCGCCCCGCTGGCCTTTGTGCTGGTCTGGTTCTATAACGGGCAGCGCGGCGCGTGCAGTCCATTGCAGAAAAAGGCCTTTTACTGGTTCTACCCGGTGCACCTGCTGGTGCTGGCAGGCATCACGAACCTGCTGCTGTAAAGCTTTTCCGGTTCAGCTGGCTCACCGCTGCAAGACGAGACGATTGGGAATGCCCTCCGCGTTGCTCTGGGCATATTCAGCGGAAAGATTATTTATAATTTGTGGGTTCTGAAAAGCCCGCGGAGCTTGTCGGGGCAAAGCCCCTCCATCTGCTTGCGCAGACCGCTCTGCCGCTTAAAAGCCCCACTGGGGCTTTCATTGCTGCGCAAACGCGGGCTTTTCAGAGCCCCTTTTTCACGAGTAAAAAACGCCACAAAAAGGAAAATCCCCCGCAGTTTTCACGAAACTACGAGGGATTTTCTTGGCGGAGTAGGAGGGATTTGAACCCTCGCGCCGTTGTTTAGACGACCTACGCCCTTAGCAGGGGCGCCTCTTCGGCCTCTTGAGTACTACTCCAGAGCAAAGTGCATTACACTTATTCAATAAAAATGGCGGAGAGAGTGGGATTCGAACCCACGGTACGTTGCCGTACGGCAGTTTTCAAGACTGCTTCCTTAAACCACTCGGACATCTCTCCTTGTGGACACTCGCGTTACGCCGTGTCGAATGCCTATTTACTTTACCAGATTTGCGCCGTTCTGTCAAGCCCTTATGCAAATTTTTCTTTTTTCTGTACGATAGCTGCACAGCAGGCGCATTTATCACAACCTTTATTCGAAGTTTTTTTGGATTTTCTCTTTACAGAAACACCCTTTTGTTGTATAATAAAACCAACATAAACCACCCATTGGGAAAAGGAGCATCATCATGTCGTTTTCAGAGCTATTGAAGCAGTGCCGCAAAAAGCAGGGCGTCAGCCAAGCGGAGCTTGCCTCCAGACTGGGGGTCACCCAGCAGGCTGTCGGCAAGTGGGAAAGCGGCAAGTCCTCCCCCGATCCCTCCACCGTGGCCCGCATTGCGGAACTGTTGAACACCACGGCGGACTATCTGCTGGGGCTGTACCGCCCGGTCAGCAACGTTTCTGCCCCCGAGGAGCGCTTTTTCGGCAGCTATACCGAGAGCCTGATCCCGGTCATTGGCACGGTGAAGGCCGGTTACGGTGCACTGGCCTTTGAAGAGGACTACGGGCAGGAGTACGCCCGCGTGAAGGACCCCTCCAACTATTTTTATCTGGTGGTGCGCGGCGACAGCATGGAGCCCCGCATTCAGGATGGCGACCTTGCGCTGGTGCACAAGCAGGACACGCTGGAAAACGGCGATCTGGGCGTACTGATCTACGGCGACGAGGGCGAGGGCACCCTGAAGCGCTACATCCAGCGCGGCAACTGCGTGGTGCTGCAGCCCTTCAACCCCGCCTATCATGAAATGGTCATCAGGGGCGAGGACCTGAACCACCTGCACATTGCAGGCCGCGTGGTGGAAACCAAGGCCAAGTGGTAAGCTTGCTGATTTAAAATGCCCTCCGCGCTGCTCTGGGCATATTCAGCGGAAATTTCATTTTAAATTGTGCGTTTGTCGCACTCTGCGGAACTTGTCGGGGCAAAGCCCCTCCATCTGCTAACGCAGACCGCTCCGCCGCTTGAAAGCCCCACTGGGGCTTTCATTGCTACGCAAACGTGGAGTGCTCCAAACGCATTTTCACGGGAAAGGGCGCAGAAAGGGCTGTTTTTCTCTCCCCTATTTTTATAAAGCCATCTGCTGTTTTGCGCATGGCTTTATTTTTTGACCCTTTTTCCCGATTTTATCCTCTATGGAGGTGCATTCTGCATGGAACAGACCCTGATGGACAAGCTGACCATTCTGGCGGACAGCGCCAAATATGACGTTGCCTGCACTTCCAGCGGGGCGTCCCGCACCGCGCGCCCGGGCACGGTGGGCAGCTGCTATGCCCCGGGCTGCTGCCACGCCTTTACCGCCGATGGCCGCTGCGTCAGCCTGCTCAAGGTGCTGATGACCAATTGCTGCTCCTTCGACTGTGGCTACTGCGTCAACCGCCGCTCCAACGATATCCCCCGCGCCACCTTTGCGCCCCGGGAGCTGGCAGAGCTGACCATGGAGTTCTACCGCCGCAATTACATCGAGGGTCTGTTTTTGTCCAGTGCGGTGCTGGGCACCCCGGACTACACCACCGAGCGGATGCTGGCGGTGCTGCGGCTGCTGCGGGGCGAATACCGCTTTGGGGGCTATATCCACGCCAAGGCTATTCCGGGCACAAGCCCGGAACTTTTGCAGCAGCTGGGGTATCTGGCCGACCGTCTGAGCGTGAACGTGGAACTGCCCAGCGAGCGCAGCCTGAACCTGCTGGCCCCAGACAAGGGGCGGCACTCCATCTTCCGTCCCATGAAGCAGATCGCGGTGTCCGGCGCTGCCAGCCGGGAAGAGCTTACCCTTTACCGCCACGCGCCCAAGTTTGCCCCCGCCGGGCAGAGCACCCAGATGATCGTGGGTGCTTCGCCGGAGACGGACTACCACATCTTAAAACTGACCGAGGGGATGTACCAGAAGTACGGGCTGAAACGGGTGTTCTACTCTGCTTACATCCCGGTAGCCGAGGACACCCGCCTGCCCGCGCTGGACACAAAGCCGCCCCTTCTGCGGGAGCACCGGCTGTATCAGGCAGACTGGCTGCTGCGGTTCTACCAGTTCGAAGCGGACGAAATTTTAGATAAGGATAACCCCAACTTCAACCCCTATCTGGACCCCAAATGCAGCTGGGCGGTGCAGCACTACGGGCTGTTCCCGGTGGACGTGAACCGCGCCCCCTTCGAGATGTTGCTGCGGGTGCCGGGCATCGGCCCCAAAAGCGCCCGGCGCATCTGGCGCGCCCGCAAGCAGGCGGCACTGGGTCTGGACGAGCTGAAACGCATGGGCGTGGTGCTCAAGCGGGCGCAGTACTTCATCACCTGCCGGGGCTTTTCCGGGGCGCACCCGGGGCGCGGCACCGCCGGGCGGGAGCGCATTACCCGGGCGCTCATCGACCCCAACGTATTCAGCGGCAGCTGCGAGCAGCTGAGCCTGTTCAGCCCGCCCGCCGTGGACAACCTCATCGGGCAGGGCGTGCCGCCCCGGGCGGCTGTCCGCATGGTAAGGGAGGAGGCCGTGCAATGTCTTGCCAAGGCACTGTAAGCCCCAAGGGGGCGCGCAAGCTGCACGATGCCGACGTGGTCTACCTGTATGACGGCAGCTTTGAGGGCTTTCTGTGCTGCGTGTACGAAAGCTTTGCCCAGCACGAACTTCCCTTTGCGGTGTGGACGCCCCAGCGGGAGACCGCCACCCTCTACCCGGTCAAGGAGATTGCCACCGACCCCGCCGTTGCCCGGCGGGTATTCGCCAGCTTTGGCAAAAAGCTGGGCGCAGAGACTGAATACCTCGTCAGCCGGGATTTTCTTTCCGGGCAAGAGGACAAGGAGCTGCTTTTGCTCCGGTTTCTGCATCTGGCCTTTGCGCTGGGTCCGGGCACAGTCAAGCGGGAGGGGCATCCGGTGGTCGCGCCCCTCTACGCCATGAAAAAAAGTCTGGACTGGGAGGTAGACAAGTTTCAGGGCTTTGTGCGTTTCGAGGAGCACAATGGCATGCTGGGCGCGGTCATCCACCCCAAAAATTATATCCTCCCCCTGCTGCGCCCACACTTCTGCGGACGCTTCCCGGAGGAGGATTTCATGATCTATGATGCCGTCCATCAGGCGGTGCTGCTGCACGAGGGACACAAGACGCAGCTGCTGGAGTTGGCAGCGCCCTTGGAGCTGCCGCCGCCCAGTGCGCGGGAGCAGCAGTTTCAGGCGCTGTGGACGCAGTTCTACAAAACGCTGGAAATTCAGGCGCGCCACAACGAAAAAGGCCGCATGACCCATTGCCCCAAACGCTTCTGGGCGGATATGGTGGAAATGAAGGAGGAATTACAATGAAAACAGGAAAAAAGTCCGGACGTTGGAAATATGCCGTCCCCGTACTGATTCTGGTACTGATTTTGGCACTGCTGGGGCTGCTCTGGAACAATGTGAATAATACGAGCAACTCCACGGACGAGATCTACCTCTACGGAGAATGGCACAGCGATTCGCATATCTTGGATCGGGAACTTGAGATCTGGGGTGAATATTATAAAAAGGGAATGCGAGATCTGTTTGTAGAATACCCGTATACGGATGCACAGTTCCTCAACCTGTGGATGCAGGCAGACGATGACGAATTGCTGGATCAGCAGTTCAAAGACTGGGAGGGCACAGCAGGCGGCACCGAGATCGTAAAGAACTTTCTGAAGCAGATCAAGAAGAACTATCCAAAGACCGTGTTCCACGGCACCGATGTCGGCCATACCTGGCATAGTACCGGCCCTCGGTATCTGAAATATCTGAAATCCACCGGGCAGATGGACACCGAGGAGTATCAACGTGCCCTGCTGAATATTCAGCAGGGAAAGCGATATGCACGGATTTGTCAAACCAATGAAGAGGCGGCTGAACAGTACCGGGAAGATCGGATGGTGGAGAATTTCCAGCGCAGCTATCAGGAACTGGAAGAGACTCACCGCACCGATATCATGGGGATCTACGGGAATGCACATATTGTTAACACAGGCTATTTGAATGCCGAATATTATATGGCAAAGCAGCTGAAGGAGAGCTACGGGGAAAAGCTTCACACCACAGACCTGACGCAGGAACCGCAGCGGATCGACACGCTGGAAGTCAGCGGCAAAACCTACACAGCCTTCTATTATGGCGAACAGGATATCTCCGCGTTCACCGACTACAAGTCCCGGAAGTTCTGGCGGCTCGAGGACGCATACGAGGACTTCAAGGATCTACCGAAAATGCATGAGTTCCTGCCGTCTGACAATTACCCCGTCCGAATCGAGGCCGGGCAGGTGTTTGCCGTCGAATATCTGCTGTCGGACGGTTCGACCGAATGGCGGTATTACCGCTCGGACGGCACCATGCAGGACGGCCAGCTCATCACAATGCGGATAAAGATGGAGTAAGCCAGCTTTCTGCCCCGGCAAAGGATTTTTAGCCGAATTTTTACAAAGCGGTGCTGCTGCACGAGGGGCGCAGCACCCGGCTGCTGGAGCTGGCAGCGCCCTTGGAGCTGCCGCCGCCCAGTGCGCGGGAGCAGCAGTTTCAGGCGCTGTGGACGCAGTTCTACAAAACGCTGGAGATCAAAGCGCGCCACAACGAAAAAGGCCGCATGACCCATTGCCCCAAGCGCTTCTGGGCGGATATGGTGGAGCTGCAGGGGGAGTTATGATTCTTTTTCCTGTGCTTCCAGTGCGCTTTCCACGCCCTTGAGCAGATCCTCTGCCGGGATGCCGTAAAGCCTTGCCAGCGCCATCAGGTTGGAGGTGTTCGGCTCCGAGGTGCCATTCTCCCACTTGGACACTGCCTGACGGCTTACGCCGATAGTCTCAGCCACGAACTCCTGCGTCATCTTGCAGCGGGTGCGGTTTTCCTTGAGCATCTCAGAAAGCGACTTGCGCACGATCTTGACTTCCTCCGTGAGTTTGGGCGGCTTTTCCAGATTGCGGGCAATGCGCCAGAGCAGATAGAGTGCAGCCACGATGGCCACCGGCAGCAGCAGCCGCACGAGCATCGTCGCGATGCTCACCGTCTGGAGCGCTCTGAAAAAAAGGTTGGTCAGAAAATCACTTTTCATATTCGTTTTCTCCTTTGGAAGCTTTCTCTTGTGGTTTTTTGTGGCACGATTCTAGCACAAAAGCCCGGTTGCGTCCACCAACCAGAGCGCAAACTCCGGTTGCGGCGCGTATTTTTAGCCTATTGGGGCAGATAATTCACAAAAACGTTGCATCTGCATCGTTGCAACGGGCAAAACCTATGGTATACTATAAGGGATATCCGGGCAGGCATTTCTGCCCCCCAACACCCCCGCTGCGGGGTCAACACAAAAGGAGTATTGTAGCGTTATGGTTCGCATTACTATGGAAGACGGCGGCATCATCGACATCGAGCTGAACGAGGAAGTTGCCCCCATCACCTGTGAGAATTTCAAAAAGCTGGTCAAGGAAGGCTTTTACAACGGCCTGACCTTCCACCGGGTCATCCCCGGCTTTATGATCCAGGGCGGCTGCCCGCTGGGCACCGGCACCGGCGGCCCGGGCTGGAACATCAAGGGCGAGTTTGCCGCTAACGGCGTCAACAACCCCCTCAAGCACACCCGCGGTGTGATCAGCATGGCCCGCAGCATGAACCCCAACAGCGCAGGCAGCCAGTTCTTCATCATGCATCAGGATGCACCTCATCTGGACGGCCAGTACGCCGCTTTCGGCAAGGTGGTTGCCGGCATGGACGTTGTGGATAAGATCGCTGCTGTCCGCACCGACTGGAACGACAAGCCCACCACCCCGGTCAAGATGAAGACTGTGGAGCTCATCGAGGGCTAATTTTAAATTCAAAATAGCGGAACACCCTGCGGGTGTTCCGCTATTTTTTTGCAAAAAACTCTCTGTGAAAAGGGTGCCCCGGAGCGTCCGCAGACGCTCCGGGGTACTGAAATAAAAAATCAAATTCCTTGGAGCATGGCCAAAGCGCACGCGGCGGCCATTTCAAATCGTTTTCAGCAGCCTTCTTTTTCAGCCAGCTTGCGGCCCATGAGCACGCCCATGACCGAGGCCATCATCAGCCCGCGCGTCCAGCCGGAGGAATCGCCCAGGCAGTGCAGACCCTGGATGTTGGTGTCGAGGTTCTCGTCCATCTTCACCTTGTTGGAGTAGAACTTCAGCTCCGGGCTGTACAGCAGGGTCTCGTTGGCGGCAAAGCCGGGCACGACCATATCCAGCATCTTGATGAACTCGATGATGTTGGTCATGGCGCGGTAGGGCATGGCGGCAGTGATATCACCGGCCACAGCGTCCTTCAGCGTGGGCTTCACGTTGGACTGTGCCAGTTCCTTCTGCCAAGTGCGCTTGCCGTCCAGAATATCGCCGTAGCGCTGCACCATAATGTGGCCTGCACCCAGCATATTGGTCAGCTCGCCCACCTTCTGGGCGTAGGCGATGGGCTGGTTGAAGGGCTCGGTAAAGTTGTGGGACACCAGAATGGCAAGGTTGGTGTTCGGGCTCTTCTTTTCCTTAAAGCTGTGGCCGTTGACCACCGCAAGGTCGTTGTCGTAGTTTTCCTGCGCCACAAAACCGCCGGGGTTCTGGCAGAAGGTGCGCACCTTGTTCTTCCACGGCTTCGGGTAACCGATGAGCTTGGACTCATACAGCACCTTGTTCACCTTTTCCATCACCTCATTGCGGCACTCCACACGCACGCCGATGTCCACGGTGCCGGGCTTATGGGCGATGTGGTGCTCTGCGCAGAGCTTTTCCAGCCAGTCTGCACCGCGGCGTCCGGTGCCGATGACCACCTCGTCCGCGTACACAGGCAGCAGGCTGTCGCCATCCTTCAGCAGCACGCCCTTGCAGCCTTCCTCTTCCAGAATGATGTTCTCGCATTCGGTATTGAAGCGCATCTCCACGCCGTTGTCTGCCAGATAGTTCTGGATGGCCAGATACAGCTCCTGTGCCTTTTCGGTGCCCAGATGGCGGATGGGGCAGTCCACCAGTTTCAGACCCGCATGGATGGCGTTTTTGCGGATCTCCTTGATGTCCTCGCCGGTGTAGATGCCCTCCACATGGGGGTCTGCGCCGAACTCCAGATAAATTTTATCGGTGTAGTCAATGAGCTCCTGCGCAAACTCCTCCCCGATGAGGGTGGGCAGGTCGCCGCCTACCTCGTAGGAAAGGCTCAGCTTGCCGTCCGAGAACGCACCCGCACCGGAAAAGCCGGTGGTGATGGCACAGGTGGGGCGGCAGTTGACGCAGTGGCCTACCTCTGCCTTGGGGCAGTGGCGCTTTTCCACCGGCTTGCCCTTTTCCACCAGCAGCATCTTCTTTTTGCTGCCGTGGCGCAGCAGCTCCACAGCGGTAAAGATGCCGGCAGGGCCCGCACCCACGATGATCAGATCGTACTTTTCCATGATTTTGTTCCTTTTTCCTTTTCTTGATAATTGGTGTAGAATCCTCTCAGTCAACGCCTGACGGCGTTGACTGAGAGGGTTTATTCCTTACTCCTGCTCCTCTTGCTCCACGGTGGCGCTCTCGTCCACATGGTCCAGCTCCACGGCAGTGGCTTCTGCATCGGTGCGGGTCACGTCCGGGGCGACGACGCCGTCGCCGTTCAGATCCTCACCGGTAATGGATTCCAGCACAGACTGGGTCTCCGGGTGCAGCTTGGCAAAGCGGCGCACCGCCAGCACGGTGTACAGAGCGCTGAGCAGGTTGATGGCACCCTCCACGATCAGGATGACGCCGATGGCCATCACCAGCGTTTCCATGGCACCGAAGGGGTTTGCGATCAGGATGACGCCCAGCACCACGCTGAGCACCGGCAGCAGCAGAAAGCCTTTCCAGCTGTCGTAGCCGCAGCGGCGCAGGTCCAAGGCGTTCTGCACCCGGCCAATGGCGTCAAAGATGACGAACAGGCCGAACACGATGGGCAAAATGCTTACCACGATATCGCTGCGCAGCAGCAGAAAAACACCCAGTGCAAGGCAGATAAGGCCGGAGATCAGGGTAAGCTGGCTCTGGAACACCCCGCGCTCCACCACAAAGTAGCGGATCAGCTGCACCGCTGCGCAGGCCAGCACCACGCCGCCCAGCGCGTAGCAGACGATGTTCAGCGCCGTGCCGGGCTTCATGACCAGAAAAATGCCCAGCCCGACGTACAGCAGGCTCATGAGGATCAGATTCCACTTCAGCTTTTTTACCATAGAGATCACGTTCCTTTCGTTTGCAGGGCCGCTGCCCGCACCCGGGTCAGTGGTACAGGGGTGCGATGGTGGTCTTGTTGATACGGGCATAGAAGGCCAGACTCATCAGGATGCTGACGACTTCCGCAATGAGGAAGGCCCACCAGACATTGTTGACACTGCCGGTCTGTGCCAGCAGCCACGCTGCCGGCAGCAGCACGAACAGCTGGCGGCAGACCGAAACGATCAGACTGAAAACGCCGTTGCCCAGCGCCTGAAAGACCGAGCTGAGCACGATGCTGACGCCCGCCAGCAGGAAATGCAGGCAGATGATGCGCATGGCCGGGATGCCGATGGCAAGCATGGCGTCGCTGGCGGCAAAGATGCTCAACACCTGCCGGGGTGCGAACTGGAAGATGCAGAAGCCTGCCAGCATGATGCCTTCGGCGTAGCACACCGCCAGCTTGATGGTCTTTTTCACACGGTTTGGTCTGCGGGCACCATAGTTGTAGCTGATGATGGGCACCATGCCGTTGTTCAGGCCGAAAATGGGCATAAACACAAAGCTTTGCAGCTTGAAGTAGACGCCGAACACCGCCACTGCCGTAGCGGAGAAGGCCATCAGGATCAGGTTCATGCCAAAGGTCATCAGGCTGCCCACACACTGCATGGCGATGCTGGGCAGACCCACGGTGTAGATGCGGCCGATGGCCTTGGCGCTGGGACGGAAGCCCTTGAAGCTGATCTGGATATCCGGGTTTTTGCGGGTGTTGAAGTACAACGTCATGCCTGCACCGCAGAACTGGCCGATGACCGTAGCCACCGCTGCGCCGGTGGTGCCGGACAGCGCCTGCCCGCAGTAGCCGAAGATGAAGATGGGGTCCAGAATGATGTTGACCACAGCACCCACCAGCTGGCTGATCATGCTCAGATAGGTGCGGCCGGTAGCCGCCAGCAGCTTTTCGCCCATGGTCTGAGTGAACAGACCCAGACTGAAGATGCAGCACACCGACAGATACTGGATGCCCTGCTGCGCGATGACGGGGTCACTGGTCTGGGCGTAGAAGTAGGGCTTCATGCAGGTAAGTCCGATGACAAAAAACACCGCAAAGCTGCACAGGGAAAGAAAGATGCCGTTTTCTGCGGTGGCGTTGGCGCGGCTCTGGTTCTTTTCGCCAAGGCTCTTGCTCAGCAGGGCGTTCACGCCCACGCCGGTGCCCACGCCCACGGCGATCATGACATTCTGCAATGAAAAGGCCAGCGATACGGCGGTGAGGGCGCTTTCGCTGACATGGGACACGAACACCGAGTCCACCACGTTGTACAGCGCCTGCACCAGCATGGAGATCATCATCGGGATGCTGAGTTTCAGCAAAAGGGGGTTGATCTCCATGGTGCCCATGATGTTTTCCCGCACCTCGGCGGGTGCGGTCTGCGATTGATTTGTTTTCACGATTTCTCCTTGCCGGAAACATGGGCAGGGCGCAGAAGCGCCCTGCCCACGTTCTGTCGTTGTTTATTGGGTCTGGCTGGGGGTCACAGCGTCTTTTCCTTGGCGGCAGCTGCGTCCAAAATCATCTTTACGCAGGTCTCGCGGCCAAGGGCGGCGTTGATGGCCAGATCGTAGTTGTGGGCATCGCCCCAACGGTTCTGGGTGTAGTAGTTGTAGTAGGCCGAGCGGTTGCGGTCGGTCTTTTCCACCTCGTCCTTGATGCCCTTCTCATCCTTGGCCTTTACCAAGGGGTTGGTCTTGGCGTACTGCAAGCGCCACTCCTTGGGTGCATACACGAACACCCGCAGCACGTCCTTGCGCTCCCGCAGGACGTAGTCACCGCAGCGGCCAAGGATCACGCAGGGGCCTTCCTCGGCCAGCTGCTTGATGATACGGCTCTGCAGAATGAACACCTGATCGCCCAGCGGCAGCTCGTTACCCATGGTGTACAGGCTGTACAGCAGGCTGTGGGTGTGCCGTTTCTCGCTGGCGGCAACAGCCTCCTCCGACAAGCCGGAGTTCTTTGCTGCCATGGTGATCAGCTCCTTGTCGTAAAGCTTGATGCCCAGTGCCTTTGCCACGTCCTCTGCGATGTAGCGTCCGCCGGTGCAGTACTCACGGCCCAAAGTGATGATCGTCTTTGCCATAATGTGTTCCTCCTGTTTCATATATCGCCCTGAAAAAGCTTACGGCTGTGCCGGGGCGTCCCCGGTCTGGCCATTGGCTTTGGGTTCTGTGCTTGCAGGTACAGGCTTCGGCTTCGGCAGCCGTACCTCTGCCACCCGCATGGTGCCGGTCTGGTCCACTGCATACACGCTGCATCGCCCGCCTGCGGCCAGCAGCTCCGGCGGGAACTGTACCCCGCCGTCCTCGGTGCGGGTACAGCGCAAAAAGGTGCGGTGAGCGGTGGTGGCGTGCGCCACGCCGTCGTGGGGCGCGCAGGCGATCCAGCCGGAAAAATCCTCCGGCAGGTCTGCGGGCTCTCCCCGCCGCTCAAAGTAGTAAACGCCCGGCTGGGTGCCGGCGCGCAGCTCGCAGCGCAGCCGCCGGGGACGGTCGGCCTCAACCTCCCGCTGCTTTGGCCGCAGGGCAATGGCCTTGCCGGTAAAGTAACGCATAAAATCCACCAGCGCCATGGTGCAGTTCACCGCGCCGTCGGTATCGGCGGTGGGGTCGTTCAGCAGCACAAAATCTGCCATCACGGCGTCATCGTGGCCAAAACCGTGCAGCCCCATCCACAGCCGCACCGGGTCGCGCTGACCGCGCACCCGCCGCTCCACCTGCACCGCTACCGAGCAGCCGTCGTGGATCTGCTCCCGCAGGTCAGCAAGGTCCATCCATGCCTGCCAGCAGGGGTAGCCGCAGCAGCCTGCGGCGGCCGCCGCAAAGGCAGTGTTGCCGGTGCTGCGGGTGCTGCCGTCCTCCATGGCGTAGGCCACTTCTTCCGGCAGGATATCCTCGCCCCAGCGGTTCATCAGCGCCGCCATGACCAGCGGCAGATCCATTTCCCGCCCAAAGCTGGGGTCATGGGCGGAAAGGCAGTATTCCGGCAGATAGAGCCGCCGGTTCAGCGCATGGCCGTTGCGCTTTTCCCACGCAAGGGGACGCACCGCCGCCGCCAGCAGACGCACCGCCGGGGTAACTTTATCGTTGTTAGTGGAAAGGTTCACCTGCAATTGCACGCCGGTGCCGCCGCCCGGGGCGGCTACCGTGACGGTATCGCCCATCAAAAAGATCATGCCGTCCTCGCTCTGGCTGGACACGCTGCACCGGGGGTAATCCGGCGCCCACTTGCCAAAGCTCATCCAAGCTGTCCACGCCCCTGCTGCGTACACCCGGCAGCGCACCTCCACCATGGTGTCCCGGGGCGCATGGGCGTTCCAGCTGACGTTCAGATTGCAGAACGCCGGCATGGCGAATTCCGGGGTGGTGTAGCTGCCGTACAAAAGGCTGCGCCCGGCCACGCTATCCAGCACCAGTGCGCCGTTTTCCAGCGCAAGGTTGTCCAGCTGCCCGCGGGAAAAGGTCTCTGTCCCCTGCAGCACAAGATTATTCCGTTGTTCCATGGGACATCGCTCCTTTCCGCAGTTTTATCGCTTATTCTTCCGGGGTGTCGTCGTCGGCGTAGTCCTCCTTGAGGGCTGCTTCCAGCTCGGCGTCCTTCATCTTGCGGATGTTCTCCTCGATGTGGAACACCCGGTCGATATCGCCGTACACGATCTGGCAGGACACCTCGGTGACGAACCAGAAACCGAAGATCAGCATCAGGAAAAGCCCCAGCGGCATGCACAGGATCACCACACCCCAGAACAGCACCTGCACGATGGCGGCAGCCAGTGCATGGGGCAAAAAGGCGATCATGCAGTTGATGCTGTTTTTCAAAGTCAGGCTCAAGGGCTGGTCCAGCAGCACCACCTGCGGCCACATATAGGCAAACAGCATCTGGAACAGCACCAGATTGAGCACCGTAGCTACCCACAGCGGAACACCCACGTTGGTGCCATGGTACAGCATATTGAAGCAGAAATAGACGAGGAAAATTTGCAGCGTGACCACCACGGTGTACAGCACACCGGGCACAAGGCTGGCCTTGAAGTTGCGCTTGAAGGCCTTGCGGTAGGTCACCCACCAGTAGCCCGCCTCATCGCGCAGCGCGCGCAGGACGGTATCGTACATTCCGGCCAGCGCCGGGCCCGCCAGCAGACCGCCCACGGCGGCGCTGCCCAGCATCACCGGCAGACTGTTCTGCAAAAAGCCGATGTACACCAGACAGATGACCGGTGCAAACCCGATGCAGGTCAGCAGGTTTGCAAGGAACATCCCGTTCATATCACGGCCTACAAGCTCAAAAAAGCGGCCGATGCCGGTCTTGCGGGGGGCATCCTTTTCGACCCCCTTACCGGCCTTGAAATCGTTGGCAGAAGGAAAAAGACCCATAGTAACTGCGGTACCTTTCTTACGTTTTTAACCGGCACCGCAGGCGTTTTGTCTGGAAAGTGCCATTGTGCTAACTTTACAGATATAAATATACCTGTATTTTGTCAACTTTGCAAGATACAACCGGGGCTAATTGTAAAAAAATATTTATCTCTCCCTTTTTTACGCAAAATGTGCTACAATGACAATGGCATTTTTTGCAATAGGAGGAAACTATTATGAGCATTCTTCGCACCATTGCGATGTTTATTTATCTGTTCGGGTACATGATCCTGCATTACGGCATCCTGCGCCGCGCCGAGCGCGCCGCAGCCGCCGGAGATACCGCCACCGTGGAGCAGATCGTGAACCAGCACATCCCCCGCTGGAGCCGGGGCATCCTGAAGGTGACCGGTGTTTCCCTGTCAGTAGAAGGGCTGGAGAACATCCCCAAAGACCGCCCCTGCGTGTTCGTGGCGAACCACCGCAGCTACTACGACATCCCTTTGCTGCTGGCAGGGCTGGAAAAGCCCCACGGCATCCTTGCCAAGGAGGAGCTGGAAAAGATCCCCCTGCTCAACCGCTGGATGAAGCTGCTGGGCTGCGTGTTCGTGCAGCGTGATGATGTGCGCGCCTCGGTGCGGGCGCTGAACGATGCCACCGCCATCGTGGAGGGCGGCCGCAGCTTCGTCATCTTCCCCGAGGGTACCCGCTACAAGGGCGAAGAGGGCGGCGCGGGCGAGTTCAAGGCCGGTGCTTTCCGCATTGCGGTCAAGACCGGTGCCCCGGTGATACCTGTGGCTGTGACCGGTGCCCGCGCCCTGTTCGAGACAAACGGCAACCGCTGCCGCCCGGGCAGTGTGCGCATCAAGATCATGTCGCCCATCCAGACCGCCGGCATGAGCAAGGCCGAGCAGAAGCAGCTGCCCGATGCCGTGCGCCAGAGCATTTTGGCTGCCCTGAAGTAACAGCCTTTCCCGCCCGTTTCATCACACAGGAGAACTATTTTATGGCAAGCTACCGTTACGAACGCGACATCGACCCCAAGGACCTCAAGCCCCGCAAACAGCGGCAGTACAGCCGCAGGGAGCGCTGGGCAAACTGGTGGGACTACAACCTGAAATGGGTGCTCCTCTTCGGCATTGCGGGTGCGTTCGTGGCGTACTGCTTTATCGGGCAGTACTTCCTGACCACCCACCCGGATTATAACGTGGCGGTGGTCAGCCCCTACTACCTGCCCGAAGCCACCGTCACCGCCCTGCAACAGCAGCTTGCCGCCTACGGCGAGGACTGTAACGGAGACGGCAAGGTGGTGGTGAAGATCAACCAATACACCATGGCTTTCAACAGTGAGGACTCGGACGCCTATCTGGATATGGCAGGCACCACCAAGCTTTCCACCGATATCCAGAGTTCCCTCAGTTCCATCTTTATCCTGTATGACCCCGCAGGCTTCCAGCAGACCACCGGCACGCTGCGGTATCTGGACGGTCATCTGCCCAAGTCCGATGCCGACAGCGACTGGTGGAACATGGTCTACCGCTGGACGGACTGCCCGGTGCTGACCGGGATGGAGCTGGGCAGCTACACCTCGGACGCGGTGCAGAGCGCCAGCGGCGACAGCCAGCAGCTGCTGGCAGATTACTATATCGGCATCCGGGGCGCATGGCTGAAGGAATCGGCTTCCCTGCTGGAAAACAGCGAGCCCCTTTGGGCAAACCTGACCGCCGGGGCAGTCTCCACCGCCGGGGAGGGGCACTGAAGATGCACTTCCGCATCAAAGCCGGCGGCCCCGCCGCACGCTTCACCTTTGACCGCACCCCAAAACCCCAGCCGCCCGCGCCGCCCAGTCCCCGCGCCGCAGACCTTGATAACCCCTATGGGCGCTATTACGGCAAGGCCCGCAGCTGGGAGGATATTTTGAAAAATAAAAACAGCGATTGAGAGGCTCTCCGGTCGTCGCCGCAGGCGATGACCGGAGAGCCTCTGTTTTCTATTTTTGTCTTTTTACCCATGGCTGATTTGAAATTTTCTCCACCCTCAAATGGAGGGCGGTTTGTTGTTTCTCTGTCCCGGTTATGGTATACTTACTAGGTATCCCCGCAAAAACCGACCAAAAAGGATGTGACCCCCATGGACGCACTGGAACAAGCCCGTGCCGAAATCGACACGGTGGATGCGCAGCTGGCTGCGCTGTTCGAGCGCCGGATGGCTGCTGTTTTACAGGTGGCCGAATATAAGCGGGCGCACGGCCTGCCCATCTACGATGCCGCCCGGGAGGCCGCCGTGCTGGAAAAGGCCGCAGCCCGCATTCAGCAGCCTGCGCTGCGCCCTTACTATAAAGACCACGTCCAGCACATGATGGATCTTGCCAAGCAATACGAAGCCGCTGTGCTGGGGCGCAACCGCGCTGCCTATCAGGGGGTGGAGGGTGCGTTTGCCCACATCGCCCTCAAGGCGCTGTTCCCCCACGCCGAGGCCGTGAGCTACTCCACATGGGACGAGGTATTCGAGGCCGTTGCCGCGGGCGAAGCCGCTCACGGCGTAGTACCCTTTGAAAACAGCCACGCCGGGGACGTTTCCGCCGTGCTGGACCTGTGTTATAACCACCCGGAGCTGTGGGTGGTGGACGTGTACGACCTGCCCATCTCCCAGAACCTGCTGGTGCTGCCGGGCACCCAGCTTTCCCAGCTGCGCACCGTGTACAGCCACCAGCAGGCCATCGCCCAGAGCGAGACCTTTTTAAAGCAGTTCCGTCTGCCCGCCACCGCCATGGCAAACACCGCCATGGCTGCAAAGTTCGTGGCAGAAAGCAAAGACCCGACAAAGGCCGCCATTGCCAGCGCCGAGACTGCCGCCCTGTACGGGCTGGAAATTCTGGTGCCCAACATCAACACCGACGGCGACAACACCACCCGGTTCATCGTGCTCAGCCGTGAAAAGCCCACGGCGGGCAACCGGTTCTCGCTGCTTTTCACGGTGGACAACAAGCCCGGCAAGCTGGCCGAGGTCATTCAGGTCATCGGTGCCAGCGGCTTCAATATGGAGTCCATCAAGAGCCGCCCCATGCCGCACGTCCCCTTTGAATATTATTTTTATGTAGAGCTGGTGGGCGATGCCGCCGCCGGCGAGACCGCCGCGCTGCTGCGCGAGCTTGACCGCACCTGCCGGACGGTGCGGCTGTTAGGAGTGTATACAAAATGAGTGATTTTATCGGAACCAAACTGACCATGAATCTGGGCGAGCGCAGCTACGACATCATCGTCAAGCGCGGCTCGCTGGAAAACCTGTACCAGTTCGCCCGGCTGGACCGCCGGGTGGCGGTGGTCACCGACAGCGGTGTTCCCGCACAGTACGCCCAGATGGTAGCCGACCAGTGCAAGGATGCCGCCATCATCACCGTGCCGCAGGGCGAGGCCAGCAAGAGCTTTAAAATTCTGGAGACCGTGCTGCGGCAGATGCTGGACTTCGGCATGGGCCGGGGCGACCTTGTAGTGGCCGTAGGCGGCGGCGTGGTGGGCGACCTTGCCGGGTTTGCCGCTTCTATCTATATGCGCGGCATCGATTTTATCAACTGCCCCACCACCACCCTTTCCATGATCGATTCCTCCATCGGCGGCAAGACCGCCGTAGATCTTGGCGACACCAAGAACATCGTGGGTGCCTTCTGGCAGCCAAAGCTGGTCATCGTGGACCCGGACACTCTGTCCACCCTGCCCCGCCGCCACTTCATCAACGGTCTGGCCGAGGCGGTCAAGGCAGGGCTTCTGGCCGACCCGGAGCTGTTCTCCATCTTTGAAAAAGAGGACGTGGACGACCGCATCGGCGACATCATCTGCCGCAGCCTGCGCTTTAAAAAGAGCATCGTGGAGCAGGACGAGACCGAGCAGGGTATGCGCAAGGCGCTGAACTTCGGCCACACCATCGGCCACGGCATCGAGGCCGTGAAGGGCATCAAAGGGCGCCGCACCACCGGCCTGTTCCACGGCGAGTGCGTGGCGCTGGGTATGCTGCCCATGATCGAATCCAAGGCGCTGCAAAAGCGGGTGCGCGGCGTGTACCGCCGCTTAGGGTTGCCCACCCGCACCGCCTACGATAAGGAAAAGGTGCTGGCCGAGATGCTGCACGACAAAAAAGCACAGGACGGGCAGATCACCATCATCAAGGTGCCCGGCCTTGGCTGCTGGCGCGCCGAGACCATCCCTGTGGAGGGGCTGCGCCCGCTGCTGGGCATGGAGGACTGACCCATGAAAAACACCTTTGGCAGCGACCTTTCGCTGACCATCTTCGGCGAGAGCCACGGCCGTGCCGTGGGCGCTGTGCTGGACGGCATGGCTGCCGGTGTGCCGGTGGATGAGAACTTCCTCGCCGCCTGCATGGATAAGCGCCGCGCCCGGGGCGACGGCCTTTCCACCCCCCGGGTGGAGGCAGATGCGGTGCAGCTGCTGTCCGGTGTGGTGAACGGCCACACCACCGGCACCGCCATTGCCCTGATGATCGAAAACCAGAACACCCGCAGCGGCGACTACGCCAAGACCGCCGACCTTCTGCGCCCCGGCCACGCGGACTTTACCGCCTATGCCAAGTACCACGGCTTTCAGGATGCCCGGGGCGGCGGGCACTTTTCCGGCCGGGTGACCGCCGCCCTCGTGGCGGGCGGCAGCATCGTGCTTGCCGCATTGCAGCGGGCAGGCATTGATATCACCACCCACATCGCCCGGTGCGCGGGTCTTGCAGATACGCCCTTTGCGCTGGACGACCCCGCCGCCCTTGCGGCACAGGCGGAGACGCTTGCCAGTAAGACCGAGGGCTTTGCGGTGCTGGACGCCGCCGTGGAAGAGCCCATGAAAGCCGCCATCCGCGCCGCCGGTGCCGAGGGCGACAGCGTGGGCGGCGTGCTGGAAACTGCCATCCTCGGCCTGCCCGCCGGCATCGGTGAGCCCTACTTTGACAGCGTGGAAAGCGAAATTGCCCACCTTGCCTTTTCCATCCCGGCGGTCAAGGGCATCGAGTTCGGCACCGGCTTCGGCTTTGCCGGGCTGCGCGGCTCGGAAGCGAACGACGCCTTCCGCATGACGGCAGAGGGTGCGGTGGTCACCGCCACCAACCACAACGCGGGCATCAACGGCGGCATCGCCAACGGTATGCCGGTGGTGTTCCGCACCGCCGTCAAGCCCACCCCCAGCATCTACAAGCAGCAGGACACGGTGGACTACATCGCAAAAAAGGACGCACAGCTGTCCATTCAGGGGCGGCACGACCCCTGTATCGTGCCCCGGGCCGCCATCGTGCAGACCTGCGCCGCCGCCCTTGCGGTGGGCGATCTGCTCACCGCCCGGTACGGTGCCCGGTGGATGACCGACCCCACCGGCTACCGGAAGGAGGACTGAGATGGAATACGGACTGATCGGCGGCAAGCTGGGACACTCCTACTCCAAGACCATCCATGAACTGCTCTGCGGGTACAGCTACGAGCTGTGCCCCCTGCCCACCGAGGCAGACGCCCGCGCCTTTTTGCAGCGGCGGCAGTTCAAGGCCATCAATGTGACCATTCCCTATAAAAAGCTGGTGATGGAGTACTGCTCCTTCATCGACCCCCGCGCCCGCGCCATCGGCGCGGTAAACACGGTGGTAAATAAAAACGGCCTGCTCTACGGCTACAACACCGATTATCTGGGCTTTGCCCACCTGTGCGAAGCCCACGGCGTGGAGCTTGCGGGCAAGACCGTGCTCATCTTGGGCACCGGCGGCACCCACAACACCACCCGCGCGGTGGCGCTGGATAAGGGCGCTGCCAAGGTGCTGACGGTCAGCCGCACCCCCGACCCGGAAAAGGGCGAGCTGAGCTACGCCGAAGCCGTGCGCAGCGGCGCACAGGTGGTGTTCAACACCACCCCCGCCGGAATGTACCCCAACGTGGGCGTGTGCAGTCTGGACGTCGCCGCCATGCCCGGGCTGGAAGCCGTGGTGGACGTGGTCTATAACCCCAACAAGACCGAACTCATTCTCCGCGCTGAGGACGCCGGTGTGCCGGTGGCCGTAGGCGGGCTGGAGATGCTGGTGGCACAGGCGGTGTACGCCGCCGAATATTTCCTTGACTGCAAGTTCGGGGACGCCCCGGGCGAGGTGCGGCGCATCACCGCCGCGCTGCGCCGCGAGACGCTGAACATCGCCCTTGTGGGAATGCCCTCCTGCGGCAAATCCACCCTTGGCCGCCTGCTGGCAAAGCAGCTGGGCAGACCGCTTGTGGATCTGGACGAGGAGATCGTCAAGGCAGACGGACGCAGCATCCCGGATATCTTTGCCGCCGAGGGCGAGGAGGGCTTCCGCGCAAAGGAAGCCGCGCAGATTGCCCGCTTCGGCAAGGAAAAGGGGCTTGTGCTCTCCTGCGGCGGCGGCGCGGTGAAGCGGGCAGAGAATGTCCGCGCCCTGCGCCAGAACGGCGTGGTGCTGTTCATCGACCGGCCGGTGGAAGCGCTGGCTGTGGGCGGCAACCGTCCGCTTTCTTCCAGCGCCGAGGCGCTGCGCACCATGGAAGCCCAGCGCCGCCCGCTGTACCTTGCCGCCGCAGATGCGGTGATTTCTAACACCGGCACGCTGGCCCAGACGCTGGCAGCTGCACAGGAGGCACTGGATGAAATTTTTGATTCTTAACGGGCCAAACATCAATCTGGCGCGCTGGTCTGAGCCCGGCGTACCGGGCGAAGTGGACTACACCGGCCTGATGGACTATGTGCAGGCGGGCTGCGACCAGCTTGGCATCGAGACGGACATCTGCCAGTCCAACCACGAGGGCGACCTCATCGACGAGATCCAGTCCGCCCCGGGGCGGGTGGACGGCATCGTGCTGAACCCCGGCGGCTACGCCCATTACAGCGTGGCCATTCTGGACGCGCTGCGGCTGTGCAGCGTGCCCGCCGTAGAGGTGATGCTGGACGCCCCGGACGAGCGCGAGCCCTTCCGCAAAACGGACGTGGTGTCCTTTGGCTGTCAGGGACATTTTATCGGCGAAGGCCCGCAGGGCTACCTGCACGCCTGCATCTGGCTGGCGCAGCTGCTGCGCACCGACGGCTCCAGTAAGGCACATATCGTGATGTAAAACAAACAGGAAAGGAACGACCTCCCATGATCATCTCTACCAAAAAAGGCACTCCCAAAGAGGAGCTGGAAAAGATCGTTGATAAATTCGAAAATCAGGGTCTGGACGTGACCCTTATCACCGGCAAGGATTACAACGTGTTCGGTCTGGTGGGCGACACCACCAAGATCGACGAGCGGGATGTGCTGGCAAATCCGTGGATCGACAACGTTACCCGCGTGTCTGCGCCCTATAAGCGCGCCAACCGCCTGTTTCACCCCGCAGACTCGGTCATCGACTGCGGCGGCGTGAAGATCGGCAGCAAGGAAAAGATCGCCGTCATGGCAGGCCCCTGCAGCATTGAGAACGCCGAGCAGGCACTGCGCATCGCGCAGGGAGTCAAGGCGGGCGGCGCAGCGCTGTTCCGCGGCGGCGCCTACAAACCCCGCACCTCTCCCTACGCCTTTCAGGGTCTGGAGACCGAGGGCATCTTGGACATGGTAAAGGCCCGCGAAGCCACCGGTCTGCCCATCGTCTCCGAGCTGATGAGCGAGGATCGCATCCCGGAGTTTGAGGAGTATGTGGACGTGGTGCAGATCGGCGCACGCAATATGCAGAACTTCCAGCTGCTCAAGGCGGTGGGCAAGATGCACAAGCCCGTGCTGCTCAAGCGCGGCCTGTGCAACACCATCGAGGAGTGGATCATGAGCGCCGAGTACATCATGGCAGGCGGCAACGAGCAGGTCATCTTCTGCGAGCGCGGCATCCGCACCTTTGAAAAATACACCCGCAACACGCTGGATCTTTCCGCCGTGCCCATCATCCACGAAAAGACCCATCTGCCCATCGTGGTAGACCCCAGCCACGCCACCGGCAAGGCCAATCTGGTAGAGCCGATGATGATCGCCGCCGTGGCTGCCGGTGCGGACGGTCTGGAGGTAGAGGTGCACTACGACCCCCAGCACGCATGGAGCGACGGCGCACAGTGCCTGACCCCGGACGCCTTTGCACAGGCCATGGCAAAGTGCCGTCAGGTGGCTTGGGCTATCGGCCGGGAGATGTAAACCGTTTACCCCCTCAGGCGCTGGCGCGCCAGCTCCCCCAAGGGGGCGCCTGAAGCGCTGCCCGTGGGAAATTGCAAAAGGATAACACCGCTATGCTAGTAACCATCAGACCTGCCCCCGGCGGCATCGGGGGCGTGATCGCTGCGCCGCCCAGCAAAAGCATGGCGCACCGCGCCGTGCTGTGCGCCGCGCTGGCTGTGGGGCGCTCCCACATCACCCATCTGGAATTCAGCAAGGACATCTCTGCCACCCTGTCCGCTGCCGCGCAGCTGTGCGCCGCCGTGGACACCGGCGCGGACGATGCCACTGTGCAGGGGCTTGGGCATTTTCTGCCCCTGACCGCCCCGGTGGACTGCTGCGAAAGCGGCAGCACCCTGCGGTTTTTGATCCCCATTGCCAGCCTGACCGGTCAGCCGGTCACCTTTACCGGACGCGGACGGCTGATGGAGCGCCCACAGTCCGTATACGAAACGTTATATCGTGAGCAGAATCTACGGTTTGAGCAATCTCCCGCCGGGCTGACCGTGGAGGGCGCACTGACCCCCGGGGACTACCGGCTGGCGGGCAACGTGTCCAGCCAGTTCATCAGCGGGCTGCTGTTCGCGCTGCCCTTGCTGCCCGGGGACAGCCAGCTGCACCTCATCCCCCCGGTGGAGAGCCGCAGCTACATTGACATGACCCGCGCCGTGCAGGCCGCTTTTGGGGTGCACAGCCGCTGGCTGGACGAAACCACCCTGCTGCTGCCGGGCGGGCAGCAGTACCGCCCCTGCGACTACAACGTGGAGGGCGATTACAGTCAGGCCGCGTTTCCGGCGGTGCTGGGCGCGGTGTGCGGCGGGGTGACCATCACCGGCCTTGCGCCGGACACCCTGCAGGGCGATGCCGCTATTCTGGACATCCTGCGCCGGTGCGGCGCGGTGTTCACCCGCACCGGCGACAGCATCACCTTTGCAAAAGCTCCCTTGCATGGGGTGGACATCGACCTTGCGGACTGCCCCGACCTTGGCCCCGTACTGATGGTGCTGGGTCTGCTGTGCGAGGGCACCACCGTCATCCGCAACGCCCAGCGGCTGCGGTTGAAGGAGAGCGACCGCATCGCGGCTATGGAAGCCGAGCTGCGCACCTGCGGCGGCGTGCTGGAAAGCGACGGCGGCACCATCACGGTGCACAGCTGTGCGGAGCGTCTGCACGCTCCTGCCGCGCCCCTGCACGGCCACAACGACCATCGGGTTGTCATGAGCCTTGCGGTGCTGGCCGCAGCCGCCGGGCTGCCCCTGACCGTGGACGACGCCGAAGCCATCCAGAAGAGCTGGCCCGGCTTTTTTGCAGATGCAGCGCCGCTTGGCGTGGAGGTAGAAGATGCTTGATAAAACAAAACGTTATCTCGTAGTGGGTCTGGGTCTGCTGGGCGGCAAGTACGCGCTGGAGCTGACCCGCGCCGGCTTCCATGTGGACGGCATCAACCGCAGCGAGGGACACTTGCAGTACGCGCTGGAGCACGGCTATATCGCCAGCGGTAAGACCCATGATTTTGAGGATCTTGTCCGGCAGGCCGACCATATCATTTTTGGCCTGTACCCCACCGCGCTGCTGGACTGGTTCCGAACCTACGGTTCCCTGCTCAAGCCCGGGTGCATCTTTACGGATGTTTCCGGCGTCAAGACCGGCCTTGTGGAGCCGGTGCAGGCGCTGTGCCCGGCGGGGGTGGAGTTCATTGCCAGCCACCCCATGGCCGGCCGCGAGACTTCCAGCGTGGAGCACGCCGCCGAGGTGAATTTTGCCCCGGCCAACTTCATCATCACCCCCACCGAGAAAAACACCCCGGCGGGCATCCAGTGGGCAAAGGAGCTGGCCGAGGTGCTGGGCTTCAAGCACATCTGCACCCTGACCGTGCAGGAGCACGACCGGATGATCGGCTATGTCAGCCAGCTGTGCCACGCCATCGCCGTAAGCCTGATGTGCGCCAACGACAACACCTCGCTGTGCGAGTACACCGGCGACTCCTTCCGGGATCTGACCCGCATTGCACGCATCAACGATAAAATGTGGGCAGAGCTCTTTTTGTGGAACAAGCAGAACCTGATCAGCGAGATCGACCAGTTTGATTCTGCTTTGCAGGAAATGCGCGCCGCCCTTGTGGCAGACGACCGGGACAAGCTGGAACAGATGTTCCGCCTTTCCACCCAGCGCCGCGCCGCCTTTGACAAAAAGCTGCCGGAATAAACCGTGACGGAGGTATTGCCCCATGCCCAAGCAGGAAGGACAGAAATCCAAGCTGGTAACGCTGCTGCGCATCCTTGAGCAGCGCACCGACGAGAACCACCGCCTGAACGTGCCCCAGCTGGTGCAGCTGCTGGAAAATCAGGGCATTCTGGCCGAGCGCAAGAGCATTTACAGCGATATCGACACCCTGCGCAGTCTGGGCTACGACATCCAGCTGCAGCGCGGGCGCGGCGGCGGGTACTGGATGGCAAGCCGTGCATTCGAGCTTTCGGAGCTGAAGCTGCTGGTGGACGCGGTACAGTCCAGCAGCGTCATCTCGGCGCGCACCAGCAAGCGCATCATCCACAAGCTGGAAGCCCTCTGCTCTGACTACGAGGGCACCCAGCTGCAGCGTCAGGTGTATGTGGACGGACGTCCCAAGACCGACAGCCAGACTCTTTTGTACAGCATCGACGCCCTGCACACCGCCATCAACCGGGGGTGTCTGGTGCAGTTCCGCTACAAGGGCAGCAGCGCCGTGCGCACCGTAAGCCCGTGGCAACTTGCGTGGGAAAACGGCTGCTATTACCTCATTGCCTATCAGGACGAAAAAGCGCCCCCGGTGCGCCACTACCGGGTGGACCGGATGGCCGGGGTGCTGGTGCTGGACGAGCCGCGCCGGGGCAAGGAGTTCTTCCGCACCTTCGATCTGCCCGCCTACCTGCGCAAGCACTTTAATATGTTCGGCGGCACCGAGTACCGGGTCACCCTGCGGTGCACTGCCGACCTTGAGCCGGTCATGCGGGAGCGCTTTGGCCGCGAGCCGGTGTTCTGCCCGGAGGACGCGGAGCACTTCCACTTTGACGTGCCCATCTGCGTCAGCCAGCAGTTTTTCGGCTGGGTGTGCGGCTTTGGCGGCAAGGTAGAGGTCACCGCCCCCGCCGCCGTCCGCGCCCAGCTGCACGAGATGGTGCAGAGCCTTGCGGAGCAGCATGAATAAACAGAAAGGGTTCCAGAAACGCCTGCGGGCGTTTCTGGAACCCTTTTTCATAATAATTTTTCCTTATTCCTCAAATTCCAGATCGCTGGGCTGGATGAGGTCAAGGGGAGCGGCGGGCTCGGCGATGAGGCGGCGGCTCTGATTGAAGATGGCCTTTTCCAGCGTGTTGCGCGCCAGACGGCCATTGCCGGCGGTGCGGCTGTCCAGCGCCTGACGGCGCTTATAGTAGCCCAGCAGCGGGAAGGTGCAGCCCTCGGCAAGGCGGTAGCCCTTGCCCTTTGCCAGCACGGCGGTGATGTCCAGCAGCTCGTCTGCAGTGTAGTCCGGGAACTCGATCTTGTTGGGGAAGCGGCTGGCAAGGCCGCTGTTGGCGGTGAGGAATACCTCCATCTCCTTCGTGTAGCCCGCAAGGATGACCACCAGCTCGTCCCGGTGATCCTCCATGCCCTTTACAAGGGTGTCGATGGCTTCCAGCCCAAAGCTGTCCTGCTGGCCGCGGTACAGGCTGTACGCCTCGTCAATGAACAGCACGCCCCCCAGTGCGCTCTCGATGACGCTGTTGGTCAGCGGGGCGGTGTGGCCGGTGTAGCGCCCCACAAGGTCGGCGCGGGTCACCTCCACCAGCTGCCCGCCCCCCAGCGCGCCGATGGCCTTGAGGTACTTTGCCACCAGCCGGGCAATGGTGGTCTTGCCGGTGCCGGGGTTGCCGGTAAAGATCATGTGCATGGACAGGCTTGCGGTCTTGAAGCCCGCCGCTGCGCGGCGCTGCTGCACCTGTAAATTGTCTGCCAGACCGAACACATACTCCTTGACCGGGGCAAGCCCCACCAGCGCATCCAGCTCGGCGCGGATCTGCTCCACCGCGCCGGTGTAGGCCGTTGGAAGCAGGCTGAACAGGTCTGCCGGGGCGGCACCGTTCAGTGCAAATTGCAGCCCTTCGGGTGCGGCGGTCAGCGCCACCGTGCCGGACAGCTTTGTGTCGGTCTGTAAGCAGTACTCGCTCAGGGCGCGGAAGATCCGCTCGCAGCAGTCTGCCAGCCCCTCTGCGCCCTTTTCCTTGGAGCACTGCGCCGCCACATAGTCCCGCACCTCTGCCCCGGCGGTAAGGGTCAGGCCAAGGCGGCTGTGCACCCGCTGCGCCAGCGCGTTGAGCTGCTGCGCCGCCAGCGCAGCCAATGCTTCCGGGGTGAAGGGGGCGGTCTGGCACACATCCCCTACCGCCGCCACAAAGGACGCGCCGAATTTATCCGCCAGCGCCTCCCGCCCCTTGCGGGAGAAGAAGATCAGGTACTTGCCGCAGGGGTCGATGCGGCTCACTGCGCCGGGGGCAAGGGCTGTACCGGCTTCCACCAGAATGCCCTCTTTGTTCACCAGATACCGGCTGGACAAGGGCGCACTGCCCTTGACCGCAAGGTCGGAGAGGATGCGCAAAAAGCCGGGGTGGCAGCTCTCGTAGTGCTCGAACACCACGATCTCGCCCGGGGCGTGCAGGGCGGCGTATAGGTCCTGCAAAAACAGCTTTTCCGCGCCGGGGTCGGGGTAGAGTGCCAAGTCCATCACCGCCATCCGGTCGCTCTGCAAAAGTCCCCGCGCCGCCATGATGCGGGCGGTCTCCGCCAGTGCAAAGTGCCGCCCCGTGCCCGGAGCGCCCCACAGCAGGATCACGTTGCGGGCGGCTGCGCCCTCGGTGCCCAGCACAAAGGGGCGGCGCATGGCCCGCACCACGCTGTCCACAAAGGCATCCTGCCCGAGGACGGTCTTTTTTACCTCGGCGGCAAGGCCTTCAAAGCTGCCCAGCTGCTCCGGCTTTGTGTCTGCCGTACCCTTGGCCAGCAGGCCGTCCGCTTCCATGTCCCGCAGCATCTGGCGGCTGTCCTCCAGCGCCGTCTGCACCCCGGCATCCTGCGCTTTCAGCCGGGCGTTCTGCTGTTTGAGCAAGGCGTCCAGCTGCTTTTGCTGTTCCAGCAGCGCCGCGTTCAGGTCCGGCAGGCCGCTGCCCGCCGGTTTTTCGGGCTGCGGCTTTTCCGGCTGCGGCTGCGCGCCGCCGAACTTCAGTTTGCCGCCCGCGCCGAACACGCCGTTCATCAAGCTTTCCCAATCATCGGTGTATGCCATGGTGCTGCCCTCCATCGGTATTTTTCTTCCAGTATAGTGGACTGCGCGGCATTTTGCAAGCACAAAAAAGCTCCCCCTTTCGGGGGAGCCGGATGGGATCTATGCTGTTTTCTCAGCCCTTGCAGCCCTGCTCTTCCCAGTCGCCGAAGTCGTTGGCATCGGCGATCTTGGTGACGTCGATCTTGCCGTTCTCATCCTTGGGGGCAACGGCGGGGCCGGCCTCCACGGGGTTGGCGTTCGGAGCTTCGGGGTCGTACACAGGGCGCTCTTCGGCGGTCTCCGGCTGGGTCTGGGGTGCGTTCTCAGCAGGGGCAGGTGCTTCCGGTGCGGCTTTCTCGGCAGCTTCTGCGGCGGCATCGGCAGCCTTTGCCTCTTCCTTGGCCTCGGCCTCTTCGTAGGCTTCGGCGGTCTTTTCGGCCTCCTCGGCGTCCTTTTCGGCTTCCTCCGGGAACTCGACCGCCTCCACATGGAGCGGGTCTTTCTGGTTCAGGATCTTGTCCAGCACCACGATGGCAGCGCCGGTGACGGCCACAGCAGCAGCCGTGCCAAGAATACGGAACAGAGTTTTCATACCAGAACCTCCTTGTTATAAAGAAACGTTAAGAGAACGTTACGACCTCTTCCAGGGGCTTTTCGGCAGGCTCTACCGACACGGCGGTCAGCACCGGGCCTTTGCCCCGGTAGATATTGTGGAACTTGTAGCCCACCTTGGCGGTCACCCGCACCCAAGCGCGCTGTTCCAGCGCCTTGTAGCCATCGTAGCTGCAGGGGAAGCCCACAAACTGGATGTCCTGCACGCAGCAGGTCATGGCAAAGCGGCCGGGCACAAAGCTGTTTTTGCCGGCGCGGTTGGTCTGGCAGACCTGTGCCAGAAAGCGCACCGTCTTGCCGGTGTACTTCTGGGGCTCGTCCTGACAGTCCATGTACCAGATGCCGAAATCGTCATCCGGGATGTCGATGGGGTCGGCGTTGATATCAAAGGGCAGCGGGTCGGGGATATCATCGTAGGCTACGCTGCCGTCCTTGAACTCGTAGGCGATATCGCACTTACGGGAGGCCTGCCGCACCAGCTTGTGCAGCTCCTGCCGGGCGTCATCGTTGTTCACGGCCTCGGCGCGGTTGAATACGATCAGCTCGCTGCGGGCGATTTTATCCAGCATCAGACTGCGCATGGAGTTGTCGCGGGCGTAGGTCAGGGCGGTGGTGCCGTCGGCAGTGGCGATGCACTGGTACACCAGCCAGTTCTCGGGCAGGGCATCCGCTAAATCCTGCAGCAGCCACATGCCGTTGTACTCGATGACCACGCGGCCTGCGTCCGCTTCCTTGCCCAGCTTTGCAAGGTTCTGAGGGTTCAGCTCGGACTTATCCTCCAGCACCTTCACGGTCACGCCGGGGAAGGCGAACTTTTTCTCGTTGTACTCCTCTTCGCCCTCCTCGCAGATCAGCAGCAGGGTCTTGTCGCCGGAGTCGAAATTGGGGTCTTCAAAGGTCTCCTGAATAAACTTGGTCTTGCCGCTTTCCAGAAAGCCCACAAACAGGTAGACCGGGATCTCTTTTGCCATAATAAACGGTTGCTCCTTCTCTCAATAATGGGGTTCTCAGCAGCCGAACAGCTGGGCGATGGCGGTCTCGTTCAGCTTGGAGCCGATGACCACCAGCTTGCCGCCCACGTCTGCGCTGCGGCTGCGCACTTCCCACTCGCCGGGCACATAGTCGAACTCCAGCCAGCCGTCTGCGCCGCCGTCCACGATGCCCTTGCTGCGCAGGATCATGCCGTAATTGCCGGTATCCAGCTCGGTGAGGGCGTGCTCCACCTCAGCCTTGGTGAACTTGCGGGCCGTCTCCACGCCCCAGCTGGTGAACACTTCATCGGCGTGGTGGTCGTGATGATGATGACCGCAGCAGCAATGACCGTCATGGTCGTGGTGATGCTCGTGCTCCTCGTGGTCGTGGTCATGCTCGTCATGGTCATGGTGATGATGCTCATGCTCGTGCTCGTCGTCATCATCGTCATGATCGTGGTGGTGACCGCAGCAGCAATGGTCATCATGATCGTGCTCGTCGTGGTCGTGGTGATGATGCTCGTGCTCATCCTCGTCGTCATCATCGTCATCATGGTCATGATGATGGCCGCAGCTGCACACACCGTTCTCATCGTAGTGATGATGGTGATGCTCGTGCTCCTCTTCCTCGTCCTCGTGGGCGTGCTCTTCGTTGGCCTTGGCAGCCATGGCGATCAGCTCGGCCTTGAAGTCGTCCTTGGTGGACATGGCCTTCAAAATCTGCTCACCGGTCAGGTGATCCCATGCGGTGGTCACGATGGTGGCGGTGGGGTTCTTTTCCCGCAGCATTGCCACGGCAGCGGCGATCTTTTCCTCGCTGGCGGTCTGGGTGCGGCTGAGCAGGATGCAGCTTGCATGGCTGATCTGGTCATCGTAGAACTCGCCGAAGTTCTTCATATACATCTTGACCTTGTTCACATCGGCCACGGTGACAAAGCTGTTCAGCTGCACGTCCAGATGCTCGGCCACGCCCTCCACGGCGCGGGTCACATCGCTCAGCTTGCCCACGCCGGACGGCTCGATGACGATGCGGTCGGGGTGGTACTGCTCCACCACCTGCTGCAGAGCGGTGCGGAAATCGCCCACCAGAGAGCAGCAGATGCAGCCTGCGTTCAGCTCGTTGATCTGGATGCCGCTTTCCTTCAGGAAACCGCCGTCAATGCCGATCTCGCCGAACTCGTTCTCGATCAGCACCACCTGCTGGCCTGCAAAGGCCTCGGTGATCAGCTTTTTGATCAGAGTGGTTTTGCCGGCGCCAAGGAAGCCGGAGAAGATATCGATTTTAGTCATGATCCAAATGCCTCTTTCTTTTTATCGCAATATTCGCAATTGTTAGCGCAAAGGGCCGCAGAGTGCTGACCCAAAAATACTACATCTCTATTATAACAAGGCTGTCAATGGAAAACCGGCCTTTTTCAAGAAAAAATTGTAACTTTTTTTGCAAATTGACGGCGTTTTGGGGGGAGTTTTGCCCTCGCATTGCATTCTTCCCCGCAGAATGATACAATAGCAGCAGCAAACCATCGCCGCCGGACGTTTTTCCGGCAAATGACAGAAAGAGGGCTTTTGTTATGAGTATGAACACAGTTCCCGAGCGTCTGGCCGCGCTGCGTGCCGCTATGAAGGCAAACGGCGTGGACGTCTATCTGATCCCGGTGGGCGACCCGCATTCCAGCGAGTATCTGCCCGACCACTACACCTCCCTGACCTACTTCTCCGGCTTCCACGGTGAAAACTCCAACTTTGTGGTCACCATGACCGAGAGCGCCGTCTGGGCAGACGGCCGGTACTTTGTGCAGGCAGAAAAGGAGATCGCCGGTACTGAGATCCAGCTGATGCGCATGGGCGAGCCGGGCGTGCCCACCGCCGAGGAATACTGCGGCAAGGTGCTGCCCGAGGGCGGCACGCTGGGTCTGTGCGGCCTGACCGCCAACTGTGCACTGGTCAACAGCCTGAAAAAGGAACTGGAGCCCAAGCACGGCAGCATCAAGACCCTGTTCTTGGAGGACGAGCTGTGGGTGGAGGGCCGCCCTGCCCGTCCGGCTACCCCGGCATGGATTCTGCCCAAGGAGTACGCTGGCTTCTCCCCGGCGGAAAAGCTGGAGCAGCTGCGCGGCAAACTGAAGGAGCAGGGCTGCACCGCCCAGCTGGTGGGCAAGCTGGATAATCTGGCTTGGCTTCTGAACCTGCGCGCCATGGATATCGAGTGCACCCCCTACGCCATGGCCTACTGCTATGTTACCCCGAATCGCGCCGTGCTGTTCATCAATCAGGCGCGGGTCACCCCGGAGGCTAAGGCAGAGCTGGAAGCCAATGGCGTAACGCTGGCCGACTACGACAGCATTCTGGACGTGATGGCCGCCGAGACTGAGCCCCAGACCGTGCTGGCGGAGAGCGCTACCGTGAACTACGCCGTGTATCAGGTGCTGGAAAACAACCCCGCCCTGACCGTGAAGGACGCCGCCGACCCCCTGCTGGCCATGAAGGGCGTGAAGAACGAGGTGGAGCTGGCACACCTGCGCGAGTCCCATCTGCGGGACGCCGTGGCCATGGTACGGTTCCAGATCGAGCTGGAAAACCGTCTGGCTGCCGGCGAACAGCTGACCGAGCTGACCGTGGACGAGATCCTGCACAAGTACCGCAGCGCAGACGATAAGTTCCTTGTGGAAAGCTTTGGCACCATTGCAGCCTACGGCGGCAACGCAGCCATGATGCACTACCACGCCACCCCGGAGGATCACGCCGTTTTGCAGCGCAAGGGCTTTTTGCTGGTGGACAGCGGCGCTACCTATCTGGACGGCACCACTGACATCACCCGCACCTACCCGCTGGGCGAACTGACCGAGGACGAGCGGCTGTTCTATACCTGGACGCTGCAGTGCCACATCGACATCGCCAAGGCCGTCTGGCTGGATTACTGCGACTGCCACATGCTGGACACCATCGCCCGCGAGCCGCTGTGGCGTCACCTCATCAACTACCGCTGCGGCACCGGCCACAGCGTCAGCTTTGTGGGCAACGTCCATGAGGGCCCCCACGCTTTGAACGGGCGCAACACCACCCTGATGCGCCCGGGCATGATCGTCACCGACGAGCCCGGCGTGTACGAGGCCGGCGAGGTGGGCATCCGCATCGAGAACGAGATCGAGTGCTACCACAAGGCCGACAACCAGTACGGCACCTTCCTTGCCTTCCGTCCCCTCACCTTTGTGCCCATCGCTACTTCTCCCATCGTGCCCGGCGTGCTGGACAAGGAGCAGGTCGCTTGGCTGAATGACTACCACCGCAAGGTGTTCGAGCAGCTGGCACCACGCCTGACCGAGGACGAGCGCGCATGGCTGGCCGAGAAGTGCGCCGCCATCGGCTGCTAATGCTAAAAAGAACAAAAGTCAGCTGCCGCTTGCCGTCCTGACTCTTGCCGTAAAAAATGCAATTCCGGGCAGACCGCAGTCTGCCCGGAATTGCTTGATTTAAGATGATTTTTCCGCTGATGATGGCCAGAGCAACGCGGAGGCCATTCCAAATCGTCTACCCTGCAAAGGAAACCAAACCATGATCTTTCACATTGCGATCTGCAGCCCGGACGGGGCGCTGCGCAGCCGGCTGGAGCACCAGTGCATGGAGTTCTTCGCCCGGCGGGAGGACGCCTGCATCGTGGAGCAGCTGCAAAGCCCGGAAGCGCTTTTGCAGCAGGATGCCGCCGGGCTGCGGTACGAGCTGTACCTCATTGAGCTTGCGGCGGTAGCCCGGCCCGAAGGGCTTACGGCGGCGGCAGAGCTGCGCCGCCGGGGCCGCCGCGCGCCGCTGGCCTTTGTGGCACGCACCCCGGCCCACGCATACAGCGCCTACCGGGTGGACGCCATGCAGTATCTGCTGCAGCCGGTGCACCAGCCGGAAGTTTCTGCCCTGCTCAAGCGGGCGGTGGAGCCGGAATACGGCCCCACCCTTACCGTGACCACCGCCGACGGTGTGCGGGCGCTGGTCTATGCCGAGATCGAATATCTGGAATGCACCCATCACATCGTGCACTTCCACCTGACCACCGGGGAGGATGTGGCCTCCCTCTCGCTGCGGGTGCCCTTTTCTGCTGTGGCACAGCCGCTATTGGCGGACGGCCGCTTTGTGCAGCCGCACCGCTCCTATGTGGTCAATCTGGAAGCAGTACAGCTGCTGTCCCCCGGCGAGGTACGGATGCGCAGCGGGGCACGCATCCCCATCCCCCGCGGGCGGGAAGCCGCCGTCCGGGAGGCTTTCTGCACCCGGGTAGGGTAAAAAGTAAAAAGTCGCTGCACATTCGTGCAGCGACTTTTTTGCTTAACGATTTATTCTTCCTTATGCCGGGGCTTTTTGCGGCGGGCGTGCTTTTGGGGCTTGCGGCGGGGCTTTTTGCGGGAGGGCTCGGGCTGGACAGAGGCATCGTTCAGGCGGGACATCGCATCCAGCAAAGCGCCCTGCAGGCTGTCCGAGGGTACCCCGCTCTCCGAAAAGGCGAACAGGAATTTGTAGATCTGGGGCTGCAGCTCCTCGTACAGTCCAAGGCGGGTGTACACCTCCTTGAACAGCTGAAAAATCTGTGTCTTGTTCTCTACGATGCCGCGCAGGTCGATCTGGGTATGGCAGAGGCTTTTGGGGTTCTGGATATAATGATACCCGGCCTCGGGGATGGAAACGAACACCTCCGCATGTTCAAGATACCCCATGTTGAAGATCAGATCCTCGGCCCAGTGCACATCGGGCGCAAAGGCAAGCTGATTTTGCGCAATGATCTCCCGGCGGTAGAGCTTGTTCCACAGCACACCGTAGTAAAAGGATGCAGGCTGCTGCATCAGGCTGCGGGCGTAGTCCTCCCGGCTGTAAATGCCCTCCGGCAGAAAGCTATATTTGCGCACCTCAGTTTTCGGCGTTTCCGGTTCGATGCCCAGCGAAGTTTGCAGTGTCTCGAGGAAGTAACCAGTCTTGGTGGAATTTGAAGGAATCACCATCCAGTATGGGGCGATTACAAGGTCTGCGCTGTGCTGCAAAGCAGCCTGCACAAGGTTCTGGGTGTAATCGGGATCCAGTGCGTCATCACTGTCCGCAAACTGGATATAGTCGCCGTGTGCAAGGACAAGCCCGGCATTCCGCGTGCAGGAAACGCCCTCGTTTTCCTTGTCCACCACCACGATGCGTGGATCCTTTGCCCGGAACTGCTCACAAATGGCAAGGCTGTCATCCGTAGAGCCATCGTTCAGCACGATGATCTCCAGCTCCTGATAGGTCTGGCCGCAAATACTTTCCAGACAGCGGGAAAGCCCCTTCTGGGCGTTGTACACGGGCACAATGATGCTGACGAGAGGGTTCGTCATGGCAGGGCCTCCTTTTTTGACGACAAAATTTGAGTATTATTATTATCATACTCCTGCGGCACCCGGATTACAAGAGCGCCGCACTGTGGCAGTTTTGTGAAACCTTACGCCTGCGCCCAGTCCAGTGCAGTCCAGTCCGGCAGGAACTGGTCGCAGATGCGGCGCAAAGCGGGGGCGTCGGCGGCGCTGGTGGTGTCCTGAATGCCCACCAGATAGAAGCCGGCGTCATGGGCGGTCTGGGCAGCGTAGAGCGCGTCCTCGCACACGGCACACCCGGCAGGGCTTGTGCCGCCAAGGCGGTGCAGCGCTTCCATAAAGGGAGCGGGGCTGCTCTTGCTCATAGCACCCCGCGCCTCAATGTAAAAATCAAAGTATTCGTCGATGCCAAGGCGGGTCAGAACGGTGCGGCACTGGCTGCTCCATGTGTTGGAGCAAACGCACATCCGTGCGCCCTCGGCCCGCAGCCGGGCAAGGGTGTCCCGCACGCCGGGCTTCAGTTCCACCTTCTCGTACAACTGGGCGATCACCTCGCGCATCACGTCCAGATAGCCGTTCCTGTCCAGCGGCAGCGCATACTCCCGGATGAGGTACTGTGCGCCGTCCTCCATGCCCATGGTCAGCAGGGTCTCGTGCAGGTCTGCCTTCGGGGTGCGGCCAAAGCGTGCCAGCAGCGCCTCCGGGGCGCCCTCCCATACCACCACCATGCTGTCGGTCAGGGTGCCGTCCATATCAAAGATCCATTGTTTGCAGTGCATACGTTCCTCCTGTTGTGCGCCCTCCGGGCCGCTTTTATACTCATCTTCGGTTAGTATAGCACGAAACTTTCACAGGAAAAAGGCATGATCTCCGAAAATTCGGGAGAATTTTATCCCAAAGTATGGTATAATTATAACAATTTTAGAAAATACCGGGAACGTGCACGGGAGGGCTTGATATGGAACGCAGAGAACCCACGCAAAAGGCGCTGGTGCTGGCAGGCGGCGGTGCGCGCGGCAGCTATCAGGTAGGCGTCTGGCGGGCTTTGATGGAGCTGGACTGGCACCCGCAGATCATTACCGGCACCAGCGTGGGCGGGCTGAACGGCGCCATGTTCGTGCTGGACCTGTACGAGACTGCCCGGGATATGTGGCTGACCATCCGCAGCCGGGATGTGATGGAGCTGCCGGAGGAAAACGCCGACCTTTCCGCCCTGCACCAGTTTCTGCGCCGGGTGGTAAAGGAAGGCGGCATGGACGTGACCCCGCTGGAGGAGATCGTGGAGCGGGTGCTGGACGAGGATGCGCTGCGGGCAGCGCCCATCCGGTTCGGCCTCGTGACGGTGGAGCAGCGCGGGCTGCGTCCCCGAGAGCTGACGCTGGAGGATATCCCCGCCGGGCAGGTGCGGGACTACCTGATGGCTTCGGCGGCCTGCTTCCCCGCATTGCGGGCGCGGCAGATCGACGGGGTAAAGTTTCTGGATGGCGGGTACAGCGATAATATGCCCACCGGCCTTGCCAAGACCATGGGCGCAGAGGAGCTGGTCTGTGTGGATCTGGAAGGCGTGGGCATCACCCGCCCCAACCTGACCGGCCTGCCCACCACCATGATCCGCAGCTACTGGGAGCTGGGCGATATCCTGCACTTCGACCCCGACACCGCCAAGCGCAACATGGAGCTGGGCTATTACGACACCCTGCGCGCCTTTGGACGCATCCGGGGCTGTGCCTACGCGGTGGACAGCGGTGCGGACAGCAGCGCCGATGCCGAAGCCTTCCGCGCCGCCTTTGACGCAGTGCAGAAGGAGGTGCGGGAGAAGTACCCGGTCACCCTGACCGCCGACGCTGCTTTGCTGCTGGCACGGATGAAGGACGCCCAGCTTGCCCCGCTGGAAGCCGCCGCTGAGGACGCCGGGGTAGACCCCACCCACTTCTACACCACCCGGACGCTGGCCGAGGCGTTTCTGGCCGCGTGCGACAAAGAGCGTATGGAAAGCTTTACCCCGCTGTTTACGGGCAGCAGCACCGCCGGGCAGGCAGCGCTGGCCGCTTTGCTGCCCAATACATTCTTACAGGCGCTGGTGTGGCGCACTTTGACCGCACCGGCTTTGCCGGAGGTGACAGAAGATGAAGGTTTATAAAGGCGTATCCGCATCCCCCGGACTGGTGCTGGGTCAGGTGAGCCGGCTGGAGCACCATGTGGAGACCTTCAGCCACGGCCCTTTCAACCCGGAGCGGGAACTGCGGCTGCTGGCAAATGCCGTGCACACGGCGCAGAATGAACTGGACTCCATGGCGGAGCGCGCCGCCCCCACCGAGCAGGCCATCTTTTTGTTCCAGAGCATGATGCTGGACGACGAGGGCATGATGAACGAGGTGCGCTTTTGCATCAATGCGGGCATCAGCGCCTCGGCGGCGATGCATCAGGTGGGGCAGCGCTACGCCGACCAGCTTGCCAACATGAAGGATAACCCCTATATGCAGCTGCGCAGCGTGGATATTCTGGACGCCACCCGCCGGGTGATCAACATCCTGACCAACCGTCCCCGGGTGTGGCTGGCGCTGGATCATCCGGTGATCCTTGCCGCCGACCGGCTGATGCCCACCGACCTGTTCAGCGTGCCCTCCGGCATGATCTTGGGCGTCATCACCGCCGAGGGCAGCGGCCAGAGCCATGCCGCCATCATTGCCCGGGCAATGAACATCCCGGGCATCGTGCAGGTGGGCAAGGATTTTCTGGACGACTGCGATGGCCGCACCGTCATTCTGGACGCAACCAACGGCAACTGCATCCTGGACCCGGATGCCGTCGCCCGCCAGCAGGCGGAGGCCAGCATCTGCCAGCTTCAGCGCGAGGACGCGGAGATGAAGCAGCTGCACAGCCTGCCGGACGAAACGCGGGACGGCGAACCCTTTGAGCTGCTGGCCAACTGCTTCGGCCCGGAGGATATCGACACCGCCATGCAGTCCGGTGCCAAGGGCGTTGGGCTGCTGCGCAGCGGCTACATGATGCTGCCCGGGCGCATTCTGGACGAGCAGGAGCAGTATTTCTTCTATTGCTCCTGTCTGGCCGCCGCAAACGGCTGCCCGGTGACCGTGCGCACCTTCGACTTTGGCTCCGACCGCACCGTGGCCGATGCCAATCAGGGGCCGCAGTCCTCCAAACTCGGCCTGCGCGGCATCCGCAACAGCCTGCGCCAGCCCCAGCAGTTCCAGACCCAGATCTGTGCCTTGCTGCGCGCCGCCGCCCGGGGGCCGCTGCGGGTGATGTTCCCCATGGTGACCGATGTAGAGGACTGGGACGCCGCCATGAGCATTGTGGAACACTGCCGCCAGAGTCTGCGGGAGCGGGGCGTGCCCTTTAACGAGAACACCCAGTTCGGCGTGATGCTGAGCATCCCCGCCGCCTGCCTGACCGTGGAGGACTTTATAGCCCACGGCTGCGATTTTCTGGTCATCGGCACCAACGACCTGACCCAGTACACCCACGCCGCCGACCGCGAGCTTGCCAGCGCGGAGCACTACTACCGCCCCGCCAGCCCGGCCATGAAAAAGCTGATCGCCATGGTGATGGATGCCGCCAATGCGCACCACGTCCCGGTGACCATCTGCGGCCTTGCCGTGGGCAACCCCGCCAACACGGCGCAGTACCTGCACCTTGGTCTGCGCAGCTTCTCGGTAAGCCCGCAAAACCTGCTCAAGGTAAAACAGGCTCTGCTGGACACCGATGCCCACCCGGATGCAGGGGAAAATGCCTGAAAATGCTTTACAAGACGTAATATAACGCAAAATAATAAGAGGCTGTTGCACAAACCTTTGTGCAGCAGCCTCTTTCACTCTTTTTTGTTATAGCTGTCGTTTTTCTTTACGACCCCCTTCCGTGAAAAAGCACCCCGGGAAAATCCGCAGATTTTCCCGGGGTGCCAATTTTAAATAATTATTCCGCTGAAGATGGTCAGAGCAAAGCGGAGACCATTTAAATCGTCAAGCGTCTTACTCCAGATTCCCCGTCAGGGTCATGACGGCGGAGAGCACCGCCAGCGGGGCGGTCTCGCAGCGGAGGATGCGGGGGCCAAGGCCCACCGTTTTTGCCCCGGCCTTGGCGGCCATTTCGGCCTCCTCGGCGGCAAAGCCGCCCTCGGCGCCGGTCACGATGGCAAGGCGCAGCTTCTGCCCGTCGGCGGGCTTTGCCTCCGCCAGCAGCTGACGCAGGGGTGCGCCGCCGCACTCGTAGCAGAACAGCACAAGATCATACTGGTCAAAGCTGCGGCACACCGCCCCGAAGTTCGGCAGCGGCAGGGCTACGTTTGGCAGAACGCCCCGGCCGCACTGCTTGGCGGCTTCCAGCGCAATGCGGTTGTAGCGCTCGTTCTTCTGCTCCTCTTTTTTGGGGGCAGCCACGCAGTAGCGGCTGAAGAAGGGCACGATGTGCGCCGCGCCCAGCTCCACCCCGTGCTTGATGATCTGTTCCAGCTTGTCCTGCTTGGGGTAGCCCGCCAGCAACGTCACCTCCACGGTGGGCTCGGCGGCGCTGGGGTAGCCCGGCTCTACGGCAAAATCCACCCTGTCCTCCCCAAAGCCGGTGATGGTGGCGGTGTACTCTACGGCGTTGCCATCGCAGAGGATGACGGTATCTCCCGGCTTTGCCCGCATCACCCGGGCAAGGTGATGGGCGTCCGCACCCCGCAGGGTGGCGGTGCCGTCGGAGATCTCGGTGGTAAAGTAGCGGTGCGGCATATTGTGCGCTCCTTCTTACAATATTTGAATCTCAGGCCTTTTTGCAGACGATGCACTCCCAGCCGCGCTTTTCCTTGACTTCTGCCACGGCGAGGCCGGCCTTTTTCAGCCCGGCGATCACCTCGTCCTTGCGGCTGTCGATGATGCCGCTGGCAATAAAGGTGGCACCCTCGGCCATCAGGCCGGGCACGGCGGGGGCAAGGCTGAGGATGGCGTTTGCCACGATGTTGGCAGTGATGATATCATAGGTGCCGCTGGCCTTATCGGACAAATCGCCCACCAGCACGGTCAGCTTATCCTGCACGCCGTTCAGCGCAGCGTTCTCCCCGGCGGTACGCACCGCCACGGGGTCGATGTCCACACCCTCGGCGCTGGCAGCGCCCAGCTTGAGGGCGGCAATGGCAAGGATGCCGCTGCCGGTGCCGATATCCAGCACCCGCTCGCCGCCGCGCACCTGCTCGTCCAGTGCTTCAAGGCAAAGGCTGGTGGTCTCGTGGCCGCCGGTGCCGAAGGCAAGGCCAGGGTCAAGGATCAGCTTTACCCGGTCGGTGTCGTACTGCTGCCACGAGGGCACTACAGCCAGACGGCTGCCGATCTCCATGGGGTGATAATATTTGCGCCAGCCGTTCTGCCAGTCCTCCTGCTCCACGCCCTCGGTCTCCACGGTGTAGGGGATGCCGGCGGCTTCCATGCGGGCGGCGATGAGCGCCAGCGTCTCCACCTGAGAAGCGCCCGGCTCCAGATACAGATGGATGATCACGGTATCCCGGGGCTTGTCCAGCAGCTCCTGCTCGATCAGGTCCACATGGGCGATCTCGGCCACCTGCTGCTCGATGTCGCTGTAATCCTCGATGTAAATGCCGCCCTCGGCGATCAGGGTGGCAACGGCTTCGGCGTTTTCGGCATCAGCCTTGGCCACGGTCAGGCGGATATCGGTCCATTCCATAGTACAAGTCTCCTTTTTATATGCTTGCCCCTCCGGCAGCGCCGGAGGGAAAAATTCTGTCACCTGTATAGTACCCGATTCTGCGCCCGGATGCAAGCCCCTTGGCAAAACCGGCGGCGCTGGTACAATGTTTGCACAGATTGACTTTCGGCAAAACATCCGGTATGCTATACAGGACAGGAAAAAATATGATGCTGCGCAAAGCGGCATCGGAAAGGGATCTTTATCGTATGTGTACCAAAACCTTCACATGGCGGCTGCTCACCGGCCAAGAGCTGACCGAGGTGTATCTGAACGAGATGCGCCGGGATTTCCCCGCCGGGGAGCTGAAGCCTTTGAGCATGATCCTGACCAGCGAAGCGGAGGGCACCGCCCACACATGGGGCGTGTTTGACGGCGACACGCTGGCAGCTTATCTTTTGATGGTGCGGCCGGAGGGCTGCCGGGTGAGCCAGCTGGATTATTTTGCCGTCGTGCCCGCCTACCGCGCCCACGGCATCGGGGCGCAGCTGCTGGCACAGCTGCCCGCCCAGGAGGGCGATGCCGAAGCGATCCTTATTGAAGCCGAAATGCCGGAAAAGGCCGAGGACGCTGCTATGGCCGTGCGGCGTCTGGGCTTTTACGCCCGCTGCGGCGCGTGGGACACCCACTACACCGAGCATCTTTTTGACGCATGGTTCCGCATTCTGGTGCTGGACTGCCCGGGCTGTGCCTCCCTTGCCCCGGAGGCTGTGGTAGAGGCACTGGCCGACTGCTACCGCCGCACCATCAGCCCCACCCAGTGGCAAAAGCACGTTCAGTTCTTTGCCCCGGACGGCAGCGTGTGCGGGTAACCAAACCATCAGATGCGCGAGGGCGCGGAGGGAGCTGCCATGAGTGAATTTTCACACCTGAAAAACAAGCTGCTGGCCGAGCAGGTGGAGGATCAGATCTACCATTATATTCTGGACGAAGCGCTGGAGCCGGGCGCAAAGCTGCCCAACGAGTTTGCGCTGGGCGAAAAGTTTCGGGTGGGGCGCAGCACCATCCGCGAAGCGGTCAAGCTGCTGTCCAGCAAGGGCATCGTGGAGGTGCGGCAGGGCTCCGGCACCTATGTGGTGACTACGGTCAAGGGGCTTTCCGACCCGCTGAACCTGCGCAGCGTGCAGGACAAGAATGCGCTGGCCTTTGATCTGGTAAACGTCCGTCTGCTGCTGGAGCCGGGCATTGCGGAGATGGCGGCGCAGAACGCCACCCCGGAGGACATCGAGCGGCTGCGGCGGCTCTGCGAGCGGGTGGAGGCCAAGATCCACGAGGGCGACCGCTACATCGAGGATGACATCGCCTTCCACACCTGCATCGCCGAGAGCAGCAAGAATCTGGTGGTGGGGCAGCTGATCCCGGTCATCGACACAGCGGTGATGATGTTCGTGAACGTCACCCACAAAAAGCTCATCGACGAGACCATCATGACCCACCGCATGATCACCGAAGCCATTGCCAACCACGACCCCATCGGCGCAAAGGCTGCCATGGTGATGCACCTGAACTTCAACCGCAGCTACATCAAAAAGGTCTACGACGGCGAGGACCCGGATGACGGCACCATCGGCATGGCGGCGTATGTCAATTGATACACAAAACTGATTGAAAATGCGCTCCGCTTTGCTCTGCGCATAATCAGCGGAAAAATATTTTTTATAGAGCAATGCCGGAGCGTCTGCGGACGCTCCGGCATTGCATTTTCACGGGTGGGGTCGTGAAGGGAAGCGGCAGCTGCAGCGCCGCTTTCTACGAAAGCGCGGCGCTGCCGGAAAGGCTTTGACTGAGAGGGTCCTTTCCAAAGTCGTCAGATGACTTTTTCTTCTCTTTTTTCTCAAAAGCCGCTTTGACGGCTGATTTTGGGCAAAATTCGCCCGGATTTGGGCAGAGTGCATGATGTATCCCAGAGTTTTTGCACAAAAAGTAGGACATACCCGTGACAACTTGCAAAGAGACGTCTGCGGATTTACAATAAAGCCACAAAAAGGTCCAGCAGAAAAAGGACGAAAGCAAGCAGTATTTGGAGGTAATGAATATGGAGTTGCGTTCACAGGAAGTCCGCACTTTAGCACCCGAAAATGACCCGCTGAAGATGGGTATGGGCTGGAAGGTCGAGGATCTTTCCAAGCCCCAGATCATGGTGGAGAGCACCTTCGGCGACAGCCATCCCGGCAGCGCCCATCTGGATCAGTTCGTCAAGGAGGCCGTGCAGGCGGTCAACGATAACGGCGGCAAGGCGGCCCGCTACTTTGCCACCGATATGTGCGACGGCATCGCACAGGGTCATGACGGCATCAACTACTCGCTGCCCCACCGTGACGCCATCGTCAATCTGGTGGAGGCACAGGCCAACGCCAGTGTTTATGACGGCGGCGTGTTCATCGCCAGCTGCGACAAATCTGTGCCCGCCATGCTGATGAGCATCGGCCGTTTGAAGGACATGAGCGCCATCGTGGTCACCGGCGGCGTGATGGAAGCCCACACCCTGCCCAAGGAGTATGTGGTCAACGACCCCGCCTGCGCCATCAACGAGCTGCTGACGCTGGAGCAGATCGGCAAGTTCGACGCATGGGAAAAGACCGGCGTCATCCCCAACAGCCAACTGGATTACTATAAGCACAACGCCTGCCCCAGCTGCGGTGCCTGCTCCTTTATGGGCACTGCTTCCACCATGCAGATCATGGCCGAGGCACTGGGTCTGATGCTGCCGGGCACCGCCCTGATGCCCGCCACCGCCCCGGAGCTGAAGCAGGCCGCCTACGATGCCGGCAAGCAGTTGATGGAGCTGGTCAAGAAGGGCATCACCGCCAAGGACATCGTGACCAAGAAGAGCTTTGAGAACGCCATCATGGTGCACGCCGCCATTTCCGGCTCCACCAACGCCACCATGCACCTGCCCGCCATCGCCCACGAGTTCGGCATTGAGATCGACGCCGACACCTTTGACCGGATGCACCGGGGAGCCCACTACCTGCTGAACATCCGTCCCTCCGGCGACTGGCCCGCACAGTACTTCTACTACGCAGGCGGCGTGCCCCGGGTGATGGAGGAGATCAAGTCCATGCTGCATCTGGACGTGATGACCGTCACCGGCAAGACGCTGGGCGAGAATCTGGAGGAGCTGAAGAAGAACGGCTTCTACCAGCACTGCGATGCCATTCTGGCGGAAAAGACCGCCGGTTTTGCCCGCCCGGTCAGCCGCGAGGACATCATCCACAGCTTTGATAACGCCAAGGGCACTGACGGCAGCATCGCCATCCTGAAGGGCAACCTTGCCCCGGAGGGCTGCGTCATCAAGCACACCGCCTGCCCCAAGAATATGTTTGAAGCCACCCTGCGCGCCAAGCCCTACGACAGTGAGGAGGCGTGCATCTCCGCTGTGCTGCACGGTGAGGTGAAGCCCGGTGACGCCATCTTCATCCGCTACGAAGGCCCCCGCGGCAGCGGTATGCCCGAGATGTTCTACACCGGCGAGGCCATCTGCGCCGACCCGAAGCTGGCTTCCAGCGTAGCTCTGATTACCGATGGCCGCTTCTCCGGCGCAAGCCGCGGCCCGGTCATCGGCCATGTCAGCCCGGAGGCTGCGGTGGGCGGCCCCATCGCACTGGTGGAGCAGGATGACCTGATCCAGATCGACGTGCATAACCGCAAGCTGGCCATCGTGGGCGTGAAGGGCGAGCCCAAGACCCCCGAAGAGATGGACGCCATCCTCGCCGAGCGCCGCGCCAATTGGAAGCCCAAGGCTCCCAAGTACACCAAGGGTCTGCTGAAACTCTACTCTCAGCACGCCGTCAGCCCCATGAAGGGTGCATACATGGAGTAAACTGCTCCGCACAAATAACAAAAAGTAAACTGTCCGGTGCGTTTTTCCGGACGGCTTGGATAAGTGCAACCAAAAAATCATGAAACGGAGGAATTTTCTATGACAGCAGTTGCAACACCCGATGCGGCACGGCTGGTTTTTGCTGCCGTGGCTGGTCTGATCCTATTGCTCGTTCTCATTATCAAGTTCAAGGTACACGCCATGATCTCCATCCTGATCGGTGCGGTGGGCATCGGCCTGATGGCCGGTATGCCCCTGTCCGACATCATCGGCTCGGTGAACGAGGGCATCGGCAACACCTTAAAGGGCATCGCTCTTCTGGTGGGTCTGGGCTCCATGTTCGGTGCCATTCTGGAAGAATCCGGCGGCGCACAGACCTTGGCTGTGACCATGGTGCGGAAGTTCGGTGACGAAAAGGCCGCGTGGGCACTGGGCATCACGGGTCTGGTGGTGGCCATGCCGGTGTTCTTTGACGCCGGTCTGATCATCCTCATCCCGCTGGCTTTCTCTCTGGCAAAGCGCACCAAGCGCTCTGTACTGTACTACGTCATCCCCCTGCTGGCCGGTCTGGCGGTCGGCCACGCCTTCATCCCGCCCACGCCGGGCCCCGTGCTGGTGGCTACCATGCTGGGCGTTGACCTTGGCTGGGTCATCCTCATCGGCATCTTCTGCGGCATCTTTGCCATGATCGCCGCCGGTCCCATCTGGGGCAGCATCTGCGGCAAAAAGTACATGGTCGAAGTCCCCGAGCACATTGCACAGCAGGCAGACATTGACGAGAGCAAGCTGCCCAAGTTTGGCACCATCGTGGGCATCATCATGATCCCGCTGCTGCTCATCATCGCAAACTCTGTGGCAAAGGTGGTGCCCGCACTGGCAGGCATCCAGCCCGTTCTAGCCTTCCTCGGCGAGCCCTTCATGGCTCTGCTGCTGGCTACCATCGCTGCTATGTACCTGCTGGGCACCCGTCACGGCTACACCAACGCCCAGCTGGAAAAGATCATGACCAAGTCTCTGGAGCCCACCGGCATGATCCTGCTGGTCACTGCCTGCGGCGGCGTGCTGCGCTATATGCTGCAGAATTCCGGCTTGGGCGATGTCATCGGCAACGCCGTGGCAAACGCCAGCCTGCCGCTGGTGCTGGTGGCCTTCATCGTGGCTGCTCTGGTGCGTATCTCGGTGGGTTCCGCTACCGTGGCTATGACCATGGCAGCCGGCATCATCTCCGCCATGCCCGGCCTCAGCGCGCTGAGCCCGCTGTACCTCGCCTGTGTCACCGCTGCCATTGCAGGCGGCTCCACCGTCTGCTCTCACTTCAACGACTCCGGCTTCTGGCTGGTGAAGAGCCTTGTGGGCATGGACGAAAAGACCACCCTCAAGACCTGGACCATCATGGAAACGCTGGTCGGCGGCGTGGGCTTCCTGGTAGCACTTGTTATTTCCTTCTTTGCTTGAGCGCCTGTCCGGGGCCTGCACCCCGGGATAAGCGTTGGGAGATCCTTATTCATTTACCTCGTTACCTCCTTCAAAAAAGCCGCTCCGGGTGTGCCCGGAGCGGCTGTTTTTTGCGCCTGCGTGACCCGGTCACGGAAAAGCGGGCTGCGTATGGGGTATACTGATGGTGTCAGTAAACACAACACCCATTCAGGAGGGAAAAAATATGGCAGTCATCAACATTACCAAGGAAAACTTTGCACAGGAAGTGCTCCACAGCGAAAAGCCCGTACTGCTGGACTTCTGGGCCAGCTGGTGCGGCCCCTGCCGGATGCTGAGCCCCGTGGTGGACGAAGTAGCCGAGGAGCGCACCGATGTAAAGGTGGGCAAGGTGAACGTGGACGAGCAGCCGGATCTGGCGGCGCAGTTCGGGGTAATGAGCATCCCCACCCTGCTGGTGTTCGAGCATGGCAAGCTGGTGCGTCAGGCCGTGGGCGCCCGCCCCAAGGCCGGTGTGCTGGAGCTGCTGGGCTGAATTATTGTTTTGAATGTGGTACAGCGGAACGCCTGCGGGCGTTCCGCTGTCTCTTTTTTACGGAAATGGTTGGCATCAATTCAAAAAAATCATCCACGCTTCTACAAATGGAATCACGAAACCAAAGCAAAAGAAAAACAAAAGATCCAGCACAACTTTCATCCATCTGGCAGAACGTGTACCGAAGGACATGGCATGAATGATAAAAAGATTGATCTCACCCCAGCGGCGATAATAGCCTGTCTGTTCAAAGCTGTTCCAGATTTCCAGCGATAAAAATTCAATGCCTGCGCACAACGGGAAAATGAGGAAAGAAGGCATCCAGCCGTCTGCCCGAAAAGAGCCATCGCCAAGACCATACCAGTGCACAGCAATAGTGCCGGGGCAAGCCAAAACGCCCCATAAGGCAAGCGCAATGCTCAGCCCAAGCAGGGCGGTGCGCACAGAATGCCAATCTACGATGTGCTGTCGGCGCAGCATGGTAAAGAAATCTTCCAGCGGGATGGTCGGTGCTGCATCGGCTTCTTCTGGGGCACGGCAGTGCATAAGGTCGGCAAGGGTCAGCCCCAGCGCATCTGCCAGCGGTTCCAGTGTGTTGATATCTGGCAGACCGATGCCCCGCTCCCAGCGGCTGACAGCCTTGTCGGTAACGTGCAGCTGTTCAGCCAGCTCAGCCTGTGTCAGCCCCTGCGCTTTGCGCATCCGGCTCAGATAATTTCCGAAAGTTCTGGCATCCATTTTATCAACTCCCTTGGAAAAAGCATAGCATAAGGCCGCGCAAAACGCAATCGACGCTTTGTTTACCCGGGCAAAAGAAAGGGCATTCTTGACAAAAAGCTGCGCTGCTACTACAATAAAAGAAACGGAAAGACACTGGCTGTAAATGTGGTCAGTTCCTTCCTAGGATTATGTAAAAAGATTGACCGCTCAGTTGGGGAAGAACAGAGGCGGTCAATCTTTTTTTACAGCAAAGCGCCCACCCTATGGTTCGAGCAGAACCACGGGGCGGGCGCTTATTTTATATGGAGTTCAGAAGAAAAATGCGGGATTCAGCTTACAGCTGGGGGCCTGCGGAGACCAGAGCCTTGCCGTGCTCGTTGCCCTCGTACTTGGCGAAGTTCTTCACGAAGCGGCCGGCCAGATCCTTTGCCTTCTCTTCCCACTGAGCGGCATCTGCGTAGGTGTCGCGGGGATCGAGGATGGCGGGGTCAACACCGGGCAGAGCGGTGGGAACCTCAAAGTCGAAGTAGGGGATCTTCTTGGTGGGAGCCTCGTTGATGGCACCGCTCAGGATCGCGTCGATGATGCCGCGGGTATCCTTGATGGAGATGCGCTTGCCGGTGCCGTTCCAGCCGGTGTTGACCAGATAAGCCTTTGCGCCGCTGGCCTTCATCTTCTTGACCAGCTCCTCAGCGTACTTGGTGGGGTGCAGCTCCAGGAAAGCCTGACCGAAGCAAGCGGAGAAGGTGGGGGTGGGCTCGGTGATGCCGCGCTCGGTGCCTGCCAGCTTTGCGGTAAAGCCGGACAGGAAGTAGTACTGGGTCTGCTCCGGGGTCAGGATGGAGACCGGGGGCAGAACGCCGAAGGCGTCAGCAGACAGGAAGATCACGTTCTTTGCTGCGGGAGCAGAAGAAACGGGACGCACGATGTTCTGGATGTGGTTGATGGGGTAGGACACACGGGTGTTCTCAGTGACAGACTTGTCAGCGAAGTCGATGTGACCCTCGGCATCCAGAGTGACGTTCTCCAGCAGAGCGTTGCGCTTGATGGCGTTGTAGATATCGGGCTCGGATTCCTTATCCAGGTTGATGACCTTAGCGTAGCAGCCGCCCTCGAAGTTGAACACGCCGTTGTCGTCCCAGCCGTGCTCGTCATCACCGATCAGCAGACGCTTGGGATCGGTGGACAGGGTGGTCTTGCCGGTGCCGGACAGGCCGAAGAAGATGGCGGTGTTCTCGCCGTTCTTGTCGGTGTTGGCAGAGCAGTGCATGGAAGCAATGCCCTTCAGCGGCAGGAAGTAGTTCATCATGGAGAACATGCCCTTCTTCATCTCGCCGCCGTACCATGTGTTGACGATGACCTGCTCCTTGCTGGTGATGTTGAACAGCACAGCAGTCTCGGAGTTCAGGCCCAGCTCCTTGTAGTTCTCGACCTTAGCCTTGGAAGCGTTGTAAACAACGAAATCAGGCTCGAAGTTCTCCAGCTCCTCAGCGGTGGGACGGATGAACATATTGGTAACGAAGTGTGCCTGCCAGGCCACTTCCACGATGAAACGCACTGCCATGCGGGTATCCTTGTTGGCGCCGCAGAAAGCATCCACGACGTACAGGCGCTTGTTGGACAGCTCCTTCTGAGCGATCTCCTTGACAGCCTTCCAAGCCTCCTGAGAAGCGGGGTGGTTGTCGTTCTTGTACTCATCGCTGGTCCACCACACGGTGTCCTTGGAGTTCTCGTCCATCACGATGAACTTGTCCTTGGGAGAACGGCCGGTGTAGATGCCGGTCATCACGTTCACAGCACCCAGCTCGCTGACCTGACCCTTCTCGTAACCTTCCAGCTCGGGATTGGTCTCCTCGGCGAACAGCTGCTCGTAGGAGGGGTTGTGCACGACTTCAGTCGTGCCGGTGATGCCATACTTGGTAAGATCCAACTTTGCCATATTTGCGTACCTCTACTTTCGTTTGATCCTTACATAACTCTGTGTAGGAGATGCAGCGCCATTTATGGTACGGACACCGCATAAGGGGGAGACAGCACAGAACGATGCAATGCAAATTCTCCTGTCTATCATTATACACAAAAGCTTTTCAAAAGCAATAAATGGAAGGTTCTGTTTGCAAAAAAGAAACAAATTTCATAAACAAGCTTTCCCACATTAAGTAAATTCCCGAAGCCCTGCAGGGACGCAGACTGTGAAAAATAAGGCGGGACGGGAGAAAACCGACATTTTGATAAAACTTTGACAAGCAGGGATACAAGAAAAAGCAGTCCGCCTTGGGCAGTTTTTGCCCGCGGTTTGCCGCCGATCTTGCTCCAATGTGCAATTTTTGCGTTGGTTCAAACGTTTTTCTGGCAAAAGGACTTTCGTTGTGCTATACTTATTTTAAACAGAAGCACTTTTCCGCCCGCTGCGGCGGCCTACATATAAAGGAACTGCCACGAAAACCATCTACATCCTGCTCACCCGCTCCGGCACGCTGCTGTCCAAACTGGTCTATGCCGCCACCGGCGCCAGCTATACCCACGCCTCCATGGCCTTTGATGCAGAGCTGAGCTGCCTGTACAGCTCCACCCGCAAAAACGGCTACACCATGTTCCCTGCAGGCCCCAGCAAAGAATACCTGAACAAAGGCGTTTTCCGTCTGCGGGACGATGCCCCCTGTGTGCTGTACGCGCTGGAAGTGTCCGACGAGGCCTATGTCCGCGCCCTGCGCCGCACCGAGGAGTTCATGCGCCACAGCGAAGAGTACAGCTTTAATATTCTGGGGCTGATCCTGTGCGCACTGCATATCCGCTGGCAGCGCCGCCGGCATTATTTCTGCTCCCAGTTTGTCAGTGAGGTGCTGGAGCAAAGCGGCGCTTTGGCGCTGCCCAAGGACAGCACCCTGATGCACCCCAACGACTACCCCCAGCTGCCCCAGCTGAAGTGCCTGTACAAGGGACGCTTAGCCGACCTGCCCCAGCGCAAGGCCATGGATCTGGGCGAAACGCCCTCGATGGTCAGCATCTATACCGGCCTGCTGGTGGAGTTGCTGCAGCGCCGGGCGCAAAGGTTTTTTGAGTAATTTTGTTGTATAAAACTGAAATTTCCGCTTTTTTAGGTGTCGCTCTTGCTTTTTGCAGCCAATTGTGGTAATATTATTCGGCGGTATTGTTTTGCCGCAGAATATGCGCTCGTAGCTCAGCCGGTAGAGCATCTGACTTTTAATCAGAGGGCCAGGGATTCGAGTTCCCTCGAGCGCACCAAAATCCCACGAAGAATCGTAAGATTCCTCGTGGGATTTTCCTTTTTCTGGGGCTCTGCACACTTTTGCACACTTTTTGCACACCGGCGGGAAAGCCGTGTTTTTCCTTGCATTGTCTGCATTCTGTGCATCGTGAGCGTTTTTTCCATACTTTTTTCAGGCGAACAGCAGGCGGGTAAACTCACGCCGCTGCTCGGGGTTCATCTGTCGGACAACTTTCAGCATCCCTTCCGGGGTGATCTGGATGCTGTCCGGCAGATTTTCTTTTACCGGCACAGAGCCGGATTTGGGGGAGCCGATGTCCTGTGAATAGAAGTCTGCTTCCAGCTTCTCAGCCAGCTCCAACCGGGGCTTGTCCTGCGTGTGGGCGTAGGTGTCCATCAGGATGCCGGTGGTGGCGTGACCGGTGTTGCCCTGCACGGCTTTAATGTTGCCGCCGGATTCAATCAACTGGTAAGTGGCACTGGAGTGGCGCAGACCGTGGAACACGATCTTCTCAAACTCCGGGTGCTCTGCACGCCAAGTGCGGTACCATTTAGAAAGGGCTTCCGGGGCAACAGGCATACCGTTGGGCAGGCGGAAGAGCTGGCCACAGTTGCGATATCTGCCATCCATGGCAAGCTCGTCCTGACGGAGCTTTTCCAGCCAAGCCAGCAGTTCCTCTTTCAAGGGTTTCGTCAGATAAAGGGTGCGGCTGGATTTCTTGGTTTTCGGCTTCTTCAGCACCAGTGCGGAGCTGCTGCCCTCACGCTGGTCGGGGAAGATGTGGTAGATCTGATTCGGGTCGGTCTTTTCCAGTGCAGCTTTTTCGGTGCGCTGTAAGCTCCTGCCGACCGTGATGGTCCCACGTCCATCCGCTGCATCGAAGTCGATGTCTCCCGGCTGCAAGCCAAGGATCTCTCCGACACGCAGCGAGAGAATCATGCTCAGATGAACAGCAAGGTGGAGCGTAGGGTCGGTCATGGTCTGCAACGCAGCAAGCATGGTCTTTTCGTCCCAGATGGCACGTTCTTCCGAGGTCGATTTCGGGGCTTCTCTCGGAATCGGTGACTTGAGGAGCAGACCCCACTCAACGGCATAGGAAAAAGCAGTCTTGAGCATGGCGTGGACTTCCCGGATGGAAGCACCCGTAAGAAACTGCCGCTTCTGTTTGTCGGTGAGCGTTTGCTTGACACCCTGCTTATACAGTCCGCGCGGTGTCCGGCTCAGCGTGGCGTAAAACTGTTCGAGGTCATACGTCTGAACCTTCTGAATCTGCTTCTTGCCGAGATAGGGCACGACAAGATTCTGAATCATGGCTACCGTGTGGGTGTAGGTTTTGGGTGCCCACTTGTGCTTGCTGGACTGGATGGGGAGCCACTTGTACAGCATTTCCGCTACCGTCATTGCATCGGGTATGAGGAACGTACCGTCCAAGAGTTCTTTCTCTACCGAGATCTTGCGGTCTTGCGCTTCCTTCTTGGTTTTGAAGCTCTCCCAGCCTTCACAGATCCGGCCAGCATGGTCTTTGTATTTGAAACGAACGGAGTAGGAATCTCCGCGCCTGAGAATAGATGCCATAGATGTTCCCTCCCTCAGACCGCTGCAAACCAATCGTCAAAGC